>WNFX01017075.1_pt1 | contig 12132 bp, 14 predicted proteins | sample 5400111 | NCBI WGS metagenome assembly WNFX01 (sample SAMN13153363, study PRJNA577476) | soil metagenome | isolation source: 40 cm soil or saprolite under grassland replicate 1 | place: USA:California | collected 2016-06-15
GTTACTTATTAGATTAGAAATAACTTGTCTTATCCTTGCTTTATCTATTTCTACTAATATGATATCATTGCCACGTTTTCTACTTGAATCAAAAAGCAGATTCACATCATGTTTGGGATCAACTTCATTTTTAATAATATCTTCTGCTGCATCTCCTATTACACTATCTATGTCAACTACCTCCTTATTCAGAGTCATCGATTTGCTTTCGATTCGAGCGATGTCCAAAATGTTGTCTGTAAGTTCCTTCAACCTTCTTGCATTTCTAATTATGACCGATAGATATTCGTCATATACATTAGTAATTGTTATGCTCTCTTTTTTAGAACGAAGAATCTCAGCCAAACCAAGTATTGGCTGAATGGGAGTACGTAATTCGTGAGCCGCTATATTAATAAACTCCTCCTGCAATTTGTCATGAACTTTTAGTTGCTCGTATAATCTGCCTACTTGTTCGTACAGTTCGGTTTGTTTCCACAGACTTTCAAACATGGAAACGTAAGATAACACGCTTGCTTTTCTATTTGTGTAGATTCCCAATCCCATTGCGTCATAAGAAGAATTCTCGGTATCATCCTTTAACTCGACAACAATCGAAGCATTTCGGTCTACTATTAAAATTGTGACGTGTGTTTGTAAACCTGGTCAATGTAACGTACATCAATCCTTGGTTGTTGTTTGAGCATTCTTACTGATTCTTCAATCAATTTGGACTTTGGCGTCAAGATTCTGGTCTTTACTCCTCTTCCTTCCACCACTTCTCTTAATGATTGAATAGCTCCTAATTTCTCTTGTCGATGAAACGCATTAGCTGTTGAATATAGTATCAGGATTTCATCGATTGCTGTTTTTCCAATTTCAATACCAAGCTTTTGTATTTCAACGGGATCTCGGAGGACCCGAATTGAATCTGGCTTATCTATTTCTTTGTCAATTTCTGTAATTTCCTGTTCGGTTGGAATTGCTTTATTCCAAAACGGGTCAGAAACGAATTGATGTTGTCCAACAAAATCCTTAAAATCACTCCCATAGACACTTCTAAATCTTTTAAACATGTTTACACATTCCTTTGTATCAAAAACATAGGAAGTACCGTCAATTTCTTCATTAAGTATTGATTCTTGTTCTTGTTGATCTCTAATCGTCTTCCCGCACAATGAGCATTTTCTTTCTTTTTTGTTTCTACTGTTCGTCACACCATGTTCTTACTCCAGTGGGAGAAGATATGAACAACAATGAATCATCTCATACTCACTGACTACTATTGCCAATATTCTTTATTAATGATTACTTGACATTATCGCTTTGAACGACATTTACCTCTGGCAACTCGTTTAGCCTTACTTAAAATCTGTTCAAGAAACTCCGCGTTACAAGTGATTAGCATATGCTATCGGTGTAACTCTATACGATACTCGTTTGTGATAAGCTATGCTGTATCACCTAATTCGCCTTGTAAACGATGTACCTAGAAACATCAACACGTAATCATTCATTACGATAATAATAAGGTGTGATTCTGTACTATTATTTAATTTATTTTGGGACTAGAGTAGCGTTACTATCCCTACCCTTTTATTACTCATTGCCATTCATAACTCAACTCCACAGTTCTTGGTGTTGTGCTCTTGTCGTAGTTTGCAGACTGACTAAACGTTCCAAACTGTCCAGGATTCAGACTAAGCCCATCTACGTAACCGGTTGACATTCCTATGGTGTTATTGCCCGAGTCGTACCAGGTTCCAGTTATCCTCAATCCGTGCATCGTCTGGTTCGAATTGTTCGTCACCGTGCCTTTTATCCACCCCTGCTCGCCGTTGGTTGTGATGGTAACATGGTCGACTGAAATCGTCGCGGGATTGTTATTCATAAAGTCGTTCGAGGTTGGAGATAACAATACTACTGAACTGGGGCCATTATACGGAACGCTGCTAGGTTCTCGAATCACCTTTATCTCCGTCTCTTGCATCACGTTTGTGTCACCCTCGTGTTTGCTGTGACTTTCTCCTCCTACATATCCATGTCTACAAAAGAGGCCATGTTCCTGTATGAATATGCAGTGTGTACCTTCTCCGCAACTTTTTCCATAGCCGCCGAAATGACTATCTATGCAAGGTCCTATTCCATTTGGTTCTTCCGCTCCTTTACCACCTGTTTTAGGACCGTGTGGACCGACGTATGTTCGATTGTTGTCAGTACCAGTTCCACTGGGAGTACCTAGGGTACTATTCTGATGTCTTCCGGGTCCTGCATAGTAATGTTTGTAGTTTTTAGTGCTGGTTGATGACCCTAAATCGCCGCCTGTGAGATGCCGTTCTTTATGGTTAGTTTGACTTTGATTACTAGTACTACCTGATGATTCTGTCGAATTGCATGACGTAACGTTAAGCATGGGTTATTCCCTGATGCCTTTTTTGTTGTAGTTGCCGGCGTTATTGTTGGTGCGGCTTTAGTGTCGGTACTGGTACCGCTATTCCCTGTAGGACTACCACTTCCTGACGATGGGATTGAATTACTTGCGCTCCCGGTTCCACTGTTGTCCTTGCTGCCTGAAGCTCCAGAACCTGACGTCGATGACGATGGCGAATTATTACTAGGAGTTGAAGAAGTTGGCATACCATTGTCACTTGAAGATGACGTGTGGTTGCCGCTGTGTTTACTATGTGAGGCGTATACATTAGTTGTCGTGGTCAATCCATTAGCAGTCATTAATGCCACAATTGTTATGAAGCAGACCGCTAGATGCAAAGTCATCCTTTCGTGGTCCATTTATTGTCTTGTTCTATCCTCTTGCATATTGCTATATTAGAGGTGCTTTACAACAATTGCTAACATTATAGAAGAATTTGTTGATGTATTCAAACTATAATATTTTCTTTAGAAAGATTAAGGTGATAAGTGTGGATGAATTAATCAATAAAATTGGATCGTTACCAATAGAGATATCTTTTATCGATTGGATAAGATATTGTCATAAGTATCAACTCAACTTATTTCAATATTGATTTTAATGTATTTTTGGTTTAAAGATACCGGGCATAAGTAGGACAATCAAATCCTAGAACTTTTATTGAAAGGTCCATCCCCTAATTACAGTAACATGCACCGCTCTCTCCACGAACAACGTTACTAATGGCGTATTAGGTGAAGTAACGAGGTAACACAAAAAAATAATAGATCGAGACAGACACACTAGTCTATTATCTCCATTATTTTTTATCGTTAAAAGAATTATTGTTTAAATCTAAAAAAGTGTAGTCGGCTTGAATGAAAACACGGATTAGGGATAGGAGAACTATGAACCACAAGGGAACAAACTATCCCTAATCCTCTCTTCTTTTAAACCAACTCTTTATCCGTTATTCATAGTAGATAAAACATATCTGTGTTGCTAAGAGTTCTATTCTAATTAATACTTGAATCGTTATTTCCACCATAATCTTTCTAACGAGTATACCAGAGTTTGAATATATCAACAATTTCTACTGTATTATTACCAGTTGTTGTAAAGCAGTTCTAATATACTATAATGAAAGATAGCCTCTGAGAACAAATGAATCATAAGAATACGACTTTAACAATCGCAGCAATCGTAGCGGCGGTAGCAATGACTGCAGCAGCGTTCGCTCTACCACAACAGGCAATCGCACATTACGGACACCACCACCATTACAGCAACAGCATAGACGTTAATCAAAACATAAGCCAAGCAAACCTTTGTAGCGACTCGCTATTTGTAAATGACGCCAACAATAGTGCAGAAATACACCGCTGACTTGAAGCAATTAAAGACAACTAACATACGTATTCTCTCTATTATTTTTTAGATACACAAGCTCATTGCCTTTCAAAAGGACTGACTGCTCCTGCAGCTATCGAATCTATGGTCTACTGATATGCTGAATCCATTTTACGTCAAAATGCAACTATAATTATTCTTATGAATATATTAGTCGTTGAATATATTGACAATTTCTCCTACAGTCATAGCGGTTGCTGCCAAGCACCGCAAATATAGAATAGTCGAAGATAGTCTCCGAGAAATGAATCACAAAGTAACTTTAGCAATCGCAGCAATCGTTGCGGCTACGGCACTGACCGCAATGCCATTCGCCATACCACAACAAGCTTTGGCATACAAACACCACAACCACAACAACCACAACAATAGCCTAAAAGTAGATCAACAGATCAATCAACTCAATAATTGTACTACTGCACTTTGCGATAACCAAGCCAATAATAATTTCGGACCACCGCCTGCAGTGGTAGTTTGGCACTAGTAAAAACTCAGTTCAAAAGCAAGGTTTAGAAATCCTCCCCATTTTTTGTCAGTACAGCGACATTACGTTTCGAGCTACTGCGGACTTGTTGTCGCAGCCGCCTCTGGGGGGATGCTTATCCGGAGGACCCAAATCTTTTAAGATATTAGCCGCGGGCCTCCAATGTTCTCAAATGCTTGGAAGCCTGTCAACCTCGCTCGGATTATTATTCTGTGCAATTTGATTGCAATACCGCCGATTACTATGATTCAGGTGGTTGCACATGCAAGAAAATTTAAAATAAGAAATACATTCCAGAATGTTAAGGAATTGCAAAGTTATGCCGGAAAATTTCTCAGAGATAGACCTGGGTCATTGGGCAAAGATGTAAAGAATTGTCTTAAAGAACCATTCGCAACATTTCTTGCGATCCTATATTGTTTCTCCACTATAGATTTACTCGGTGCCTTATATGCAGGTGAAGCAGAGAAAAAGATAAAGATTAAGAAGAAACCATCTGGAGGATCTAAGAAGCTTAAGTTCAGACCTCCTAAAACTGTCCAAAATTCTAGGAAATATATGAAACGGTTTATGAATAATAATGGTGAAAACATACGTCTCCTCCGGCAATTATGGATAAGAATCGAATTGTGGCATTTCTATATTGCTGTAGAAATTTTCAATAATAGAAATTCATCCCGATGGTGCCGCTGGTTTATGGAAAGGGGCCCCTAAAGGAAGAGAATCCAGATCCCTATACTCGTGTTACAATGTCCTTGATAATGATAATATGACAGACAGTTGTATAAGTAAACGTGAACACGGAACACTCTCATAAAGTGAATACAGAGAAATGGAAGATTTGACTTCAGAGATGGAACGCCTACAGTGGCGTAGAGATAAAGTACAGGATCTGAGCAGTAAAGGACATAGTCAGAGAGAAATTGCAAAGACACTACAGGTGCGGTCAATCGAGATCTGAACTATTTTCGACAACATGCAAAAAATAATATCAAAAAATACATTGACGATAGGCTTCCAGAAGAATATGAGAAATGTATGGTCGGTCTTAATTCGATTCTAAGAGAGGCATGGCTTACCTCCGAACAGACAGAGGACATAAGGTCATCTTTCTCGCATCAAAGGCCGCCTCGTTTATCACTGGGACCAATCTGCGCGTTGATGGCGGTTCAGTTGCCAGTGTATAAAGCAGAGATATTCCATGAAAGGAGCGCATCATGAGTCATCCGATCCCCTCCATAGTCCGCACTGAGGATCTGCTTCGTCACCTGCAAGATTTGCGGTCCAGCACCTACGAGGGAAAAATGAGCCGCGGTGCCAAAGAGGTGGTGTATCGCCAGGATATCAAACTGCTCAGGCCAGTCGCCGTGGAGACCTTGGAGGAGGCCAATACCTTGTTCTTAAACGGCACTGGAAATGTGAAGATGATCGGGCCCGAAGAAGATGGTTCTGGCGGTCTGGGGACACGCTTTGAGCTAAGCTGGCCTGAACAGCGAGCGGCACGAGTCATACGGGGTCCAAACGGGCCGCTTCAACCGGTGCGTATTGTTGTCAACTACTCCCAGGGTGAGCTGCACCCTCACCTCTCTGGAAGTACCGCAGGCTATTGGCCGTTTCAAGTCACGAGCGAGGCCGATGCCGGGCGTCAGAAAGGCGTCCTCGCTGCCATTGTCGAGTTAGAACTGCACCAGCGCATCTTTGAAACCGATTGGCGTATTCTGCCTTTACCTTAGGGGACAAGCAAAATACAATATAATTTGCCACTTGCTATTAAAAAATACATCCGTCTTCGGCGACACTAGAATTAATTTCTCGCATGCAAAAGAAGCTATAATATTACTGTAATGTGGGAAATAATTATGAGCGCCTGTTGAAAATAGATAGTTCGTTTCATTCAATCCCCGAACTTCTGCCATTCTCAGGCGCTCATGACTTTTATTAATCAACTTTAATACTTTTTAACAATGTGAATTTATTTGAATTGACCATAGACCTTAAGAACAAAAAGATCGCTGTTAAGTTAAGTGACATTAATGAGATTTCTTTATTTGCATCCGTTGTCATTTACGAAAATCCAGTACAGTCAGCGCTTTGGGAAAACGGAGGAGTAAAAGGCGGGGCAGCAAGTGCGATATCAGAGAAGCACTGTTCTGACTTTAATCGTCTTGTGCCAATGGCTTTAGCTGGTAATAATTTGAATAACGAATGGCAAAACAATGATACTGGTCATTGGAACCTATTCTCTGCAAAGAGCACTGACGGCGGAAAGACTCTAAAGACGAGGCAATGACGATAAGCGCCCCCAATAAATGAATTACAGTAGACGAGAAAACACCCCTGCACATAACTGAACAATTAGCCATAACTGCGTTAATACTCGTTGGATTTTTTTCTTCTTGAAGGTAAATGGATCGCGTTGTTACCAACGTCTCTAGCAGCTTCAAGAAAGGATTCCGGAAGTGTTGGGTGGGCATGGATTGTATCATATACATCTTCAATTTTCAGTTTCAGTCTGACCGCAAGAGCCGCTTCGGCTATCATCTCACCGGCATGCGGTGCAATTATTAATACTCCAACAATTATTCCTCCTTCCTCAAATACTTTAACAAAACCACGCGACTCTCCCAAACAACTAGCCTTTGCACTCGCCGTAAGGGGAAATGCTCCAATCCTGTTACCGCTAAGATGACCAACGAAAGCGATCTCCGGATATGTAAATACGCATGCCGGCACAGAGTCGTAATCGATAGAGCTACCTATCCCCATTATGTTCTCAGCTGCTACTTCGCCTTGTTTGGAGGCAACATGTGCGAGCTCGTACGTACCTGTAACATCACCAATGGCATACACATTATCCAAATTGGTTTGCATTTTGTCATTGACAATAATACCCCTAGAATTGAAATTGACTCCGATCAGATTCAATTCGTTTTCCAAGATATTCGGTTTTCTACCGATACAAACGAGTATATTACTTGCTTCGATTTGCTTTGCGTTGACTATGGCGCCCGCGTCTGTGATCTTATCTACCTCAGAGTTCGTCATTACATCTATGCCATCAAGTCCCATGTACTTCTCGATACTATTCCCGACTTCATCCGGAAGACCGGGGAGCAGATTCTTTTCTGCCTCTACAACAAATACCTTGGATCCTAGCACGTTTAGGATTGAAGCAAACTCACAACCACTGTAGCCCCCTCCGACCACGATAATAGACTTTGGTAAGGTTTGTAATTCAAGAATGGATGTAGTAGAAAGTATGTTGTCTTTGAAAGTATGACCGTTTAAGCTAATAGGGTAACTTCCTGTCGCAATAACTATATTTCGAGTTTCTATTGATGATGATCCGTTGTTAATAGCTATCTCGTTCTGAGAAACTATATGTGCATCACCTGAAACCATATCTATATCATTACTTTTCAGCAGCAGCTCTATTCCAGAAGCAAGTTTTGACACTGTTGACATCATCCTTGACCTAATGAGATTGTAGTCCAATTGGATTGTTGCGTTTATTCCATTCTTCTTGGCAGCAGATGTTCTTCTTACAATCTCACCAAGTGAATGAAGATATTTAGTGGGGATGCAACCTCGCTGAGTACAAGTTCCACCCATTCCATTCTTTTCAATTATACATGTCTTCGCCCCGAGCTGAGCGGCCCGAATAGCACATGTGTAACCGCCCGGACCTGCTCCTATTACTACCACGTCAAACATAATATACGATCTTACTTCAAGAATCAAGGCAATAAGCCTTAGCACTACGGGTGTGTTGAAGAAGTACGAAATCTACTCTGTCTTTCTTTCTACCTGCCTATCTATCTTCTCCAGTTCCAATCATACATACCGTATTTTTCTTTTATGAGCTTATGTGAATCACTGATTTCTTGTGTTGTGATACTATCAACTAAAAGCTTGGCAGCAAATTTCATACTGAAGGCTCTCTCAAGGGCAGCCGAGACTTCGTCGAATGTTCTGTTCACACCCATCACTCTTTCCTTTACACTATGAATGACCTTGTCATGAATTTTTTCCTTCGAGACCTTCAGCACGGTAAACATTTTTTCAGGGTCAACATCTAACAATATCGTTCCATGCTGTAGCAAAATGCCTTCTTTTCTCGTTTGAGCGTTCCCTGATACCTTTTTACCATCGACAATGACGTCATTTAGCCGAGAAAACCTCACTTTATTAAACCCTAGATCAACTAGGCAGATTATGATTGGATCACAGATCATCTTGTAAGATTCAAGTATATTTTGCGGATACCATCTTGTTATGAACGAATATGTTAATTCAGAATCATGTAATACCGCCCCTCCTCCTGTCATTCGTCTGACAACGTCGACACCTGTCTTCTTGCAATTTTCTACATTCACTTCATGGTCCATGCTTTGAAAATATCCGATCGATACTGCAGGTGGATCCCACCCATAGAGCCTAAGCGTAGGTGTATTTGCAGCATTATTCCTGACGCTCTTCATAAGAACCTCATCCAAGGCCATATTCCAGTAGCAGCTGTTATGGCCCGTTTTTAAAAGCCGAGCCATGATTGCCTTCGTCAGAGATTCTGAATCAAAACCAAAGACCTGAGATCCCCTCAACCAATGTTGTACCTTTTGCCTAACAAGATTTTTTTCTAATTTCGTACCAATTAGACTGGCTTCAAGTCCATCCAAGCTTTCCTCAGGATATACGAAGAAATCCCCCGTTATATTTATCGAATTGATGATGCCATCCTGCGTAGGAGTTCTCTCCGTATACTCGAGTAAGACGTGGATTAATTTGGTTGACTTGTAAATGTAATGGCTTGTTTTCATTATGTTTTACTATCAAGCAGCAAGCGATAAAACCCCGAAGGTGTCCACCTAGCCAATTTTCCTTTTGTGATTGCCCCACAAAATATTAGCAATTATATATTATCTGAAAGAAGATAATGAGTCATTATTGGAAAGAACAAAACTTCGAGAATGATTTTGCACACTCATTATATAACCGTATGGTTCAAATAACAATAGGTTGCCGAAGTCGTCAGGTCTTGTTCTGTTTGGAGCAACATTTATGTTAGTAATTATGCTTTCCGGGCTAGTAGTAGTGTGACCGCTAAAAATCTGGCTGCGCCAGCATGTAATCAACAGTGCCCACCCATTATTGGTACTCAAAAAGATGATATCATACTACTGGTGTTAGCGATGCCAACATATACGGTCTTGGCGGGAATGATTTCATACAATGCGGACCTGGCGCTTGCAAGGCATTCGCTGGGCCAGGTGATAATATACTCATAGCGAGTACATCTTCTACTACAGATAATGCCAAGCTTTATGGCTGCTCGGGAAATAATATATTCATAGGAGGTATTGGTTCCAACCTGATGGTGGGCGGTAAGGGAAATGATCAATTCTTTGCTGGACAAGGTCATGATGTTATTATAGGAGGAGGAGGCGCTAACTTCTTTGACTGTGGCCTGAATGGTAACGGAGTAATACTAGACTTCAACCCTGCTAATGATGATACTAAAGCTTCTAATTGTAAATTTGTTGTCACAGTACACTCAAATGCTAATAATAATCCAGGATCGACGCTGCCTGCACCATAACAGACCAAAAAGTGCTGTCTCTTGGTTCTACTATGCCAACAATTTTACGCCACAGCTTACGAATTCTTTAGATCGGTGTTGACGATGTTGTTCACACGCAGAGATGGTAGATTCTCATCGATATTCTTACTGTTTTAGAATATCTGTATGGGATCGTCGGGCGAAACACTGCTATTGTGTAGAAATAAATTCGTCTATGCTCCCTAGCCGATGGGGTATCAAAGACTATGGCTACGTCATGTTAACTGATACTGCTTGTACTACTACTGCTATCACCGTTGCTGCCGACACGCTCATACTTGCCTGAAGTTATAGCCGGATCAGAGGATGGAGCCCATCGCAAATTTGGTTTTCTCGCAGCCACCACCTCATCTAGCCTTCTAACAGGTGTAGTATGAGGAGCTGCCTTGACAATATCCGGTCTCTCTTGCAAATCTTGAGCAATACTGAGTAAAGCAGATACAAATAAATCCAGAGCCTCTTTGCTCTCGGTTTCGGTGGGCTCAATCATTAGCGCTTCCGGAACGATCAATGGGAAATAAATCGTTGGCGGATGAACGCCGTAATCTAACAATCTCTTGGCAATATTCAGCGCACTTCTTTGTCCGAATTTTCTGGAAGACAAAACAAACTTGTGGGCGCACCTACGATTATAGGGAAGTTCGTAAACATCTTTTAGTAAGCTTTGAAGGTAATTTGCATTTAATACCGCATTTTCCGAAACCCTTCTTATATTAGAACCATACGCTCGAATGTAGCTATAAGCTCTAACAAGCATACCAAAGCTTCCATAAAAGCATCTAACTCTACCTATTGACTTTCGTTTTGCAAAATCAAGAAAATAATAATTATTATGGTTATTGTACTTTTTATTTTCCACATAATTATTTTTTCGATTAGGTTTCGAAGGGGGTGCTTGCAGTTGTTGTTGTTGTTGTGGTTGTGTTTCTTGTTGCTGCTGCTGACTGCGCCGACGAACGAGTGGAACGGGTAGATAGTCCGCCAAAAAAGAGCATACACCCAGTACTCCCGACCCTGGGCCACCGCCTCCGTGCGGAGTTGAAAATGTCTTGTGCAAGTTAAGATGAATCATATCGAATCCCTGGTCTTTCGGTCTAGTTATTCCCAAAAATGCATTCATGTTAGCACCGTCACAGTACATTAACGTGCCGTTTGCATGAGCTAGTTCGCTAATCTGGACTACGTCCTCCTCAAAAAGACCCAGAGTATTTGGATTTGTCAACATAACAAGTGCAATATCGGAGCTTAGTGATTGTTTGAAATAGTCTAGATCCATGTTGCCACGAGAATCAGTAGGAATGGATATGGTTTCGAACTTGCACTTGGCAGCAGTTGCGGGATTAGTACCGTGTGCAGAATCGGGGATTATTATCTTTGTCCTCTTCTTGCCTTCGTTCCTTTCCTTATAGTATGCCTTAGTTATCATAACACCGATTAATTCGCTTTGTGAACCTGCGGCCGCCTGTAACGAAAAATCATCCATGCCTGTCAGTATCTTGAGATATTCTTCGAGCTCGTACATCAACTGAAGTGTGCCTTGAACACAATTTTCGGGGGAATACCAAAATTCATTCTGGACAGTTTGGTGAAGTGTCTGACGACATCGATCTCGCTCAAATTTGGAAGAGGAAGTTGTTTTCGCTTTACGTTCTCTGGTAGCTCTGGTTGAGAATCATCATCGATGTCAGAAATCTCGGAACTATCTAGAAATGAAGAAGAAGAGGAACTAGCGTAAGGCACATGTTCTGTGATGCATTCCTCCGGATATTCAAAGAGTAGCTTTTCCATATTTCTTCCTCTATTATTACGTCCCGACCGACGCCGAATGATGTGATACTACATACACAAAATCGTTAATATCTTCAACGGTATTCATCTCAGTACAACAAATTAAAAGCCGGTCTTCCCCTAAATCTAACCCGCCACAGATATTTTGTTCAACCAAGTTTGCCAAAATTGTTTTGGAAGGCTTGGGTGTTTTCATTAGGAACTCGTTATAAAATGGTAAGTTATTGAGTATTTGAAAACCCAACGCACTAAGCTTTCTTTGTAGCAAATGTGCCCTCTCGTACGAAAGTTTCGCTACCCTAGTTAATCCAGTTCTGCCCATAAGTGCAAGGTATACAGTAGCTGCAAGAGCATTCAAAGCCACATTTGTTGTGATATTACTAGTAGCTCTCTCTCTTCTTATGTGTTGTTCACGAGCCTGAAGTGTTAGAACGAATCCTCTAT
>WNFX01006113.1_pt1 | contig 12129 bp, 11 predicted proteins | sample 5400111 | NCBI WGS metagenome assembly WNFX01 (sample SAMN13153363, study PRJNA577476) | soil metagenome | isolation source: 40 cm soil or saprolite under grassland replicate 1 | place: USA:California | collected 2016-06-15
CGTCGTCAGCGTGATCGCGTTCTTCGCAATCCTCTTCACAGGCCGGTATCCACGCGGGCTCTTCGACTTCAACGTCGGCGTCGTGCGCTGGACGTGGCGCGTCGGCTTCTACACCTTCGACGCGAACGGCACCGACCGCTACCCGCCGTTCTCGCTCGAGGCGACGGACTATCCCGCCTCGCTCGAGGTGGAGTACCCCGAGACCCTCTCGCGCGGCCTCGTCCTCGTGAAGTGGTGGCTGCTCGCAATCCCGCACTACGTTGTCGTCGGCTTCTTCACCGGCGGCTGGTTCGCGGTTGACACGGGCAGCTCGCACGGTGATTGGGGTGGGCCGTGGGGCGGCGGGCTGATCCTCGCGCTCGTCCTGTTCGGCGTCGTCGCGCTTCTCTTCACCGGCAGGTACCCGGGCGGAATCTTCAACTTCGTGATCGGGATGAATCGGTGGTGCTTCCGCGTCCTTGCGTATGCGGCGCTGATGACCGACCGCTATCCGCCCTTCCGCCTCGACCTAGGGCAGACCGAGGCGCCAGCGCCGAGTACCGAGCCGGCGTCGTAGGATCGCCTCGTGGCTGCGAACCAAGGAGCGCCGGTCAGAGGCCGCGCCGAGATCGACATCGAGGCGCCGCCGCAGGTCGTCTGGGACGTGCTGACGCGGTTCGAGAACTGGCCGAACTGGAACCCCGACGTGAAGTCGATGTCGTTCCCGGGCCCGCTGGCGCCGGGAACGGAGTTCCGCTGGAAGGCCGGCCCGGGGACGATCGTCTCGACGCTCGACCGGATCGAGCCGCCGCGCTACATCTCCTGGCGCGGCCGGACGCTCACGATCAGCGCGTACCACGAGTGGTGGCTCGAGCCCCGCAACGGCGGGACGCACGTGCGAACGGAAGAGTCGTTCTCCGGCCTGCTCGCGCGTCTTCTGCGCCGGTCGCTGCAGAAGACGCTCGACAAGTCATTCGAGGACGCGCTCGAGCGCCTGAAGGGTGAAGCCGAGCGGCGCTCGGCTTCAGGCTCGTAGAGAAGTCCGGCCGGTCGCGAGCGGGAGCGTAAAGGCGACCCGCGCGCCGCCGCCGGTTCGGTTTTCGGCCCAGATCTTGCCGCCGTGTGCCTGGATGAGCCCTTGAGAGATCGCGAGGCCGAGGCCCGCGCCGCCGCTCGAGCGGGTACGGGAATCGTCCTCGCGCCAGAAGCGATCGAACATCCGCTGCTGCGTCTCCGGAGCGACGCCGTCACCGGTGTCATCGACCGCGACCAGCACGTGGTCGGTATCCGGCTCGACGACGATCGCAACCGTCCCGTCCGGACGGGCATGGCGGACGGCGTTCGCGAGCAGGTTCAAAAGCACGCGCTCGATCTTCTCCGGGGCGAGCCGAACCGCCGGATCGGCGGGATCGACGCGCGACTCGAGCCGAACGTTGTGCATGCGCGCCTCCGCTTCGATCGCGCCGAGACACCCCGAGACGAGCGGGCCGAGCGGTGCGTCCTGCAGCTCGAGCGTCAGGGCGCCTGCGTCGATCATCGCCAGCTCGAACAGATCCTCGACGAGGCGCGAGAGGATCTCGGTCTGCCCACGGATCGCGGGCAGGTACTCGTCCGGTGTGGCCAAACCGTCCTCGAGCGCCTCGACCATCGCGCGCAGCGAGGCGAGCGGGGTGCGAAGGTCATGGCTCGCCCAGGCGACGAGCTCCCGCCGGGCGTCGAAGAGCCGCTCCACGCTGGCGGCCATGTCGTTGAACGAGCCGCCGAGCTCCTGCAGCTCGCGCGGCCCCGAAGCGGGAGCGCGCGCGCTCAGGTCGCCCGCTGCCAGGCGCGCCGACGTCGCGCGCAGCAGCCCGAGCGGTTCGAGAATTCGGCGGCCGAGGAACAACGCGCCGCCGAGTGCGCAGACGGTCGAGCCAACGGCGACGACGACGATCTGCAGGTCTTCGTGCATGCCGAACATCACCAGGCCCGACGCGAGCACGACTCCGAGCGGCAGGCAAACGGCAAGCAGCGCGAGCGCGACGAGCTGGGACCGCAGCGTCGGCAGCAGCCGCACGATCGCGGCCGCGGCGAGGCCGGTCACGAGCACGGCAAGCGCAAGGACGAGCGCGACGTTGCTCATGCCCGCAGGCGGTAACCGACGCCCCAAACCGTCTCGAGCAGCTGCGGACGAGAGGCGTCGTCCTCCAGCTTCTCGCGCAGGCGCCGGACGTGAACGGTGACGGTCCCGGTATCGAGCGCCGAGGCGTAGCCCCAGACGCGGTTCATCAGCTGGTCGCGGGAGAAGACGCGGTTCGGGTTCGAGGCCAGGAACCAGAGCAGGTCGAATTCCTTCGCAGTCAGGTTGAGCACCTCGCCGTCGCGACGCGCCTCGTGCTCGGCGGCATCCACGACCACGCTGCCGATCGAGATTCGCTCGCGCGGCGGCGCGCTCGGACGGGCCCGTCGCAGCACGGTCTTCACGCGCGTGGCGAGCTCTCGCGGCGAGAACGGCTGGTCACGTAGTCGTCGGCGCCGAGCTCGAGCCCGACGATTCGATCGGTCTCGTCGACCCGGGCGGTCAGGAGGATCACCGGCAGCTCGGAGGTCGACCGGATCCATCGACACAAAGCGAGCCCATCGGTCGCCCCGGGCAGCATCACGTCCAGGAGCACGAGGTTGGGTTCCTCCTGTTCGATCATTCCCAGCGCCGTGTCTCCGTCGCCGGCGGTGACGACGCGATGCCCGTCGCGCTCGAGGTAGCGCGTGACGACGTCTCGGACCATCGGCTCGTCGTCGACCACAAGCACGGTCGTCATCCCGACAGTCTGCCCCGTCGGCTCCGGCAGCCGCGTTCGGGGTGATTACGAGTTCCTTAAATCGGCCCGCCGAATTTCGAAAATCGTAAGCGCGCTCGAGCCATCTCCGTCCTAGCGTGGCGCGGGTCGGAAGCGGCCCTCGCGGCCGTCCATCGAGAGGAGGATCAGATGAAGCATCGCTCAGGCCTGATCGCGTTACTCGCGATTCTCGCCGCCACGCTGATCGGAGCGCAGGCGACAAACGCCGCCGCAGCGGACGGGGGGAAGCGCGTCGTCTTCGTCCAGACGAACCAGCCCGCGGGCAACTCGATCGCCGTCTACGACCGGGCGCACGACGGGACTCTCACTCCCGCGGGCACCTACGCGACCGGCGGCAACGGGAGCGCAGCGCTCCCCGGGACGGAGTCGGACCATCTCGCTTCGCAGGGCTCGCTCGTCTACGATTCCGAGCACAAGCAGCTGATCGCTGTCAATGCGGGCAGCGACACCGTCTCCGCGTTCAGCGTCGACGGCGACAAGCTCACGCTCGAGAACGTGCTGCCCTCGGGTGGCCAGTTCCCCGCCAGCGTTGGCGTCAAGGGCGACCTGGCCTACGTTCTCAACTCCGGCGGCGCGGGCACCGTCCAAGGATTCCGCATCACGAAAGACGGCCTGGAGTCGATTCCGGGCTCGGCTCGTTCGCTTGGGCTCGCGAACACCAACCCGCCGAACTTCCTGACTTCACCCGGCCAGGTCGGCTTCACGCCTGACGGCAATCAGCTGCTCGTGACGACCAAGGCAAGCGGCAGCACGATCGACGTGTTCCAGGTCGGAAACGACGGTTTGCTCTCCGCGACCCCGGTGGTCAATCCGTCGGCGACGCCGGTGCCGTTCGCGTTCACCTTCGGCCCCGGTGGCCGCCTTGTGGCCGGAGAGGCCGGCGCGAGCTCGGTTACGACCTATCGGATCGGGCAGGACGGCACGCTCGCCGATCCCCAGTCGCAGAGCGACGGTCAGGGGGCGCTGTGCTGGATCGAGCGCGTCGGCCGGTTCTACTTCGTCTCCAACACCGCCAGCAACACACTCAGCAGCTTCCAGGTCGGCGGCGACGGCCAGCCCGTACTGGTAAATGCGGTCGCGGCCAACACGAACCCCGGCCCGATCGACCTCGCCTCGAGCGGTCACTTCCTCTTCGCCGAGACGGGGGTGACGAGCACGATCGACGAGTTCCGCGTCGAGCAGGACGGCACGCTCGTCTCGATCGGCACGGTCACGGGCCTGCCGCCCGGGATCGAGGGCATCGCCACCAGCAAGTGACGTCCCATTCCAGCCGGGGGCCTGCTCTCGCGGGCCCCCGGCCGTGATCGCGCTCGCTAGGACGGCCGCACAGAACCGGGCACCACGCGACGAGCGAGCGGCAGTGAATGGTTGCTCGGCGGAAGCGGCTCGTCGCCTCTCTCGATGTCCCTCATCCCCGGAAGGAAGAGTGCTCCGAGGGTGACCGTCGCTCCGACGACCGCCGCGCCGACAAGCGTCGCGCGGACCCCGATCGCTGCGGCAACCGGAGCAGTGAGCGCAAAGGAGACCGGAAGCAGCCCAATCGAGATCAACCAGTCCAGGCTCGACACTCGCCCGAGCATGGCGCTCGGGACATGACGCTGCTTGACGGTCGCCCAGACGATCGTCCCGGCCGTCTCCAGCGCGTTGAAGATCAGGCACGCGAGCATCAACTGCCAGGCCGCCGTGGCGAGCCCGTAGCCGGCGACCGCAAGCGTCGCGAGCGTCCAGGTCCCGTACATAAAGGAGATGTGTCGTCGCGGCTGTCCGCGGCTTCCCATCCAGACCGCTGAGCCGACGGCGCCGAGACCACCCGCCGCGAAGACGAACCCGAGCGTGAGCGACGAGGCGCCGAGGTCATTCTTGACGACATAGGGGAGCAGCACCTCGGTCGGGCCGAGGAAGACGAGATAGGCGACGGCGGCAGAGCCGAGCGTGCCCCAGAGCCAGACGCGCTTGCGGATGAAGCGCAGCCCTTCCCTGACCGCTACGAGCGCAGAGGCGTTTGTCTCGTCACGCTTGGGCACGCGAGGCCGGATCGCGGCCACTGCGATGAACGACGCTCCGAACGAGGCCGCGTCGACGGCAAAGGCAAGCCCGGCTCCGACGGCGACCAGAGCGCCCCCGAGGAACGGGCCTGCGAGGCGGAGCGCGATCGGCCGAACGAATTGGTCGAGCGAGTTCGCCGCGGGCAGGTCCTCGACCGGCAGCAGGTCCGGCACGACCGCCTCGAAGGCAGGCGTGAAGAACGCCGTTCCGATCCCGTAGATCGCCACCAGGGCCACGAGCTCCCAGAAACGAAGTGCGCCCGCGATCACGAGGACGGCGAGAACCGCAACGGCCAGTGCTCGGACGCCGTCCGCCCACATCATCACGAGGCGGCGGTCGTACCGATCGCTCACGATCCCGCCGGCGAGCAAGAAGAGCACCGTCGGGACAGCCATCCCGATGCCGACGATCGACAGTGCTGCGGGTGCGTTCCAGAGCGCGTAGCTCTCCCAAGCGATCGCGATCAGAAAGATGCCGTCGCCGAGCAGCGAGACGGCCATTCCCGCCCAGAGCACCCGGAAGTCCCGGTGCCGAAGCGGCGAAAGCAGGTGACCCCCGGAAAGCCCGCCCGGGCGGTCGAGCGCCTCGTGACTATGCTGCATTGGACGCCGGCCTGCTGCCCGCGTCCGTCCACTCCGGGCGCCCGGAGAGGAACTCGAACAGGGCGCCGGAGTCCATCGGGCGGGCGAAGAGGAACCCTTGTCCGATCTCGCAGCCGAGGTCGTGCAGCGAGTTCTCTTGCTCGGGAAGCTCGATGCCCTCGGCGACGACGTCAAGCTCGAGGCTCGCGCCGAGCGCGATGATCGCCGAGGTCAGCGCCACGTTTTCGCCCGAGCCGACGAACGAGCGATCCATCTTCAGGATGTCGACCGGGAACCGGCTCAAATAGCTCAGCGACGAGTAGCCCGTGCCGAAGTCGTCCATCGCGAGGCGGATTCCGAGCGCCTTCAGATCCTCGAGCCGCTGAACGGCGAAGTCGGTGTCCGCCATCATCACCGACTCGGTGATCTCGAGCACCAGGGCTGACGGATCCAAACCGCTCTGTTCGAGGGCGCAGCGGACGTCCGCCACGATCGAATCCGACTGGAGCTGACGGACCGAGAGGTTGACGCTCATCGCGAGCGGCTCGGAGCGCGGGAACTCGCCCTGAATCCTGACCCCCTCCCGACACGCCGTCTCCAGCACCCAGCGGCCCATGGGGATGATCAGGCCCGTCTCTTCCGCCAGCGGAATGAATTGCAGGGGCGGGATCGTCCCGCGGGTCGGGTGGTTCCAGCGTAGAAGCGCTTCCACTCCGAGGATCTGATGTTCCTGGAGGCGCACGACCGGCTGGTAGTGCAGCTCGAGCTCGCCGGCCTCGATCGCGTGCTGCAGCTCCGAGCGCAGCTCGAGCCGCTCGACTACGCGCTCATGCATCGTCGGCTCGAAGACTCGGTAGCTCCCCTTGCTGTCGCGTTTGGCCATGTACATCGCGACGTCGGCGTTTCGGAGCAGCTCGGCCGCATCAGGCACGGCTATCTCGCGGTCGACGAGGCAGATTCCGATGCTCGCGCGCGGGAAGACTTGCTTGTTCTCGATGCTCGTCGGGATCTCCAGGGCTTGGAGAATCCGCGCCGCTGCGTCGGCGGCCTCGGGCGAGTCCGACACGCCCTCGAGAAGGACGGCGAACTCGTCGCCACCGAAGCGGGCGACAGTGTCGGTGGGGCGCACGGCGATCAGCAACCGCCGAGCGACCTCCTGAAGCACTCGGTCGCCGGCCTCATGGCCGAGACTGTCGTTGACCGTCTTGAAATCGTCCAGGTCGATGAACATCACCGCGATGTCCGGGAATCCGCGCTGCGCGCGCATCAGCGCATGCTCGACACGATCGGAGAACAGCGCTCGGTTGGCGAGGCCGGTCACCGGGTCGTGGAACGCCTGGTGGGCCAGCTGCTCCTCGAATGCTTTCCGCTCGCTCACGTCACGGCTGTTGAGGACGATGCCCCTGACGTGCTCGTCGTGACGTAGATCGGTGTGCTGGACCTCGAACTTCATGCTGGTTCCGTCGAGATGCTCGAGTGAGCACTCGAAGGTGTGGCCGTCGGGACCGCTGGATCCATTGCCGGCGATCAGCTGGCGGAGCCGAGGCCGATCGGCCTCGCTCAGGATCCGGTCGAACCGGCTTCCCTCGACGTCGACAACGCTGTAGCCGAGCACGCGTTCGATCGAAGGGCTCTGGTAGGTAACGACGCCGTCGGTGTCGAGGACGGTGATCAAGTCGCTCGAGTGTGCGACGAGCGAACGGAATCGAGCCTCGCTCTGGCGGCGGTGCAAATCCGCCGCAAGCGACGCGCCGTCGAGGGCGAGCGAGATCTGTGCGCCGAGCGCCTCGAGTGAGTCGACGAGTGCGGGTTGAACGCTCGTCGGTGAGCAGACGACGAGCATCGGTCGCACTTCGGAGCGGATCGATAGAGGAACGACGAGGACGGTGTCGCCGGCGAACAACCTCAACTCGGCCCGGACGAAGGCGGGCACGGCGTCGTAAGAAGTGTTGAGTGACCCGACCTGCGTCTGAGACAGCCAGTCCGCCGTCGAATCGTCGAGCTGCCAGCCGCCGCCGTCGGACGACGCGACCACCTCGGCGTCCTCGTTGCCGACGAGCGCGAGCCGTACAGACTGATCGTCGCCGAGCAGGCGGCGCACGCCGGCGATCGCGGCCTCGCAGACCTGATCGTGGCTGGCCGCGGCGACGAGGTCGATGCCGGCGCCCCTCAGGGCGCGCTCGCGCGAAACCACTCGACCTTCCTGGCGGACGAGCCCGGCCATCCTCGCCACAACGAGCAGGAAGAGGAAAGCCGACGCGATGATGAGAACCAGCACGTCCGGGTTGCCGAGCTCCTGCGCGAACCGAATTCCGGGGGCGATCAGGCAGGCGCCGCCGAGCAAAGAGAGGCGCAGCGGTGTCAGCCGGGTCCGAAGGTCGGTGGCCGGTTCCTCGAGTGCGCGCATCGAGGGGTGCAACGCCGCTGCGCCCCAGAACAGGTAGTAGAGGATCCAGCCGGCGTCGTAGACGAGCTGGTGGTTGTAGGTGCCGTTCAGCAGCGCAAGGTTGTAGCCCGAGTCCGTCGCGAGCAGGCAGACGATGCTGCCCGCGAGAAGATAGAAGGCGGGTGCGCGCTTGCCTGCGTCGACGGCCAGGCGAATCGCTGCCGCGAGCAGGAGAACGTCGCCGAGCGGGTAGGCGATCGAGACGCTCTTCGCGAGCCAGGACAGGCCCGAAAGGTGGATGTTCGGTGAGATCAGGAATACCCAGGACAGGAGACCGACACCGATCGTCAAGATCGCGGCGTCGATCAACGCAGCAGGATCACGCCGGGGGTTTCGGCGCTTGACCAAAAGGAGCATTCCGGCCATGAGGGCCGGGTAGACGGTCAGGTAAAGGGCGTCGCCGAGCGACGGGAAGCCGACGTCGGCGTGAAAGAGCTTGGGATAGCTGTAGGTGTAGAGGTCGCCGCTGAAGAAGAGGAACTGGCCGAGGACGAACAGCCACCAGGCAGCCCAGGCCTTCGGCTTGTGGATCACGATGCCGGCGACGATGCCGATCACGCCCAACAGGCCGAGGAAGTTGATCAGCGGCCCGTTCCCGGCCAGGGGCGGGAAGAACAAGTAGGCGGCGGTCAGCGCACCGGTGGCGCCGAGGTACCACGCCCAGGCGTGATTGCGCCAGTTGCCGCAGGTCTGGCGGAAGCTCACGCCGCTTGCTCCGCCCGCGTCGATGGTTGGAGATCGAAGCTGTTCGCGAGCTTGCCGAGCACGTCGACGAGACGTTCGATCTCGGCGTCTGTGTTCGCCGCCGTGATCTGAATCCGGAAGCCGACCTCGCTTCTCGGAACGAGCGGATAGGCCGCGAGCGTGACGTAGATGCCGTTCTCGAAGAGGAACTTGCCGACCGCGTCGATGTCCTCGCCGTGACCGAGGGGGACCTCGATGATCGGGAACCCGGAGTTGTTCGGGGTATGGGCGCCGAGCCGGTCGAGGCACTCGAGCACCGTCGCGGTCTTCTGCCACAAGCCGGCTCGGATCGCGTCCCCGCGCTCCTCGTTCACGTGTAGACCGGCGAGCGTCGTCGCAAGCGATGCAATGGGAGAAGGGCCGGAATACAGGTAAGGCGGCGCCGCGGTCTTGAGCAGGCGCTTGAGCTCGGCCGGGCAGGCGAGGAAAGCTGCGAGGGAGGAATACGCCTTGGAGAGCCCGGCGACGAAGAGGACGTGGTCGTAGGACTCGCCGACGTGCTTGACCACACCGTTTCCACGCAACCCGTACGGGCTGGGCTCGGTCGGACTCCGTTCGCCGATGACCCCGAAGCCGTGCGCGTCGTCGACGTAGAGCAGAGCGTCGTAGGCTCGAGCGAGGCGAGCCATCGCTTCGATGTCGGCTGCGTTTCCCGTCATGCTGTTGACTCCGTCGACACAGATCAACCGCGGTGCCTTCCCGTTCTCGTTGAGGAGCCGCTCGAGATCGTCCAGGTCGTCGTGTCGGAAGCGCTTGACAGTCGCGCCGTGAGCGGCTGCGAACTGAGCGCCCTCGTAGATCGTCTTGTGCGCGCGCCTGTCGACGTAGATCGTCCCGTCGCCGGCGAGCACCGGGATCACTGACATGTGGATCAACGTGATCGTTGGCAGCACGAGTACGTCCTCGGCTCCGACGAGCTCCGTCAGGCGCTCTTCGATCTGTTCGTAGAGGACCGGGCTGCCCAGCAGCCGCGACCAGCTTGGATGCGTGCCCCAACGGTCGAGAGCAGGGGCCACTGAGTCGATGATCTCGCGGTCGAGATCGAAGCCGAGGTAGTTACAGGAGGCGAAGTCGGCGAGCCATTGATCGCCGATGCGGATCATCCGGCCGTCGATCTCTTCGACCACCGCATCCGTCATCGGATTCGAGCGCTCGAGCTCGGCGAGGTCGCGGCAGGCAGCAAGCCACCGGTCGATCCACCGCGAGGACGAGCCGAACTCGGTCCGGGCGCCAACGGACGCGCGTGCAGCAGCCATGACCGAAAACATCGTCCTTAGAGGGAAAAACCTTTAGAAGCTTCTACAAACCTCTCGGTCGCCTCTGCCGCACGAGATCGTGAGTTGCCCTAAGACTTGGCCGGCTCGTACCGGAGGATCACGACGCCGTCGTCGCCAACCGGCGTCGACTCGACGAGCCGAAACGCTTTCGCCGACCCGGATTCGCCGAAGAGCCGCTTGCCGCCGCCGAGCACGGTCGGAAACACCATTAGCCGAAGCTCGTCGACGAGGTCGTGCTCGACCAGCGCCCGGACGAGCGTGGCGCTGCCGGCGACGAGGATCTCGCCGGCGACCTGCTCCTTGAGCTTCGCCACCTCCTCGGCAACGTCGCCGTCGATCCGCGTCGAGTTGTCCCAGGTGAGGTCTTGCAGCGTCGACGAGACGACGTACTTCGGCATCGTGTTCATCCTCTCGGCGAAGCCGAACTCGTCGGTCCTCGAAGGCCACGCCGCAGCGAAGCCCTCGTAGGTCACGCGCCCGAGGAGCTGCGCCTCGGCCTCGAGCACCTCGTCGAGCTTGAACTTGTTGCCCTCCTCGCCGCGGTCGAACTGAAGGGCCCAGCCGCCGCGGTCGAGGTTTTCGGAGCCGCCCGGATCCTCGATCACGCTGTCGAGCGTGATGAACTCGGTGACGACCAGCTTTCCCATCATCCGCCTCCTGTTTCGGTTGGTCGTGATTCAGACTCTCGTTCGATGGGGAACTCATCGAGCCGCGCTCCTTGTTCCGGGCGGGCCAGCGGCGTAGCCTGACGCCGACCGACGATCTCCGCATGTTCGGCCGTGCGGCCGGGTTTGACCGTGTAGCGACGAATCGCCGGCCTGTCGTTCTACCCCCGCACGGGAGCGAAGAGTTGTGGAAGCAAGTCAGGATTGGGAGCGCGAGGCGCTCGCCTGCGAATGTTCAGATCCGAGCTGTCGCGAGCCGGTCGCGATCACGCCCGACGAGCGCGAGTTCGTTCGGCGGGTTCCGAATCGCCGTGTCGTCAAAGTGGGTCATGCCGACGTTGAGAACGAGCGCGTGCTGATGGAGGAGCCGGGGCGCTTTCAGGTCGTCGAGCGGTTCTGAGCGCGGCGAGGGCCGCGCTCAGAACACGGTCAACTGCTTCCCTCTACCCCATCGCGGGCCGGCTCTGACCACCGCGGGCGAACAGCAGTCCGCTGACGATCAGGATCCAGAGCCCGATTGCTGCCTGCGGGAAGAAGATGATCGAGGCCAGCGCGAGGATTCCGGCAATGATCCCGAGCCAGCCCGCCCACTTCGGGATGACCGCCGCGCGCATGGCCGCCAGCGTCGCTGCGATGATCATCGCTGAGGCCCCGGCGCCGCCGGTCGCGTGCAGCATGTAGCTCGCGTCATCCGCGGCGTGGATCAGCCCCGGGTAGACGGTGTGGCGATAGGTGTCGTCGCTCATCGTCCGGATTCCCACGTTGATGGCGATCGCCGCGAATGCGAGCGTCGCATAGACGACGCCGCCGATCGTCGTCAGCGCGGTCAGGAAGCCGTCATCGCCTTCCCAGCGGCGGACGGCGCGGCGCAGGCTGCTCAGGAACCAGAGGAAGGCGAAGATGCCGAGGCCGGCGATGATCCAGCCGATCGAGATCTTGTCCTGGCTCGCCGTCGAACATGACGATGACGCCGATGACGAAGAGCACGACGTAGAGAATCCCGCCCAGCGAGGCCCAACGGGCAATCCCGGCGCTCGAGCGCGCGGATGCCATCGTGTTCATAACCTGCTCCTTCTTGTGGGGTCAGATCGGGATCCGATTATCAAGGGGCCTTCGGCTGTTGCCCGGTCAGCCTACGAATGTCTACCCCTGCGATCTTCTAAGGTTGCGGTGATGGCGACGGAACAGCTCCAGGACGCGACGGCCGTCCGCGCCGGTCGCGAGCGGTACGTGACGCGAGGCGTCGCAACGACGGACATGACGGTCAGTCGCGCCGAGGGCGCGACGATCTGGGACGCCGACGGGCGGGAGTATCTCGACTTCGCGGGCGGAATCGCCTGCCAGAACCTCGGCCACAACTCCGAGGCGGTCGTCCAGGCGATTCACGAGCAGGTCGACCGCTACCTGCACCAGTGCTTCATGGTCGGGATGTACGAGCCGTACGTCGAGGTCTGCCGGCGCCTCGATGAGCTCTGGCCGGGCCACACCGAGACGAAGTCGCTGCTCGTCAACTCGGGCGCGGAGGCGGTCGAGAACGCCGTCAAGATCGCGCGG
>WNFX01010997.1_pt1 | contig 12126 bp, 8 predicted proteins | sample 5400111 | NCBI WGS metagenome assembly WNFX01 (sample SAMN13153363, study PRJNA577476) | soil metagenome | isolation source: 40 cm soil or saprolite under grassland replicate 1 | place: USA:California | collected 2016-06-15
GGGGTCCTCCTGCTTCGTCAGCCCCAACCGCTGCGACAGCCTGCGCACGTGGGTGTCGACGACGATCCCTTGCGGATTTCCGAGCTCGGCCGCGACCACGTTTGCTGTCTTCCTCGCCACGCCCGGCAGGCGCACGAGGTCCTCGAGCCTGCGCGGCACCCGGCCGTCGAACTCCTCGAGCAACATGGCCATCGTCCCGCGCAGGGCCTTGGCCTTCTGCCGGTAGAACCCGGTTGCGTAGATGTCGTGCTCGAGCTCCTCCGGCGGGACGGCGAGGTAGTCCTCCGGCCGCTTGTATTTCTCGAACAGCCGCTCGGTGACGCGGTTGACGTTCACATCGGTCGTCTGCGCCGAGAGCATCACCGAGACGAGCAGCTCGAGCTCGCTTCGGTACCGGAGGGCAATCTTCGCGTCGGGATACTCGGCGGAGAGCCGCTCGATGATCGGCACAATGCGCGCCCGCTTCGGGCCGACGCGGCGTCGCGCCTCGTAAACGTAGCTCCGCGGCATGGCCGCTAGTGCCCCGTCCGGCGATGGTCTCGCGTTTCTGGCGAGTGACCGGCGCCGACAGGCAAGGACGCAGGAAGCGTCAATATGCGGGCATATTGGCGCGACTGAGGACGCCGCCTAGCGGCTCCGGGCGCCGCCAGAAATGCCCTGACTATTGCTGGACGGGGCACCTAGCCGACGGCGATCTCGACCGGGATCGACGTGTCCGGATGCTGCAGGAGACGGGGGCCGGCGCAGACGACGTCGAGCGCAGGGCAGCCGGAACAGATGAACTCGCTCGGTGTCGGCTTGAAGACGCCGTCCTGGATCCGGGCGATCGCCTCCGAGAGCTCAGCTTCGAGGGCGGGCAGCTCGGAGCGGTCGAAGCTCGTGGTCACAGCGGGGTCCGGGCGCTCGAGGAACTGGTAGACGACCTCGACCTGGTCGGCGCCTGCGCGGAAGCACGCCAGCGCATAGACGAGCCGTTGCAGCCGGTAGTCGCGCTCGATCAGCTCTTCGGGAGACGCCTCCTCGAGCACGTTCGTCTTGTAATCAACCACCACGGCATGCGATCCATCTCGATGGAGGACGTCCAGCCGGCCGTGCAGGAGAACGCCGTCATGCTCGAAAGCGAACGGCCGCTCGGGCGCGGCGCCCTCGAGCGCCGCGATCTGCCTTGCCAGCTCCGAATCGCAGTAGGCCTGCACCAGCCCGGCGATCCGCTCGACCTCCTCGTCAGTGGCCGCTGGGTAACGAGTCCGAACGGCTTCGGAGAGCACCTGCAGCTCGGGCGGCCGAGGGTCGCCGAGATCGAGACTCTCGAGCAGAAAGTGAACGCTATCGCCGATCTCCGTCGCCGCCAGCCCCTCCTTCCCAGGCACCGAGCCGGACGCCTGCCCGGGCCGCAGACCTGCGACCCGCTCCGCGTAGTAGCGGTACGAGCACGACTCGTAGAGGGCGAGGGCGCTGTAAGAGAGCCTGCGCACGCGGTGGAGCGGCGGCCGGGGCAGGGCCTCGAGGGGCGGCAGCTTCGGCGCGCTCGCGATGGCCAAGCCGCCGGAGCCGTTCGACTCGAAGAGCGCCAGCTGCCCCTCCTCCTCGACCGCCTCGGCAGGCAATTCGCGCTGCGGCTCGGGTCGATGGCGGTCGAGTCGCAACAGGATCCGGGCGCCGCCGCGCTCCAGCTCGACCGAGCCGTCCGCAGCCTCGTCGAAGGCGGGGATCTCCAGCCTCCCGAGCACCCAGCCGATCGGCGTCCGCTCGTCAGCGGCCTTTTCGGGATCGATCGAGCCGGCAACGATCAGCCGGTCGACGGCCCGGGTCATCGCGACGTAGTAGAGCCGGCGCCGCTCGGCTTCAGCTTCCTCGCGGCTCGCCGCGCGCACCTCTTCGTAAGCGGTTGTCGGCCTTCGGGCGCCGGTCGCCGGATCGGCGACGCGGAAGCCGAAGCGCCCGTCGGGCAGCGCGAGAATCTCGTCCGCTCCCGGCGCAGCGCGGTCCCGGCCGGCGTCGGCAACGACGACGACCTTGAACTCGAGACCCTTGGCGGCGTGGATCGTCAGGAGCCGAATAACGTCGGCGTCCTCCTCCTCGGCGACCGCCTCGAGCTCTTTCGCTCCGGCCTCGTCCTGCTCGCGCACGAAGCGGACGAAGCCCTCGATGTCAGCGCCGCGCAGCTCCTCGTACGAACGAGCGAGTCGTGCGAGCTTGCGCAGGTTCGCGTACCGGCGCCGCCCGTCCCACAGGGTCAGCACCGCCAGGTCGTAATCGTGGGCTGCAACGATCTCCTCGCAGAGCCGCTCGAGCGAGAGCGTCCGAGAGGCGGCGATGAGCCGGTCGAAGCGCTGGCGGAAGGCCAGAAAGAGGCGTTCGTCGCGGGGGTCGAGCCCCTCTGGAAGCGTTCGCTCGAGCCCCTTGAAAAGCGGGCGCTTCGATGCAGCGCGCCGAAGCAGCACGAGCGCGTCGTTCGAGACGCCGACCAACGGCGAGGCGAGCACCGTGACGAGCGCTTCGTCGTCGTAGCGGTTGTGCAACAGCCGCAGATAGGCGAGCAGGTCGGCGACCTGCTGCTGCCCGAAGTAGCCGCGACCCGTCGTGCGGTAGGTCGGTAGCCCAAGCTCGCGCAACTCCTGCTCGTACCACTCGGCGTCCGTGCCGGCCGCGAACAGCAGGACGATCTCGCCGGGCGCCGCCGCGCCGCTCTCGACAAGCTCCTTGACGCGTCGAGCGACCGAGCGCGCCTCGCCGCGTCGCCAGTGGGTACCGGTTCCGCTGTAGCTCGCCTTGTCGGTGACGAGCAGCTCGACCGGCGTCCCGAAAACCGGATCGGGGAAGTCGCCAGACGCGGCGAGCGGTTGGAACTCGTCGCCGAAATCGGAGCCGAAGAGGTGGTTCACGGCCGCCAGAACCTCCGGCCGAGAGCGGTAGTTCAGCGTCAGCGGCAACACAACGCCCGCCTCCTCGCGCCGTTCGCGAAAGACATTCACGTCGGCGTGACGGAAACCGTAGATCGATTGGAACTCGTCGCCGACGAAGAACAGCTCGCCCCCTGCGATCAGGTCGATCAGGTCGCACTGGAGGCGATTGGTGTCCTGGAACTCGTCGACCATCACCGCGCGAAAGCGCCATGCCTCGCGCTGCTTGATCTCGTCGTGCTCGCGCAAGAGGTCGCGCGCGTTCAGCTGCAGATCCTCGAAATCGACGCCGGACTCGCGCTCCTTCGCGGCGCTATACGCGCTGGCAAAGCCCTCGAGGAGCTCCTGAAGCAGGTCGCGGTCGCGCGTCGCCAGCTCGTCGAGCGCCGCTTGCTCGACCGCCTTGCGAGCGGCCTCGTAACTCGCGAACCGCTCGCGTGGCCCGCCCCGCGTCGCAAACTCGGAGAGGTCGAGCAGGTCCTCCGCCGTGCGGTTGCGCTCGAGCAGCTCGAGCATCCCTACCGCCTGGGCGCGCTGATCGTCATGACCCTGCTCGTCGACGAGACAGCGCGCCGCCTCCCGGAGGGCTTCGACGCGGCTCGCCACGGCTGGGGCGTCGCCGAGGCGCAGCTCGAGCGGGCGGCCCGCCGCCCGTAGCGTCTCGTAGACGCCCGTCAGCATTCGCCGCAGCCCGCCGGCTCCATAGGTCGCGAGCAGGCGCAGGCGACGCGGATCGTCTCCGGCACAAAACGCAGCCAGCGCCTCCTGGAACGCCTCGCCGCGGAGCACACGCGCCTGGCTGTCGTCGAGAACGCGAAAACGGGGATCGAGCCCCGCTGCGAACGGATACGTCTTCAGCAGCCGGTGGCAGAAGCCGTGAATCGTCGAGATCCAGGCCCCGTCCAGCTCGCGGGCGAGATCGTTCCTCCCGCGGTCGAGGAGCTCGCGCCGGATCCGCCCCCGCAGCTCTCCTGCCGCGCGCTCGGTGTAGGTGATCACGAGCACGGAGCCGACGTCGAGGCCTTCGTCGCAGACCGCGTTCGCGAACCGCTCGACGAGGACCAGCGTCTTCCCCGTACCCGCGCCGGCCGAGACGAAGACATGCCCTCGCGCGTCGATTGCCGCGCGCTGCTCTGGGTTTATCCGCGAAAAATGCGCATTTTCCGCGGGGCTGGCATGTCCCTTCGCTTCGTTCGGGAGACCAAAGTTCTTCATGCTTTTTTCACCCGGCACATCCGCCAGAGCTCGCACCAGGGCGGACAATCCCCGCCTTTCGGATCGTGCTGCACGTCGCCGCCGCGGATCCGCTCGACGAAGCCGCGCGCCAGGTCCTGCGCTCGCTCGACGTGCCCCCAGAACGCCTCCTCGTCCAGATAGTCGTTGCGAGAGAAGCCGGGGACACCGTCTTCCTTCGCCTCGGCACGCAAGAGCCCGCGCGCGTCGCGCTTGCCGGAGAGCGCCCGATAAATCCCGCCGAGCGGCTCGACGCCCACGAGGTCGCGCAGGACGAGCATGTAGAGCGGGATCTGCAGCTTCAGCTCAGACTCGATCTGAGCCGCGGAGTGCGCGGTCTTCCCCGACTTGTAGTCCTGGACGATCCCGCGCGCGCTGAAGGGATCGAGGTCGATCCGGTCGATCTTCCCCGAGAGCTTGAAGGTGCCCAGATCTAACCCGCGCTGGAGCTCCTGCGGCGAGCGCTCGGAGCCGAAAGAGACCTCAAACCGGCGAGGCACGAGCTGCAGTTCGGACGAGACCTCGTCGCGCAGGAACTGCTCGAGATCCCGCAGTAGGCCTTGCTCCAGCTCCCGCCTTTGCAGGTCGGTCAGCTCCATCCGCACGCCGTCCATCGCCTCGCCAAGGCACTCTCGGAGGAAGGCAAGCGCCTCGTCGAGCTGTTCCGGACCGAGCTTCTCGACGCCGAGCCGCTTCGGAAGACCGGCGAAGAGCTTGTGCAGGGCGTTGTGGGCGACCTGGCCGCGGAGGCGCGGGTCGACCTGCTGGTCGATCGTCCGCGGCCCGATCAGACGGTCGACGAACCAGATCGAAGAACAGTCGGCGAACGTCTCAAGCTCGGTGACCCCGAAGCTGGACTTGGCCCGCAGCTCCTCGAGGACGAGCGGATGCGTCAAGCGGGTCGGGCGATCGAATGCTCGCAGCGCGCGCTCGAGTTGCCGCTCCCAGCCGTTCGCCTGTGCAAGCGCGAGCGCCTCGTCCTCGTCCACCGGCACGAGCGAGGCCAGCGCGCGCAGCCGCTCGCGCTCGGTTGGTGCCAGCTCGACAGGCCAGGTGAGCGCCGAAAGCGGACGGCGCGTGGTGGCGCGCCTGACGTCGTCCTTGGCGAACAGGTCCCGGACCTCGTCCCAGAACGGGCTCGGCTCCCGCGGTCCGCCTTCGTCGTTCGCCGCCTCGCGGACGAGATAGAGCCGCCGGGTCGGCCGCGTGCAGGCCGTGTAGAAGAGGTAGCGATCCCGCTCGACGGAATCGGGCTTCGCGAGCCGCGAGCGACGCAGGCGGGCGTCGAGCTCGCGCGCCGTCTCTTCGTCCAGGAACGGCGACGTCTCGCCGCGGTGCGGCAGGGAGCCCTCCTCGAGGCCGAGTATGAAGGCGACCTCGTAGCGGCGCGTCCGGGCGCGCAGGAGATCGACGACGTCGACTCGGCCACTGGCTGTGCCCTGGTTACCGCCGGCGCGCACCGGGGCGCGTTCCAGAGCGCTGACGATCTCGTCCGGGCTCAGCGAGCCGCCGAGCGCGAGCCACCCCTCGAGCTCGGCTCGGAGTCTCGAGAGCGCCTCGAAGGCACGAAGATCCTGCTGTGACTGCTCGCCGACGGGCGGCGCGTCGAGGCCGTAGGCGGCGCGCAGCATGAAGCGCGCGAGATCGCCCGACGCCATGAGAGGCGTCTCCGCGTTCCGGAGGAGCTCGAGCGGGGGCAAAGGGTGGCCGTCGCGGAGCCGCATCGTCTCTTCCTCCGTCCGCTCGCCGGTCTCGACGGCGCGGCCGCGAAGCCTCCCTTCGACCCAGTCGACGCTCGCGCGCGCGAGACCGGAATACGGTGAGCGCAGAAAGCCGTAGAGATCTCCGCGGTCGCCGCCCTGCCAGGCAAAGCGCAGCAGCGAGAGCAGCGCGCGGCCGAGCTCCGTCTGCTCGAACCGGATCAGTCCCTCGATCGCGTACGGGACACCGAGCGATCCGAGCGCGGTCTCCCGTGGCGCCCGGTAGCGCTCGACGCGAGGACAGACGAGCGCGATCTGTTCGGGCGCGGTGCCGCCGCGGATCAGCGCCAGCAGCTCTTCGGCCACCCGCTCCAGCGTCCCGCGGCGGCCGGCACCCTCGAAGAAGCGGATTGCGCCGTCGATCTCCGGTGCCTGGACGGTCGCCGTCGCCGAGAAGAGCGCACGCTCCAGATGCGCCAGCGCCGGGGGCCGGACCTCCGGGCGCGGCGGCAGCTCCTCGATGCGGGCGCGCGCGAGCTCCGAGAGATCGGCAGCCGTTCGCTCGAGCGACGCGAAGGCAGGACGGCCGGGCTCGTACGGCAGCGAGACGGTTACTTCAGCGCGACCGGCAAGGGCCTTCAGCAGCGCCCACTGCGCGCCCGTCAAATCCTCGAAGCCGTACGCGAAGACAGGTCGGCCCTCCCACGCTCCGAGCTCGCCCGCGAGCCGGTCGGCGGCCGCGCGGCGCTCGAGATCGCGGTCCCAGAGCCCGAGGCTGTCGAGCTCGGCCCGGTAGTCGGCGTAGAGCCCGGCGAGATCTCCGTCCAGCTCCGCGGGCTCCACGAGCCCGGACTCGAGCTCGCCGAGCGTCGCTGAGAGGGCGTCCGCGAAGCCCGACGAACGCGCCGACCTCGTCCAGCCGTTCAGCCGTGCGCGAGCAATCACGCCGCGAACGATCAGCGTCCGTTGTGCGTCGGTCGCGACGGGCCGGTGCTCGCCGCCTGCTCGCGCCAGACGACGGAAGAGGTCGTCAAAGGTGCCGATCTCGCCGGCCATCAATGCGCCGGTGGCAGCAAGGAGCTGCCGCTCGACGCGGTCGACGTCCGACCGGTTCGGCACGATCAGGAAGGGTTCGTCGTCGAGCGCACCCAGGTAGCGCTCCAGTAGGAGGGCTACCTTGCCCGCATTCGCGGGCCCGGCGAGCAGTGTCAGGGCCATCGGCCCATCCTAGACCCGCCGTCTGACGGTCTTTTACCCTTCTTTGGTTAGAGCGGGAAGAAGGTCGACGGGGGCGTTATGCCGCGACCGCCTTAGGCCGGCGCCCGCGTCGCGCGGCCGCATGACCCGGCATCCCACCCGCGCAGTTGTCGCACAGATCGGCCTGCTTGGAGCCCCGGCGTGCATCTGAATAGTTGATCCGCATCGACGCGCCTTTGCCCTCGTCGATTTCGTTGCTGCAGTTGTCACAGACGAGCACCGTCTTGCGAGCCATGAAGCGTCCTCCTTTTTGCCAGCGATTTGATGAACCGGTCGAGCGGCGAAAGCGATTCTACGCAGCTTTACGGGCCCGGCGTATTCGCCAGGACCGTAGCAAGCTGAGAACGCCCAACTCCTCGGTAATTCCGAATATCTTGTCGGCCTTCGCGTAACGGTCTTCCCCGGCCTGAAACCAACCGAGATTGACCAACCGCACGGCAACGGCACATGTCCATTCCGGCGACATCGGCTCGAGCTCCATGTGCTCCGACATTCCGCCACTACACTCCGGCGCCATGGACGCGAAGCGAATCGTCGTGCTCGAGGGCGACGAGACGGGTCAGGAGCTTCTCGAGGAGGCGCTACGCGTCCTCGCACCGGAGGTGACGGGAGTCGATCTCGAGTTCACGTGCTTCGACCTGTCGCTGGAATCGCGGCGGGCGACGAAGAACGGAATCGTCCACGAAGCGGCCGCCGCCCTCAGGGAGGCCGGTTTGGGATTGAAAGCCGCCACGATCACACCCGAGGGAGCCGACGACGTCGGCTCTCCAAACCGGATCCTGCGTGAAGAGATCGGAGGCAGCGTGATCGTCCGCACGGGCCGGCGGATTCCCGGCGTCGCTCCGCTCGGAGGCGTTCACGCGCCGATCTCGATCGTCCGGATGGCCGTCGGCGGCGCGTACGGGGCGAAGGAGTGGCGCGAGGGCGAAGGCGACGACGAAGCGGCGTTCCGCACCGAGCGGATCGAGCGCTCGGTCTGCCGCGCCGTTGCCGAGTTCGCCTTCCAGCTTGCCGAGCGCACGGGCGCGAAAGTCTTCGGCGGGCCGAAGTACACGGTCATCGGCTCGATCGCCGGCTCAGAGTCGATGGTGATCGCCCTGGACGAGAGCCTGAAGCCACGGGCGGTGATGGCCGAGGCTGCCCACGGGACGGCTCCTTCACTCCGCGGCAAGGACGTGGCCAACCCGATGGCGATGATCCTCGCCGGTGCAGCGCTCCTCGGCTACGGCGACGAGCAGGCTCAGCGGGCCGGCCGCGCGATCCGAGAGGCGTCCCTCGAAGCGGTCGCCGACGGCGTCCGCACGGCCGACCTCGGCGGCTATGCCGGAACGCGCGAGTTCACGGACGAGGTCATCCGGCGCACCCGCCAGAAGCTCGAGGTCTGGGCAGCCCTCTAAGCGCGGGGGAAACCATGTTTCCCCCGCGAGCCCCCTGTTACTTGCTCAAAACGGCTGCAGACCTCGAGCGCGGCTGGGGTACGCCCGCAAATATCCTTGTAACAGACTGTTACTTGGTCTCGACGACGGCGCGCGCGAAGGCGGCGAAGTGGTCATCGCTAAAAAGGACGAAGCGGACGAGCTCGACGGGTGGACGAAGCGCTACGCGAACCGCCGCGACCGCCACTGGTGCGGCGAGCTCCACGGGATAGCCGTAGACGCCTGTAGAGATCGCCGGGAACGCAACGCTGGCGCATTCGAGTCCCGCGGCCACTTCGAGGACCCGCCGGTGACAGGACGCAAGCAGCTCGGCCTCGCTGGCCCCGCCTCCTCGCCAGACCGGGCCGACCGTGTGGATCACGTGGCGCGCGGCTAGCCGCCCGGCAGTCGTCGCCTTGGCATCACCCGTGGCGCAGCCCCCGAGAAGGCGGCATTCCGCGACGATCTCCGGTCCACCCTCATGGTGGATTGCGCCGTCGACGCCGCCACCGCCCAGCAGGCTCGAGTTCGCGGCGTTGACGATCGCGTCCACCACCTGCTCGGTGATGTCGCCGCCGACGACCTCGATCACGGCACCAGTCAGTCGGCTGGGCTAGCCGCCGGCCGCGAGCAGCCGCGAACCGCCTGAGCGCCTGAGCTCGATGAAGACGCCGGCGACGACAGGGTCGAACTGCGTGCCGGCGCAGCGGTCGATCTCGGCGAGCGCTTCGCTCTCCGGCAGCGGGGGCCCGTATGGCCGGGGAGACGTCATGGCGTCGAAGGCGTCGGCGACGGCGAGCACGCGTGCCTCGAGGGGGATCGAGTTGCCCCTCCGACCGGAGGGATAGCCGCCACCATCCCAGTGCTCGTGGTGATAGAGCACCTGCGGAATCGCGAAGCGGAAGTCGGGTTGCCGCGCGAGGATTCGCATTCCCGCCGCGGGATGGCGCCGGATCTCTGCAAATTCAGAATCGGTGAGCCGCTCGGCCTTGCGCCAGATCGTGTCGGCGACCGCTAGCTTGCCGACGTCGTGCAGAAGGGCGCCGATTCGCAGGCGGCGAATCCGCCCCGCTCCCCAGCCGAGCCGGAGGGCAATCGCCTCGGCAAGCTCGCTGACGCGCGAGCCGTGACCCTCCATGTAGGGACGGGCATCGATCGCCTCACAGAGCCCCGGCAACATTGCCACGGCTCACACAATTCAAGCCGCGGACCCAGTTCCCTGCTGGTCAGGCCTCGGATTCCGCGCGCAGCATCCGCCGCCGGACGAAGTGAAAGACGAGCGCGCCGAGGACGAGCAGGATCACGATTGCGACGCCGCCGATCAGCCCGTACCGCGCGATGGCATCGGCGGCCGCCCGGCCTGCGTAATAGGCGACGAGGCCGACGAGTACCGCCCAGACGATTCCACCCGCGGCGTTCCAAAGGAAGAAGCGCCACCAGTGCATCCTGCTGACCCCGGCCAGAAAGGCCGCAGTCACCCGCAGGATGGCGAAGAAGCGAGCCAGGAAGATCGTCTTCGCACCGTGACGTTTGAAGAAGCGCTCGGACCAGGGAAGCACTCGCGAGGCGTGCCGTTCGAGTGGACCCCAGCGCTGCAGAAGCTTCCGCCCGCCGACGCGGCCGGCCCAGTAGCCGACGTTGTCGCCGGCGACCGCGGCCGTGGCGGCGACGGCGATCACCGCGACGATGTCCATGTCGCCACGGGAGGCGAGGACGCCCGCCGCCACGAGCGCTGTCTCGCCCGGCAGTGGGATGCCCGCAGACTCCATGGCGATCAGCAGAAAGAGCAGGAACAGCCCGTAGTCGTGGACGAGCGATTCCATCGTTCCAGTGTAGGCGTCGGGCCGCGCCTGCCCTCGAGCCGGTCCAGAGGAACTCGACCGCGGCAGGTCTGCCGCCGGGGATTAGTCGACGCGGTACGCCATCAGTACGGCGTCGACGAGGCGGCCGCCCCGGCGGAAGTGGCCATGCCTTATGCCTTCACGCTCGAAGCCGAATTGCTCATAGAGCTTGATCGCCGGCTCGTTGTGCGGGAAGACGTGTAGCTCGAGCTTCTCGATCTGACTTGCGCGAGCCCATTCGACCGCCTGCTCGAGCAGCGATTTGCCGATCCCACGACGTCGATGGCCGGCGGCGACCATCAAGCCGAGATCAGCGACATGGGGGCTGGCGGGATGAGAGTCGCGTGCCAGCGAGAGACGCCCGACGAGGCCCTCTTCGTTCTCCGCCACGAAGACCGCCGCGTGCGGGGAGCGCCGGACCGCGCGCAGGTATCGCCGCTCCTCTCCGACATTGCGCCACCCGCCCTCGGTGATCAGCCAGGCCTCCGGCTCAGAGCTGACTGTCCGCCCGAGTTCGACAAGCGCACCGGCGTCAGCGGGAGTGGCGCGCCTGATTGTGTATGTCTTCATCTCTCCCAAGCGAAGCGATGGGACAAACTAGGAGGGTTTGGCCTCGCGGAAACTGCGCAGCATTTTTCGCGATTAAACGACAATTCCATGGCCGCCTCGTCGTGGGTCGCCCGCCGCGTCGAGAGAGCCGTCTTCGCGCAGCTCGACTGCCGCGGCGCCGCCGAAATAAAGGTTCCGCGTCCGCCAGCGGACGAGCTCGTAGCCCCATTCCTCGAGCCGGTCGAGTTCGGCGGCGTCGGAGCCGCCTTCGCAGTGGACATAGGGCTCTTCGAGGTGCATGCGCGGACGGGCGATCGCACTGCGCACGTCCATGCCATGGGCAGCGACGTTGAGGACGATCTGCAGGATCGCGCCTCGCAAGCGAACCGAGCCGGCGCTGCCGACGACCAGGCGCGGCCGACCGCCGTCGAGGACGAGCGACGGCGCCATCATGCTCGTCAGGCGTCGCCCGACGGCTGCGCCTTGGTTGCGGCGGCCGACCGGATTGAGGTCGTACTCGCCAAGCATGTTGTTGAGGTGGAAGCCCGTGCCCGGGACGATCACGCCCGAGCCGGACCGCTCCGCGCCGGCGTCGATCTCAGCGAAGAGCCGGCTCGCGAGCCCCCCACGATAGAGGTCGCTCGTGAAACTACCGCCGCGCGCGCGCGTCTGCTCCCGCATCACCTCGGCGAGGCGGGCGATCGCCTCAGCGCTTCCCGGCGGTCCTCCCGCGCCGAGGCGCGAGAGCAGCTGGAGCGCGTAGGCAATCAGGATTCCGCCAGACGAGGGCGGCGGGTTCGAGACGAATTCGTGGCTATGGAACGAGCTGCGAATCGGCCGCCGCGAGATCACTCGGTACCGGGCGAGATCCTCCTCCGTCAGGCTCCCGCCCTCCGCGAGAACGTGCTCGCAGACTCGCCGGCCGAGCTCGCCGCCGTGGAACACTCCGGCGCCACCCTCCGCGAGTTGCTCGAGCGTGTCGGCGAGCTCGGGCATCACGAGCCGCTCGCCGGCGACCAGGCGGACGCCTTCCGGGCCGAAGATCTCGCGGCCGGGCTCCGTTCGCCGGAGGATCACGTCGAGGATCGCGTGCAGGTAGGCCTGCGGCCGAGAGAGCACATGCCCCTCCCGCGCCACGCTGATCGCAGGCTCAAACAGGCGCCGCCAGGGCAGCGTCGCGTAGGCGCTATGCGCCGCCTCGAGACCCGCGATCGCGCCCGGAACGCCG
>WNFX01008484.1_pt1 | contig 12125 bp, 11 predicted proteins | sample 5400111 | NCBI WGS metagenome assembly WNFX01 (sample SAMN13153363, study PRJNA577476) | soil metagenome | isolation source: 40 cm soil or saprolite under grassland replicate 1 | place: USA:California | collected 2016-06-15
CGGACCGGCATCCAGGTCAGCCCCTACGCCCTGGGCACCCTGATGCTCGCCACCGCCATGGGCAATGCCCCCGAGGACTCGGCCCGCATCATCCACAAGGCGCTGGACGCCGGCATCAACTTCGTCGACACCGCCGACGCCTACGGCGACTCCGAGGACGTCGTCGGCAAGGCCCTGGAAGGGCGCCGCGACGACGTCGTGCTCGCCACCAAGTTCAGCCGCCCGACCGGGCAGGACCCCAACCACCAGGGCGCCTCACGGCGCTGGATCGTCACCGCCGTGGAGAACTCACTGCGCCGCCTGCGGACCGACCACATCGACCTATACCAACTTCACCGCCCCGATCCCCGCACCGACATGGAGGAAACCCTCTCCGCGCTGACCGACCTGATCCGCAGCGGCAAGGTCCGCGCGATCGGCGCGTCGCAGACCCCCGCCTCCGACATCGTCGAGGCCCAGTGGGCCGCCGAGCGGCGCGGCCTTGCGCGATTCCACACCGAGCAGCCGGCCTACTCCATCCTCAACCGCGGCATCGAACGCGAGATCCTTCCCACCATCCAACGCTTCGGCATGGGCACCCTGGTCTGGGGTCCGCTCGGCCAGGGACTGCTCACTGGCCGCGTCCGCAAGAACCAGGGCAACGACCTACGGCGCGCCGGTCTGTTCGAGCATCTCAACGACGAGCGCCGGCTCGACGCGGTCGAAAGGCTCATCCCCCTCGCCGCCGAGGCAGGACTGCCCATGACCCACCTCGCGATGGCATTCACCATCGCCCACCCCGGCGTCACCAGCGCACTGATCGGCGTCCGCACCATGGACCACCTCGACGGCCTGCTCACCGGCCTGGACGTCACCCTCACCGACGACATTCTCGACCGTATCGACGAGATCGTCCCTCCCGGCACCGACGTCGGCACCCTCGACCAGGCCTATCAGCCCCCAGCCCTGGCGAACCCGGGCCTGCGCCGCCGCCTCCCGGCCGAACGCGCCGCAGCCTGACCACAGCTCGGCGCGGGACCCGCAGGCCGCAGCTGCATGCCGGGCGTCAGGCGGCCGCGGCGTGCCGCCAGAAGTCCCGCATCAGGGCGGGCGGGGTCGGCCCGGCCAGTTCCACCTGGCTGAGCAGGATGGTGACCGCCCCGGTGGAGGGGATGATGTGCGCCGCCGTTCCGGTGCCGCCGACCCAGCCGTAGCGTCCTGGCACGTTCCATGGGTCGATGGACTCGACGTCGACCGAGCCGCCGAAGCCCCAGCCCTGGCCCTCCAGGAACAGCCGGCTGGCATCGCGCTGGGACGCGGTCTGCTGGTCGGTGGTCATCTGCCGCACCGACGCGGGCGACAGCAGCTGCCGGCCGCCGACGCTCCCGGCGGCCAGCAGCATCCGGGCGAAGGAGTGCCAGTCGTCGGCGGTCGAGACCAGGCCGCCGGCCCCGGAGGGAAACGCCGGCCGGCTGCCCCACTGCCCGCCGGGGGCGTCGACCAGCTCGAAACCGCCCGCCGGATCGGCCCGGTAGTAGCTGGTGAACCGGCCGAGCTGGCCGGCCGGTACCTCGAATCCGGTATCGGCCATGGCGAGCGGCTCGAACAGCCGCTCGGCCAGGAACTCGGGCAGCGGGCGGCCCGAGACCCGGGCGATCAGCACGCCCTGGATGTCGGAGCAGGTGTTATACAGCCACGCCTCGCCCGGCTGGTACAGCAGCGGAATCCGGGACAGCGCCGCCATCCATTCGTCCGGCGCCGCGACGAGCTGCGGCTGCGGCGGTCCCTGTTTCAGCTCGCTGAACAGCAGCCCGACCGCCGGGAGCGAGAAGTCGGACGGGAAGCCGTACCCGGCACGGAAGGTGAGCAGATCGGCCACGGTGATCGGCCTGACGGCCGGGACCACATCGTCGACGGGGCCGGCCGGCGTTCGGACGACGGCCGGTGACGCCAGCTCCGGCAGCCACCGCCCGACCGGGTCCTCCAGCGCGATCCGGCCGTCCTCGACCAGCATCATCACCGCCGCGGCGGTGATCGGCTTGGTGATCGAGGCGACGCGGAAGATCGAATCCCTGGCCATCGGGGAGGTGCCGTCCACGTCGGCCGAGCCGGCCGTCTCCACCTCGACCCGGTCGCCACGGGCTATCAGGCCCACCGCCCCCGGCACCGATCCATTGCCGACGTAGGTCTGCAGGATGTCGCGCAGCTTGCTCATATGTTCCTCGTCACTCGGTGCGTCCAGAAAGCAAGACGACCGGCCAGGCGGAAAATCATCGGGTTCTCATCCGGGCCGGGCGCTGCGCCGCCAGGCGTCCCGGCCCGGCCTGAGCGCGGCGCCCATCATCCCGGACCGGTCGGCCCAGCCGGACGTGGCCCGCCCGGGCTGGCCGGCCGGGCCGCCACGCGCGGCGAGCACGGCCGACAGCGCCACGGTCAGGGCGGCAAGCTCCTCCGCCGACGGATGGCCGGCCACCACCTTCAGCATCGGCCCGTCGGTGGGCGGTTTGCGCCCACTGCCGGCCGGGCCGTCCCCGGTCACGGGCGGCCGGTGCCGATGCCGAACTGCCGCCGGACCCGCGCCCAGAACGCGTCCCGGAGCCACTCCCGCGCCTCCTGGTAGGGGCGCAGCGACTGGCCGAGCTCCTTCTCGGCGTCCACCAGCAGCTCCTTGTCGATGACTGGCGGCAGGATCGGCCCCGGCAGGAGATCGCGGATGTTGTCCTCGCCCCGGGTGAGGATCCATCTCTGGGCGACGTGCTCACCCGCCTCCTCGACCCGGTCCCGGTCCGGGCCGAGCCTGGCGACGGCCACGCCGTGCGCGGCACGCTGGACCGGCCGGGCCGGCGCGGCGCGCTCGCCGAACAGCTGCGCCGGTGAGGGGACGACCGGGCCGGCCAGGGACGGGTGCGGGGTGTGCTCGGCGGCGGCCACCGCCTGCCGGGAGAAGTACGGCTCCAGGAAGGGCCGGTCCAGCACCTCCACCGTGTCCGACTCCCAGACCAGGCGTTCGGCCTGGTTGGTGCCGAACGGCGGCTCGACCCCCCACAGATGCACGCGGACGCCGTACGCCTGCGCCGCCTCCACCGCGGGCACCATGTCCTCGTCCCCGGCCACCAGCACCGCGTCGGTGATGGCCCGGTGCCGGGCGAGCGCCTCCATGTCGGCCCGGATCTGCGCGTCAACCCCCTTCTGCTGGCCGCGGGCGTTCAGGTTGCCCAGGCGCAGCTTCACCCACGCCATCTGCGCGATCACCCGCTGGTCGATGGTGGGCACCCGGTCGCGGGCGGCGTCGTACCAGTACACCCGCAGCAGTTCCCCCCGCACCTGGCCGTCCGCCTGGCGGGTCAGCGCCTGGATGAGCTTGTCGGTGTCGACCCGGTACTCGCGCCGTGAGGAGCTGCTGAAGAGCAGCTCACCGGCCGCCGCGTAGATGTACCCGACATCGACCATGATCGCGTAACGGGCCAGGGTGGGGAGCGGGGAGGGGATGTCCGTCATCATGTCCATGGGCTCTCAGCTACCAATCGGCTACAGCGGGATGTTGCCGTGCTTTTTGGGCGGCAGGAGCTGGCGTTTGGTGCGCAGCGCGCGGAGCGCGCGGATCACCTGGGAGCGAGTCTCGGCCGGCCTGATAACGGTGTCCACGTACCCTCGTTCGGCAGCTATGTAGGGGTTGGCGAGAGTGTCTTCGTACTCGGCGGCCCGCTGCGCGCGCAGCGCCTCCGGGTCGGCCGCGGCGGCGAGTTCGCGGCGGTAGAGGATGTTCACCGCGCCCTGCGCGCCCATGACCGCGATCTGCGCGGTCGGCCACGCCAGGTTGATGTCCCCGCCCAGGTGCTTGGAGCCCATCACGTCGTACGCGCCGCCGTAGGCCTTGCGCATGATCACCGTGATCTTCGGGACCGTGGCCTCGGCGTAGGCGTAGATGAGCTTGGCGCCCCGGCGGATGATCCCGCCCCACTCCTGGCCGGTTCCGGGCAGGAAGCCGGGAACGTCCACGAAGGTCAGCACCGGGATGTTGAAGGCGTCGCAGGTCCGGACGAACCGGGCCGCCTTCTCCGACGCGTCGATGTCCAGGCAGCCGGCCAGGTGCATCGGCTGGTTGGCGACCACGCCGACCGTCGCGCCCTCGACCCGGCCGAACCCGACCAGGATGTTGGGCGCGAACAGGGCGTGGATCTCCAGGAACTCCCGGTCGTCGAGGACGCTGGCGATGACGGTGTGGGCGTCATACGGCTGGTTCGGCGAGTCGGGGATGAGGCTGTCGAGCGCGGCGTCGGAGTCGGTGACCTCCAGGGGGCCGGGCTCCGCGGCGGCGGCCAGCGGCGGCGGGTCGTCCAGGTTGTTGGACGGCAGGTAGGACAGCAGCTCACGGGCGAAGTCCAGGCAGTCGTCCTCGTCCTTGGCCTGGTAGTGGGCGACCCCGGACTTGACGTTGTGCGCGTGCGCGCCCCCGAGGTCCTCGAAGGAGACCTCCTCCCCGGTCACCGTCTTGATGACGTCCGGCCCGGTGATGAACATGTGCGAGGTTCCCTCGACCATGAGCGTGAAGTCGGTGATCGCGGGGGAGTAGACCGCGCCGCCCGCGCACGGCCCCATGATCAGGGAGATCTGCGGGATCACGCCGGAGGCGATCACGTTGCGGTAGAAGATCTCGCCGAACAGCCCGAGCGCGACCACCCCCTCCTGGATCCGCGCGCCCCCGCCGTCGTTGATGCCGATCAGCGGGCACCCGGTCTTGAGCGCGTGGTCCATCAGCTTGACGATCTTCTCCCCGTACACCTCGCCCAGCGAGCCGCCGAACACGGTGAAGTCCTGGCTGTACACGCACACCGGCCGGCCGTCGATGGTGCCAAAACCGGTGACCACGCCATCGCCGTAGGGATGGTTGGCCTCCACCCCGAAGTCGTCCGCCCGGTGCCGGGCCAGTTCGTCGAGCTCGGTGAAGGAGCCCGGGTCCAGTAGCCGGTCGATCCGCTCGCGCGCGGTCATCTTGCCCTTGGCGTGCTGGCGTTCCACGGCCCGCGCCGAGCCGGCGTGAATGGCCTCGTCCCGGCGCTGCTGCAGGATGGCGATCTTGCCGGCGGTGGTGTGCGGATCCGGTATGGCTGGTTTGCCGGAAACCTCACTGCTCATGCGCCTCAGGGTAGCCGCCGTCCCGATCACTCGCGGCGGGGCCGGAGTTGCCGCGGCGGTGATCGCTAGGCTGGGCGGCAATGAGCAGGGAGGCCGACCGGCAGCAGCTGCCGGCATCCATGCGGCGCGATGTCCGGCTCCTGGGCGACCTGCTCGGCGAGGCGATCCGCGACACCGGCGGCCAGGACCTGCTCGACGACGTGGAGCGGCTGCGGCGCGCGGTCATCGCCGCCCGGGCCGGGGCACAGCCCGCGGACGGCACCGCCGCCAGCGAGATCGCCGCGCTCGTGGCGGGGTGGCCACTGGACCGCGCCGAACTGGTCGCCAAGGCGTTCACCGTCTACTTCCACCTGACCAACCTGGCCGAGGAGCGGCAGCGGGTGCGGACCCTGCTCGGGCAGGCCTCCGGCGAAGGGCCGCGGCGCGAGTCGCTGGCCGCCGCCGTGGCGGAGCTCAGCGCCGAGCCGGACGGGCACCGGCTCGATGACCTGCTCGGCCGGCTCCGGGTGCATCCGGTCCTGACCGCCCATCCCACCGAGGCGCGCCGCCGGGCGGTGGCCACCGCGCTGCGGCGGATCGCCGACCTCGTCGACGCGCTGGACGATGAGCACGGCCCGGCCGGCCACGCGGAGGTCAGGCGCCGGCTACGCGAGGAGATCGAGCTGCTCTGGCTCACCGCACCGCTGCGGATCAAGCCCATCGGCCCGGTCGACGAGGTCCGCACCGTGATGGCGGTTTTCGATGAGACGCTGTTCACCCTGGCGCCCGTAATGTACCGCGCGCTGGACGACGCGTGCCGCGGCCAGCGCGACGGCGGCCCGGCGCCGGCGGCTCCCGCGTTCCTGCGCTTCGGCAGCTGGGTGGGGGCGGACCGGGACGGGAACCCGCTGGTCACTGCCCAGGTGACCAGGGAGGCGGCGGTGATCCAGGCCGACCACGCGCTGCGTGCGCTGGAGAACGCCACCAGCCGGATCGGCCGCGCCCTCACCGTCCACGCCGAGGCGGCACCGCCAGGGGCCGGGCTCGCGCTCGCCCTCGAGGCCGCCGAGACGGACCACCCCGAGCTGCTGGCGGGCCTGGCCGAGCGCTCACCGCAGGAGCCGTACCGGACGTACCTGCTCTACCTGGCGGAACGGCTGCGCGCGACCCGCCTGCGCCAGGCCGACCTGGCCTACCCGGCCTGCGCGGATTTTCTGGCCGACCTGCGGCTCGTGCAGGACGCCCTGGCCGGAGCCGGTGCCGCCCGCCAGGCGTCCGGCGAGCTGCAGAACCTGATCTGGCAGGCGCAGACGTTCGGCTTCCACGCGTTCGGGCTGGAGATCCGCCAGCACAGCGCCGCGCACTCCCGCGCGCTGCGCGAGATCGAGGCCGGCGGGGCGGTGTCCGGGCCGACCGCCGAGATCCTCGCCACCCTGCGGGCGGTGGGCTGGATCCAGGCCCGGTTCGGCGTGGACGCCTGCCGCCGGTACGTGGTCAGCTTCACCCGGTCGGCCGCCGACGTCGGCGCCGTGTACCGGCTGGCCCGTCTCGCCACCCACCGCGGTGAGCCGCCGGTGCTGGACGTGGTCCCGCTGTTCGAAACCGGAAAAGACCTGCATAACGCGGCCAGCGTGCTGGACGAGATGCTCGGGCTCGAGCCGGTCGTGGCGCGGATGCGGGCGGGCGGGCGGCGGCTGGAGGTCATGCTCGGCTACTCCGACTCGGCCAAGGAACTGGGCCCGGTCGCCGCGACCCTTGCCCTCTACGACGCTCAGGCCGAACTGACCGCCTGGGCCGCCCGGCGCGACGTGCGGCTGACCATCTTCCACGGCCGGGGCGGGGCGCTCGGGCGGGGCGGCGGCCCGGCCGGGCGGGCGGTGCTGGCCCAGGCGCCCGGTTCGGTGAACGGGCGGCTCAAGGTCACCGAGCAGGGCGAGGTCATCTTCGCCCGGTACGGGCATCCGGTCATCGCCCGGCGCCACCTGGAACAGGTCACCTCCGCGGTCCTGCTCGCGTCAACGCCCGGAGAAGGCGCGCGGGGGGCGGCGATGGCGGCGGAGTTCCGGCCGGTGGCGGACCAGATCGCGGCCTCCGCGCTGCGCGCGTACCGGACGCTGGTGGAGACCGAGGGCTTCGCCGGGTGGCTGGCCCGGATCAGCCCGCTGGAGGAGATCAGCGAGATGCGGATCGGGTCGCGCCCGGCCCGCCGGGCCGGCGCCGCCGGGCTCGATGACCTGCGTGCGATCCCCTGGGTGTTCGCCTGGGCGCAGACGCGGCTGAACCTGCCGGGGTGGTACGGCCTGGGCAGCGGTCTGGCCGCCGTGACGGGCAGCGAGCGGGGACTGCGCGAGACGCGGCGCGCCTACCGGGGCTGGCCCCTGCTCACGGTGCTGTTCGACAACGCGGAGATGAGCCTGGCCAAGACCGACCGCTGGATTGGCGCGCGCCACCTCGCCCTCGGCGGGCGCGATGACCTGACCGGGCTGGTGCTGGGGGAGTACGACCTGACCAGACGGCTGCTGCTGGCGGTGACCGGCCACGGCCGGCTGCTGGCGGACCGCCCGGTGCTGTCGCGGGCCGTCACGCTGCGCGATCCGTATGTGGATGCGCTGTCCCATCTGCAGCTGCGTGCGCTCACCGCGCTGCGGTCACTGCCGGCTGACGGGGATGAGGCCCGGCAGGCGGAGCGGGAGCGGCTGCGCCGCCTGCTGCTGCTGAGCGTGAACGGGGTAGCGGCCGGCCTGCAGAACACCGGGTGACGGCTGCTAAGAGAGGGCCGCCTGCCCCAGTTCGGCCCGCAGCCGCTGGTGGGAGTCCCAGCAGGAGAACCGGGCGCCCGCGCCCTCGCCGCGCAGCAGCCCGGCGACCGCCTGCCGGGTGACCTCGTCGGCGGGCGTGTACACCACCACGCGGGTGCCGGGGACGGCGAGCACGGCCAGGCTGGTGGTGGTCATGGCCAGCCGCTCGTGCGCCGGGTGCCGGAAGATCTTGAGATAGGTGGCGTGGCTCGCCACGTCCTGCTCGGCCCACAGCCGGGCGAAGTGCAGGCTGCGCGTCTGCAGCCGCCGCACGAACCCGGTCCAGGCGGGCTCACCCAGATGACGGCCGTACGCCCCGCGCAGCTGGGCCACCATCGTGGACAGCTGCTCGTCCGGTGATCGTTAGTTCATGGCGTTGCTAAATGGTAATGACACTACTAAACATTAGACTGAGATTAGGAGGTAGACCGGATGAGAGTGATCATTGTCGCACGGATCAGCAAGCAGGGTCGAGGCGACACGCAGACCGGCATTGAGACGCAGGACGAATACACGCGGAAGTGGGCTGAGAGCAAGGGGCACAAAGTCATTGCCCTCATAGCTGACAAGCGTTCCGGCACTGTCCAGCCATGGGACCGGCCGAACCTTAAGCCATGGGTTACCGATCCAACGCTACTGGCGAAGTATGACTCCGTAGTTGCCTATCGGCTTGACCGGCTGAGCCGAGGTGACAACAAGAGCACTAACGAAATTGAGGAGTGGGCGTACAAATACGGCAAGCAACTGCTGACGGAGGATGGCCTAATCTTCCCCTGCGAGGGCGCAGCCGGTATCCGCTGGGACGTTACCAAACGGATTGCCCATGAAGAGTGGCTGGAAATCAGCGAGCGTTATACCCGGATGCAGGCTTACCTACGCCAAGAGGGATTCCAGGTTGGCAAGGCGCCAACTGGATACCAGATCGTGAAGGCCAAGGGCAGCGAACATAAGACGATTGAGCATAACCCGAAGGTTGCGCCATATGTCCGACTCGCAATCGAGCATTACGTTAAGGATGGTTGGACGGCACACCGTATCTGCGCATGGTTGGAGTCGGAGGGCATCAAGCCCGCTGGCTACAAGAACACCAACGGGCACTGGTGGCCGAAGACGCTTACCCGCTTGTTTCGCAACCCTGCGCTATATGGCCGGATCGTGAGCAAGGGCCGCACGATCTACCGCACCAAGGGCATCGTCACGCGGGCAGAGTGGGACGAGCTACAGGCATTGCTAGACGCCAAAGGATCGCGTCGGGGAATCGCAAGAGGCGGAACTGCTATGCTAACCGGCATTGTCAAATGCGGACTATGTAAAGGCCCGATGTATCGGATTAAGGCTTGGCGCGGCGAATTTTACCGCTGCCACGGCACTAGTCGTGAACCGTCAAAGTGTGCAAACATGATGCTATTGGAGGAACTAGACAGGTAAACATTCACCCCGTTAGCGCCCTGGCGTATCGTCGACTGGCAGGGAGGATCAGGGCTGCGATCACCTGCGGTGGATGTGGCCTTAGTTTGGGCGATGCCGTCGCGGCAGGTGTTGGACAACCTCGTTGTAGGACATAGCGAGCAGCTCTGCCATTTCGCTCTCGGGCATACTCGTGCCCAGCGAGCCAGTAGCGCTCGTCAAGAGGGCGGGCGGAGCTGACCTGGTCAGGGAAGGCGTCGCACAGTTCGGCGACCAGGTCGGGCGGCAGCTTGACCGCAACCCGCGCGCCGCGCCCGAGCCATCCCGTCTCGCCGAGAGGGATCCAGGCGAACACCCTTCCACCGACCTTGACGGTAAGCAAGTCGTCGCCGAACGGGTAGTCTTCTTGCGCCGCGGGAAACGCAAGTGCCCGTGCAATCAGCTCATCCCGGGTCACTGCCACCGATCCCGGCCACGCAGAACTCATTACCGTCCGGATCGGCGAGCACGAACCAGGTCTGGCCGAATTCTTGGCGCGCTGCCGGCGTCAGCACACGCGCTCCCAGTGCCCGCAGGCGCGTCACCTCTGCGTCAACCTCTGCGACGAGCAGGTCGAGGTGCATCCGGTTCTTGCCGGTCTTGCGCTCGGTCACTCGCTGGAGGGTGAGGCCCGGGCCGTCACCTGCCAGCGAAACGTAGCGCCCCTCGATCACACCCTCCACGGCGTACCCGAGAGCAGCCTGCCAGAACCGTGCGGCCGCATCCAGGTCGGTGCAGTCAAGGGTGAGTTCGATGCGCACATCCCCTATAATCCCGCCGATACCTGCGCCGCGCTGCAGGCGCACACGCCCGCATACCGGTCGCTCCCGGGGTGCAACTTCGCGTGACGGGCAGGCTCGCTGGATTCCCGGACGCTCGCCGTGCGGTCAGGCGGGTGCCGGGACGGGCGGGCTCCACGGTGTCCCCGTCATGGCGCTGCGCAGGACAGCCATGACGTTGTGGCCATGCTTGCGGGCGGTGTCGATGTAGCTGCGGATGTCCAGCCGGGCCTGGGTGACGTCCTCGCTGGTGAGCCGCCCGGAGATCTTCTGCTGGGTCTTGAGGGGCCGCACGTCGCGCTCGGAGATGTTGTTCGCGGGCGGCGTGCCAGGCGCGGATCAGGCCACGCAGCGCCCGCTGCGCCTGGATGGGCCAGATGGCGTCCGGCCAGCACTCGGCCGCATCCTCAAAGTCCCTGATCAAGTGGGCCAGGCAAGCCTGGTGGCCGGCGATGTGCTCCCAGCCGTCATGGAAGTAGTTCTGGTAGCGGTCGGAGACCACCACCCCGCCGAAGGCGGGCAGGATGCCGAACTCGCGGAACGACCCCAGGGTGCGCGCTCCCAGGAAGAACAGCGAGCAGGACTCGGTGACCGCAGCCAGCACGTACTTCTTGGTCCCGGCAGGCCCGCAGCGCAGCGTGGTCTCATCGAACCCGGCCACATATGCGGCGGTGATCAGCGTCTTGATCAGCTTCACCACGTCCGCGACCACCGCGGCCGCCTTCGCCAGGCTCGAGTGGATGAACCCGGCCGAAACCTGCGCGCCGGTCACGTCCGCGATCAGCCGCGCGCACCGCTCGATCGGCACATGCTGGAACACGACCAGGTAGACGGCCAGGGCGCGCAGGTTCGGGCCGATGGAAACCGCGGCATCCGGCACGCCTGCCGGGCGGGCCGCCAGATGCACCTTGCCGCAGCCACAGCGAGCCTGGTGCAGGTCATGCTGGATGCGCCGCGCGGTCATCAGCGGCACCTCCAGCTGCTGCAACGACCTGGCCACGCCCAAGTCCGCCGCCGCGGCCAAGTCCGCCCCGCAGCCATCGCAGGCCCCGGCCGGGCGGTGATCAACCACTTCATCGGGTTCCGCCCAGCTCATCGCCGCGCCCGGCGCCCCCGGCTGCTTCCCCCGCTTGCGGCCCGTGCCGCCCTTGCGCCGTTCCCGCCGTGGTGGCTGCCGCCCCGGCAGGTCATCAGCACTGGGTGGCATCGAGGAGTTGCGGCTGTTACGGCCCAGCCGCCGCCGCAACTCCGCGACCTCGGCCCGAAGCTCCTCCACCGCCCGGCCAAGCTCCGCGATCACCTGATCCCGGGCGGCACACGCCGCGCACCCGGCAGCAGGCGGCAGCAGATCGGTCACAAGCCACCATGATCAGGACATCCAAGCCGTGATCAAGCCGACACGCTTGCCGGCACAGAAAAGACCGCCCGCCCGGACCATACCAGCGGTCCGCTACACAGAGCACGCGACGTGAATGTTTACCTAGACAGCTGGGTGAATCTCTGGCTCGTGGAAGAGTACGGCGAGACAGGGATCGTCGAAGTAATCTTTGTGCCCGGCCATGGCTATGACGATGAGCTTGCCGACAACCGGCAAGAACTTACTGAGCTTGACCCGGATGACCCGAATTACGACAGCAAGCATGCGGCACTGATGGCAGAGCGGAAGAGGCTGCAAGGCCTGCCGCCCACCTCTGGTGGTGTGCTAGAGCGGAACACCGGGATTCTGTTTAAGGACTACTGGCCCACCCTGACACCGCAAGAACGCCGCGATCACCTACTGCGCGCAGGGGTCATCGTGCATGCCTTGCCCGACGGGCCTGGAATGACTGGCAATCCAACCCGGATTATTGGCGCTCTGAAGAGCGTCTGACTCTCCCGGCGCGCGGCCGGGCCGGGCCGCTGGGGCCGCCGCCGGGGTGGCGGGCCCAGCCGGCAGCTCCTCGGACGTCGCGGCGGGCATCTCCTCAGGCGTCTTGGCGGCCGCCTGGCGCGGAGGGCCGGCCGGGTC
>WNFX01005560.1_pt1 | contig 12122 bp, 12 predicted proteins | sample 5400111 | NCBI WGS metagenome assembly WNFX01 (sample SAMN13153363, study PRJNA577476) | soil metagenome | isolation source: 40 cm soil or saprolite under grassland replicate 1 | place: USA:California | collected 2016-06-15
CCGAGCAACGGCCCGAAATTGAGGTCGATGGTCAGCAGGCCACCGTGAAGCAGGACGAGTGGCCGCCCACTGCCGCGGATCTCGTAGTAGAGCTGCAGGCCATTCACCGGTGCGTACGTCATGCCGGGTATGACGGTACGCGGCCCACATACTCATCGCGAGGCGCCCCGCATGCCGCACACCGCCAAGTAGCCGTGACCGCCGATGTGACGGTGTTCGACGGCAGGAGCGGGACCGCCAGCTCGCAAGCACGCTCGACAAGATGGCCCGGCGAGAGCCGAGACGGTCCAGCGGTGCCCCAAACGGCGGCCGGTCGGGCGCGCGGGCGGCTAAGGGGGTCACAAGGAGGAGGTGGCGATCATGCCGGCAGGCCGCAGTGCCCCGCACGTTGACCCCGTTGGGACTGCAGTCATGTCGCGATACCCTCTCGGCTCTGCCCCCTATTCCCTATGAAATTGGTTGACAATGCACCGGCCAGGCCGGGTTACCATAGCGCCCATGGCGGAGCCAGCCTCGACGCTCGCGGCCGGCTCGGTGGGCACGGTCGAAACGCGGTATCTCGACCTGCCGGAGCCGGTGCGGCTCGACTGCGGGCGGGAGCTGTACCCGATCCGCGTGGCGTACGAGACCTATGGCACCCTCTCATCCCCGCGCGACAACGTCATCCTGGTGTGCCATGCGCTCAGTGGCGACGCCCACGCGGCGGGCTTCGCGAAGACGCCGCCCGAAGAGAGCACGCGCGACGGGTTCGGGGCCGAGGATCGCGACGGCGCAGCCCGCACAGGGCTGGGCTGGTGGGACGGGATGATCGGCCCCGGCAAGGCGTTCGACACGGACCGCTTCTTCGTCGTCTCAACGAACCTGCTCGGCGGCTGCCGCGGGACGACGGGGCCGTCGTCGGTCGACCCGGCGACAGGCAAGCCGTACGGACCGGACTTCCCCGTGATCACTGTCGCGGACATGGTGCGCACCGAGCGTGCGTTCCTGGACGCACTCGGTATCGAGCAGCTTGCGGCGGTAGCGGGGGGCTCGCTCGGCGGGATGCAGGCGTTCGAGTGGGCGATCCTGTTTCCTGATCAGGTCGATGCCGTCGTGGCGATCGCCAGCACGCACGCCCTCCACCCGCAGGGCGTGGCGTGGAACTCCATCGCGCGTGACGCGATCATGCGTGACCCGTCCTGGCAGGGCGGCCACTACTACGGCACGGGCCGCATGCCTGATGCCGGCATGGGGGTGGCGCGGATGGTCGGCCACGTCACGTACCTGTCGGCACTGGCACTGGGCGACAAGTTCGGCCGGCGGCTGCAGTTCGCTGACGACATCCGCTATACGATCACCGAACCGGAGTTCGAGGTCGAGAGCTACCTGCGGCACCAGGCCGACTCGTTCGTCAAGCGTTTCGACGCCAACACCTATCTCTACACGTCGCGCGCGCTGACCTATTTCGATCTCGCGCGGCAGCACGGCAGCGGATCGCTCGCGCGGGCGCTCGAGGGCGTTTCGGCGCGGACGCTGCTGATCGCGTTCAGTTCCGACTGGCTGTACCCGCCATCTGCGTCGGGGGAGGTCGAGGAGGCGCTCCGCACCGTCGGTAAGCCGGTCGAGTTCCATGTGATCGATGCGCCGTACGGCCACGACTGCTTCCTGCTCGAGGAAGCGCGGCAGACGCCGATTATCCGTCGCTTCCTGGCCGAAGGCGGGGCCGGCGGATGACGTCGAGGAAGGGGCCTTCGTGACCGACAAGCCCTCCCGGGCCGAGGAACCCCGTGCGTTTGGGTTCGAGACACGGCAGCTGCACGCTGGGCAACGGCCCGACCCGAACACCGGCGCACGGGCGGTGCCGATCTTCCAGACGACCAGCTACGTGTTCGAGGACCCGGAATCGGCGGCGGCGTACTTCAACCTGCAGGAGTACGGGAACACGTACTCGCGCATCATGAATCCGACCGTCGCGGTGTTCGAGGAGCGGGTGGCGAACCTGGAGGGCGGCTGTGGCGCGGTGGCGTTCGCCAGTGGGATCGCCGCGCAGGCCGCCGCACTGTTCACGCTGCTGCAGCCGGGCGACCACGTCGTCTCGTCCTCGGCGCTTTACGGCGGGACGGTGAACCAGCTCAAGCACCTGCTGCGCAAGATGAGCGTGGAGCTAACGTGGGTCGATCCCGACGATCCAGGCGCGTGGCGGAAGGCGGTCCGCGCCAACACGAAGGCGTTCTTCGGCGAGACGATCGGCAACCCGGGCGGGAACGTGCTGGACATCGAGGCCGTGGCGTCCATCGCGCACGAGCACGAGCTGCCGCTGGTCGTGGATAACACGTTCGCGACGCCGTACCTGTGCCGCCCGATCGAATGGGGCGCCGATATCGTGATCCACTCGGCGACCAAGTTCATCGGCGGCCACGGCACGAGCATGGGCGGCGTCGTCGTCGAGGCTGGCACGTTCAACTGGTCCAACGGGCGGTTTCCCGTGGTCGCGGATCCGTCGCCGGCGTACCACGGCCTGCAGTTCCACGAGACGTTCGGGATGTACGGCTATCTGATGAAGCTCCGGGCCGAGACCCTGCGCGATCTCGGCGCGGCGCTGGCGCCGCTCAACGCCTTCCTGTTCCTGCAGGGGCTCGAGACGCTGTCGCTGCGGATGGAACGCCACGTCGACAACGCGCGGGCGGTCGCGGCGTTCCTGGAGTCGCACGAGCTGGCGTCGAATGTGACCTACCCCGGCCTGCCAGGGAGCAGGTACCGGCCGCTCGTGGAGAAGTACCTGCCGCGCGGTGCCGGCGCGGTGTTCTCGTTCGACTGCGCCGGTGGCCGATCCGGTGGGCAGGACCTCATCAGCGGCGTGACGCTCTGGTCTCACCTGGCGAACGTCGGCGACGCGAAGAGCCTGATTATCCACCCCGCCAGCACGACGCACCGCCAGCTGGGCGAAGACGAACTGCGGGCGGCCGGCGTCGGGCCGGGTACGGTGCGGCTGTCGGTCGGCACCGAGTCCGTCGAGGATCTGATCTGGGATCTGGAGCAGGGTTTCGCGCGGGTCGCCGCGACAGCGGGAGGAAGGTAGCGACGGCATGACCGACCTCGGGCGGTACCAGGACTCGTTGACGATCCAGCGCGTGCTCCACACCGCCAGCACGATGGCGATCGTGGGCCTGTCGAGCAACGAGCTGCGGGCCAGCAACTTCGTTGGCTACTACCTCAAGCGGCACGGCTACCGCGTGATCCCGGTGAATCCCCGCGAGACGGAGATCCTCGGAGAGACGTGCTATGCGAGCCTGCTGGACATACCCGTACCGGTGGACGTCGTGAACGTCTTTCGCGCGCCGGATGCCCTGCCGGGGATCGCACGGGAGGCTGTGGCGATCAACGCCGGCGCCCTCTGGTGCCAGTTCGGCGTCGTCAACGAGGAGAGTGCGCAGATCGCCGAGGACGGTGGCGTGACGGTGATCATGGATCGCTGTCTCAAGGTTGAGCACGCGCGCTATGCGGGCCGGATGCACTGGCTCGGCTTCAACACACAGCGCATCACGTCCGTCCGCGCCGGGCTCCAGTAGCTGACGATAGATGTGACAAGGGGTGTTCCTGCCGTCGGACACGCAGCACGACTGCACCCACGGATTAACAGACGGGCTCGCGGCTATCGAAGCCGTCTACGTCGGTCCGGTTCTTCGGGCTTAGCAGGGATGGCGTGGTCGGGCTGATCCCCGAGGCCGGCACGGCCGGCCCCCGGTAGGCTCGTTGATCATGACCACCTGAGCCATGCGCCGAGTGAGAGGCAGAGGCGATGAAGTACCAGGTTGTGAACCCGTCCACCGGCCAGGTGGAGCAGGACTACCCGACGGCCACCGACGCGGAGATCGGCGAGATCCTGGACCGGGCCGGGCGCGGCTATACGGCCTGGCGGCGGACGGCCATGACCGAGCGCGCGGACATCCTGCGCCGGGTGGCCCAGCTCTACCAGGACCGGTCCGCCGCGCTGGGCGCGATCATCACCCGCGAGATGGGCAAGACCACGGCCGAGGCCCAGGGTGAGCTGGAGTTCACCGTCGGCATCTACCGCTACTACGCCGACAACGGGCCCAGCCTGCTCAAAGACGAGCCGCTGCACTCCAACACGCCGGGCACGGCCTGGGTCCGCAAGTCCCCGATCGGGGCACTGCTCGGCATCATGCCCTGGAACTATCCCTATTACCAGGTCGCCCGGTTTGCCGCCCCCAACCTGATGATCGGCAACACGATCGTGCTCAAGCACGCGCCGCAGTGCCCAGAGTCGGCCCTGGCCATGGAGCAGATCTTCCGCGAGGCCGGGCTGCCCGCCGACGCGTACATCAACGTGTTCGCCAGCAACGAGCAGGTGGCCGGGATGATCGCCGACCCGCGGATCGCCGGGGTGTCGGTGACCGGCAGCGAGCGGGCCGGCTCGGCCGTGGCCGCGACGGCCGGCCAGCACCTGAAGAAGGTCGTGCTGGAGCTGGGCGGCTCGGACCCGTTCATCGTGCTGGACGGGGCCGACCTGCCCGGCGTGGCCAAGGCGGCGGCCGCCGCCCGGATGGAGAATAGCGGCCAGGCGTGCAACGCCTCCAAGCGGATGATCGTGACCGACGATGTATACGACGAGTTCATGTCCGAGTTCACCGCCGCGATGTCCGGCTACGTCACCGGCGACCCCACCGACCCGGCCACGGTCTACGGGCCGCTGTCGTCGGAGCAGGCGGCCCGCAACCTGATGGACCAGATCAACGACGCGGTCAGCAAGGGCGCAACGGTGCACCTGGGCGGGCACCGGCTGGACCGGCCCGGCGCGTTCGTGGAGGCCACCGTGCTGTCCGGTGTGACTCCCGAGATGCGGGCCTACCGCGAGGAGCTGTTCGGGCCGGCCGCGGTGGTCTACAAGGTGTCCAGCGCCGACGAGGCCGTCGAACTGGCCAACAGCAGCTCCTACGGGCTGGGCGGCGCGGTGTTCTCCAGCGATGAGGCGCTGGCCCTGGACGTGGCCGACCGGCTGGATGTCGGGATGGTCTGGATCAACCGGCCCGAGGGCGGCGGCCCGGAACTGCCCTTCGGCGGGACGAAGCGCTCGGGCGTCGGCCGGGAGCTCGGGCCGCTGGGCATCGACGAGTTTGTGAACAAGAAGCTCATCCACACCACGCCCGACGGCGAGTAGGCGGACGGACCTGATGAGCTTCCAGAAAACTCCGGGCGGGACCCGCGGCGCCCGGGTTCCGCCGTCGAATGCCGTGACCCGCGCCCTCACCCGGGTCGCGATGGGCTGGCACCGGCGGTCCGGGGACAAGTTCCAGGGTCAGGATCTGCTGTACCTGACCACGGTCGGGGCCAAGACCGGCCAGAAGCGGCAATCGGCCGTGGCCCGGTTCCCGGACGGGGGGGATGCCTGGCTGGTGGTCGCCTCCGCCGGTGGATCAGCTCATCATCCTGCCTGGTACCACAACATCGCCGCGCATCCGGACCAGGTCTGGATCGAGTTCGGCGGCCGTCAGCTGCGAGTGACCCCCACCCAGCTCGACGGGGACACACGCGCGCAAGCATGGCAGCGAATCACCCAACTCCAGCCACGCTACGCCGGGTACGAGCAGAAAACAGACCGCGTCATCCCCGTCATCCGGCTCTCCCGCGCCGACTGAGGGCAGCGTAGGCAGTGGTGGTATCCCTGCCTGCCCATCGGTCCGTGCTACATGCCGATGCATGTTCCCATCGCTCGGTTCAGCCGATCCGGCCGGTGACGTAGGCCTGGGTGCGGCTGTCGGCCGGGTCGTGGAAGATGTGCTCGGTCGTGCCGTACTCGACCAGCACGCCGGTGCGGGTATCGCTCTTCTCATTGACCAGCACGGAGAAGAAGGCGGTGCGGTCTCACCTTCCAGGCGGGCACCCGGCACGAGGTCGTTCATTCGGTTGAATGCCCGCAGCACCGTCGTCTTGCCGCTCCCGGATGAGCCGATGAAGGCCGTGATCTCATGCTCGTAGATGGGCAGCGAGACGTCCGTGACGGCCTTGAAGGCGCTGTACCAGATCGAGACGTTCTTCACGTCCAAGATAGGCGCGCCCGGCGCCGGCTCGACCTGCTGCTGGGCCGCCGGCTTGAGCCGCGGAAGGTTGGTGACGATGTTCTGCTCGGGCTGTTCCATTACCTTCCTAGCGCGAACATCGGGTGAATACCTGACATTTATAGCGTGAATATCTGGCGAATCGCATGGTGACGAAACGCGCGGCTGCCATAAGGATAAAGGCAATCGCCTATGATCGTAAGTGCCGCCCTCCAGACGTGGCCCTGCGCGCTGACATGCGGCGATGTCGCGATCGCGAAGATCTGGGACGGTATCGCGGTGTTGGCACTGCCGAACATATTCGGGTTCGCCGTCGTGTGCCTGGCGACCTGGTGGCGTGCGTCTTCTTGTGGCTGGCTGGCCTGGGGGGGCAGCGCTTTTCAGTGGGCGGCGTCCGCGCTGGCGTCTGCGACCGACGGCTCGTTCGCGGCGGCCAGCTTGAGGAACTCCGCGGCCCGGCCGAAGGTCTTCCCGATGGGGTGACCCGCCAGGTAAGCCTGGTAGGCCCGGTACCGCGTCATCTCCCACGCCTGACCCCGTGGGGAAAGCACCGCGAGCGCCGGTTCCCGCACCGGCTTCCACGTCCAGCCCGTGATACGCCCCTCGCCTGCACCCGAACCGGCCTCGCCGGGCTCGATGAACTCAACGAGATCAGCTTCGTCGCCGATCCGGTTCCGGACAAAACGTAGCCCTGCCAGGGTTCCCTCGATCCGCTGGCGCTGCGCCGGCGCCTGGCGCGCCATCACGCTGTCGTAGGCATCTGGGTGATGGCGCACCAGCGTGGCGTCGACCATCGTGACCCACCACACCGCCTCAGCGATCACCGCGAATGCCCGCGGCCGATCCGCCGCCCTCACCCTGGAGAGCCGTTTGGTCGTGTCACTCATCGCGGTGATCGACCACACCAGCGCGCTCGCCCCGGCCGTCAGATCGCCCATGTGCTCGCGGTTCCATATGGCCCGGCAGCGGGCAGAGCAGAACCGGGCGTGCTCGCGGCGCGGCACGAACGAGGTCCCGCACTGCTCACAGTCCCGGATATCAGCTACCACCGTTGCTCCCCGTCTTGAGCCCTTGTACGGCTTGCCCGGCCTGTGCCGGCCGCCTGGTGAAGAAGTGATCACCGCTGTGCCTGGGCTGCCCTGCCTGGTCTTGAACCATCGACCTCATTCTCATCGGCTCCGGTGAACGCCCAGTTACAGTGCTCTGAACGGCCAGCGCGTTAGCTGCTGTACAGCGCCGCCAGCAGTGGCGTCTTGCCGGCGGGGTGAAAGGAGAGATGCCGTCTCCTTACCGGTCGAGGAGGCCGGGTTTCCGCGACTGGGTGACGGCCTGACTGCGTGAGGAGGCCCCCCCAGCTTCCGGTAGACCGGGGACGCCTGCGATTTGACCGTGTGGCGGGAGAAGAACAATCCTTCAGCGATCTCTGGGAACGACGGGTGGATGGAGAACATCGGCAGCAGCCGGAGCTCGGCAGCGGTCAGTGCTCAGGCTGCCAGGGCGAACGGATCGCGGCTCGGGAAGGCTCTGCCCGAAGGTCCTGCCCGGCGAAGACGTCAAGGTCGAGGTGTCGCATACATACCTCCTCGACATCCCGGAGACAGGACCACCTCAGGCGTTGCCGTCGGCGATTCTTCGGTCTTTCTATGGCGGCCGAGCACGGCCCGGATCCGCGCGGCAAGCTCGCGCCAGGAGAAGGGCTTGGTCACATAATCATCGGCACCAAGCCCGAGCCCGACCGCCCTGTCGACATCGCTGTCCTTGGCGGTGAGCATGATCACCGGCACATCCGACCGCTGGCGCAGGCTCCTGCACACGTCGGTGCCCAGTGGTCCAGGGAGCATGAGGTCGAGCAGCACCAGGTCGGCCCCGTGGCGGTCGAAGGCTTCCAGCGCATCTGGGCCGGTCGGGCAGATAGCGACCTGGAAGCCCTCCTTGCGCAGCAGGTAGGAAAGGGCATCGCTGATCGACTCCTCGTCCTCGACCAGAAGCACCAACGTCATGTGACTGCCTCCGGTGGCACCGCCGCTTGCGCGGTGGCGGTTGTGGCCGCTTCCCGGGATGGGTAGATGCAGCGTCCCCGGCATGCCCGGCGCGCCGCGTGTGAGGTAGTTACTGCACTCGCACAGCGCGTGGCTTCTGGCTGGTGTATCGCCGAAGACCCCGGTCCGATCCGGCCATGACTGGCCGTACCGCCGGGGTCTGGAGCGGCGCGGTCCCTGCACCTGTGCTGTGGCCTGATGCAGGATGCTTGCAGACACTCGTCTGCCCCGATCGTATGTCGAAGTCAGGTAAACCGCGAGTAAAGCCCGGCCGGAAGCAGTCCACCGTGATCCATGATTTCCACTCACCGCGGCCCGTTGTGGCCCAGGACGGCTCTCCATGCCGCCGAGGCTCTGCACTTTCACGATCTCCGCCATACGGGTGCAGGTCATCGCCTTCGCGTTGGTCCCGCGACCGTGATTGACCCTCGATGCTCATGCGCACGGGCACGCGGCGGGCACGCCCAGCTTCCCCGCCCGTGACTAGCTGGCAGGGTTCGCCGGACCTCCCACATATGATCACCTCACCTAGCATCCGGGCCGCTGCCGGATTCCGAGGGAGGCGCGGCATGACATATCTGAGAAGCGGCGATCCCGCTCGCAGTCTCACCGACTACTACCCGTCGTGGCTGGACAACCTGGCCGACGACGTCACCATAGAGGGCTCGGCGATGGACGGCGTCGCGCAGGGCCCAGAGGCCGTCCGGACAATCCTGGTCGCCATCCGCACGCTGTATGAGTACCAGGAGTTCAACTTCGTCGGCCCCGTCGGCGACAACGGCCTCCTCGAGGACTACACCGCTCAGGTCCGCGGCGGGCCCATCAGCTGTGTCGTCCTGGTCACCCGCAACGCTGCCAGGCAGACCCAGCACATCGTGGCGAACTATCGGCCACGCAGCTCGCTACTGCTCTTGTCCCGCCTGGTGGGCGAGAAGCTCGCCGACACCCCCTATGCGGAGCACTTCGCCGCCAGCGAGTCCTGAACGGAATGCCAGCCAATCGGGCGCAGCGGGCACGCGGGCATCCTAAGGGGTCACAGCGGGGAAGCGGCGATCACGGCTATTAGGCCATCTGAGCTGGGAACTCATTGATGTGGAGCGGGCGACGGGAATAGAACCCGCACCATCAGCTTGGGAATCCGACCGATCAGGGTCCCTGACCGCCCTGAACTGGGCAGTCGATGCACCGCTAGTGACCGTCATGGCCCCGAGGCACCAGGACTAATGGCCCGCCAATGGCCCGGCCCGGCCGCCTCGGCACAGGCCAGACTGGCACCCCTGCCCTGGCCGACCCGCGTCATTAGATGGGCGAAGTGCCGGAACCGGCTCGTGCGTCACCGATCCAACGTGGCGTTGCCACGGTTCGCCTGTCCAAGCGCGGCGTGGCCAAGACGTGGCTGCCAGATCAGCCGCCGCCACACCCGCTGGGCTCGGGCCTACGGAACATGGCCGAGCGGCTCGCCGACCTTGGCGGCTGGCTAGACGTCCAGTCCGCCCCCACCACGGCACCACCATCACCTGGCACCTCACCGTGCCCTCACCAGTGGCGATCAATAGGCCCTGACCCTGGCAACCAAGGATTACTTCCGCCATCCTGCGACTCTAACGCAGATGCGGCGAAATTCTTTAATGAAAGGCGCGTTCGCGCCAGCTAGGCATCCTTTGGAGACGCATCCGCGTTCACCGACAGAAAACGGATCGCGAATTGTAGGCGAAACCGGCCCTGTCTTCTGAAAATACGCCAGGCAACTACAGACACATCCTGTTACCTCTGTGAGCCAGTGTGGCACAAATAGCCGCGGCACATTACAGAAAGTTAGCTAGCGTTACCGCATGGATTCTTCAAATAACATTACCGCATGGATTCTGCGGCCCGGGGGGAGACGTCAAGATAACGGAATAGTAACGTCTGGAATCCAGGGAGAGGAAGACGATCCGGCGAGCTGGCCCGACGCGCGCCAGCCGGATGGCAGCCAGGAGCGGGGTAGCTCCACGGAGGTTCACCTTTGTGGAGGGGGGACCATGCGCCGAACACAGGCGCGGTACGTAAGCGCCGACGTCCAGCGAAGAACCGGGCAGCCTCGCTGTCGCCCGCGACAGCGAGGGCCTCCCGCGCGCACGTTCTGTGATCTCACGAAGCACCCACTTCATGATGCCCAGTACCCGCCCGCACGGGAGGTCTAAGCGCAGCTTACCAACCTGACCGGGAGGGATTCTCTGCTTCCAAAAACCTTAGGAGGAGATGAGCATGCGACGTCGCATACTTTTCATCTTCACGCTGCCAATGATGCTGGCAGGGTTCGTTTTGGCCGCCTCGCCCGCCATCGCCGCCAACGCGCACCTCAAAGGCAACCATCCCCTATCTTTCACCGACAATGGCCTCACGCTGACCGGGACGGCGAGCTACGCGGGCCTCGGGAACTTCGACACGCAGCAGGTGCTGTCCGCAACCGCGAATCCCACGGCAACCTGTACCAACCCGGCGGGCGCGACCCAGCCGCCCGGCCATAACCCGGCGCCAGTTACCGTGACCGGGACGACCGAGGTACAGGCAAATGACATCAAGAACGGTAACGTCACGATCACGACCACGACGGAACCGCCGGTGACGCCGATCCCGGGTGCCCCCGACTGCCCGAACCCTATGTGGACCGAAAACATCACCGACATGGCGTTCACATCGGCCACGATCCAAGTGTTCCAGGACACCGACGGCAACGGTTCGTTCGAGACACTCGTGCTGACTGTTAGCGTCACCTTCAGCCCGCCGACGTCCAACGGCCGCGTGCCGGACTCGGGCTTCACCTTCACATCCTCCTAGCGGGACCGCTTGCTGCGCGAGCTAGGGGCACCCACGTGCCCCTAGCTCGCGCAGTGATCAGCTCCGTGTCTGACCGTCCTATCAGGCACGGGCCGATTCTCTTTGGGTTGGTCATCTGTTCTTAGTCGCGGCGGGCCCGGAGGTCGAAGGGTTCCCTTTCTCTACTGGATCTTGTGATCGCCGTTGGCTAGTTCCGTTCCGAGTGATGTCTGCTGGTAGATGACGGTATGGCGGTAGCGCCGCCGGGTGATCAGTCCTGCGTGGTGCAGGACGGTTAGATGTTCAGACACGGTGCTGGGTGCAAGGTCGTGCCGCCGAGCCAGGGTGTGCGTGAAGGTTGGTTCGGCCAGTGATTCCAGCAGGGCGGCCCGAGTCTGGCCGAGCAGTCGGGCGAGTGCATCGGAGTGATCGGTGGGGGCTGGCTGCCACAGCTCGGCGATTCCCCTGGCCGGGTAGATGAGCGTTGGTCTGGCTGGCGGGTCGATGATGGCCGTCAGGCCGGGCCATACGAACACGCTGGGCAGGAGGAGCAGCCCAGCGCCCGCGAGCTGATGCCGCCCGGCGCTGGGCGCGTCGATGACGAGAGCATCGCCGGTCCAACGTGCGCGGGGATCTAGTTCGCTAAGGACGCGTTCGAGCCCGTAGTCACCCAGCATCTGCGCCCGGTAGAGCATGTCGGCCTGGAGCCGGTCGCGCAGGCGTGGCCAGTGCGGGGCGATCAGCAACTGCCAGCACTGATCCAGCAGGTCGGCGAGCATGGCCCTGGTTGCCAGCGGATCGTCTAGCAGCCGCCAGGCTGCCTTGGGCGCGGGCTCCCCGGACCGCTGGGTCAGCGACTGCTTCACCTCCCGGGCCACCAGTTCGGGCGGCGTCGCGCGGACCTGGGCGAGCTGGCCAGCGATGTCGGTCCCGGGTCCGGCCGGGGCAGGGGTGAGAAAGTCGGGAGTCCACCCGCTGTGCGGCGATAGCACCAGCAACGGCCACAACACCAGCCGATCCAGGTCCGCTCGCACGGCATCGAGCCAAGGCAGGTGATACCTGCGGTGCTGCGGTTCGAGCAGCACCCGCAGGGCCGCCATCGTCTCCCACAGCGGCGAGATCGCGAACCGGACCCGCGCCGGGTCGTCTCGCCCGAAGACCAGGGCCAGGCTCACCATCCATCCCCAAACTTATTCGGCGTGCGCCGAATGTCTGGTTCTCAATGGTA
>WNFX01005784.1_pt1 | contig 12122 bp, 10 predicted proteins | sample 5400111 | NCBI WGS metagenome assembly WNFX01 (sample SAMN13153363, study PRJNA577476) | soil metagenome | isolation source: 40 cm soil or saprolite under grassland replicate 1 | place: USA:California | collected 2016-06-15
GCACGTGGCTGCAACGAACAATGATGCTGCCCACGAATCATGCGAATCGGCGCGAAAAACCGGACTCGATCTCAGTCCATTCGCATTTATTCGTGGCTGCCGGCCGTGGCGGGTAATTTGCAGGTGACCTCCGAAGCCATGCGACCCTCGGCGGCTGCCAGATAGTGTTTGCCTTTTTTATCTTGACACGCCGGTGAAATTTTTCGCACAATTTTTTCTAACAAAACCTGAATCGGTGAGGAGGATGTTTTCCCGGGGGCAACCTCTCTCCCTCTTTCAGAGCAGCAGTCACAAAATTAACTCACCCGGAAAGAGAAGGAAAGCTTGTCAAATATGAAAACAACAACTCCACATATCAGCAATTCGATGAAGCATTCGTCCCGCGACTGCCGTCCGGTCGCAAGATTTCTCATCCCGCTGCTGCTCGCCTGCCTTGGGCTTGCACCGAGGGCGCAAGCGGTGGGTCCTGACACGGACGGTAGTATACCCGGTTCCAACAATGGCGAAGGTATCGGGGTGCTCGTCAAATCGCTCTTTAGCAACACCAGCGGGTTTTTCAACAGTGCCACTGGCGCCTATTCGCTCGCCAACAACACGGACGGCAACAACAACACTGCAAACGGTTACGCTGCGCTTTACCGTAACACCGCCGACGGCAACACGGCCACTGGTTTTGCTGCGCTCTATCACAACACTACCGGCTTCTCCAACACGGCCACCGGTTCTGGTGCGCTCGCTAGCAACACCATGGCCAGCAACAACACGGCCAACGGTGTTAATGCGCTTTTTAGCAACACCACCGGGACCTTCAACACGGCCACCGGCGGTGCCGCGCTCGTTAGCAACACGATTGGCGGGGGCAACACGGCTACCGGTGTTCTGGCGCTCTCTAGCAACATCGCCGGCGCCACCAACACGGCCATCGGTTTTGTTGCGCTTCAAAACAACACCGGCGACAACAACACGGCCACCGGCGCTGGAGCGCTTAATAGCAACACCAGTGGCGCGGACAACACGGCGAACGGCGCTCAAGCGCTCGTAAGCAACACCATCGGCTTCGCCAACACGGCCATCGGTCGTCAAACGCTCCATAACAACACCAGCGGCAGCGACAACATCGCGTTGGGCGCTATTGCCGGTTTCTCTCTCACCACGGGCGATCACAATATCGATATCGGCGATACAGGTGTCGCCGGCGAGTCTGGCACGATCCGCATCGGCAACAACATACACACTAGCCAGGCCTTTATCGCCGGCATCAGTGGGGTAACCGTTCCAGGAGGCGTAGCAGTTATCATAGACGCCAGCGGTCATCTCGGCACGACCGTTTCCTCAGCGCGTTTCAAGGACGAGATCAAGCCCATGGACAAGGCAAGCGAAGCCATCCTTGCACTTAAACCGGTCACCTTCCGCTATAAAAAGGAGCTTGATCCCAATGGCATTCCGCAGTTTGGCCTTGTGGCTGAGGAAGTGGAAAAAGTGAATCCCGATCTCGTGGCTCGCGACGCTAAAGGCGAGGTTCACACGGTGCGCTACGACGCGGTGAATGCGATGTTGCTCAGTGAGTTCATCAAAGAGCACCGCAAAGTGCAGGAACAGGACCGTAAGATCGAAGAACAGGAAGCTACTATCACCCGGGTAAAGTCTGCAGCTGCAAAGCAGGAAGCGAGCATCGCGCTGCAGCAGAAGAGAATGGAAGCTATCACTGCGCGTCTCGAAGAGCAGACATCGCAAATCCAGAAGGTAACCGCGCAGCTTGAAGCGAGTAAACCTGTCCTGAAAATGGTTTCGCAGCCTTAAATTGGAGTAATCTCATCGCGTTCCTTCTAATCTGTTTGACTCCGCGCGCTTTCGCGCTGGCGCTCATTCCGCGATTTGGAAACGACTGACCCGGCGGCGTCTGGGGAGCACAGGCTGCTAGCCTGTCCTTTTCGGCAGCTTGCCGAAAAGCTCTTCGACCGTTCCATCCCACACGCTGTCCCCACGCTCGGGGCGTCGTCGGCAAGCTGCCGACGACAGCAGGCGTAGCAGCCTACGCTCCCCAGAGCTGTGAGCCTCCGTCGGAAAGTGTTTGACTTTTTATCTTGTCAAGCCGGCGGAATTTTTTGCACAATCCTTTCTAACAAAGCCTGAATCTGTGGAGGAGGATGTTTTCCCCGGGACAGCTTTCTCCCTCTTTCCGAGTCGCAGTCACAAAATTAACCCACCGGGTAAAGAAAAGGAAAGCTTAGCAACTATGAAAACAATAACTCCACCTATCAGCAATTCAATCAAGCATTCGTCCTGCGACTACCGTCCGCTCGCGGGACTCCTTGTCCCACTGGCGCTCGTTTGCTTTACGCTCTTACCGAGGGCGCAAGCGGTAGGCCCCGACACGGACGGTAGCATAGCGGGTTCCAACAATGGCGAAGGTATTGGGGTGCTCGTCAGCCGCACCTCTGGGGTGTGGAACACTGGCACCGGTTTCGAGGCGCTTAACCACCTCACTGCCGGCAACCAAAATACGGCGACAGGTCTTCGCGCCCTAACTAGCGATATCAATGGCGGCTTCAACACCGCTGCTGGCGTTTTCTCGCTCTTTAGCAACACCAGCGGCTTTTTCAATAGTGCCACTGGCGCCTATTCGCTCGCGAACAACATCAGCGGCACGCACAACACGGCGAACGGTTACGCTGCTCTCTATCGCAACACCGCCGATAATAACACGGCCACTGGTTTTGCTGCCCTCTATCACAACACCACCGGCAGCGGGAACACGGCCAACGGTTTTCAAGCGCTCTTGCAAAACAACACCGGCTTCTCCAACACGGCCACCGGTTTTGATGTGCTCTTTAGCAACAACACCGGCTTCCAGAACACGGCCAACGGTGCTGGTGCGCTCGCTACCAACACCAGCGGACATGAGAACACGGCCACCGGTTTTGGTGCACTCGCTACCAACAGCACCGGCTCCTCCAACACGGCCAACGGTGTCGGTGCGCTGCAAGACAACGACGCCGGCAGCAACAATACGGCCGTCGGTTTCCAGGCGCTCCTTAACAATACCGCCGGCAGCAACACGGCCATCGGTGACAGTGCGCTCTTTAACAACACCACCGGCACCGAAAATACGGCCAATGGTTTTCAGGCGCTCTTTAACAACACCGGCGGGACCGGTGGTGAAGGCAGCGCGAACACGGCTAGTGGTTATCAAGCGCTCTACAGCAATACTTTTGGCGGCGGAAACACGGCTATCGGTGATCAGGCGCTATTTAGCAACATCGGCGGCGGCAACAATACAGTTATTGGCAACGGCGTTGGGTCGGCTATCGACGGTAGCGGCAATGTCTGTATCGGCGCAGGTGTCAACGGTGCTGCAGGCACGGACAATACGACCTGGATCAGGAATGTTAACACGACCGCGCAGGCTTTTAGCGCCGGTGTTAACAACTACGTTACAGTACGACTGAGCGACGGCAGACTTGGCCATACGACTGTTGTTTCGTCGCGACGTTACAAGGAGGATATCAAACCCATGGATAAGACCAGCGAAGCGCTCTACGCGCTCAAGCCGGTCACCTTCCGTCTGAAAAAGCAGTTTGATGCTACGCAGGCGCGCGGTTTTGGCCTGATCGCCGAGGAGGTGGAAAAGGTGGACCCGGATCTGGTGTATCGCAACGAGAAGAGCGAGGTCGAAAGCGTGCGCTACGAAATGGTCAACGCGATGTTGCTCAACGAGTTCCTCAAAGAGCATCGCAAAGTCGAGGAATTAGAGGCAATCGTCGATCGGCAGCAGAAGAGCTTTCAATCCAAGCTCGCAGAACAGGATAAGCAAATCGAAGCGCTGGCCTCAGTTGTTGAGAGAGTGGGCGCCCAGTTTGAAATGAGTAAGCCGGCACCACAAGTGGTCGTAAACAAACCGTAAGACTATTTCTGCATCACACCTTGCGTGCGGCCGGGGTCATATCCGCCTTCGCTTACGGCTACGGCGTGACAAGCCGACCCAGTCTACAGCTGCAATCAGGTGCCACACTTCACCGGGTAGCGGCTTTTGTTTTTGCTGAAAGCGCATTACGCATGAACTGTTGAGCTAGCTCGTTTGGAAGCTTGTGACCACGATGAATACTCTAAAATCAATCGAAGAACGAATCGATCAGCTGCACGCCGACGGAATTGTCGATCTTCACTTCGATTTGCCGATGGATTTGTACGAAAAACGCGAGCGCAAAAATGTTCTTGAGACCGAATTTTTACCGGAACTCGACGCCGGCAACATTGGCGCAGTTGGCGTCGCGATTTATATCGAGGATCGCTATATGCCGGAAATGAATTTGCGCGTAGCACTCGATCAGATTTCTCGCCTTTACGCGGAGACCGAGGAATCCGGGCGCTTCGCCATGTGCAAGAGCTATCAGGAGATTCTTGATGCGCGCAGAATCCGCAAAATCGCGATGCTCATTACCATGGAAGGCGTTGAGCCGCTCGGCACCGATCTAAATTTGCTGCGCGTTTTTTACGAGCTCGGTGTGCGCGCGATCGGGCTTACGCATGCCCGGCGCAATGCCGCCGGTGATGGTGGCCTTTTCGCATCAACAGGCTCTTCACGCGACGGCTTGACCCCGTTCGGGCGCGATGTAGTCCGAGAATGCGAAACGCTCGGTGTAATTGTCGATCTTGCCCACATCAGTCCCATCGGGTTTGAGGAGATTCTGGCGATAACGAGCAAGCCGCCCATCGTGTCACATACAAACGCGCGAAAATATTACGATATCGAGCGCAACATCAGCGACGAACAAATCAAGATAATCGGAGAACGCCGCGGAGTGATTGGCGTTAATTCCGTGCTCGTAAGCCCAAATAAAGAAGAGAGTACGCTCGATCGTTATATCGATCACATCGAGCATATCGCGAATTTGATCGGCATCGACGGAGTCGGGATCGGATTCGATTTTTTCGAGTTCATTTATCGTCAGTGGCCCGAGTCAGCGCAAAAAGAGCTCGCAGCAAAATTTACGACTCCGCATTTCATTCCCCAGCTGAGCAATCATTCCCACGCGCGAAATCTCACTCGCAGATTGATCGAGCGCGGATTCAGGGACGAGCAGATCGAAAAAATCCTGCGCGGCAACTGGATGCGGATTTTCGAAGAGGTACTGTAGGTGGAACGCGTTCTCCGCAACACCTTGTTAAATCACGCAGCGAAGCCGCATCTGGTTAGCATCGTCTTCGGAGAAGCCGATCCACCTTCGCCGGCTTTTTTCTTGCCGTACAGCGCTTCAACGCTTTAACGCTTGAACGCTTGAAATTCATTAATCTCACCCGGCGAACGGAAATCGGGGCGAACTCGTATTATCTCGAGATTGGCGGCCATCGACTCGTGGTCGATTGCGGGATGCATCCCAAGAACAATGGCGACGAGGCGCTGCCGAATTTCAAATCAATCGCCGACCGGAAGGTTGAAGCGATTCTAATCTCGCACGCCCATCAGGACCACATCGGCACGTTGCCCGTTCTCATGCGACGTCAACCAGGCGCGCGGATCTTCATGACCGAAATAACCGCGGAAATCGGCAACACACTTTTACATAACTCGGTCAATGTAATGACGCGGCAACGCGAAGAGATCGGGACGATGTTATATCCGCTTTTCACGCATCGCGAAACCGATCGCGCATCGGATCTTTGGCAGTGGTGTCCGCTGCGGCAACGCATCTCGATCTCCGGCGAACGTGCTCCACAGCGCGAAACAGACGCGCTGACGTTCGAGTTTTTCGATGCAGGCCACGTCCTCGGCTCGGCCGGAATTCTGCTGCGCGCCGAGGGACGCACGGTTTTTTACACGGGCGACGTCAATTTCGAAGACCAAACGATCATGGAAGCGGCGATTTTTCCGGAGGAAAAGATCGATATCCTGATCATGGAATGCACGCGAGGCGATCACGCGACGCCGGTGGATTGGACACGCGCGGGAGAAGAACACCGCCTGGCGGAAGCAGTCGATCGCGCCTTCAAACGTGGCGGATGCGTGCTCATTCCGGTTTTCGCGCTCGGTAAAACGCAGGAGGCGCTGGCGATGTTTTATAAATTCCGCCGTGAGCGACTGCTGCCCGAATTCCCAATTTATATCGGCGGTCTCAGCTCGAAGATGACCGATATTTACGATCGTCGCGCATCTATGACTCGACGGCAATTGGCGCGCCTGCAATTAATGGGAAAAACGGCGCCCTTCGTCTTGAATGGCCAGACAATTCATGATGCCCCCGTCCGTGCCGGACGAATTTATGCGCTCTCCAGTGGCATGATGACCCCGAAAACTCTCTCCAACATCTTTGCGCGGCGTCTTATCGAGAATCCGCAGCATTCGATTTTTTTCGTCGGCTATGCGGATCCTCTGTCGCCCGCCGGTGTTTTGCGAAGTACGCAACCGGGTAATGAAATCGCGCTCGATCCGGATGAGCCGCCGCAGCGCGTGCGCTGCCACATCGAACAATTTCAATTCAGCGCGCATGCTTCGCGTGAATCGTTGATCGAATATGCGAAAAAGCTTTCGCCGAAGAAAATCGTGCTCGTGCATGGCGATCCATCAGCTGTTGCGTGGGTGCGCGCGAAATTAATTGTCGATCTTCCGCAGGCGGAAGTCATCGTTCCGACGCCGGGGATCGAGTTGGAACTGTGATCTCTAAAGGACACGGTGAAAATTACATCCTGGAATATTAACTCACTGCGCAAACGGCAGGACCGTCTGTTTGCGTGGCTTGATACCGCGAAGCCGGACATCGTTTGCCTGCAGGAAACAAAATGCCCCGACGAGCAATTTCCGGGACTTGCCTTGCGGTCAGTTGGGTATCATTCGGCTTATCATGGAGAGAAATCGTATAATGGGGTTGCTATTCTTTCGAAAACCGAGCCGCGCGATGTTCGTCTGTCGCTGTGTGATGAACTTGTCGATCCACAAGCGCGGGTTATCGCAGCAACAGTCGATAACGTCCGCGTCTTTTCGATTTACGCACCGAATGGACAGGCCGTCGGCTCGCCTGCGTACGAGTACAAACTGAATTGGTACGCGCGGCTGGGTAACTGCGTGGCGCAGGAAAAATCTGCTGATCTTGTTGTTTGCGGCGACTTCAATGTCGCCCCGGAAGACGTCGATGTTTACAATCCCGATCTATGGCGCGGCGCGATCATGTGTTCTGATGGCGAACGAAAAGCATTCCGCCAGTTATGCGAGGCCGGTTTCCGGGACACGCTGCGATTGCATCACAAGGAAGGCGGCCTTTTTACCTGGTGGGATTATCGGATGCTTTCGTTTCCGAAAAATCGCGGACTGCGTATCGACATGATTCTGGCGAGCGAAGCCCTGGCAAGAAAATGCACTGCGGCAGGAATCGATCGCGATGCGCGGAAAGGAAAAGAACCCTCCGATCATGCACCCGTCTGGGCCGCATTCGGAACATAAGAAAAAGCCCAACGCCCAACGTCCAACGTCGAACTCGGATTCTAAATTGGACGTTGAGAGTTGGATGTTGAACGTTGGCCGTTTGTGAAGCGAAGCGATCATCTCCACGTTTCAAATCCGCCACGGTGCCCGCTGATGATTTGGGATGGCGAATGTCATTTTTGCAAGCGCTGGATCGAGCGGTGGCGCGAAATCACCGCGGGCGAAGTTGATTACGTCACCTACCAGGAAGCAGCCGATCGGTTTCCCGAGATTCCAGTCGAACAATTCAAACGCGCCGTCGCTTTCATCGAACCAAATGGGAAAACGTTTTTTGCCGCGGAAGCCGTCTATCGCTCGTTGCGATGTCGATCTTCGAGGAAATGGCTGACCTGGAGTTATGATTACATTCCCGGGTTCGCAACAATTTCCGAGCTCGCCTACAAGTCTATCGCTCGTCATCGTGGCATCGGCTCTGCGGTTACGCGCGTCCTCTGGGGGAAAGACGTTCGCCCACCGAGATATTTTTGTGCCCGGCGCTGGTTTCTTCGCGCACTTGGCCTCATTTACCTAATTGCGTTCGTGTCGCTTTGGGTGCAGATCGACGGGCTTGTTGGCAGCAACGGAATGTCGCCGGTAAGTCAATTTCTGCCGACAGCCCGCGAACAGCTCGGCCGAGAGGCCTATTCGCTTTTGCCGACACTTTGCTGGTTTAACTCAAGCAACGCCTTTCTCCATTTCCTCTGCGGCGGCGGTGTTGTTTTGTCGTTGCTCCTCATCGCCGGAATCGTTCCCTTCGTTTCGCTTATCGCGCTGTTCGTTTTTTACCTGTCGCTCACGATCGCCGGGCAAACGTTCCTCAGCTTTCAATGGGATATTTTGCTGCTGGAAACCGGCTTCTTGTCGATCTTCCTCGCGCCGTGGCAGCTTCGGCCAAAACGCGGAAGGGAACCGCCAGTCTCGCGCGCCGCGCTCTTTTTGCTAAAGCTGCTTCTTTTCAAGTTGATGGTGATGTCTGGCGTTGTGAAGGTCACCAGCGGCGACGATTCCTGGGGCTGGCTGGATCACTCGTTTCATTGGAGCGCGCTAACGGCGCTCGATTATCATTACTGGTCCCAACCGCTGCCGACCCTCTTTGCGTGGTGGGCTGACAAAAGCCCTGAATGGTTCAAGCATTTTTCGGTCGCGTTTTGTCTCGTAGTTGAAATCATCGTTCCGTTTTTCATCTGTTCGCCGCGCCGGCCGCGGTTAATTGCGGCCGGATTGATAATTTTTCTGCAAATCGCGATCGGCGTCACCGGCAACTATTGCTTCTTCAATCTGCTGACGATCGCGTTGTGTTTGTTATTGATTGATGATGCGGTTTGGCGTGGAAAGAATGTCCGCGGCTCCGCGTTCGGCACGCAACCTTCGACTTCGCTCAGGGCAGGCTCAGGTCGCGCCCTACCATCGCGGTTATCCACGTACGGCGCGATCGCGGTGATTGTTGTCACGTTGCCGATCAATGCATGGCTTATTTTCACTGCGTTTAAACCCGACGCTCCGTGGCCGCGCCCGCTCGCAGCTGTTTATGGCCGGCTCGAAGCATTTCGGATCGCTAACGGCTACGGACTTTTTCGTGTGATGACGAAGGACCGTGGGGAAATTGTAATCGAAGGCAGCACTGATGGCATTGATTGGCTACCTTACGAATTCAAGTGGAAACCAGGCGACGTGAAACGCGCGCCCGGCTGGTGCGCGCCACATCAACCACGGCTCGATTGGCAGATGTGGTTCGCTGCTTTAGGAACTCCGCAGCAAAATCCCTGGTTTAGTGGATTGGTCATCAGGCTCCTGCAAGGCTCACGGGATGTGAGCCGATTATTGGCGCACAATCCGTTTCCAGATCAGCCGCCGCACTACATTCGGGCAAGTTTTTACCGTTACCGTTTCACCACTGTGGAGGAACATCGCCAATCGGGCGCATGGTGGAAACGCCAGGAACTCGGCGAATATTTGCGGACTGTCTCGCTGGATCAGCTGCGCTAAGATCAACATTGGTTTGGCGAGCCAAAGTGTAGCGGCGAACACGCGCACCGCTTGAGAGATGCACGTTCACGAATATATTTCGCGCCATGTCGAAGGAGGGGCAGATCGCAACCGAAGGGACGGTGACCCAGGTGTTACCGGGTACGATGTTTCGCATCGATCTTCCGGGTCAGCGCAATGTGCTTGCCCATATCTCTGGCAAAATGCGCAAGCATTTCATCCGAATTGTGCCGGGCGACAAAGTTTCGTTGGAGCTTTCGCCCTACGATCTCACAAAAGCGCGCATCGTTTTTCGTGAGCAGTAGCGGCGAACGTCCGCCCTCGGCACTGGCACGAGATTTGTTTGCCGAATCTGCAAAGCGCGCGGATACTGAGGGAAGAAATTAACTGGAGATTACTAATGGCTGAAGAGAATAAAGCAGAACAGAATGCGTCCGCCGCGGCGGGCGCGCAGGACAAATTGGAAAGCAGCAAACAACACGCGCGCAAAGCGGCCGAGGATTTAAAATCGGCGGCGGGCGCAATCGCGGGAGAATACCGCGGCAAGGCAGAGCAAGCTTGGGGCGACGCACGGGGTAAGGCAGAACAAGCCTGGGATGATGCGAGAAATCGGGCCCGGACGTTCCAGGAAGATGCTGAGCAATATGTGCGCGAAAATCCGACCAAGGCGGTGTTCACGGCGCTCGGAATCGGGTTTGTGCTGGGTCTGATTTTCCGGCGCTAATCGCGCCGTGGCCGAATGATCAGCGAGAGCACTCGGTCCCGCAATCCTGCGGGGCACCCCGGTTTGCTCGAAAACCTGCTCGCACTCGCCAGTGCACTGACAGAGTTTTTTGAAACTCGCGTGGCCCTTGTCGCGCAGGAATCGAAAGCGGCGCTGGTGCAATTGATCGTGCTCGCGGGCTGTTTGATTCTGGCGCTGATTCTTTTCGCATTTGGCTACGGCTTCCTTGTTGCCAGCGCCATTGGCGGGCTGGCGCACGTCGCTCGGATTTCGTGGTTATGGATAGCATTGGCGGCTGCCGGACTGCATTTCATAATTGCACTGGTCTTGCTTCTGATCGCGCGCAACCGAATGACCAAGCCGCTCTTTCGCGCTACGACATCTGAATTAAAGAAAGATCGCGAATGGCTGAAGAATCTGGACACGACAAACCAATCGACAAGCTGAAAGCGCAAATCGCCAATTCACGCGAGCGCGTGACACGCGACTTGCGCGGACTGCACTATGAGTTGGATTTCCCGACGAAACTCAGGAGATCATTTCGCGAGCAAACGGTTTCCTGGCTCGCAGCTGCAGTCGCCGTGGGCGCGCTGATTGCGTTTGCGCCAATGCGAAAGAAAAAAATTTATATAGACGCAAAGAGCGGCCGGGAAACAAAGCGCAAGCTCTTCGAGGCTGGCTTCGCTTTGGGTGCACTGAAAATCGCGGCAGGCCTGGTTCGGCCCGTAATTGTCGAGTTTGCCAAAAAGCGATTGATCGGTTTTGCCGGGCAATCGCGCCCATCAAGAAGACCGTGATCGTGCTACCACCTCTGATTTATCGGATCGGCTCATAGTGATCTCGTTTTAGCATTTACGCGCCCGCCTAGTCGCATAATCATTCTCCAAAGCGTGCCATGATCGCGACAGTTCCAGACATCCGAGCGAAAGCGCATCCGCTAGGACACGTGGATGAATATCTAGAGGTCGGGCAACGGGCCGGCGCATCCGACGTTCATCTGGCCGTCAATGCCCTGCCGAGGTGGCGGTTGCATGGAACCCTGCAACCAATCTGGCCTGACGCACCGCCACTAACCGCCGAGGATACGGCGGCGCTGGCCGAAAGCTTTGTTCCTGATATGTACAAAAAGGAACTCAATGCGCGCGGGGATTCCGACTTTGCGTATGCAAACGAGTTCGCCCGTTATCGCACCAGTGTGGTCCGGCAGCGACTGGGGATCGAAATCGTTTTCCGCGTGATCAACAGCAGCGTGCGCACGATGGACGAACTTGGGTTGCCGGAGCACCTCAAGTTACTCACCCGCTATCAAAACGGACTGATTTTGGCGACCGGTTCCGTGGGCACCGGTAAATCCACAACGCTGGCGGCGATGGTCCAGCAAATCAATACGGAGCGGCGCGATCATATCATCACCCTCGAAGACCCGATTGAGTACGTCATCAAGTCGAAAAACTGCCACGTCTCGCAACGCGAAGTATTCACGCATACCGACTCTTTCGCCACCGCGCTGCGCGCTTCGCTCCGGGAAGATCCGGATATCATTATGGTTGGCGAAATGCGCGACTTGGAAACGATTTCGCTCGCCATTACCGCATCCGAGACCGGGCATCTTGTTTTGGCAACATTGCACACTGGAAACGCGTCGCGCACACTTGATCGATTGCTCGACGTCTTCCCGGCCGATCAACAGGAACAAATTCGCGTGATGGTAAGCGAATCATTGCGCGGGATCATCAGCCACCAGCTGGTACCGAGGGCCGACGGCGCCGGTCGGGTGCTGGCGCTGGAAATTCTTACCAATACCCCGGCTGTGGCCAACGTTATTCGCGAAGCAAAGACGTACATGTTGCCCGGCATTATTCAGACCGGCAAAAAGCAAGGCATGCGTTTGATGGACGATACATTGATCGATCTTTATGATTGTGGCCTGATCAGCGCAGAAGAAGCCTACGCGCG
>WNFX01006386.1_pt1 | contig 12122 bp, 7 predicted proteins | sample 5400111 | NCBI WGS metagenome assembly WNFX01 (sample SAMN13153363, study PRJNA577476) | soil metagenome | isolation source: 40 cm soil or saprolite under grassland replicate 1 | place: USA:California | collected 2016-06-15
TGGAACCGTTCATCAATGTCGTGTTAGAGGCCTTTGGGGAAGAGCGCGTCCTGTTCGGCAGTGACTGGCCCGTTGCCTTGCTCGCATCTCCGTACCGTCGCTGGTACGAGACGCTGGGAGCGCTCACCGCGCGCTTGCCAGTCTCAGCCAGGCGCAAGCTATGGGCAGAGAATGCACGGCGCTTCTATCGAATGAGCGAATGAGTACATAAACACGCAGTCTGTTCTAGACCGCAGGTCCCTATCCGATGCAGGAACCAGTTGTGATGAAAGTGAGTGACCAGAGCTGACAACCGTGATACAGGTGTGACATGCGTGTGGTATGGTCTCCTCGAAGTGAAATGCTGAACCATCCTGCATATGCGTGGGTGGTGCGTTGAAAGGAGACAATCATGTCAGCTTCAGTTCTGGTAGGTTATGCAACACGGTACGGCTCAACGCAGGAAGTGGCCGAGGCAGTCGCGGCGACGCTGCGCGAACGAGGGCTTGCGGTAGATATTCAGCCCATGCGGGACGTGCGGACCCTCGATCAGTACCGCGCGGTCGTGCTGGGGGCGCCGCTCTACATGTTCCACTGGCACAAGGACGCGCTCCATTTCCTGGCGCGTCACCGGGAAGCCCTCACGCAGCGGCCAGTGGCCATTTTCGCGCTCGGCCCATTTCATGCTGAGGAGAAGGAATTTCAGGAGGTGCGTGGGCAGCTCGATAAAGAGCTGGCGAAGTTTCCTTGGCTGACCCCGGGAGCGATTGCCATCTTTGGCGGTAAGTTCGACCCGGAGAAGCTCACCTTCCCCCACAATCTGGGCGATTCGCGCCTGGGCGAGCGATCTGGCCGCGCAGTTTCAGCCTGCCATGGCATAGACCAACGAGTTGGTGCAGGTCAACGAGTGCGAGTCTCACGGAGTCGGAGGAGACATCTTCCGCAGAATAACACGTTGTGCCCAAAAAAAGGAGATACTCATGAACAAGCTGAAGGTGCGGCGCAGGGCGGGGGCGTTTGGGGTAGTTGCCTGCGTCCTGCTCATCGTCGCGTTCCCGCTCTACTATCCATTCGTCCGCGGTTTCGTGTTGAGGTTGAGAGACGCTGGCAAGACGACCACGAGCTTGACAAAAGACTTGGGGGCCTCGGCGTAGGCCTGTATCGGCTAACAGGTGGCCGCATCGCCCGGCTCTTAAAGGTCAATGTCCTGATCCTCACGACGCGCGGGCGGAGGTCCGGAAAGACGCGGACCGTCCTCCTCCAGTTCTTCCAGGATGGCGCGAACCCGGTCATCGTGGCCGCCAATAGCGGCCGACCCTCCCACCCCGGCTGGTTCTATAATCTGAAGGCCACTCCGACAGCGCAGATCCAAGTCATGGACCGCACTAGCCGGGTTCACGCCGAGGAACTGTCGACCGATGAGGCAACCGCCTTCTGGCCACGCGTCCTGCGTGTCGCGCCCACTTATGCGCGGTATCAGCAGGCCACCAGTCGTACCATTCCACTCGTGCGTCTCGTCCCCGTTGGACAGGTCGGAGAACAGACGATGCCGAGCAGCGAGGCCATGCCTGGCCGAGAAGAACGCTCTTTCACAGCATAAGGCGTTGTGCGCAAAAAAAGGAGGCTGAGTGATGTCACAGGCTGAATCTCATACCAACTGGAAGCCTCTCTACAGAGTTGGCGGCGCGGCTGCCCTGATCATAGCCGGGTTAACTGTAATCCAGGCCATCATCTTCATCGCCTGGCCGCCACCTGGCACCGTCATCGGCTACTTCACGCTACTTCAGAACAATAGACTCCTTGGACTCCTCAGCCTTGACCTCTTGTCCATAGCTATCATTGCTCTGATGGGCCTGATCTGGCTCACCCTCTACGTTGCCCTCAGACGAACCAGTCAATCGTTCATGGCAATCGCTTTGACCCTTGGCATCGTATCGGTAGCGCTCTACTTCGCATCGAATACGGCCTTCAATATGCTTTCCCTCAGCGACCAATTCGCGGCTGCGACAACAGACGCGCAGAGGTCGATGTTCCTGGCAGCAGGGCAGGCGATGCTTGCTATCTACCAGGGCACTGCTTTCGACGTCTATTACGTCCTCGGGGGCGTTGTCGGTCTGATCATCTCAGCGGTCATGCTACGGAGCACTATCTTCAGCAAAGTGACCGCATATGTGGGAATCCTGATGAGTGTGCTGATGTTCGTACCGCCCACCGTAGGGACGATCGGTCTTTACTTCTCGCTCATTTCTCTCGTGCCTCTCACGATCTGGTGCATCCTGATCGCCCGAAGGTTCTTCCAGCTAGGGTCGGGCGTCTCGAAAGAAGAGGCGAAGCAGCCTACTTTGGCACAGGCCTCCGCGAGCGAGTTGGCGTAGGGCACAGCGTGCGAGCCTCACCGAGGATGAGGAACCATCTTCCACCGAACCACGCATTGTGCGCACATAAGGAGGTTTCTAATGCACGATCTGAAAGTGTGGCATTTGACGGGCTGGTTTGGGCTGGCCGGCTTCTTCCTGTTTGTGTCCCAGGTACCGCTCTACCTGGTCGGGAGCCCTGTGCCTCCGATTAACGACGCCATAGCTCACACGCAGCACCTGGCCAACATCAGAGTTGTCGTTCTCACGCGTGTGCTCCTCGACATGGGTCTGTACGTCTGCCTGATGGTCTTCTTTGCTGGCTTCCGTCATCTGATCCTCAAAGCGCGGCCCGCGTACGAGTGGGTGGCCACGCTGACCTTTGGAGCCGGTCTGATCTGGGGCGCGGTAACGCTGGTTGCCAACTCGCTCGAGGGCGGCGCAGCCCTGGATACGCTGGGCGGCAAGGCGGATCCCACCGCCATCAGGGCGATGGTCGAGGGAGCACTTCTCATCTACAATGGCTCCATCGCTTTCGCGGTAACGGGGGTTTTCATGGCCGCAGCTGGCTTTGCGACTCTGGCGACCGACGCGCTGCCGAGATGGACTGGCTGGGTAGCATGCACCAGCGCGATCCTCTGTGTTCTTGCCATTCCGTCTATGTACGTGGAAGTCCTCGATCCGACTGGCTTCTACAACGCTTTAGGATGGGGCCCTGTGGTTGTGGCCAACGTCCCGCCGCTGATCTGGTTCCTCGGCGCCAGCATCTCGATGATCCGGAAGCGCGAGGTCGTTGCACCGAAGCTGGCCTATGGAGGCTGAACCAACAGATGATGCCAGCTGGCTCAGGATAGCCATTAGCGTGGGCGAGGTGCTGACCCTCCTATCCTGGAATGGATGAGGTTCTGGAGGCCGTGGACAGCTACCGAGAGCGTCGTGAGCGTGTACGTTTCATCAGACTGGATGTCGCTAAGCACCTGCTGCCAGCGTTCCACGGGAGTGCGGTTGTGGGCCACCCACGCCTCGATGTGCCCGCGTGCGTCAAGCTGCGGCGAGCCGCTCTGCAGGACCTCGGTCGCCAGCGCACTGTGCAGCGCATAGAGTTCGTCGCGCAGGGCGGCCCGCGCTAGGGAGTGCCAGCGATTGCCCGGCGGCAGGGCCAGGACCTGATCGCGGAGCCAGCGCAGGCGCAGCTGAGTCCCCAGGGCGAAATACACACGCGCCACCGTTTCCACGGCGAGCATGCTCGTAGAGGCGCTCTCGACGATATCCAGGGCGAAGAAGAGCATCCCCAGGCCAGCGATCCGCAGCGCCAGCTCTGTAGGCACCCCCTTGTCGACGAGGTCGGCGCTCGCGTGCTCAAGTACGTCGTGGTCAGTGTCCATGAGGAACCCGGGCAGCTCTCGCATCAGGATCGCCACCCCAGGCGCAAACTGTGTCACTGTGTCTGCGATGTCCAGTGGCGGTCGGCGCTGGCGCACCAGCCAGCGCGTCGCTCGCTCGATCAGCCGCATGGTCTGGTCAAGCATACCCAGCTGCGTCTCCACCGCGACCCGGCCGTCGAGCGCTTCGATGTCCGCCCACAGGTGAGCCATGTCAAACACCTCCAGCACCACCGTGAACGCACGGGCTATATCCTCGGCTGTTGCCCCCGTTTCCTCACCCAGACGGTAGACAAATGTGCTGCCCATCCGGTTGACTATGCGATTCGTCACCCTGGTGGCAATGATCTCACGGCGCAGGCGATGGTTGCGCATCGGCTCGGCGGCACGCTCCTGTACGGGCGAAGGGAAGTAATGCACGAGTTCGCTCTCCAGCTCTGGAGTGTCCGGCAGGTTGGAGGCGAGCAACTCTTCGTAGAGTGTAATCTTGCTATAGGCCAGCAGGGTCGCCAGTTCGGGGCGCACGAGCCCGAGCCGGGCCGTCCGGCGCTCGGCCAGGCGCTCGTCGTCCGGCAGGAACTCAAGAGCGCGATTGAGTTTGTTCGCCTGCTCCAGGCGACGCATGAAGCCCGCCTGCTCGTCCAGCAGGGCCGAAGCCTGGGCCAGACTCAGCGCCTGATTCTGCTCGTAGTTGTCGCGCAGGACGAGTTCCGCCACTTCCCCTGTCATGCCTGCCAACAACTGGTTGCGCTGCTTCTCCGTCATATCCGAGGCTCCGACCAGCGCGTTGAGCAGAATCTTGAGGTTGACCTCGTGGTCGGAGCAGTCCACGCCAGCCGAGTTGTCGATGGCATCGGTGTTGATCCGGCCTCCCAGGAGCGCGTATTCGATGCGCCCCTGCTGGGTGAAGCCAAGATTGCCACCTTCGGCTACCACGCGACAGCGCACCTCTCGCCCGTCCACGCGCAGCGTATCATTAGCTTTGTCGCCGACATCGCTGTGGCGCTCATCACTGGCCTTCACATAGGTGCCGATGCCCCCGTTCCACAAGAGGTCCACAGGGGCCTTCAGCAAGGCGCGGATAAGTTCGTTCGGCGTCAATACCTCGGCCTCCACTGCCAGTCTTCGCCGGACTTCGGGCGACAGGGGAATGGATTTGGCGCTCCGGGGGAAGATTCCACCCCCCTGAGAGATAACGCTGTGGTCGTAGTCGGCCCAGGAGGAACGTGGCAGCTTGAAGAGCCGCTCGCGCTCCTGGAAGCTGCGCTCAGGATCGGGGTCCGGGTCGAGAAAGATATGTTGATGATTGAACGCGCCAATCAGCTGGATATGCCGGGAACGCAGCATGCCGTTGCCGAACACATCGCCGGACATGTCGCCAATCCCCACGACAGTGAAATCGGTCACCTCAACATCCTTGCCCACCTCGCGGAAATGCCGCTTGACCGACTCCCAGGCTCCGCGCGATGTAATCCCCATCTGCTTGTGATCGTAGCCTGCGGAGCCACCTGAAGCGAACGCGTCCCCCAGCCAGAAGCCATAGTCGCGGGCGAGGGCGTTGGCGATATCCGAGAAGGTCGCGGTCCCCTTATCGGCGGCGACCACCAGGTAGGGATCAGCATCGTCGTAGCGCACCACGTCTGGCGGGGGCACCACCTGACCTGCCACCAGGTTGTCGGTCAGGTCGAGCATGCCTCGGATCAGCGTCTGGTAGCAGGCGGTGACCTCTGCCAGGAGCGCTTCCCGATCGCTGCCAGACGGGAGGTGCTTGACCACAAAGCCGCCCTTAGCACCCAGGGGTACGATGACCGCATTCTTCACCGTTTGGGCCTTCATGAGGCCCAGAATCTCCGTGCGGAAGTCTTCACGCCGGTCGGACCACCGTATACCGCCTCGTGCAACTCTGCCACCCCGCAAGTGGACGCCCTCCATCCGTGGCGAGTAGACGAAGATCTCGAACAGCGGCCGTGGTAGGGGCAAGTCGGGGACCAGCGATGGATCGAGCTTGAAGGAGAGGTAGGGCCTGGGCTGCTGGTCGGCTCCCCGCTGGAAAAAGTTGGTCCGCAGGCTCGCCCGGATCAGATGCAGAAAACTGCGCAGGATGCGGTCTTCGTCCAGGCTCGGCACGGCATCCAGGGCGTGCTCAATATCCTCAACCAGCTGCGCCTCCGCCTGTGCGTTCTTGAGAGCCGCTGGATCGAAGCGCGTGCGAAACAGGTCTAAGAGCAGCCGGGCAATCTGCGGATGACTGGTCAGGCTCTGTTCCATGTACGCCTGGCTGAAGAGGCTGCCCGCCTGGCGCAGGTACTTACTGTAGGCCCGCAGCACCGCGATCTCACGCCCGCTGAGCTGGGCGCGTAACACCAGGCGGTTGAATCCATCGGTCTCGATGTCGTCGCGCCAGGCCTGGGCAAAGGCTTCTTGAAACAGCGCTTTCACCTGGTCCGTGTCCAGTTCGCCTTCCCCCGCGTAGACGAGGCCCAGGTCATATATCCACACCGCTGGCATATCCTTGGCTCGAATTTCATACGGGTGTTCGTCCACCACCTCAACGTCCAGGGTCTCCAGCACGGGCAAAATGTCCGAAAGCGTCATCGGCTGTTCGCAGCGCAGCACCTTGAAGCGCAGTGACCGCTCCGGCGCTTCGAGCGGTCGATACAGGCTCAGGGCAAGATCGCCCCGTGGCGCGAGGCGCTCCATCCGCAGGATATCCGGCACAGCGGCACGAGCGTGAAACTCAGCGCGATAGGCGGTGGGGAAAGCGCCCCGGTAGCGCTGGAAGAGCCGGTTCCCGACCTCCTCCCCACACTGATCGAGCAGGGCCGCGTGCAGGTCGTCTGTCCACGAACGGGTGGCTTCGGCCAGTCGCTTCTCGATGGCCCGCACATCGTAAGTAGGAACGTCGTCGGGGTTCGTATAGATGATGATGTGTAACCGCGCTAGAATGGATTCCGTGACGTACGCCGCGTGCTCCACGCTCACCCCGTGCAACTGCTGCTGGAGAATCCGCTGAATGCGCAGGCGATTCTCGGTGTGATAGCGGTCACGAGGTAGATACACCAGGCACGACAGGAAGCGACCGTAGGGATCGCGCCGGAGAAAGAGGCGCACCTGCGGGCGCTCGCCTATGCGCAGAATGCCAATCACGATCGCGAACAGCTCGTCTTCAGAGATCTGGAACAGCTCACCCCTGGGATAGGTCTCCAGAATATCGACCAGAGCTTTATAGAAGTGGTCTCCAGGTAAGAAAGCGGCGCGGGCAAGGACGCGGTTAAACATGTGGCGCACCACCGGGATGTCACGCGGGTGCGCATGGTAGGCAGCGGTGGTGTAGAGGCCGAGGAAGCGCCATTCCCCCGTGACCTGCCCGGTAGCATCGAAGCGCTGAATGCCAACGGCGTCCATGTAGGAGGGCCGGTGAACCGGGGAACGCGCATCGGCCTTCGTCAGCGTGAGGAGGCGTCTTGACTGGCCAAGCAGGCGCACCTCCGCTGGGAGTGTGGCGATGTCGTGCGCCTCCAGCCCGGATTCGGCTTCCCGCAGGATGCCGAGGCTGGAGCCTGGCACCGCACCGAGGCGGTCTTCACCGCTCTCCGCGAGCAGGTCGTACGATCTGTAGCCCAGAAAGATGAAGTTCTCGTTGTCGAGCCATGCGAGCAAGTCTCGAGCCTCTGCAACCTCTTCTTTATCGAGGGGAGGCGGGTTCGCGTCGAGTTCACGTACGAGCTGCTGGAGGATGTGCCGCATCTTCGGCCAATCCTCCACGGCTGCACGCACCTGCCCAAGGACGCGGATAAGGTCCTGGCATAGCTCATCCAGCACAGCAGGCTCCCGCTGCTGATCCACCTCGACGTGTAGGAGTGCTTCCGTGATCGCGGAGCCTTGTACATCCTCCACTGGGAAGACCTCGAGGAGTTGTCCATGGTCATCGCGTTGCACAGAGATATTCGGAGCAACAATGAGATGGATGGCGTACCCTTGGCGGGTGACTTCCATACTCACCGAGTCCACCAGGAAAGGCATGTCATCGGTAATGAGCTCGATGACGGTGTGTGGAGATTGCCAGCCATGTGCTTCGAGCTGGGGTGTGTAGACGCGCACTTTGCACTCCCGTGGTGCCCGGTGCTGGGCCAGGTTCCAGTGGGCTATGACTGCCCCGTACAGGTCGAGGGGGCTGCGCTCGATGAGGTCTTCTGGGGCGATCAAACGGTAGTACTCGCTGGCAAAGGCGGCACACATTGCCGCCTTGCCATGAGGCAGGCGATCTCGAATGTAGGCGAGGACCTGCTCAATGGACTCGGACTTTGCATCTTGTAACATGGCCATAGGAACCTCCTTCTGCCAGGTGTGTTGCAAAATTGCCTCTTTGGGAGCTTGCGCTCTGCATCCTGGCTCAGTTCACACGTGAGCGGACCAATGAGCTGGTATCCTCAACTGAGGACTTCAGTAATCGGCACTAAGGCCCAATCAATCGTCTCACGATCAATAATCAGAGGGGGAGCGAAACGGATGACCGTTTCGTGCGTCTCTTTGCAGAGTACGCCCCGTTCCTTCAAGGCCTCACAGAAACGGCGTGCGCCACCGGCAGAGGACTTGAGTTCGACCCCAATGAGCAACCCCTTCCCTCGTACTTCTTTAATAGACGGGCTGGACAAGCTCGTCAGACGCTCCAAAAAATAGGCGCCGAGGCTGGCGGCGTTTTCGCTCAGACCCTCTTCAACAAGCACATTCAGTGCCTCCAGGGCCACGGCAGCACCCAGGGGATTGCCAGCAAAGGTTGAGCCATGTTCACCTGGTTGAAACAACTCCATCAGCTCACGATCCGCGAGTACGGCACTCACCGGGTACATGCCCCCGCTCAAAGCCTTGCCGATTATGACGACGTCTGGGCGGACCTCTTCATGTTGACAGGCAAACAGCTTGCCAGTACGCCCCAGGCCGGTCTGAATCTCGTCAGCCATGAAGAGGACGTTGCTTCGGCGGCAGATGTCCCACACCTGGCGCAAATAGCCAGCCGGAGGAATGATTACACCGGCTTCCCCCTGGATGGGCTCCAACAACACCGCCGCTGTGCGCGGGGTTATGGCCCCTTCGAGCACATCCGGATCGCCATAAGGCACGGTCACGAAACCAGGAGTGTAGGAGCCAAAGTACTGCGTGTAGAGTGGCTCCGTTGAGCCTGAGATGGCTGTTATCGTCCGCCCGTGGAAATTCCCCTCCGCGACGATGATCTCAGCCTGGTTACGGGGCACCCCTTTGACCGTGTAGGCCCACTTGCGGGCCAGCTTCATGGCCGTCTCCACGGCCTCAGCCCCAGTATTCATGGGCAGTGTCATCTCATAGCCGGTGATCTGATGTAACCGTTGCAAGAAGAGTGGATACCGGTCATTGCGGAAGGCACGCGAACTTAAGGTGAGCCTTTTGGCCTGCTCGATTAGCGCCCGGACTAACCGCGGGTGACAGTGGCCCTGGTTCAGAGCGGAGTAGGCGCTGAGACAGTCGAGATACCTGCGACCTTCGACATCGTAAACCCAAACTCCCTGGCCACGTGTGAGGACCACATCCAATGGGTCATAGTTGTGAGCCCCATGGTGTTCCTCAATCTGGATGAATTCTTGCGAGATCATTGTGTGCCTCCTTATGACATGGATAAGCGCCTTTCTTGTCTGAGATATGGCGCTGTGGAGCAGACCTCTTTTCGTTTCTCTATCTACAAGAATAGCTGATAGTCCTCGCTTTGTACAGTTCATACAGTCTATTCTCGCAGGAGCCAACACCTTTCCCTGTACATGAGGATTGCCCCACGGTTTGAAAAGCCCTGCGCTAGAGACAGGACCATTTCAAACCAAAAGAAAAAGCAATTTGAGAAGTGTATACCAAAGTGTATTTTCATGACCCATTAGAAGATTGTCTATATAAAGGCAAAGTTTAATACTCTACTCTATAAGATCAATAGCGTTGCTTGCGAAGGAAAGGGGAGGCCCATCATGACAACAGAGAGCATACATGAAGTCCGGTCGATGCAGGGGGATTGGCAGGCACGGCAAGGTGACGACTATGTCAATTGCAGTGTAGGCATTATGGCCCATAATGAAGAAGCCAATATTGGCCGCACCATACTCGCTGTTCTCGAACAGCAAGTTCTATCCGTGTGCATTGTGGAAGTTATCGTCGTTGCCAGTGGTTGCACAGATCGCACCGTACCGATTGTAGCCGAAATTGCGCTTCAAGAGCCTCGAGTACGAGTGTGTGTCCAGGAGAAGCGTGAAGGCAAAGCCTCTGCAATCAACCTTTTTCTCAAGCAGGCTAGCAGCCCAATCGTCGTATTAATTGGCGCTGATGTTCTTCCCGAAGCCTCTGCTCTAGAGTACATGTGTACCCCTTTCAAAGATCCAAAGATTGGAATGGTTGGAGGTCGTCCTGTGCCGGTGAATAATCCGGCAACTTTTATGGGGCACACTGTCCATCTGCTCTGGCGCTTACATGACCACCTGGCCCGTAACCACCCAAAACTCGGTGAAGTGATCGCCTTCCGTAATGTCATTTCAGGTATACCAATTGACAGTCCTGTTGATGAAATCTCTATACAGGCGCTCATTTCCCAGCTTGGCTATCAGTTGATCTATGAACCCGCCTGTATTATCTATAACAAAGGGCCGCTCACCGTCAACGATTTCCTCAAGCAGCGCCGCCGTATTTACGCGGGGCACCTGCAAGTGCGGGACCAGCAGAACTACGTAGCCTCGACGATGAAGGTAGGTCCCATTGCCCGTCAGCTTATCGCCAGACGCGATTTTACGTTAAGTGCCCCCAAACAAATGATGTGGACGCTAGGTGCGGTAACCCTTGAAGGCTTTGCACGTATGCAGGGCTACTATGACTATCGCCATAAACATGAACATCACATCTGGCAAATGGTAGACTCGACGAAGGACCTGGAGGCGGGCAAGCATAAAGTGCGACACATGTGTAACGCCCAGAGCGTCCTCGTCTTTCGCTTCATGCTTGAAGGTGCCGAAGGGTATGATGTGAACCCTGATGGTGATGACCGTGAGGCAACTGAGGCGGCACGGAAGCTCTTACCATTGTTGCGTACCAGGATTCGCAAAGAAGACAAACTCTCGATAAATGGGCCTGGAATTATGACCGCCGTCATTCGCGCTGAGCAACACGGGGCCGAAATTGTGGCTCGGCGTATCCAGAAGATAGTTGAAGCAACACCTGTGCGTACTGGAATGCGAGGTCGGAAGGTCAAAGTTACGGTTGCCTATAGCTCACTTACCTTTGCCTTGAAGGCAAAGAATGGAAGTGTGACTGTCAGTAGCCCCTTGTTCGACGAGGTCATCATTGCAGCACAGGCGATGACTGCCGACGAAAAGGGGAACGTCACCTATGAAAAGAGGAGCTGAGATGGAAGCAATGATCGGAAAGTACAGGGCACGTATGAAGAAGACCGGGTTAGCCCTCATCCACCCGGTGGGGTTTTGTTTTGACCTGACACTAGATGAGGCGGTGGAGCTTATGGAATTCATCGATGACTGCCGGGATACGATAGCGGCCGCACAGCGCGACACCGAGCCAAGCATTGTGAGCGTTGTTGTGGATGAGGAATCTAGGGTAGGGTATCTTTCTCTAAGGGTACAGTTATTTGTCGTGCAAAATTGAGCTTAAAATATTGCTCGGCAAAACGCAACCCTTAGCAAAGGATACGTTACCGAATCTAGTAGCGATACGGATGGAGACAAAGTTCTATGAAGACATTACTTATTACACCAACGTATAACGAAATTGAGAATCTGCGTCCTTTGCTCGAAGAGATCTTTTCGTATGTGCCAGAGACCGATGTGCTGATCGTTGACGATCACTCGCCTGATGGCACAGGAGAACTCGCCGACGAGATACATAACGAGAATTCCCGGGTAAAAGTGCTCCATCGGCCAGGTAAGCTGGGCCTGGGCACAGCCTATATTGCAGGGTTTAAGTACGCTATTGAACATGGCTATGATGCTGCTTTTGAGATGGATGCCGATTTCTCCCATGATCCGCGCTATCTCCCTGATTTTCTGAAGGCTATCGAGCATGCGGATGTAGTGATCGGTTCGCGTTACATTCCTGGGGGGTATACGCCCAACTGGTCGCTATTACGGTGGCTGATCAGCGGCGGCGGGAATATCTTTGCGCGTTTCACGCTGGGCATTCCTGTTCACGATTGCACTGCTGGCTATCGTTTATACCGGCGCCGGGTCATAGAGAGCATAGACCTGGACACAGTGCAGTCGCAGGGTTATGCTTTCCAGATAGAAATGGCTTATCGAGCGGGGCAGCAAGGATTCAAAATCGTCGAAACGCCAATTATCTTTATGGACAGGCGCGTTGGGAAATCCAAAATGTCCCGCAAAATTGTGAT
>WNFX01005833.1_pt1 | contig 12120 bp, 11 predicted proteins | sample 5400111 | NCBI WGS metagenome assembly WNFX01 (sample SAMN13153363, study PRJNA577476) | soil metagenome | isolation source: 40 cm soil or saprolite under grassland replicate 1 | place: USA:California | collected 2016-06-15
ATATCGGGAAACGAGAAACGGGAACCGGGAACCGGGAGCTCGAAAGCTGGCTCCTCGCGCTGTACCAGGCGCCGCCGCCGAAGCCGGAGCTGTTTGAGTCGTACCTGCACGACGCGCCGAGCGACCTGCTCCCGTCTCCGGTCTCCCGCCGTAGCCTTTCTTGGTGGGCGCTTCTATTCATGGAGTCCCAACTCCCGAGCGACGCGCCGCCCTGGGTCCCCGGCAGCGTGCTGCTCGAGGCGCAGGGCCTTGCGGTGCTGCGTGCGGGCGAGCGCTACGTGAGCCTCGAGTGCGGTCCACTCGGCGGCGGGCACGGGCACCCCGACCGGCTCCACCTGACGCTCCACGGCGACGGGGTGCATTGGCTCCCCGACTTCGGCACCGGGTCGTACGTGGCGCGCGATCTCTTCTGGTACCGCTCTACACTGGCGCACAACGCGCCGCGGCTGGACGGCGCGTCTGGGGGGGGAAACGCCATGTGTGAGACGTTCGACGCGCCAGCGTACGTGCTCGACATCGTCGAGCTGGCGAGTCGCGAGGAGCATCTCCTGGAGTTGCCGTGGCACTTCCAGGGGCGCGGCGACGTGGTGACGCGGGGACGGTGGGAGGACGCGGAGTTGCAGGACGAGTTCACGTCGCGGGTGCAGCACTTCGCTCCCGAGACGAAGGGACCGATAACCCTCGAGCTGACAGCCGATAGCCGACCGCTGACGGCGCTCTTTCTGTTAGAAGGAGAGCTGCTCCGCGCCGAGGGGCCGGGGTTGCCGGGGAGCGGCACGCGCGCACCGTTCTACCTGCTGCGCGCGCGCGGGCGCAGCGTCCGGTTCGTGACGGTGCTCGAGCCAATCGGCGCAGCCGCGCTGGTGCGCGGCGTACGGGTGAAAGGGGGGGTCATCGAGGTCGAGACGACGAGCGGGGTGGACCGCCACTCGCCGTCCCCGCCGGGCTGGGAGATCACCGCTGCTGCGACGCGCGTACGACTCGCCGGAGCGCGGGATCCCGAGCCCCCGTTTCAACCACTGGTCGAGCTCGATCCCCCCAAACCGGCGGTCGCGGCGGCGTTGCGCGTCGATCGGCCTCCTGCACTCGACGGCACGTGCGACGGATTCGATACCAGCGAGCCGCTGCGACTCGAGCTCGAGGACCAGTATCGCCGCAGCGAGGAGCCGTACTCCGGGCCCGAGGACTTTTCCGCGATCGCTCACGTCGGTTGGGATGACGAGGCGCTCTACCTCACGGTCGAGGTGACGAAGCCCGACTTGTGCTTCCGCGCCGCCACTGCGCCGCCGCTGCGGCTCGATAACGAGCCTGACGACATCCGCTCGGATGGCGTCCAGTTCTACCTCCGCGACCTGGAAGGCGGCGACGTCGCCGGCTTTCTGGTAGTGCCCGAGGGGGGAGGGGGAGGGGGAGGGGGGCAGCGAGACGGAGGCGGCGTGCGCGTGCGCGGTGCGGGAGCGTGGCCGGGAGCGCCCGGTTCGGTCCACGGCGCCTGGCGGCGCACCGAGCAGGGCTACCGCATTACCCTCGCGGTCACGTGGCCGGAATGGCATCGCGCCCACGTCGGCGGCCAGATCGGGTTCGACCTTATCATTAACGAGATGCTCCCCGGCCGCGAGCGGCGCGCGGGACAGCTCGTCTGGAGCGGTGGCAACGGATGGGTGTGGCTGCGGGGAGATCGGCAGGAGCCGGAGCGGTTCGGCGTGCTGGAGCTGGTGGGATGATGAGAGTGCGGAGTGCGGAGTGCGGAATGCGGAGTCGCCAGGAAGGGTCGTTCGCCCTGCGACGCCCATCTTTACACTCCGCACTCCACACTCCGCATTCCGCACTTTCTTCGTCGGCGACATGAGCGTCGTCGTGGTCCTGCACGAGCCCCAAGACCTCGTCAACATCGCGCACGTAGTGCGGGCGCTGAAGAACTTCGGCTTTCGGGACCTGCGCCTCGTCAATCCGCGCGAGTACGATGCCTATCGGATCGAGGGAATCGCGCACCAGACGCAGGACGTCCTGGCGCGCGTAGCGCGCTACGATCGGCTCGAGCGAGCGCTGGCCGACTGCGTGCACGTGGTCGGATTCACCGCGCGAGAGCGGAGCGCGAAGCGCAACGCGCAGCGCCCGCGCCGGGCGGCGGCCGAGATCCTCGCGCACGCTGAGGCGGGGCGCGTGGCGCTGCTGTTCGGACGCGAGGACAAGGGGCTGCCGAACGAGGCGCTCGATCTGTGCCACCGCGTCGTCACGATTCCGACCAATCCCGCGTACGCCTCGCTGTAGCTCGGGCACACGGTGGTCCTGATGCTGTACGAGCTGGCGCTGGCGCGCGGCGACGACGCGCGGCCCTTCAAGACGCCGCGCCGCGAGGCGCCGCCGGCGGCCGGGGAAGACCTGGAGCGGCTGTTTGTGGACGTCGAGGCGACGCTCCGGGTGATCGAGTTCTTCAAGACGCGCCAGGCCGAAGGCGTGATGCGAACCGTGCGCGAGATCATGCACCGCACCCCGCTCGACCAGCGCGAGGCGAAGCTGCTGCGGGCGATGGCCATCGAGGTGGTGAAATACGGTGAGCGACTGGCGCGTTCCGGGATTCACGTCGACCGGTAGTAAGCGGCCGGATGCCCTGTTCGGTGGCGCCGAGCCGGGGGAGGACGCGGGCGTCCCGGAGCGGATGGTGCGCGCGTCCGGCTGCCGCGTGTGGGACGCCCGGGGCCGCGAGTACGTGGACTACGTCATGGCGCTTGGCGCGGTGGCGCTCGGCTACGGCCATCCGGATGTGAATCGCGCCGCCGAGCAGGCGATCGCGGCCGGCGTCGTGGGCCCGCTCCCCCCGGTGCTGGAAGAAGAGCTCGCCGAGGCGCTGAGCCGTCGCATCCCGTGGATCGAGCGGGTGCGGTTTCTCAAGACGGGCGCTGAAGCCGTGGCTGCGGCGGTGCGGCTCGCCCGCGTTGCCACCGGGCGCGAGCGGGCGCTCGGCTGCGGCTACCACGGCTGGCTCGACTGGTGCCAGGGAGCCGACGGCGTGCCCGCCTCGACTCGCGCTCTGTACGCCGAGCTGCCGTTCAACGACGCCGAAGGGACACGCCGCCTGATCCGCGAAGCGGGAGACCGCCTGGCGGTCGTCGTGGTGGAACCGGTGGTAGTGGTCGAGCCCACGCGCGAGTGGCTCGAGGTGCTGCGGGCGGAGACGCAGCGCGTCGGCGCGGTGTTGGTGTTCGATGAGATCAAGACGGCGTTCCGGCTCGCGATCGGCGGCGCCGCCGAGCGGTTCGGCGTCCGGCCGGACCTGATGGTGCTCGGCAAAGCGCTCGCGAACGGGTTCCCCCTCGCGGCAGTCGGGGGTCGGACGGACCTCATGGCGGGTGTGTCCCGCACGTGGATCTCGTCGACCCTCGCGACGGAGGGCGTGGCGCTCGCGGCGGCGAAGGCGACGCTCGACGTCATGGATCGCGAAAGCGTGTGCGCGCATCTGCACCGTGTCGGCACGCACCTGCTACACGGGCTGCATCGGGTGCACCGTGAGCACGGGGATCTCGTGACCGGCGTCGGCGGGATCGCCGAGATGTGTTTCCTGCATTTCGCGGCGGAGCACATCTCGCGCGACGTGGCGCGTGGATGCGCCGCGCGCGGCGTGCTGTTCAAGCGGACGGCGTACAACTTCGTGTCGCTGGCGCACGATGAGACAACGGTGGACAAGACGCTCCGCATCCTGGACGAGGTGCTGGGAGCAGATCCTTCGCGCCTGCGGCGCTCAGGATGACAGGCTCCCTCGGTCCGCGAAGGGAAAACGGCCGATCTGACTCGCGTGGGGGCTTGCGCCCGCACGCGGCCGCACGAAGCTTCGAGCTGTGACCCTCCAGCGCAAGCTGCTGCTCGGTTTCTCCCTGATGGTCCTCCCCACTTTGCTCGTGGGGATCCAGGCGATTCGGACCAACGCGCTGGAGCGGGGGACGCTGGAGACGCTGCGGCAGCGCCTGGCGCACTCGCGCACGTACGCCGAAGTGGAAGACGCCATGTTCAACCAGACGCAAGTCGTCTGGCGCTACCTGAGCGGCGACCCTGCGGCCACGCGGGAGTTTCCGCTCACCGAGCAGGTGGTGGATTACTGGCTCGATCGCTGGGCTGCGGGGCTTCCTCCGGAGGACATCAAACTCGCGGACGGCGTGCGCAAGATCGAACGCGATATTCGCGCGGCCGCGGGTCGTGTCTTCACGCTGTACGATTCCGGGCAACGCCAGGCGGCATACCTCACGGCGCGACAGGAGCTCGTGGAGCGCCTGCAACCCGCCCTCGCAACGGTGAACCGCGAGATCTACCGTCAGGCGCGCGAGTTCAGCGTCCAGCGAGCCGTCACCCAGGTGGAGGGGATCGTCGAGGCGGAACGCCGCGTCCTGTGGGCGATCAGCTTGCTCGCGCTGATGGCGGGTCTCGTGGCGTCGTGGCTCATTTCTCGTGGCCTGACGCGTCCGATCAGCGAGCTGCGCGCGGCCATGGCGGTCGTGGGCGCGGGCGACCTGGACCGCGCGATCGAGCCGCGCTCTCGCGACGAAATCGGGGACCTGGCACGCGCCTTCGCTCAGATGACCGAGCAGCTCCGCCAATCCCGCGCGCAGCTGGTGCAGTCCGAGAAACTGGCTTCGATCGGCCAGATGGCGGCGGCGGTGGCCCACGGGCTGCGCAACCCGCTGGCGAGCCTGCGCGCGGCGGCGCAGCTCGCCCAGCGCCGCGTCGAGGCACCCGCCGCCCGCGAACAGTTGCAAGCCATCGTCGAGCAGGTCGATCGTCTCGATCTGCGGATCGCTCACCTGTTGGCGTTCTCCCGGCCCACTCCGTTCCACCCGCTCCGGGAGAGCGTGCAGGCGCTGGTCGAGGGCGCGCTCGCCGGCTTCTCCGAGCTGCTCCCCCAGCGACGGGTCGAGCTGGTGACGAGCTGTCCGGCGGCCCTACCCGAGATTCGGGTCGATCCGATGCGCTTGGAGCAGGCGTTGACCGAGATCGTCTCCAACGCACTCGATGCCATGCCCCCCCCCGGCGGGGGGCGGCTCGAGATCGCGGCGAGGACCCAGAGCGGCGCGGGCGGCGCGAACCGGGTCGTGCTCGAGATCACGGACTCGGGGCCCGGGATTCCCGCGGAGATTCTGCCACACCTGTGTGAGCCCTTCTTCACGACGCGTCCCGAGGGCACAGGTCTCGGGCTCGCGATCGCGCAGCGCTACGTCGAGGAGGCGGGGGGACGGTTGGAGATCGCCAGCACGGTGGGTCGCGGCACGACCGTTCGCATCGTGCTGCCGGTCACCGGCGGTGATCCCGCGCCCGCTGCGGCTGCGTCGCCCGCGGCGGCCCCGCCGGTACGCAACCTCGCATGAGCGGCTCGACCGTTTTGATCGTCGACGACGAGCACACCCTGGCGCGCTCCGCCAAGGCCTTCCTGGCCGACCACGGCTTTGAGGCGGAGGTGGCGAGCACCGGCGAGCAAGCGCTCGAGCTGCTCGCGGGCCTCCAGCCCGACGTCGTCTTCGCCGACGTCCGGCTCCCCGGCATGAGCGGGCTCGATCTCCTCAAACGGATCCGCGAGTTCGATCCGGTGATCCCGGTGATCATGCTGACGGCCTACGGCTCGATCGAGGGGGCGGTCGAGGCCGTGAAGCTTGGCGCGTTCGACTACGTCAAGAAACCGGTCGATTTGGAGGAGCTGAGGCTGCTGGCCGACCGGGCGCGCGAAAACCGCCTGCTCCAGCAGGAGCTGTCCTACTACCGCCGGCGCGCGACGCGGGACGTCGGGTTCGAGGGAATGTTGGGCGACTCGCCGGCCATCCGCGCGGTGCTCGAGCGGGCGCGCCAGATCGCCGCGCTGGACGAGATACCACCCGTGCTTCTCACCGGAGAGACGGGCACCGGCAAGGGCCTCCTGGCGCGCGCCCTGCACGTGTCCGGGCCCCGCTCCATGAAGCCGTTCATCGAGGTCAACTGTACGGCCCTACCGGCGACCCTGATGGAGGCCGAGCTGTTCGGCTACGAGCGTGGCGCGTTCACCGATGCCAAGGAATCCAAGCCCGGTCTAGTCGAGGCGGGCGAGGGCGGATTCCTCTTCCTCGACGAGATCGGCGACGTCGACCTAGCGGTGCAGGGGAAGCTGCTGCGGGCGATCGAGGAGCGCGCGGTGCGGCGTGTGGGCAGCGTGCGCGAGCGCAAGATCGATGTTCGCATCATCGCGGCGACGAACCGCGATCTCGAGCGCGAGGTGCGCCACGAGCGGTTCCGCAAGGACCTCTATTTCCGCCTCGCAGTGATCGTGCTGGACGTCCCGCCCTTGCGCGAGCGCGGAACCGATGTGCTGCTGCTCACCGAGCATTTCCTGCGGGTCTTCAACGCCAAGTACGGGAAGGCGGTGCGCGACCTCAGCGCGCCGGCGCGTGATTTGATGCGCTCTTACCCCTGGCCAGGGAACGTTCGCGAGCTCAGCCACGTCATCGAGCGGGCCGTGTTGTGGAGCCGGGGTCCGACACTGGATGTCGAGCACCTGTCGCTGACGCGGCCCGTGGATGGCGCGCCGCCACCTGCCCAGCCGGACGCGGCTGCGGGAGCGGCGGCTTCTGGAACAGGCGCGTTGCCGCCGGCGGGCGTCGACTTGGGTCAGTGGGAGAAGTCGATCATCGAGCAAGCGCTACGCGAGGCGGGGGGGAATCAGACCAAGGCGGCGCAGCGTCTCGGGATCTCGCGGGACACACTGCGCTACCGTCTGAAGAAGTTCGGTTTGCAGTCTTAGCCCCGACTGGGTGATTCCACCCAGATTGGGTCAAATGCCTCACCCCACCAGCCCGGCTCGGCGGCCGCGCCGGGCCATCGTCAGGAACGACATTCGCTTGCGAGACACAGGGTTGTGACGCTGGACCTCTGTCCGGCTGGACTTGGCACGAGGCCTGCACAGCCTTGTCGTGAGTGGTCGACCACCATCGTTTCAGGAGGAGTGACATGAAGTGGACGAAACCCGAATTCGAGGTCGTCGAGCTGGGGATGGAAGTCGGCGCGTACGCCGGCACCGCCTGACCCAGGTTGGCACGGCTGATCGAGGGGCCGGGTGATGAACCCGGCCTCTTTAATTTCCTCGTCTATGCGCGTCATCATCCTCGGCTCCGCGGCCGGCGGCGGGTTGCCGCAATGGAACTGTGGCTGTCGCAACTGTCAGGAGGCGCGTCTCAGCGGCACCGGTCGCACGCAATCTTCCGTGGCGGTCAGCGCGGACGGCGCGCGCTGGGTGTTGCTGAACGCGTCGCCCGACCTGCGAATACAGGTCGCGTCGCGCCCCGAGCTCTGGCCGCGCGGGGCTCGCGGCACGCCGATCAGCGCCGCCGTCTGCACGGACGGCGAGATCGACCACACCCTGGGCTTGCTGTTGCTGCGCGAGGCGACGACGAAGCTCGCCGTGTACGCGCCGCTCGGAGTAGCGGGGCTGCTCGATCGTGAATGGCCGCTGTTCCGCATCCTGTCGGCCTACGCCGGCCTCGAGCCGCGAACGCTGCCCGACGGCCAGGCGATCGCGCTCGCCGACGCGGCGGGCAAGCAACTCGGCATCGCCTGTACGGCTGTGCCGGTCGCGCGGCGTCCCCCGCGCTACGCCCGTCAGGCGGCCGCAGCGACGTACGACGTGGGGCTGCGGCTCACGGATGAGCGGACCGGCGGGACGCTCGCCTATGTCCCCGCGGCGGGAGCCGTGGACGACGCCGTGCGGTCGATAGCGGCTGGAGCCGGCCTGCTGCTGTTCGACGGGACGTTCTGGTCGGACGACGAGCTCGCCGAGGCCGGGGGGTCGGATGCCCCGTCGGCGCGGGAGATGGGACATCTCCCGGTCGGCGGTCCCGAGGGGAGCATGCAGCTCCTGCCGCGGGCAGGTGCGCAACGGACTGTGCTCGTGCACATCAACAACACCAACCCCATGCTCGGTCGCTCTTCCGCCGAGCGGGCCGAGGTCGAGGCGGCCGGCCTCGAAGTGGGGGACGACGGCATGGAGTTCGAGCTGTGACCGCGGCGCCGTCGCGGCGGGCGCCGGAGGCAGGGCCGTGGTCGCGGGACGATTTCGTGCGTCGCCTCCGCGCCGTGCTCGAGCGGCGCTATCACCACCTCCATCCCTTCAACCGGCGGATGCATGCGGGCGAGCTGTCGCGCGCTGAGCTCGAGCTGTGGGTGGCGAACCGCTTCTACTATCAGGTCAACATTCCGATCAAGGACGCGCTCATTCTGTCCAACTGTCCGGAGCCCGAGGTCCGCCGCAGCTGGATCCAGCGGATCATCGATCACGACGGGCGGGATGGGGAAGAGGGCGGTATCGAGGCTTGGATGCGGTTGGGGGACGCGATGGGCGTAAGCGGCGACGAGCTGTTGACGCACCGCCGCCTGCTGCCAGGCGTCCGCTTCGCGGTGGATGCGTACGTGAATTTCTGCCGGACGCGGCCCTGGCTCGAGGCGGTAGCGGCATCGCTCACGGAGCTGTTCGCGCCGCTGATCGTGCAGGAGCGGCTCGCGGCGATCTTGAGCCATTATCCGTGGGTCGACCCGGACGGGCTGCAGTACTTCAAGAACCGTCTCTCGCAGGCGCCGCGCGACGCGGAGCATGCGCTCGGTCTCGTGACGGAGCGCAGCCGCACCCGGGCTGAGCAGGAGCGGGCCGTCGCGGCACTCGAGTTCAAGTGCGACGTGCTGTGGTGTCTGCTGGACGCGGTGGAGCGGGGACCGCTCCCGGGTGGCGGCCGGTGAACCCAGCAACCTCCGCGGCTGTGCCGCGGCTCCACCCTAAGGCGCGGCTCCAGCGAGACGACGTCCGCAAGCGCGATGTGCTGCTCTACCCGGAGGGCCTCGTCACCCTGAACCCCACCGGAGCGGAGATCCTCGGGCTGTGCGACGGGGTGCGCTCGCTCGCCGACATCGTCGCCACCCTAGAGCAACGCTATGGCGCGAGCGGCCTCGAGCGAGACGTCACGTCGTTCTTGGAAGGGCTCGCGGCGAAGGGGCTGGTGCTCTATGGAGGCTAAGCCGCTCTGGCTGCTCGCGGAGCTCACCTACAAGTGTCCGCTGCAGTGCCCGTACTGCTCCAACCCGCTCGACTTTGCGGGCGCCCGCTTCAGGACCGAGCTGACGACCGAAGAGTGGTGCCGCGTCTTCCGTGAGGCGAAGGCGCTGGGGGTGCTGCAGCTCGGCCTGTCGGGCGGCGAGCCGCTGCTCCGGCCCGATCTCGAGACCCTGGTCGCGACCGCCCGCGAACTCGGCCTTTATTCGTCGCTCATCACCTCCGCTTACCGCCTGACCAAAGATCGGCTCGCGGCACTCAAGCGGGCCGGGCTGGACCACGTTCAGATCAGCGTCCAGGCTGCGGACGCAGAGCTCTCGGATCGCATCGCCGGCACCGTGTCCCATCGGGACAAGCTCGCCGCCTACCGGTACACCAAGGAGCTCGGCTTCCCGCTCACCGTGAACGTGGTGCTGCACCGAGCGAACCTGCATCAAGTCGAGGCGCTCATCCGGCTCGCGGAGTTGCTCGGCGCGGAGCGCATCGAGCTCGCGAACACGCAGTTCTACGGCTGGGCGTTCCATAACCGGGACGCGCTGATGCCCACCAAGGCGCAGCTCGACGCGGCCTGGCAGGTCGTGCAGCGCGAGCGGGCGCGCCTCGGCACACGGCTTGAGATCGTGTGGGTGCTCCCCGATTACCACGAGCAATTCCCCAAGCCGTGCATGGGCGGCTGGGCGCGCGCTTACATGACGGTGACGCCCGCTGGCGAGGTGTGGCCGTGTCACGCCGCCGGGCGCATCACGACGCTGCGGTTCGAGACTGTGCGCGAGCATCCGCTCGAATGGATCTGGCGCGAATCGGAGGCGCTCCAGCGCTTCCGCGGCGAGTCCTGGATGCCCGAGCCGTGCCGGTCCTGCGCGCGGCGAGCGGTCGACTTCGGCGGCTGCCGCTGCCAGGCGTTTCTCGTCACCGGTGACGCGGGCGCGACCGACCCGGTGTGCTCGCTGGCGCCGCACCGGCCCGTGATCGACGCGGCGGTCGCCGCGGTCGAGCGCGCCACCGCGGCGCGCATCGCGCCGCCGTCCCTGACCTACCGCGCGGCGCCGGCCTCGCGCGCACTCGCCGCGAAGGAATGACCGCCGCCGCGATCGAAGCCCGCGGCCTCGGCAAAGACTTTGGCTCGATCCGCGCGCTCGACCACCTCGACCTCGAGGTGCGCGTGGGCGAGTTCTTCGGGTTCCTCGGGCCCAACGGCGCCGGCAAGACGACCACCGTCCATCTGCTCGCCACGCTGCTGCGTCCCACGCGGGGCGTGGCGCGTGTCGCGGGATACGACGTCGTGCGCGACGACCTCCAGACCCGTCGCAGCATCGGCCTCGTCTTCCAGGAGCCGACGCTGGACCGCGATCTCACGGTGGATGAGAACCTGCGTTTCGCGGCGCGGCTGTGGAACCTGCCGGGCCGGCTCGCGGCCCCGCGGATCGCCGAGCTGCTCGGGCAGTTCGGGTTGCGCGAACGGCGGCGGGATCTGGTGCGCGCCTTGTCGGGCGGGATGCGGCGGGCGCTCGACATCGCGCGCGGCATGCTGCACGAGCCACTGGTGCTGTTCCTGGACGAGCCCACGGCCGGCCTCGACCCGCGTGCCCGGCGCTCGTTGTGGGAGCTGATCCAGCGGCTGCGCGCGGCGTCGGGGCTCACGGTGTTCCTCACGACCCACTACGTGGAAGAGGCGGAGCCGTGCGACCGCGTCGCCGTGCTCGACCGCGGGCGCCTCGCTGCGCTCGGCACGCCTGCCGAGCTCAAGCGCGCGGCCGGAGTGCAGTCGCTGGAGGACGTGTTCCTGGCGCGCACCGGCCATCCGCTCGCCGAGCCGAGCGCGGCGTGAGCCTGCGCGCCGTCTCCGGCATTGTCGTACGCGAGCTGATCCGCTTCCAGCGGCAGCGGGGTCGCGTGCTCGCGAGCCTGGTGCGACCGTTCGTGTGGCTGATCTTCGCGGGGGCCGGGTTCGCGACCGTTTTCACTGGGGCCGGGGAGATCGATTACCGGCGCTACATGGCGCCCGGCCTGCTCGGCATGGTCGTGATGTTCGGGTCACTGCTCGCCGCGCTCTCCACCGTCACGGACCGCGAGGCGGGCGTGTTGCGCATGGTGCTGGTCGCGCCCATCCGCCGCAGCACGGTCGCGCTCGGCAAGACACTCGGCGCGACCTTGCTCGGCACGACGCAGGCCGTCGTGGTGGGAACGATTCTACTCTCGCTGGTACGGCTGTGGCCGGGCCCCGCAGGGCTGCTGCTGGCCTTCGCGGCTATCGTGCTGTCGAGTCTCGCGCTGGGGGCGCTGGGGCTCGTCCTGGCCGCGAGTATCCGCTCGATCGAGAACTTTGCGGGGGTGATGAACTTCGTGGTCTTCCCGATGCTGTTTCTGTCGGGCGCGCTCTATCCGGTGCGTCGCCTCGGACCGGCGCTGCACGCCCTCGTCTACCTCAATCCGCTGGCCTACGGCGTCGATCTCCTGAAACACGCCCTGCTCGCGGGCTGGACGAGCGCGGGCTACGGCGGGGAAATGCCGGTGGCCCTCGACGTGGCCGGGCTGGCGGCGTTCGCGGTCGCGGGGCTGCTGGCGGCGGCTCCACTCCTCGCCCGCGAAGGGGGCGTGACCCGCGCGGCGTTCCGCGACAGAAGCTAGACGAAGACGCGCGACAGCGCGCTGACGAGCAGCACAATGAGAATGCCGGCGATGCTCGCGAGCAGGGTGAACGCCGCGTTCTTGTCGCGCGACGCCTTCATGACGCCTGGCAGGGCGAGCGCGACGAGCCGTATGCTGTACAGGCCGAGCACCGCACCGAGCGGTGCGAGCTTGGGAAGCAGGGCGAGCGCGCCACCGAGCCAGTACGGCGTGCTTGCATAGGCAGCGACCTTCAACGCTTGCACGCGATTGCGCTGCCCGCCGAACGTCGGCGACAGCATCTCGATCACCAGCGCAAACACCCAGGCGCCGGTGAGGTTGAGCCCGTACTCGAGCACGCCGCTCGTTACGGCGTCCATCGCCGACACCGTATAGGTGCCCGCCAGCGTACTGCGCTGGCCGCCGGAGATGATCGTTCCCACGGTGGCGGCCAGGGGTCCGAT
>WNFX01006152.1_pt1 | contig 12119 bp, 8 predicted proteins | sample 5400111 | NCBI WGS metagenome assembly WNFX01 (sample SAMN13153363, study PRJNA577476) | soil metagenome | isolation source: 40 cm soil or saprolite under grassland replicate 1 | place: USA:California | collected 2016-06-15
CGTTAAGCACACTGGACTCGTCGCGCTTATACGTAAAGGCGACATCTCTAAACGTCACATCTCCCTGTACATCATTCGATGAAAGCTTGAGCGCACCAGGCCTATTCTGAATCTCAATCGGGAGATCAAGATACTCGAAAATGCGGTCAAACAGCGCCAGTGAACCCTGGATCTCAACCTGGACATTCAGTAACTGGCCAATGGGGAAGAATATCCTGCTTTGTAAGGTAGTGAAGGCCACGATAGTACCCAGGGAGACGCCAGGCACATTATTAATGATTTGCCAACCGGCTACGAGGTAGATAATGGCCGGCATAATTGAAAAGAACGTACCAATCAACATGAAGAACCAGCGTCCAATCATTTGCTGGCGTACTTGCAGGTCAGCTAACTTCTGATTCTCTTCTCTGAACTGATCCTCCGCATATTTCTGGCGACCAAATGTTTTTATCAGCAGAATGCCACTCACTGAGAGCGTTTCCTGCATCTTCGCGGTCAGTGCAGCCATACTTTGCTGCGTCTCCTTGCTCGTCGCTCGCCTGACGTTTCCTACTTTGTAGGTGATCCAAAGAAAGATAGGGAGAAGCCCTAATGATATGAGGGTGAGCAAGGGACTAAGGATAAACATAGCGATGACTGTACTTACCACTGTCGATATGTTTGAGACGACGCTCGTAGCCGTATCGGTGACAACGCCCTGTACACCCCCCACGTCGTTTGAGAGGCGTGACTGGATCTCACCTGTACGCGTCGAGGTAAAGAAGCGCATCGACATACTCTGCAAGTGATGGTAGAGTTTATTACGAAAGTCACGCATCACGCGCTGACCTATCACATTATTGAGATAGCTCTGCCCAACGCCCCCTTTGCCGATCGCGTCATCGAAGACATAACGGATCAGTAGCGGGTTAACCAGGCCCAAAACAGTTGTGAGGATGATAGCGATGAGCACCAATACAACCTGAAATTTATATGGGCTGAAAGCCTTGGCAACCCGTCGCAATGTTCGTGTATCGGTCTTTCGCCCCCGTTTTTTTTGTTCCTCTGCATAAGCGGCCATACCACCGCCCATTCCATGAAATCCCATTTATAGTATCTCCTAATATATAAACCACATCACCATCAGTCGCCACAAGTGCGAACGGCGCAATGCAGTCCATTACAAGTTAATTACTTTTTATAAGTATATCCGGTGATCACTCTAAATACACTGGCCATGCGTACTGTTATACACCTGTAAGTTTTGACAGGCAGAGGCGAGAAATCAACCCTGCCAGCAAAGCGCCACGCAATGGAATAGTATCCACGCGCAAATATTCGCGGTTGAGATCGTGCATCCCACCACCAATCGGACCAAGGCTATCAAGTACCGGGATTCCCGCCTCCATCAGTAGATTCGCATCGGAGAGCCCTCCTTTGCCCTCGGCAACAATAGAAAGCCCCAGCGCCTTCCCCTCTTCCTGAGCCATTTCCACCAGCCGCAAAATTTCAGACGTGGCCGCATACGGTGCGCGACCACGTATACACGTCAGCTTTGTACGCGTATCCGGAACGCTACATCCCGAGGCGACCTGCTCCAATGCCTTTGCTGCTAAGCTCAAGCCCTGTTCATTATACGCCCGTACAGAGATGTGACAGCGCGCAACCTCGGGTACGATGTTAAGCGGCTCACTGCTGCTCAAGCGCGTCACATTGAACGTTACACCGGGATAGAGCATATTTAAGTTATGGACAGCTATCATCTTATGTGCCAGTTCAATCACCGCTGAGCGACCTTTATGTGGCTCCGCCCCCGAGTGCGCTGGAATACCCATAATCTCCATCATGTACTTATCTGCCCCCTTGCGCGACTTCGTGATCACCTCCGCAGCGCGAGAAGCCTCCAACACCAGCCCCAGATCTACTTGCCGGGCAATTTCACGCAATAGAGGAGCGCTTCCAGCAGAACCCACCTCTTCATCATTATTAAAGACCACAATGATCTCACCAAACTGATCGAAGCCCGACTCCAAAAGAGCGCGTAAGCTATACAAACCCATCAACACGCCCGATTTCATATCAATCACACCCGGGCCAAAAGCAAGACCATCTACCACGTGAAAAGGCCTGGCAGTCGCTGCTCCCGCGCCATACACGGTATCCAGGTGTCCGACCAGCAGCAACCGCACTCCCCCAATACCCCACAGTCTCGCCACCAGGTTCTGCCCAAACCCTTCAGAATCATGCAGGCTGACACTACATCCAATCTCACCCAACCATTGCGCCAGGTACGCCATAATCTCGTTAATACCCTCCCTCTGCCCTGTCCCCGAATCTATATTAACGAGCAGTTCCAACCGTTCAAGTAATTCAGTCTGGTAGCCCTGCAGTTTCGGCAGAAAATGTTGGGAGTAGGTTTGCATATAGAAAAAGCCCTTTAGTGGTGTAAACCCGGTGAAACAGTTGTGTATTCCTTTATTCTATCACAGCAGAAACCAGACAAAGAGCAAAACACCGTGCCCCTCGTTCCGTAGGGATGCCCTCGTTCCGTAGGGGCGGGAGAGGTGAGGAGTAGAGTGGGGACGCTTGCGTCGCCCCCGTAACCAGTTACGCAGGCCTCAAAAAGAAAAAAGCAGGCAGAGTAGAAACACAATAGTATGTCCCCACTCTGCCTGCTTACCACCCCGTTAGAAGTACCTCCTGGGATGTGACAGGTATACTCCTATGACCAGGCCAACTATGAGGGTTACCAGAACAATAATGATCAGCGTTTGGGGGTCAATGTAAAACATTTTGGCCTCCTTTTAGTTCCATTCCAGGAACCAGGTGTCGATCTATGTCACATTCGTGAATGCTAGAATTTATTAAGCATACATTCTTCAACCGGCACTCCTCTCCTAACACCCATTTTCTTTCTGGCCATCCAGGGGAATCCGCAAGATCTGTGGATTTCGCGGAATATACCTGTAACCAGTCCTGGCAATCTTATTGCGCCGAGCCAGCACCTCTTGCCTCTGCAATTCACGCTGTTCTCGCAACAACGCGTAGTGCTGTAGCCTATCGATCATCATTTCGATCATCAGCACAATACCAACCAGTGTGAGCACAGCGAAAAACAGCAGGGTCAGAATTGCCAACGCCAGTGTAACTAACAGAGACGCCAATCCCGGCTGATACAGAATGGACATTAAGAAGAACGCGAATACAGCAGCAATACTCAAAACGATGAGGGGCGACAAAAATGAACCTTTATCTGGCCTACCCATAGGTCATCTCCCTTCAGCTAACTGGCAAAGACACATATGGCACTTATGTGTCCGGCATTGATTACCCCTGCAACACTGCAAGGAGCAGTCTATCTCTAATGACCACGTCGTCACTAGCCGCTCTACTCTAAAGGGACAAATCAGTGATCCTAAACCACGAATAACGGCTTACATCACATAACATACGGTTTCATGCTGCTAAGCTTCGATACACGACGATATGCAAGTGAAACCAGCGAGGCATGCCGGCTGCGCTCCAGTGCGCTGTCAGGCCTGCTCCTTTGATAATCCTGCAAACATACGCCATATCTTAAGAATGCCCGAAGTAAGGGCGAAAGAGGTCCATCAAAATGTGAAAGCCTGGCCAGGTCCGACATAATTGCCTGCGACTGCTTTTTCGGAAAGTTGATGATTTCAGGAGCCAGTCGATCGAAGAGCGACTCCTGGAAAAGTTCATTGTGAACTTCCTCAGTAGGATCAGCCAGTTCATCTACGATGACATAATCTTCTGTAGAGGAATCATTGATCTGTGAGAGATGTACAATCCTGCCATCTTTTCGTATCAGATCAATAAAGTAGTTTCGTGCAATTATTTTGCACAGAGACTGTACAGATTTAACCGGTTCTGCCTCTTGCCTTTCAGCTTTACGTATGCGCTCAAAGGTGCGGCAGACAGCCTCCTGTACAATCTCATCAGTTACATCTTTCTCCTGCCCAAGCCACAAGGGTATATGAGCGGAGTAGACCCATACTTTTACCTGACTACAAAGTAAGCGATACAAGTCGTCCCAAGAATCACTATTACTCAGGTCACATTCAAGAGCAACTGGAGCATAGAAGCAACTGGCCATGAGCGACTCTCCTTCAGAAACTGTCAGGTTCCACTGTACGAAACAGTCTTCAGCTTCAGATTTTCTCAGCAAATATGCTAAGAAATGTGTTAAAATATCAATCACTCTGGTAATTGCTTCAACTTAATTAAGTTTTTAAATTATCTTATGCTTTTTCTTCGTGCAAAGCAGTAATACATCTATACTTACTAGCAACAGTACCACAGATTTTCTGTAAAATCAAGGAGAAAACATATCACACACAGAAAACCTAGTAAATTGTAGGAAAACATCAGACTTATATTATTTTATATGATACATAACCATTCGGTTATCATTAGAAATTATCATAATAAATGCTTATGAAGCAATTGTCTTAAATAATTTTTAGGGAATATTAGATTTTATGTTCTTATACTTCGCTTCAATTAACCTGATATGTTATTAAATCAGCAGCATCTAACCAGGTGAAAGTGACCGCCCATAATGTGGATTGGACACTACTTAAGTGACTTTCAAACATGTCCCAAAAATGAGCATCTTGAAAAGAAGCAGCGAATAAGATTACAATTTATTCACAGTTCTTTAGGAAAACTCAGCACGAGAAATCACCGCTTGACATCCTAACAACAGAGGAATAGAATGATGCTGAGACTTTCTTAGGCCCACTATCGTTTCTTATTTATAAGTTATGTTAATTTTGCTGGCACATTACATTTTATAAGTATTCTTAGAAATTCATTGTTAAAAAAAGTAATATTCATACGTTATTACTTGTGATACGCATCATGTACATTTGGTTCATTACCCTTTGCCCATTTTAGGAGATTAAGATGATCGAGCAGGATGTCCCGGTTATAAAAGAATATCTGCAGCAGAGAGACGTGCAGGAGCGTATTCAGAAGAGTATGCAAGAGGCCCGTGCAAAAGCAACTGTCACGATTAGCCAGGCTGCTAAACTGTTTGATTTAACTGAAAGCCAGCTTCGGGATTGGGAGAAGCGAGGTCTGCTTAGTACGGAAAGGTCATTATCAACCGAGGAAAGCAAAGGACATCGTCAGTTTTCTCCAGATGTATTGAATAAGCTTGCTATTATTAAAGAGCTTAAAGATAACGGCGGCTATTCACTAGGAGCCATCCCACAAAATGTGGACAGTATCTGGGATCAGACAGTTCACGATCATCAAAACACTGCACCACAGAGCGTTGCTATACAAACTCAACAAACTACAACCAGACATATTCCAATTGATAAACGTGTTGAACAAGCCGAAAAAGAAGTCTTCTGGAGATACTTTACCTCGCAGGCTTTAAGACTCTCGCTTATCCTAGCTTGTGAGAACATCCCCGAAACTGTGGCAGGTTTGGTACTGCCACTACAACCAAATACTTCCTCTTCAATAGTTCGTGAACCCCATCGTTTACCTGAGATCGGTGAATGTTTGATTGGCTGGCTTGATCTCAATGGCTCTTTCTACACGTTCCTTGACCCTGTGCCCTCATTTGAGGTCCCTACCGATTTTAGAATACAGCCGTTAGTTGCAGAAGAAGAAGATATCTCCCAAGATAACACTTTGATTGTAGTACAGAGGAAAGCTAAACCCCTCAATCTAAGTGTTCCAGCCGTAGAAACAATTCGATCCCTTCTAAAGCCAATCTACGAGAATATCGAACATTGTAAACCTGCTTTTGACTATGGAATGAGGGACTGGCTCTACCAGGCCACTGATTTTGCGAATAGTATCGATCCTACAGATGATGTGCTTAATAATCTGTCGGACATGATTATCCAAATGGGAGGCAAAACAGCTCTTCACGAGGATCATTGGCGTTTCTGTTGCCTACTTCTTCCAGATGATGATACATTACCTATTCAGCAGCGCGAACTGATAGTTCGTGCGCAGAGTGAAAGATCACCGTATATTGTAGGTACAAGCACCGTTTCAAGTGAATTTCCAGGTTTGAGTCTGAGAGCTTATCAGAGTGGACACGTGATTTATCGCCCTGACATGTCCGTGAAAGACTTCGTGATAGCTTACCCAGATAAGGAGAAATCAACTCGTTCTGCCATTGCTATCCCCATCGCTAGAGAAGATGGTCTCTCAATAGCTGTACTCTATATTGCCTCCGATGAAGTCAATGCGTTTTCTGTAAAAGACCAACGAGTATTGCGATTTATCGGAAAAATGGCGGAAGAGCTTCTTCTGACATACAACGCACGTCAACAAGCCACAGGTAGATTCGTAGATCTAATCAATACACCTGATGTCGTCGATGCTGCCTTTAAAAATTTTTATTCAGAGAATGAGTTTATTCATGACCTGGAAACACTCCTTATAGATATTCAAAGAAATGAGAAGAACAAGTTTTCGCCTGAAAAAGAAGTATCTTTCATTGCTATTGATATAGACAATCAAAGTATTCTTGCTACTAAGTATGGCGATCGAGTGGCAAGGAATCTAAGTAAAGAGGTCGGGGAGAGGATAAATAGACACCTTAAACTTTTTGCGAAACTTGCTAATAGACGCCTATATCATGTGTATGCAGATAGATACTACATGATTTTAGAAGACATGTCTCTTGAAGAAGCACGAACCAATGCAGAGCAGATAAGGTTAGCATTAAGAAGAGAGTATCGTGTAGACCAACAAAGAACCTCAGATGGAAGACCTAAGCTACCGGACAGCATGTTGGAACTGTCTAAAGTAACAGTGCGTTTAGGAGTAACTTCTTACAAGTTTGAAAAACTAAAAGAAGTTTTGCAACGTTATTCCTTCGACTCTGTAGCTGAAGTAGGAGCATTGATTACAGGCTCTCTTAATGAAGTACTTAGCATAGGTCGTCAAGAAAGTGGGAATGTTATCATTAGCTGGGATCATGACTTGCATGGGTATACACGCTGGTCTCCAGGTAGATAGGACTTTGAAAAGACTCCAGAACTCTATTTTCTTGATAACATGTTACTACCTACGTCTCATGTTCGTGATACTGTAATAAGTTAGCAATTGCTTATTGGGTGCGTTTCATTTTTTTGCAAAGATGAGTTTATAAAGCACTGTTATTTCGCCGTTTTTTGCCCCCAAGTGGGGAAAACAATTCATTTTATGCCCAAAAAAAGAGCGAACCGTGAGTAAAGAGGTATTATCCAAAAGCTACACCAATCAAAAGATGAAAAAGTGGTGAAGGCTGCACGGAGTGCGTATATGTCACAAAAACTATTCGTTCTGGGCCTCCCAGGTAGTGGAAAGTCGACCGTTTCTCGGTATATCGTTGATTATATCAAGCGATATTATTATGGCTTTTTGGCAAAGCGTATCTGTGACTATGACATCTTATACGAGATGTTCCTCGAGGACAGCGATCATAAACATTTTTATCCTACAGAACATAATGGCTTTTATGTAAAAAATCCTTCTAAATATGACGCAGCTTTAAAGAAATTAGAGCAAGAAGTAGAAAAATATGATGTTGCCAAAAATGAAATTGTCATAATCGAATTCGCTCGCAATGACTACTTACATGCATTTCAGAATTTCAGTGAATCCTTTTTACAGAATGCCTACTTTCTTTTCCTTGATGTAGATATTGAAACTGGTATGAAACGAGTCAGAGACAGAATCAAACATCCTGATCCTACTTCCAGAGATGATCACTTTGTTTCCAAATTCACCTTTGAATTTTATCGTCAAAAAGATAATGCAAAATATCTATCATCGGTAGTTAAACAACTCGTCATCAAATATGGGATAAATCCTCGTCACATCAAGATTGTAGATAATAGAGGTCCTAAAAGATCTTTTTGGAATGATGTTAATGAACTTATTAAAACATTTGTCAGGAAAGCGCCTATTCTTATCTAAATTTTTGATAATGTCCTCGTTTGGTTTTTTTTGTTTGAGGCCAAGCTCTTGCTTCCCTTTTGCAGAATTTGCAAGCTCACTGTTTACTTAATATATTTTTGGATCGCGAGAAAGCAGCACAATCCACCTATTAGTTCATTCCTCTAAAATGTTTGTTACCTGAATAGCGTACTTTCACGCCTAGAACTGTTCTGTTAATCTGAGTTACGAAACGCTCTCTTTACTTCATACTCGCGGTAGTCTCTTGTCAAACCGAAGCCACGAGTATCTATTGGACCCCGATAATATTATTCTCCAATATTGGCGTATGCTTACAATTGCATACGCCAATAGAGTCTCGACAACAAAACCATAAGCTATTAGAAATTCATTATGAGAGTTTGCGAACAACTTCAAAATGCATCAGGACATTCCATTTCAGCTCTTCTTATGTTAATATTACAGAATGTGCTGTCATGCTGAAAAACCGGAAAGTGTCTCTAATGGCTGTGAAAATATTTGTCTTAGGTCTACCGGGGAGTGGAAAATCAACAGTATGTCGTCATATCAAAGAATATATAACAGTTTATCCTGGTTGGAGCGCTATTCGCATCAACGACTATCACATTCTATACAAAATGTCTGAGGAAGATACTGAAGGTAAGTACTTTCGTTCTATCCCGGAATACAATGGCTTCGATGTACTCAATCCCATAGCGCTTAGTATAGCTCTTCAGAAACTGGAACAAGAAGTAAATAAGCACATCTGGAACGCAAAGTCTGATGAGATAGTATTAATTGAATTTGCGCGCAATGATTATGAGGAAGCTTTCCGGCAATTCAGTCAAGAATTCCTACGGGATGCTTATTTCCTTTACCTCAGTGTTGATCTAGAGATCTGCAAAATACGTATTCACCAGCGCGTCTCCAACCCAATTTCGGAGGATGATTTTTTTGTCTCCGAATATATCTTTAGTGCTTACTATAACAAGGATAATGGGCAATATCTACCTCAAATTCTCGAACGAGATTACGTTGTTGATAAGCAGAAAGTCAAGATCATTGACAATAATTGTTCGCTCCAGGACTCTACTGCCTGGATTCACCAATTTGTTAATACTATCTGTGATTTGGAATCAATACGAAATTAGCAACTTGAGCATAAATTCACTACCCCCCTATCCCCCATATGATACACTATCCAAAACACCAATACGCCAACTACCAATCATCAACCATCATTCAAAAAGAACGAGGAACCATCAGTGCCAACAACGCGTACCCCCTTCGAAAAACTGACCGCCATCCATCCCAACCGCCGTATCACCCTGGAGACCGGCCCAACTCCCGTCTCCATGCGCCTGATGGACCTCTTTGTGCCTCTCGGCTTTGGCCAACGTGCCCTCGTAGTTGCGCCACCTCAGGCCGGCAAAACCACTATTCTGCGCCAGATTGCCGCCGCCATCCTGAAGAACCATCCTGATGCCAGCCTATTCCTCTGCCTTGTGGATGAACGACCCGAAGAAGTCACCGAATGGCGTATGGAAGTGAAGGGTCCAAATGTGAAGCTCTATGCCTCCAGCTTTGACCAGGAGTCCGCTCGCCATGGACGCATCGTCGAGCAGGCCCTGGTTGATGCGAAACGGCTGGCCGAACAGGGACAAGACGTGATCATCATCCTCGACTCGCTGACGCGCCTTGCGCGCGCCCACAACCTGAATAGTGATCTGTGGGAAAGGCCGCGTGGTCAACGAGGTAACTACGGAGGTGGGCGCACCCTCTCCGGAGGTATTGATGCCCGTGCACTAGAGGTGGGTCGACGCGTCTTTGGAGCCGCCCGCGCCCTCGAAGAAGGCGGCAGCCTCACCATCATTGCCAGTTGCCTTGTCGAGACAGGCAGCCGCCTGGACGAGGTCGTCTACGAAGAGTTTAAGGGCACAGGCAACCTGGAGATACGTCTCTCACGCGAACTGGCCGACCGCCGTATCTTCCCCGCCATCGATGTCGCAGCCTCGAGCACTCGCCAGGAAGAACGCCTACTAACACCCCCCGAACTGCGCACCATGGCAATCCTGCGCCGCAAGCTGGCCGACCTACCCCGCCGCGAAATCACCGAACAGGTCATCCACCTGTTCGAAAAAACCTCCTCCAATGCGCAATTAATCGAAGCAATCACCAAACAGGCTTAACATTAAACCAGACGCAAAGGATCACCCCTACTACGCCACGAACTCACTGCTCTACACCTCTTCTCCTGAAAAATGACATAATGATATCCTACAGGCAAAAGTATCATGGCAAAAAAAAGATGGGAGAGCAAACCATGCGTTGCCCCTATTGTGGTCGTAACTCAGAGCGATCAACCTACTGCACAAATTGTGGACGCGATCTAAGAATTCCACCATCCCAACAACCTGTTGCAGGCCAGCAACCACCGCAGGGCTACCCAACATCAGCGCCACGTCAGCAACCACCGTACCAGCAGCCACGCCCGGTACCTCCAGCTTCCGGCTATCCAACACATGCTGCCCCACCACCTCCACAGGCACATCGTACCAGGCAGCCCGAAGCGCCACCTCCTCCGCGTCCTCCTGCGCCGGCACCTCCCGCCCCCGAAGCTCCTGCTCCATTCCCGCCGCATACTCTTGAACATCTTCACGCGCTCGAAGCAGGCGCGCTGGCCTACACTATCCTGGATACCACAACGGACAACAAACGGAAAAAAACGACGCGCATAACCTATCCAAAGAGTGTTGCCTGGCAACAGGTCGCTACCCTGCTCAAAGCATTCAAAGAGACGCAAGAAGAGCCTTACGAAACCATTGTCATTCAGGGCTACTTGCCAAGTGACCCCGGTCTCTATTCTTTTACGAATGGCCAGCTTGTCTTCGACCGCAATGTACGCCTGGGTGGTCAGACCCTGAACCGCTACCAGATTGAGACTGGCAACGGCTTTGAAGTTGACTCTGTGCGCATTGTACTGTCAGAAGAGTGAGGAAACCGTATGGACGCTGTAGAACTCATTCGCAAGAAGCGCGATGGTCATACACTCAGTACACAGGAGATAAACTGGTTCATTGCTGAGTATATCCGTGAGCAAATTCCAGATTATCAAATGTCGGCCTGGCTAATGGCTGTGTACTGGCGCGGTATGGATGCCCGCGAGACCAGTGATTTAACCCTGGCCATGGCGCATTCTGGTGAAGAGCTTCACGTGCGCGATGTCATCTCACCCGTCGTAGATAAACACAGCACCGGCGGGGTCGGTGACAAAGTGACCCTGGCGGTAGCGCCACTGGTGGCTGCCTGTGGAGTCGCGGTGGGCAAGATGACTGGACGAGGCCTTGGTCATACTGGCGGTACCATCGATAAACTGGAGTCCGTCACAGGATTTCGTTCCGAGCTCTCTCGCGAAGAGTTTATGCGCATACTCTTGCAACACTCTCTTGTTCTGGCAGGTCAATCGCACGACCTGGCGCCGGCTGACGGCAAAATGTATGCGCTGCGCGATGTCACCGGCACCATTGAGAGCATTCCCCTTATCGCGGCCAGCATTATGAGTAAAAAACTGGCCATTGGAGCATCGCACTTACTACTGGATGTCAAGGTTGGCTCAGGCGCGTTTATGAAGACGCTAGAGCAGGCGCGTGGCCTTGCGGAGACAATGGTTGATATTGGACGCCTGGCAGGCCTGCACACGGTTGCTGCCATCACCTCCATGGATCAACCCCTGGGTCATGCTATCGGCAATGCGCTGGAAATGGCCGAGGCAATCTCGATTCTCCATGGCAAAGGTCCGCGCGACGTTTCCGAGCTTTGTTACCATGAAGCGGCGGAATTACTGGTCATGACGGAAAGCGCTAGCAGTTTCCCCGAAGCAGTGGAGCGTGTTCAACATGCTGTACAATCAGGAGCTGCCGTTGCGAAGCTGGCCGAGGTCATCGCGGCTCAAGGTGGCAACGCCCGGCAGATCGAACTGCCACATCTTTTGCCCACCGCCCCTGTACGTTCCATGCTGACAGCGCCACGCAGTGGGTATATCGCCGGGATACAGTCAGAACAGATAGGCCTGGCAAGTATGCACCTTGGTGCAGGGCGTTTCAAAAAAGGTGAGCCAATCGATCACCGTACCGGCCTGGTTTTGCAGGCAAAGGTGGGTGAATACCGCCAGGCTGGTGAACCACTGGTGGAAATCCACGCTCGTA
>WNFX01028936.1_pt1 | contig 12119 bp, 8 predicted proteins | sample 5400111 | NCBI WGS metagenome assembly WNFX01 (sample SAMN13153363, study PRJNA577476) | soil metagenome | isolation source: 40 cm soil or saprolite under grassland replicate 1 | place: USA:California | collected 2016-06-15
GACCTGGGAGCCGAATACTTCGACAGTCTCGACCGCGAGCGGGCAACCCACCGGGCTGTTCAGCGCCTGCGCCGCCTCGGCTATGAGGTCACCCTGCGACCGGTGGCGGCCTGACCCACGGGGGATTTTCACCTCAGCCCACATGCCTGGCGGCACCACGAAGGGATGAAAGGAACCCATCCGCAGCGCGTAGGCCCGGCTCTGCCGGGCCGTATGAGTTGTTTTCCGGCCACCCACACGTGGCGCCGAGGGAGGGGTTCCGGAAGGGGAACCCTGGTTCCCCTTGCCCTTTTCACCTCAGCTTCCCACGCCTGCCGGCAACACGAAGGGGTGAAGAGGAACCCGGACGCAGCGCGTAGGCCCGGGTCTCCCGGGCCGTATGGGTTGTTTTCTGGCCGTCCACACTTCGCGCTGAGGGAGGGGTTCTGGAAGGGAACCCTGGTTCCCCTTGCCCTGCTCACGTCCCGACGGAGAGGGCGGCCAGGGCGGCCGAGCGGAACAGGAGCAGGCCGTCCGTGCCGCCCAGCTCGGGCTCGGCGCAGCGCTCGGGGTGCGGCATCATGCCCAGCACGTTGCCGCGCTCGCTGACGATCCCGGCGATGCCGCGCATCGACCCGTTCGGGTTGGCGGCCGGTGTCACCTCGCCGGAGGCGTCGCAGTAGCGGAAGACGACCTGGCCGCGAGCCTCCAGCCGCTCCAGGGTCTCGGGGTCGGCGACGTAGTTGCCCTCGCCGTGCGAGATCGGCACGCGCAGCACCCGGCCCGGGCCGAGGAGGCCGGTGCAGGGGGTGTCCGCCCGTTCGCAGCGGAGGTGGGTCCACTCGCACCGGAACTCCAGGCAGGCGTTCCGGATCAGCGCCCCGGGCAGGAGCCCCGCCTCGCACAGGATCTGGAAGCCGTTGCAGATGCCCCAGACCAGTCCGCCGCGGGCCGCGAACGCGACCACGCTCTCCATGACGGGCGAGAAGCGTGCCACGGCGCCGGGCCTGAGATGGTCGCCGTAGCTGAAACCGCCGGGCAGGATCACGCAGTCGGCGCTGCGCAGGTCGCGGTCCTTGTGCCACAGGTAGACGAGCTCGGCGCCCAGCACCCGCTCGACGACGTGGCCGCAGTCCCGGTCCGACCAGGTGCCGGGGAACACGACCACGCCGAACCTCACGGCAGTCGGCCATGCCTGGCGGCACCACGAAGGATGAAAAGGAACCCGGACGCAGCGCGTAGGCCCGGGTCCCCCGGGCCGTTTGAGTTGTTTCCCGGCCACCCCCACGTCGCGTTGAGGGAGGGGTTCCGGAAGGGGAGGCCTGCCTCCCCTTGCTCTTTCATGTCAGCGACCCATGCGTGCCGGCACCACGAAGGGATGAAAAAGAACCAGGCGCGGCGCGTAGGCCCGGGTCCCCCGGGCCGTGTGAGTTGTTTCCCCGCCACCCCCACGTAGCGCTGAGGGAGGGGTTCCAGAAGGGGAGGCCTGCCTCCCCTTGCTCTTTCATGTCAGCGCCTCCACCGGGTCCAGGTCGAACCAGAACTCCTCGATCACCTGGTTGGCGAGGAGCTGCCGGCACATCTCCTCGACCCGCTCGCGGGCCGTCTCGGGCGCCGCCCCCTCCAGCCGAACCTCGATGTACTTCCCCACCCGCACGTCGGAGACCTCGGCGAAGCCGAGCGCGTTGAGGCCCTGCTTCACGGTCAGTCCCTGCGGGTCGTTGACGACCGGCTTGGGCACCACGACGACCCTCGCGATCAACCGGCCCGCTCCCCGGCCAGCAGCGGAGACCCAGTCAGGCGCTCGTACGCGGTGAGGTAGCGCCGGCGCGTCTGCTCGACGACGTCGTCGGGCAGGGGCGGCGGCAGCGAGTCCCGGTCCCACCCGCTCCTGACGGCCAGCCAGTCGCGGACGAACTGCTTGTCGAATGCCTCGGGCGTCCGGCCGGCCTCGTACGTTGCCGCGTCCCAGTACCGCGAGCTGTCCGGCGTCAGGGCCTCGTCGATCAGCAGCAGGCGGTCCTCGACCTGGCCGAACTCGAACTTCGTGTCGGCGAGGATCAGGCCCCGGCCCTCCGAGTACGCCGCAGCCTCGCCGTAGAGGCGAAGGCTGGCGTCGCGGATGCGGTCGGCCAGGTCGGCACCCAGCTCGGAGCGCATCCGGTCGAACGTGATGTTCTCGTCGTGCCCGACGTCGGCCTTGGTGGCCGGCGTGAAGATCGGCTCGGGCAGCCGCTCGCTCTCGCGCAGGCCACCGGGCAGGGGCTCGCCGGCCATGGTGCCCGACTCGCGGTACTCCGCCCAGGCGCTGCCGGCCAGGTAGCCGCGGACCACGCACTCGAAGTCGATCCTCCGGGCGCGCGTCACGACCATGCTCCGCGCCTCGAGCTCCGGTGGCAGGCCGTCGTACCGATCCGGCAGCAGGTGGTTCTCGACCAGGTCCCGAGTCCGTTCGAACCAGAACCTGGAGAGCTGCGTCAGGACGCGGCCGCGATCGGGTATGCCGGTCGGCAGGACCCAGTCGAAGGCCGAGATGCGGTCGGTGGTGACCATCAGCAGCCGGTCACCGTCCAGCTCGTACGTGTCGCGGACCTTGCCGCGCGAGAAGCGGGGCAGTCCCAGGTGTGTCTCGGTCAGCGCTTGGCGATCGTTCATGTCCCTCTACACAGCAGATGCGGGGAGGCGGACCTCCCGTTCCGGACCCCCTGCCGGCGGGCCGCGTCTGGGCAGCGGCGGGAGACGACTCGAACCCGGTGCCCCGGGCCTGCCCCGAACCGTTCGCGGAACCGCTCGGTCAGTATGGAGCGGCGCTCCGGCGACCCGGCGGGCACCCCCGGAGCGTTGATGGAGGAGAAGATGGAGTGCCGATCTCGCGACGCCACCTGCGTGCCGCCCGGGACGAGCCGGTCGGACCGAGGCCCGAGAGCCGTGCAAGCGGCCTTCGCAGAGCCGGAGACGGGCGTAACGCTCGATCACGGAAGAGCGGATCTCCTGGGGACCGTGAGAGGGGACACGCGGCTCTCACATTATATGCGGACCTGTCGATTCTAGATGTTGGGGGTACGAGTGTCTCCAACCCCAACATGTGGATTGCCGGCCAGAAGCGATCCGATCGGTCCGAGACGCTAAGCTGAGGTGCGCATGTGCGTGACTCGTAACCGAGCGAGGACGGCCACCGTTTGAGCAGGCGAAGAAGGAGCGGGACATGAGCTCCCTGCCGTCTCGCGAGGACGAGCAGGCGCTGGTGGAGCGCGCGAAGCGCGATCCGAATGCGTTCGGAGAGCTCTACGACCGCTACCTGCTCCAGATCTATCGATTTGTATATTCGAGAGTTCGTGACCAGACGGTGGCGGATGACGTCACTTCCGAGGTGTTCATGAAGGCGCTGAAGAGCATCGGTCGCTACCAGGACACCGGGAAGCCGTTCACGGCGTGGCTGTATCAGATCGCCGTGAACTCGGTGGCCGACCGCTACCGGGCGGCCCGTCAGGTCGAGGACATCGACGAGCAGCGTGACCTGGCGGTCGCCGGGCCCGCGCTGGAGGACGTGGCGGCACAGCGGGACGAGCTCCGGCGGATCTGGTCGGTGGTGGAGACGCTGCCCAAGCAGCAGCGAATCGCAATGGTGCTGAAGTTCCAGGAAGACATGAAGATCGAGGACATCGCGGTGGCGATGGGCAAGACGCCCGGGGCGGTCAAGCTCCTGATCCACCGAGGCGTGACCAAGGTCAGGCACACCCTGGGAGGACCCGCGTGAGCGCCCAGAGAGATCCCGAGCTCGACGATCTCTTCCAGGCGGATCCCGAGCTGCGCGATCTCTCGCAGTTCCTTCGCGCCAGCCCGCACCCCGCCGCCCAGGTCGAGCCGACCGCGCACTTCCGGGTCACGCTGCGCCGGCGCCTGATGCGCGAGGCCTGGGAGCAGGGGTCGAAGCCCGCGCTGCCCTGGCACCGTCGCCTGTTCGCGCCCGCGACCCTCGCCTGGGCCAGCGCCGCCGTCGGCGCGCTGCTGATCGTCTTCACGGCCTTCCAGTTCGCGACCGCCCCCAAGGGATCCGGCATCACGGTCACCGTCCGCAGCCCGCAGAACGCGAGCGAGACGGTCAGCCAGGTGACGCCGATCGAGCTCGACTTCAGCCAGCCCATGGACGCGGCGTCCGTGGAGCGGGCGGTGGCCATCCAGCCCGCGACCAACGTGCAGTACTCGTGGCAGGACCAGAACCGCCGGCTGAAGATCACGCCGGTCAACGACCTGGCCCCCAACACGCGGTACCAGGTCACCGTGCAGCCCTCGGCCCAGACGCGGAGCGGCAGGAAGCTCTCGCAGCCGGCCGTTGTGCAGTTCATCACCGCGTCGCCGGCGCCGAAGCCGACCCCGACGCCGTCCACGTCGCCCAGCAGCACGCCACAGGGATCGCTGAGCGGTGTGCACGCGGTCGCACCGATCGGCAGCCCGGCGCCGCAGTGGTCACCGGACGGCAGCAAGCTGTTCGTCGTCGCGCCGACGAGCGGTGCCCTCCAGGCATGGCCGCTCCAGGGCGCGCCGGCGCCGATCGAGCCGGACGGCGTGACCCTGGTCGAGGTCGGGGACGTCCAGACCGGCGACCAGCGGAGGCTGGTGAGCCTGAACGAGACGGCGACGGCGGCCGACTTCTCGCCGGCCGGCGACCTCCTCGTCTACCGCGGCGCCTCCGGCCTCCACCTGGTGGACCTGAACGCCAACCGCGACAACCTCGTCGGGCGGGCCGCCGCCCTCGGCGACTGGGCGCCGGACGGCCGTCACTACGCCTTCGCGACCGACACCGCCCTGATGCTGACCGACGGCACCTCCACGGTGAAGCTGGCCGACGTTCCCGGCGTGACCGGCCTCTCCTGGTCGCGCGGCAACCAGATCCTCCTGACGAGCGGTGCCGGGCTGCAGACGATGAGCGGTGACGGGTCTCAGCTCAAGACGGTGCCGGCGGACGGCTCCTTCGCCCAGCCGGTGTGGGCTCCGGTCGGAGGCGGCACCTTCGCCTTCCGCCGGTCGAGCGAGGTCTGGGTGGCCAAGCTCCAGGGAGCGGCCGTCGGGATCGTGACGCCCATCACGCCGGGCGTCAGCCAGGACGACCTGGTCAACAGCTTCATGGCCGCGCGCAGGAGCCAGCTCGCCGACCAGGCCGTGGCCTTCCTGGACACGGCCGGCAAGGACGCCTTCAGCAGGCTGAGCCTCGTCTACGGCGACCCCTCGACGACGTTCGCGCGCTACTACGTGCTGCTCTCGCAGCCGGGTCGCGTCACGGTCCGACTGGTCCTGACCAAGGGCACCTCGCAGACGGCCATCGACGAGACCCTGCTCCTCCGCCAGGACGCGGCCGGCCATCTCTGGATCCACGGAGCGAGCGAGACCGTTCGCTCGTCCTTCGGCTCGGGTCCCGAGATCGTCAAGGCCATGGTCGTGGGCGACCGGGTGCTCGTGTTCTTCGACTCCGACCTCAACCCGGGCACCGTCCAGGGCGGCAGCGTGGGCATCAAGGGAGTCTCCACCCAGGCGACCTACGACGCATCGCAGAAGATGGTGACCCTGACCGCGAACGGCGGCCTGACGGCCGGCGCCAGCTACGACCTGCTGGTCGGCAGCGGTCTGCAGGACGTCCAGGGGCACGCGGCCGTCCAGTACGACCTGCCGTTCACCGGCACCGCGTCCTAGCGAGAGGCGAAGGAACCCGGGCGCAGCGCGTAGGCCCGGGTCTCCCGGGCCGCGCGAGCTGTTTCAAGCGCCGCCCACACGCTGTGCTGAGGGAGGGGTTCCGGAAGGGGAACCCTGGTTCCCCCTGCCCTGTCGGTCAGTCCTCCTCGAAGTACGGGGAGTCGGGCGGTCGGGGTGGCGGCCAGGCCGAGCGGCGGCCACCCAGCTCGCGGTCCAGCTGGTCCAGGTCGGTCATGCTGGCCAGCGTGTCCGGGTGGTCGGGACCCAGGACCTGCTCCCGGATGCTCACCGCGCGCTCCAGCTGCGAGCGGGCGGCGGCCAGATCGCCCAGGCCCCGGAGCAGCCGTCCCAGCTCGTGGAGGCTGCCGGCGGTGAGCGGGTGGTCGGCGCCCAACACCTCCTCGCGGATCTCGAGGGCGCGCTCCACGTAGGCCCTGGCGCCGAACAGGTCGCCGTAGGCGATGTGCAGGGCGCCGACGTTGGCCAGGCTGGTCGCCGTCTCCGGGTGATCGGCGCCGAGCCCCTGCTCGCGGATGGCCAGCGCGCGCTCGAGCTGCGGCTGGGCACCGTAGAGGTCGCCGAGCTCGAGCAGCAGCGTGCCGAGGTTGTTGTAGCTCGCCGCCGTCTGGGGATCGTACGGACCGAGGATCCGCTGCGACACGATGAGCGCCTGCTCCAGGTAGGGCTTGGCGCCCTCCAGGTCGCCCTGCTCGCGCAGCAGCATGCCGAGGTTGCTGTAGCTGGTGCCGGTCGAGGGGTGATCCATGCCCAGCGCCTGCTCCCGGATGGCGAGCGCCTGCTCGATGAAGCCGCGCGCGCCCTCCAGGTCTCCCTCCGCCTGCAGCAGCGTGCCCATGTTGTCCAGGGCGGTCGCGGTGTCGGGGTGATCGGCGCCCAGGGTCTGCCCCGACACCCGCAGCGCGTGCTCGACGTACGTCCGCGCCGCCACCAGGTCCCCCTGCTCGCGGAGCAGGAGTCCGACGTTGTTGATCGAGGCCAGCGTGCGCGGGTGGTCGGCGCCCAGGGTGCGCTCGAGCACGTCCATCGCCCGCTCGCAGTAGGCGCGAGCTCCCGGCAGGTCGCCCTGCTCGCGCAGCAGCACGCCCATGCCGTCCAGCCTGGCGACCGTGTCCAGGTGGTCGGCGCCGAGCGTCAGCTCGGACACGGCCAGGGCGCGCTCGAGCAGCGCCCGCGCTCCCGCCAGGTCGCCCTCGAAGCGCAGGGTCCACGCCAGGTTGGTGAGGATGACGGCGGTGTCCGGGTGTGCCTGGCCGAGCGTCGCCTCCGCCAGCTGGAGCGCCCGCTCCAGCGACGCGTGCGCCCCCGCCAGGTCGCCCTGCGCCTGCAAGAGGGAGCCCAGCCCGCTCAGGGTGGCGATCGTCCTGTGGTCGGTCGGTCCCAGCAGTCGCTCCCGGATCTCGAGCGACCGCTCGAGGCTGGCGCGCGCCCGCCGCAGGTCGCCGATCGCCCACAGCGCGCGGCCGAGCTCGAAGCAGAGGGCCGCCGCCCGCTCGTCCTCGGCCCGGACGAGCGCGGAGGCGGCCACGAGGTCCAGGTGGGGAATCGCGAGCAGCCGGGGCTCCGGCTCGCCTGCGTCGTTCACGGCGCAGGCCCAGCCAATCATCGCGTCCTCGGCCGTGACCTGCGCCTCTTCGTCGTGCCGCGATCGCTGCGTCAGCTCGGCCACGAGCGGGTGCATACGCGCGAGCTCGTCGCCGTCCGCCTCCAGCAGCCCCATGTCGAGCAGGCGGGCAAGGCTCGCGTCGCGCCGTCCGTCGCCTGCCGCCTCGAGCAGGACGGAGCGCGGAACCGGCTCGCCGGCCGCCATGCAGGAAGCGCTCGCGAGCAGAGCCAGGGCCGGCTGCCCGGCCGGGTCCGCGCGGTCCAGCCAGCGGTCGGCGAGCGCGAAGGCCCGCGCCACCGGCGAGAGCTGGTGAGGGCGGCGCCGGCCGAACAGGCCACGGGAGGAGGCGGCGCCGGCGTTCCGCGACACCGGGTCCTCGCTCTCGGCGCTCAGCGCCGACGCGTGGTCGAGCACGTCTCGCGAGCGGAGCTGCTCCAGGAAGGAGTCGAGGCTCATCTGGCCGCGATAGCGGCGCAGGAAGCCGCCCGCGAGCCGGAGCGCCAGCGGGATGTCCTCCAGCTCCTCGGCGATCTGGCGCAGGACTGCGGCGTTCTCGGGCACGTCGGGCCGCAGCCGCCGGAGCAGCGCCGCGCTCTCGGGACGGGTCAGGGGGCCGACGTTCAGCGTCGCCAGCCGGAGGGCGCCGTCCCACGACGACCGGCGGGAGGTGACCAGGACGTGGGCGGCGCCGGTCGCGGGTAGCCACTCGCGCAGGAGGTCGTCGTCGTCGCAGTCGTCGAACACGAGCAGCCGCGGGGCCGCGCTCTGCCACGTCCGCAGGACCAGGTGGAGCTGGTCGTCCAGCGTCAGCTCGGCGAAGTCGGGGCGCAGCGCCAGCGATCCCGCGCCTCCGCAGGCGGCGACCTGGACGGAGACCTCCTGCGGCAGGGCGAAGCTGATCCAGAACACGCCGCCGGCGAAGTAGCGGCCGAAGCGGTGCACGAACTCGACCGCGAGGTGGGTCTTGCCGATTCCGTCGCCGCCGGTGAGCGCGACCACACGACCGCCCTTCAATGCCGCGGCGACCCGCTTGAGGTCGGCGCCCCGCCCCGTGAAGAGCGGGTTCCGCGCCGGCGTCATCCGCGAGCCGGCCGGCATCGGGCCGGGTTGCGAGAGAGTGTCGAGCGGCAGCTGCTGCAGCTGCGCTCGGGCGGAATCCAGCTCGGTGTCGATCGGTATCTCGGCTCCTTGCTCCCGCTGATCGCGGCGAATGCAATATACGTGGGGGGCACGCGGAAATGCTGACCGCTCGCGTGCGCGACGTGTGACCGTGTCGATCGTCGCCGATCAGGCGGCGCAGCGACGCGTCGCCGCGCGAATCACGTCCTCGACCTCGGGCCCGACCAGCTCGAATCAGCCGCGTCGCCCAGTGGTCGCCGCCGTACCGGATGCGCCGCAGGTAGTCGCTGACCACGGGCGCGAAGACCCGCTGCCCGTTGCGCACCGTGACCAGCTCGCCGATGCCCTCCGGGTCGAGCCGGGCGCCGAAGTCGTACAGCACCTCCGCGCCGTCCGTGGTGAGGCGATCGCTGGCCAGGGCGTGCCGGAGGCCCATCTCCTGGTCGAGCCGCTGGAGCGCCGGCCGGATGCGCTGCAGCGGCACGCCCGCCCGGCGGAAGGCGTTGAGCACGAGGCCCTCGGCCATGCCCAGGAACGGGATGCCCGCCTCGCCGCGAGCGGACGGGATCGACAGCACGATCGGCCCGCCGGTCACCGGTGGGCGCCCCTCCCGCTCGTGCCGATAGCCGTGGACCCAGCCGTGGAACGTGGTGCGCGGCATGCCGAGCCAGCCGGAGGCCTCGCGAAGGGTGAAGAGGCCCCGGCTCACGCGCGGGTCGTCGGCGGGCAGGCTGGCGACAGGTCCGGTCATGGCAGTCGGTGGAGCACCTCTATTCAAACATATGTTCGCCCCGGCGGGGCGCCGCTTCCCGTAGCCTGCCGGGCATGGGGACGGAGATCCGTGACGGCGTCCTGGACGAGCCGCTGGACCAGCGCGACCGCTGGCTGCCCGGTACTGTCGAGGCGGTGTCGCTGGACGGGGTCGGCGATCGCGGGTGGCACGCCCTTTCCGACCTGCTCCTCCCGGTGGTGGTCCTGAAGGACCGGGCGCTGCGCCACAACGTCGCGCTGATGGCCAGGTTCTGCCGCGAGCACGGCGTCTCCCTGGCGCCGCATGGCAAGACCACGATGTCGCCCCAGCTCGTGAGGCGGCAGCTGGACGCCGGCGCGTGGGGCATGACCGCGGCCTCCCCGGCGCAGGCGCGGCTGCTCTCTGCCTTCGGCGTCGAGCGGGTCGTCATCGCCAACCAGGTCGTCGATCCGATCGGCCTGGACTGGATCGCGGCCGACCTGGCGCGCCGCGCGGAGGCGCGGCTCTGGTGCCTGGTGGACTCCGAGCGGGCTGTGGAGCTGATGGACCGCCGGCTGGCCTCGAGCGGCGGCTCGATCCGCCTCCCCGTCCTGGTCGAGATGGGCCTCGCCGGTGGCCGGTCTGGCTGCCGTTCGGTGGACCGGGCCCTGGCGGTCGCGGCCGCGGTCGGCCGCACCCGCTCGCTGGTGCTGGCGGGCGTCGAGTGCTTCGAGGGCATCAGGCCCGCTGCCGACGACCAGGTCGAGCTGCTGCTCGGCCGGGTCCGCGACCTGGCCGAGTCGCTGGGCCGGTCCGGCGCCTTCGACGGGGTGCCGGAGGTGCTGGTGACCGCCGGCGGCAGCGCCTTCTTCGACCGGGTCGTGGACCACCTGGCCGGCGGCTGGAGCCTGGGGAGGCCGGTGCGCCTGGTGCTCCGCAGCGGCTGCTACCTGGCGCACGACCACGGCGGCTACGCGCGGCTGTCGCCGTTCGGCGGCAGGCTGCCGGGGTGGGAGCCGCTCCAGCAGGCCCTCGAGGTCTGGGGCCTGGTCCACTCGCGGCCCGAGCCGGACCTCGCCATCCTCGGCTTCGGCAAGCGCGACGTCTCCTACGACATGGGGCTGCCGCGGCCGCTGTGGGCGCGCGACGCGGACGGGCGGTCGCGCCCGGTCAGGGGCATGGAGGTCGTGCGGCTCAACGACCAGCACGCCTACCTGCGGCTGCCGGCCAGCGATCCGCTCGCGGTCGGCGACCTGGTCGGCTGCGGCCTCGACCATCCCTGCACGGTCTTCGACAAGTGGCGGTCGATGCCCGTGGTGGACGACGGCTACCGGGTGCTCGGCGCCGCGCGGACCTATTTCTGATCCCTGCCGGCGCCGTCTCCGGCGCCCCCACCCCGCCACGCCCGGAGCGCGGCCAGCAGCCTGGCGTTCTCGTCGGCGGTGCGCACCGTGATGCGCAGGTGGCCGGGCAGCAGGGGGTGGTCCGCCAGGTTCCGGACCACCATGCCGCGCGCCTCCAGCCAGGCGTAGGCCGACCGCGCCTCCTCCTCGCCCGCCCAGCCCGCGAGCAGGAAGTTCGTCACCGAGGGGTGCACGCGCGCCCCCACGGCGCGCAGGCCGGCCGCCAGCGGCTCGCGCTGGTCGAGCACCGCGGCCACGTTCGCCCGCATGCTGGGCAGGTCGCGCAGGGCCGCCGCGCCCAGGCGGGCCGTCACCCGGCACACGCTGTTGGGCGGCCGGACCCGGTTCAGGAGCTCGACGAGCTCGGGGTGTCCCACCGCCCAGCCCAGGCGCATGCCGGCCATGCCGAACGCCTTCGACATCGTCCGGACCAGCACCAGGTTCGCGTACCGGGGGACCAGCGACGCCGCCGACCAGCCCGCGTACTCGGAGTAGGCCTCGTCGATCACGACCGGGCAGGGCGCGGCCGCGAGCAGGCGCTCGAGCTCGGCCGGCGCGGTCGCGCTGCCCGTCGGGCTGTTCGGGCTGCAGTGCCAGATGAGCTTGGCGCCCGCGGCCGCTGCCAGGAGCGCGTCCACGTCCGGCGCGAAGTCGTCACTGAGGGGGACACGGCGCACCTCCGCTCCCAGCTGCCGGCTGACGATCGCGTACATCGGGTAGGTGGGCGCCGAGGTCACCACCGGGTCGCCGTTGTCCAGGAACGCCTTGGCGATCACGTCCAGGACCTCGTCCGCCCCGGCGCCCACCAGCACGTGGTCCGGCGAGACGCCGCAGTAGGCGCCGAGCAGCGGGGTGAGCTCGGCGTAGCCCGTGTCGAAGTACTCGTTGGCCAGTCCCTCACGGAGGGCGGCCGACATGGCCGAGCCCCACGCGGCCGGTGGGAAGGGCGAGGTGTTGAGGTCGAAGCGGAGCACGTCCTCGACGCGCAGCCCGTGCCGCGCCGCGACCGCCTCGCTGGAGAGCTCCCAGGCGTAGGGGTCGAGGTCGAGGACCGTCCGTCGGGCCAGGCGCCTCAGCGCGTCCACGTCCGTCATCCGCGCGAGTCTAGAACGCCGGTCAAGTAGTGCGGCGGATCTTCGACGCCCATGCGCCCCATCTCGCGGCCCGGCTTCTGCGGTCCCGCTCACCCATTTCCAATGGGCTCGCTCCGGTCCTCGGCGCCGGACCACGATCTGGGGCACCTGGCCGCCGAATCTCTCGCCGACTACTCGACCGACGTTCTGGATGATCGATTCGGCGGGACCCATGCCCGAGCCCGCGAACCCGTCATGATGGCGAACGTGCGTATCGCTGCCCTGTACGACATCCATGCCAACCTCCCGGCCCTCGAGGCCGCGCTGGCGGCGGCCGAGGCGGAGGACGTGGACCTGATCCTGTTCGGCGGCGACGTCGCGGCAGGTCCGATGCCGGTCGAGACGGTCGAACGCCTGGCGGCGCTCGCGGACCGCGCCCGCTTCGTGCGCGGCAACGCCGACCGCGCGGTGGTGGACGCGTTCGACGGGCGATCGGACGGCGG
>WNFX01006499.1_pt1 | contig 12116 bp, 11 predicted proteins | sample 5400111 | NCBI WGS metagenome assembly WNFX01 (sample SAMN13153363, study PRJNA577476) | soil metagenome | isolation source: 40 cm soil or saprolite under grassland replicate 1 | place: USA:California | collected 2016-06-15
GGTTTCCTGTTGCTGGATTCTTTCATCACGCTGTGCCAATTGTTCACGCAGGCGCTGATTTTCTTCTTCAATGGTCATGCCTTTACTTTACTGGGTTTCACGACCTTTGGCAAGTCCCCAGCGGACCTGGGCAGTTACCCTGATTATCTATATTGAGAATAGCTAAATCGACACAGATGCTTCGGCGATTGCCAGGAAGAATTGGGTAATCGTTAATAACACGGAATGGTAGGCGCTGCTCTTCTATCCGGCTGATAAGATATTTTTGTATCGTCCAGACTACATCACGTTCGGCAAAGAACTGAAACTGTGCATACTGCTCTTTAAGCCAGGTTATCGAAGATTCAAATAGCTCATATGCTTCCGCATATTTGTGCTTTGCTTGATGATATCAACTGCCAACAATGGTCACTTTGGAAGGCTCTACTCGTAGAATAACCGCAAGGCTTTAGGAAAAGGATCAGAAAATAAAAATGTGACGCACTGGTTCAATTTGTTAGTGCGTCACTACTACCTTCTTGGAACGGAACCGACGGGAGATTTATCATTCATCCGCTGCGAGTAGGATAATAACAGACAGGCAGATTTCTGTCAAGCCCCTTGCGCACTAAATTCGTTCAGTGGTAGGATAATGCAATAAATCAGAAGTAGGAAGCAAAACCATGGGCCGGGATATACTCGTCGATGGCTACAACATCATCAAGAACAGCGCCACGTTTCGCACCGTCGAAATGCGCAACTTCGCTGCGGCCCGCGAGACCCTCATTACCCAGCTCGTCAATCGCTACCGTCATACACCCCATCACGTCATCGTCGTTTTTGACGGTGACGGCACAAGTGAACAGGTAAGCCATGACCGCCGTATCCGCGTCATCTATTCGCGACATAGCGAAACCGCCGATAGCGTCATAAAGCGACTGGCCGCCGAGGCCAGAGCAGCAGGTCGTGAAGTAGAAATGTACTGCGATTCCTCCTCTGTCCTCTTTTGATCGCTGCTCGGTTGCAAACTGACCGCATCTTTTGCAGGCTTTTTAGCAAATCGCGCAAGTAAAACGTAGGTAAAACCCTCGATCACAATCTGGCGCGACATCTTTGACTTCCCAACACGCCGATCCATAAAGACGATGGGCGTCTCGACAATCTTGAAGCCCTTTTGCGAGACTCGATAGGCCATCTCGATCTGGAAAGCGTAACCCTCAGATTGAATAGTATCCAGTTCGATACTTTCTAAAACCTCGCGGCGATAGCAGCGATAACCCGCAGTACAGTCATGTACCGGAATCCCGAGCATAAAGCGTGCAAAAATATTTCCACCACCGCTGATGAATTTGCGCACAGGCGACCAGTCGGGGGTATTACCACCAGGAATATAGCGTGAACCGATCACCAGGTCCGCGTTTTCAATCGCCTTGTGAAAATCGGGCAAATAGCGGGGATCATGTGAAAAATCGGCGTCCATCTCAAAAGCTGCATCATAATTCTGCGCAACGGCATACTTAAAACCCGCAATATAGGCCGTTCCAAGGCCTAATTTGCCTGCGCGGTGCAGCACATTCACCTGCGGATTCTGTTCATGAATCTCGTCCGCGAGTTTTCCGGTACCATCAGATGAATTATCGTCAACGACCAGCACATCAGTATCAGGAGCAAACGAGAAAACCTTTTCTAAAAGTGGACGCAGGTTTTCTAATTCGTTATAGGTGGGTATAATGATCAACGTTTTCATATAGCTTTGTCTCCATCTCTTGCCGACGCTGTTGCTGATGCAGGCTGAAAACCTATCTCGCGTTCATGCACAGGCAAGGTGCTTAGGGTTTTGTGTTCTAATCCAGGTAAATGTTTCTCTTCCCAAACATCCCCTTGTCTCAAAGGCATACCAGTATGCTGAGTTACGCGGAATATGAGTAGAGCAATAACTCCTAGTCCCAGACCGAACCATAGCGTACACAGACGAATGAGCAGCGTCGCCGCACCTCCTATCGTTGCCGAAGTTGTAACGAGCAAGCGAGTAAGCCCCAACATACTACCATCGGCCGTTCCTAATCCTCCGGGCAGGCCTGAGGCCGATCCAATCAAGGATGAAACAGATAAGATAAATATAGATTTCAGGAGTAGGTCAGGTCCCGGTGTGATTCCCAGACCCAGAAATACAAAATATAGCGCCACGCATTCTCCTGACCATGAGATAACGCCAATACACACAGCAAATAGTAAAGAGCGCCATTGCAATAGGATGTAGGAGCTTTCATAGAAATCACGTATCAGGTGAGCAAACCGTGCCACTAGTGGCAATCTCTCGCCATAACTCAGGACCGCCAGCGAAAGGGTGCGATTTTGAATCAGTATGATCCCACCTGAGCCGAGCACCAGCAGGACCAGCAACACTGCCCAGCTAAAACGGTAGAGTACCAGCCCCGTTGCCGCCAGGATGAGCATTGCGAGACCGTCGCTCAGGCGTTCCGCCATGATAATCGGTGAAGTACGACTGATTGGTGCCCCGTTCGTATTCTTCAAGAGGTATGATTTCAGTAATTCGCCTACCTTGCCGGGCGTAATCGCCATTGAAAGTCCTGATAGGAAAATCAGCAGACTTTTCACCCAGGGGATATGCAATTCAAGGCGTTTAAGAAAATACTGCCATTTGAAAAAGCGGCAGAGATAATTGAAGAGTGTCAGCGCCAGGATAAGTGGAAGATATTCCCAGCGGAAGCGGGCTAAGGCACTGAACATGAGCGGTACGTCTGCGTAGAGAGCAACGCCCGTCATAACAACAAATGCCAACACCAACGAAAATAATATACCGGTGCGTATTTTGCGAATGTGCAAACCCACGCTCTCCCTTACTGCGGAAAAATGTATAGCACGAAAATAATAATTGCTATACTCAAAACAACGGTTCCGAGCATGTGCCGGTCACGTAATAGCGCCTCTTCGGGACTTCCGCCTTCCTTTCGCATGTAGACCAGGTACAAATAGCGGAACATGCCATAGAGTACCAGTGGAATGGTGATCATCAGGCGATGATTTCCTGTCGGCCCCTGGAACGTGTATAGGCTGTAGGACATTAAGGTTGCCGCCGTCACTATTGTAATCATCTGGTCAAGCATGGGGAGGCTATACTCTTTGAGTATCTGCCGGTGATCACTGGCTCGTCCCTCTAAGAGCACTAACTCGTGGCGCCGCTTGTTGAGCGCAAGGAACAGTGAAAGTAGAATGGTCACCAGGTAGAGCCACGGCGAGATAGAAACAGGAACAACCACTGCCCCGGCCAGAATACGCAATATGAAGCCGCTGGCGATGACAAAAACATCGATCAAAACGACATGTTTCAGGCGTATGCTGTAGAGCACCATTACCAGGAGGTAGATCATGATGGTAGCGGTAAACAGCAAGTTTGACCCGCCCAGGTGGGCGAAGGTATCCTGCTGTGCATGAATAGGAATGGTAAAGATCAACGCGGTTAGCCCGGCACATCCCAGTATAAGGAAACCCATCGCAGTCATAGCCCACGCAATTGGCAGGGTACCGGCGGCCAGTGGTCGATTTCGTTTTACCGGATGTTGGCGATCATTCTCCAGATCCAGTAAATCGTTCAGCAAGTAAATGAAACTGGAAGCCAGGCAAAACGCGGCAAAAGCTAATCCAGCTCGTTCAAACGACGAGAGGGTAAATAATTGTTGCGCGAATACCAATCCAACAAAGAGCGCGAGATTTTTTGTCCATTGTCTGGGACGTATTGCGCGGATGAGTGCAAATATCCGTCTTTTTATACCCAATGCTTGTGGCGGTAGAGGTGTCTCAGTCGTTGCCGCGTAAACGAGTTCCTTCTGCTCTTCTGCCTGTTTCTCTATTGCCATAATCGTCTTTTGTGGGAACTCCCATGGGGTGCTCCCTCATTTTTTCTGAAAGGGAGCTCTTCATCGTTATCTTCGTTTGACGTCAGTGTATAAACGTTTTGTGCTGAATACAAGTAACAGGAGCAACCTGCAATTCCATCCCTGCTTGATAGGACGAATTAATAGATTCGTCGCTTCAAGTCGGCAATGCGATGCAACGTAATTTTGTGTTTGTCCGCGCTGATAAAGTTTTTATCGGTAAAGTACCCCATCACCTTGTTGACGCTTTCACGAGACGAGCCAACCATCGAAGCCAGCTCTTGCTGTGTCAGGCGCACATCGATACGAATCCCATTTTCGACTTTGGTACCATGTGTGTCGGCCAGTTCCAGCAACTTTTTCGCCACGCGTCCATAGACGTCCAGGAAGATCAAATCTTCCACCATCTGGTCGGTGCTGCGCAGTCGTTTGGAGAGCACTTCCATCACTTGTATGGCGATTTTAGGATTCTTCATGATCGCTTTATGGAAGTCGCTCCGCTGCAGCGTATAACACTCGACTTTTTCCATTGCGATGGCATCTGCGGAGCGTGATAATCCATCAAGAATGGCAATTTCTCCGAAGCATTCGCCTTTGCCGAATACGACCAATGAAATTTCCTGCCCATCGGGGCTAATCAGGGAGATTTTAACCTTACCTTCCTTAATTACATAGAGTACCTGGCCTGGGTCTTCGCGATGAAATATCACCTCACCACTGCGGAACGTCCTACGCTTTGCTACCGACATCAGTTCGCGAATATCCTCGTCCTCCAGCCCGGCAAAAAGCGGCACCTGCTTCAGGTACACTGCTTCGCTCTCTGTTTGCATATGCTATTCCTTCATAGAACTACTTCAGACGGATGCTACTTTGACGTATCTTCTACCTAATATAGCCGTATACTAGCCTACTTTGCGCTTTCGTGCAATAGTTGCCTTGTCATCAGCAGTAAAAACTTGATTTTTATCTCCACATTGGTTACTCTTTACCTTGTAAAAGCAAGGCTCAATCGAGAGCTGCGTCTATTTATTTCTACCTATTTGTTCGACCCCAGAGGAGAACGAAAACACTATGACAGTGACGCAACAAAATCCGTTTGTCGCATCCACCGACAAGGCAGAACGCCGCTGGAGTTACACCAGCGCTACCAGCGATACCCCATTATTAGGCCTCACCATTGGTGATATGTTTGATCAAACCGTTGAAAAATATCCCGACCATCCAGCCCTCGTCTCCAGCCAACAGCAAATCCGCCTCACGTACTGGGAGCTACAGGCGCAGGTCAACCAGTGTGCGAAGGGACTGATGCACATGGGCTTCCAGAAGGGCCGGCGCATTGGCATCTGGTCACCCAACCGCGCTGAATGGTGCATCACCCAATTCGCCACCTGCAAAATAGGCGTAATTCTCGTCAATATCAATCCGTCGTATCGCCTGCAAGAACTCGAATATGCCCTCAAGCAATCAGGCTGTACAGCTCTCGTCCTTGCCCCCGAATTCAAGACCTCCAACTACACCGAGATGATCACGACCCTGGCTCCTGAATTGAACGAGTGCGAACCTGGACAGTTGAAAGCAGGTGATTTGCCCGAGTTGACCACGGTCATCCTCTTTGGCTCGGAAAAACGGCCTGGTATGTATAACTGGGATGAGTTGATGTCTATGGGCTCTTTGGTGAGCGACGAGCAGCTCGTGCTGCGCCAACGCGAGCAGGAGTTTGACGATCCGATCAACATCCAGTATACCAGCGGCACCACTGGTTTCCCCAAGGGCGCGACCCTCAGCCACCACAACATTCTCAACAATGGCTATTTTGTGGCCCGCCTGCAAAACTTCACCCACGAAGATAGACTCTGCATTCCCGTTCCCTTGTATCACTGCTTCGGCATGGTCATGGCCAACCTTGGCTGCATCACCCACGGCGCGACAATGGTCTATCCCTCGGAAGGCTTTGAACCGCTCAGCGTCCTGCAGGCAGTACAAGACGAAAAATGCACCGCTCTCTACGGCGTTCCCACCATGTTCATTGCGGAACTCGACCATCCAGATTTCAACAAGTTCAACCTGAGCAGCCTGCGCACTGGTGTCATGGCGGGTTCTCCCTGTCCCATTGAGGTAATGAAGAAGGTCAATTCGCTCATGGGAATGCGTGATGTGGAGATCTGTTACGGTATGACCGAGACGAGCCCTGTCTCGACTCAGACCCGCCTCGATTCTCCCCTGGAGAAACGCGTCAGCACGGTGGGTGTTATCCACCCGCACCTTGAGATCAAAATTGTTGACCCGGAGACCGGCCAGGTTGTTCCTCTCAATACCCCCGGTGAGCTGTGCACGCGCGGCTACAGCATCATGCTGGGCTACTGGAATAATCCTGAAGCCACCGTCACCGCCATTGACAATGCGCGCTGGATGCATACTGGTGACCTGGCGACCATGGACCAGGAGGGCTATATCAACATTGTTGGTCGTATCAAGGATATGGTCATTCGCGGTGGCGAAAATATCTATCCGCGCGAGATCGAGGAGTTCCTCTATACCCATCCCAAGATCAGCGATGTGCAGGTTATAGGTGTGCCTGATCCCAAGTACGGTGAAGAAATTATGGCCTGGGTGAAACTCAAACCCGGCGAACAGGCTACAGAAGAGGAGATAAAGAACTTCTGCAAGGGCCAGATTGCCCACTACAAAATTCCTCGCTACATCAAGTTCGTCGATTCCTTCCCTATGACGGTCACCGGCAAGATCATGAAGTTCCAGATGCGCGGGCAATCTACCAAGGAACTCGGTCTAGAAGGGGCGGCCTCAATAAAAACATCCTGAGCCGGGATAAACAAACCGTGCCTGGTGTGCAGTCCATGGCACAGCCAATGGACTGCACACCAGGCGCAAAAAATCACGCGGCGACCTGCTTGCAGGCCGCCGCGCTCATCACTATAGTCACACCGGTAGAGAGTGTGCTATAATATATCTGAGTTGGGAGGTAGGAATTGAATTCTCTTTTTCGTTCTTGCCTGACGCCACAAAAACAAACGCAATAGGTACTCCTTATTTTCATATACTCTTTGACTTGAGAGGTAATAACACATGGCGGAAACAATAACTGCCGAAATGATAATTCACGACGTGGTCTCAATGCACCCGGCAACGGTCAAAGTCTTTCACGGCCATGGGCTTCCTTGCACGGCCTGTGCCGTCGGTTCACGAGAAAGTATCGCGGGCGGTGCTCGCACGCACCGCTTTGCACCAGAAAAACTCGCGCTGCTCCTCCAGGACTTGAATGCAGCTGCCAATGGGCAACCAACCTCCGTGGCTCCCAAAAAAGCTCCTGTCGGCCGGGGTGTTCCTTTACAGATGTCCAATGCCGACCCGAACCGTGGCATCAAACAGGTCATCGCCATTATGAGCGGCAAGGGCGGTGTTGGTAAATCGCTGGTTACCGGTTTGCTGGCCGTTTCACTGCGCCGCCAGGGATTGCGTGTTGGTATGCTGGATGGCGATATCACCGGTCCTAGCATCGCCCGCATGTTTGGTACCAGGGGCCTGCCCAACAAATCTGCTAGCGGCGGCATTGAACCCCTGACTAGTAGGGGCGGCATCAAGGTCATGTCGATGAATATGTTCCTGGAAAACGAAAGCGATCCCGTGGTCTGGCGCGGTCCTATGATCTCTAGCGCGATTAAACAATTTTATAGCGATGTCGATTGGGGCCAGCTTGACTATCTCCTGGTCGACCTGCCTCCCGGCACCTCTGATGCACCAATGACTGTGCTGCAGTCTCTGCCGGTCGATGGCATCATTATTGTCTCTTCACCACAGATGCTGGCCACCATGGTGGTCATGAAATGTATCAATATGGTGCGTCAATTGAAGGGTATCATTGTAGGCGTTGTTGAGAATATGGCCTACTTTCAGACGCCCGATGGCGAAAGGTATGAAATATTCGGCCCCAGCAATGGCACCGAGCTGGTCAATATGACTGGCGCACCTCTGCTGGCACAGCTACCCATTGATTCCGATCTAACTACGCTCTGCGATGCAGGCCGTGTCGAAGAATATCATGCCGAAGCCTTCGAGCTGCTGGCTGAAAACTTTATTAACACCCTCAAAATCAAACGCTAGTTATAAAAAAAGTAGAGGCGATCCCAGCCTCATCCATGGGATAACGTAGGGACCCAATACTACCTTCCATCTCTGCTGACTGTAGGTAGAAGCGGCACAAGAGAGCGGAGTTGCATGAGAGGGATGCCTTTCAAGGGTATCGCGTCCCAGGCCATGGTCGCCCTGAGGAGCAATGAGCGGTGAATACTCAACATCCCTCACAGCACTCGACAGCGGAGCATGTGGTTCTGATTGGTGGAGGCTCAACCAATGCTCTGACTGCCGTCCGCCTGGCGGAACGCGGCTTCCGCGTCACCGTCCTCGAGAAGGCTAAGATTGGGAACGGTTCTTCGAGTCGATCAGCAGCGGGTATTCGCGCGCAGTTCAGTGTCGAGGAGACAGTGATTGGGATGCAGTACGCCGAGTGGTGGTATTCGCATTTCCACCAGATTCTGCAAACTCCGGCTGAAAGATGTCAGCCCATCATACAACAAAATGGCTATCTCTTTTTGTACGAGGACCCGGAGCAAGCTGCGCCTGCATGGAAACCGAGTGCTCGCACTGCGCTGGCACGAGCATGGCAGATGGCCCAGGCCAATGTCGCGATGCAGCAGCAGATCGGTTTGCCGGTCGAAACCCTGGATCTCCAGGAGATTCAGTATCGTTGGCCGCATATCGAAGCTGATTGTCTTGTGGGGGCAACCTGGTGCCCAACCGATGGGTTTCTCTTCCCCCAGATGATCTACACAGAAGGCTTTCGTCGCGCACAAGAGTTAGGCGTCCGTTTGTTGCAAGATACCGAAGTGAGTGGTGCGACGCTTCGAGGTGGTCGCATCATCGCTCTTGAAACATCGAAAGGTCCTATTGAAGCCGACTGGTTTGTCAATGGAACCAATGCCTGGGCGCCGCGGCTCAGTCAGCACATAGGTGGTATGTTCTTGCCCGTTGCACCGCTCAAGCGCTATCTCTACTTCCTGAAACCAACCAGGCCGATCATGAGCAACGAAGAATGGCGCCGCCTGCCGATGACGATCTACGGTATGGGGACTGGCCGAGGAGCCCACACACGTCCTGAAAATGAACTCCTGTTGCTCGCGTGGGCACACGAGACCGATCCGGAACCCGACTTCAATGATGAAGATCAGGATCGTATTGACCCACCCTTTAATCATATCAATGGTATTGATAATTACGGTTACGCAATACTCGAACAGGTGATGACCTTCGCGCCGCGCTTGGCGGATGCTGGCGGTTTGGTAGCCACAACATCCGGTTTCTACGGGACAACACCTGACGCGAATCCTTTGATCGGCATTGACGCCAATCAGCGCAATCTTGTCCACGCGGTCGGTTTCTCCGGACATGGTTTAATGCATGCACCGATTACTTCAATACTGGTGGAGGCCATTATTGCTGGAGACGTGAAGAATGGGCAAGTGCGCCTCCCATCACCTTTCGATAGCCACTCTATCGACCTTGCCGCCTTTGACCCTGGTCGAGCGTTCGACCCCTCAAAAAAGGAAGCTCTCGTTCTATAAGCACACATCGCTCATCCAGACGCGTTCTTCTTCACGCATTCCGCGCAAACGATCCCAGCACCTTACAAAATGTGGTATGACCGGCCAGGTCAGCCAGCACACTGCGCACCGCCGGGTCATCGCGGTGCCCTTCAAAGTCCAGGTAGAAGACATATTCCCATGCACGCTGGCGAGAAGGGCGTGATTCCAGTTTGAGCAAGTTGATCTTCTTTGCCGCCAATATCCCCAGGCAGTTATACAGCGATCCGGGTTGATGAGCCGTCGCCATCACCAGCATGGTCTTGGCCTCACCCTCGCGTCGTGGAGCGGGTTCCCGGCCCAATGCAATGAACCGTGTGTAGTTATCATTGATGGTCTGGATATCACAAGCCAGCGTCTCCAACTGGTAGAGTTCCGCCGCTCCCCTGCCAGCAACGGCTGCTACACCCAAAAGATTCTCTTCGCGGATCATCTTGGCGCTGCCCGCCGTATCGTAAGTGGCCACAATCTCCACGCCAAGCTCGCGGAGAAACTGGTCGCTCTGGGCCAGCGCCTGCGGATGCGAGATAACTCGCCGAATGTCGCTGAGCTGTTGTCCTGGTAAACACAACAGGCAGTGATTGACAGGATGGCTAATCTCTCCTATGACAAACAGGTCATGCTGGCGTAGCAAATCATACACATCATTAATACTGCCCGCCTGCGAATTTTCCACTGGTACCAGGCCGTATTCAACTTCTCCCGCAGCGACAGCCCGGAAGACCTCGGCAAAACTGCGACAGGGAAATGGCTCGGCCTCCTCCCCGAAATAGATGTTCACTGCCTCATCACTAAAAGCTCCCCGCTCGCCTTGAAATGCGACGGACAGTCTTTTGCCTTCCCTTATTTCTTCAGCTTGCTGCTCTGTTGACGGCTTGATCATAATTACTGCTTCCTAAAATGTGGTAAAACATGTTACAACACCTTCGTACCTGCTTCACCGCAGACCGTTTCACTCTCTGCGCACAGAGAGCCAGCGCTTCCCGCTCCACAGGCGATTTTACGTTCCGACGAAGCCACTACCGGAACGTCCGTCACCAGACGGAGAGCTTCAGTTGCGACCATGATGGCAGCGTTCAGATCGCGGTCATGAACGGTACCGCACTGTTCGCACACCCAGACACGGTCAGCAAGAGTTAAATCTTCCTTGACCCAGCCACAGACGTGGCAGGTCTTCGACGAGGGAAACCAGCGGTCTATCAGTTGCACGTAGCTGCCGTACTGCTCAGCCTTGTAGAGAAGCTGACGCTTCACCTCAAAGAAACTAGCGTCGCTCACCGCTTGTGCCAGCTGGTGGTTGGCAAGCATCCCTTTAACATTAAGGTCTTCCAGGCCAATCAAGGCATAGGTTCGTGCCACCTTCGTGGACATCTTGTGCAAGACATCCTGCCGAGCGCCTGCTACGCGATAGTGAGCTTTTGCCAGCTTCTTCGTGTTCTTCCACCAGTTCTGACTGCCCTCTACTTTGCGCGAGAGACCTTTGCTTAAGCCTTGGATACGCCCTAAGTTGCGGCGATAGTGTTTTTGGTTCTCAAACACTGTGCCATCTGAGAGCGTTGCCAGTGCCTTAATGCCCAGGTCTATCCCAACCGTTCCACCGCTATGGGTAGGTGTCTCCTGCTCCACTTCGACCGCAATGGAGACGAACCACCATCCTGCACGGTAGGAAATCGTTGCGCTCATCATCTTGCCATGGAAGCGCAGTTCTTCGGTCATGTTGACCTTGCCGAGTTTAGGGATAAGTATCCAATGGCCGTCTACGCGAAACTTATCGTTGTTCAGGTAGAAGGAATGCCTATCCCGTTTCTTGCTCTTGAAATGCGGAAAGCCTGCTTCCTCTCTATCCTTGCGTGGATGTTTGAGCTTCGGCTGGGTTCCTGCCTCTTTCATGCGCCAGTAGTTAGCGAAGGCTTGCCCCAAATCAGCAAACGCTTGTTCTGGAGCGCACTTGGTCACTTCGTAGCACCAGGGAAATTGCTCGCCCTTGATCTTGTTATATTCCGCCTTCAGGTCTTTCATCTTGACTCGTTTGCCCTCTGCCCTTGCTTCTTTCCAGCGAGCTGGTGCCCAATTATAGGCGTGTCGTGCAACCCCACTTGCCTTGCGAAAGTAGACCTCTTGTTCTGGGGTAGGATTGAGCCTGATCACATGCGAACGATTCATGGCTACTTCTTTTCCTGCCTGATAGTCCGTTCCAATTCTGCATCGATAAGCCGCTCTAAGACGGAGAGCATCGTTTCTTGCTTCAAGGCGGCAATCGCCTTGAGCTTGCGCAAGCTTTCTCGTTTAATCTTGGTAGTGACAACATCTTGTTTCATAGGTGTATTTTATCCTGTCGATTGTGCCAGCTTATACGAGAATTGTCAAGCCAAAAGCTTGTAGTGTATTTCAGCTCTTAGCTGAATACAGTGACTGTCCCGGCATCCCCATCGACCGTGACACGCTGTCCACTGCTCAGACGCCTGGTTGCCATGCCAGTCCCCAGAACAGCCGGAATATGATACTCGCGGGCTACGATGGAACTGTGGCTGAGTGGACCGCCCACATCGGTAACGACCCCCGCGGCAAGGGCAAAGAGTGGCGTCCA
>WNFX01012379.1_pt1 | contig 12116 bp, 9 predicted proteins | sample 5400111 | NCBI WGS metagenome assembly WNFX01 (sample SAMN13153363, study PRJNA577476) | soil metagenome | isolation source: 40 cm soil or saprolite under grassland replicate 1 | place: USA:California | collected 2016-06-15
CCCACTACTCGTCCAGTCTTTGACACGTTCTTTTACGTATCTTTTACGTATAGGTGTTGACACCATGCCATGGCAGCGAGAGAATTCCGCGATCTTAAGCGAACGGCCGACACCGTAGTCATGTGCCTTCGCAAGGGGGGCGGTCATGCCACGACCTGCCTTGACCAATCTCGCAGGGCCATCTAGCTCTCGACCGCCAGGACGAATCCTGCCGCATGCCCGCTCACCGCCTGCGCAGGTCCGCGATGGCCGACACGTGGGTACTCCAACGCGTGAACTACAAGGCCCTCCCCAGAGAGGGGGGTTTGAGTATCTCCTCAAGATTACGAGCAACCAAATGGGGGGATTGATGAGGAGATTAGGGATCAGAACAGGGATCATCGGCGGATTGGCGATGCTGCTGGTAGCGCTCTTTGCCTCGGTGGCTTTGGCCGTCACGCCAGGCACCTTCACGCCAACGGCCGACAGCTTCAACCCCGCGAATGCCCCGGGCAGCTCGCACCTCACCTCGGGTACGCCCTCGTGCACGGTTAATGCAGACCGCTCGATCGACTGTAGCGCGTACGTGCTCGGGGGTGTCGGGCACACCAACGCAAACGTGAGTCTGACTGCCAACTACTCGGCGACCATCGACTGCACCAACCACGGCGGCAATCTGGTCGAGTCCCACACGACGACCTTCTCGGCCAGCAGTTCGGCCACGGTGACCTCCACGAGGAATGGGCAGTTGTCTGTCCCGACGCGGTCAGTAAGCCCATTCTCGGCGCCGCAGGTCTGTCCGAATCCGAACTGGACGCCCTCGATCCGGGCGGGGACTCTATCGCTCAACACCTTCACGTACACGCTCACCTTCGCGGGCTTCACCTCGCCCTACATCACGATCACCGCCACCGACCCCTAAACCCGTAGGCCGGTGAGCCGCTAGACAGAAGGGCTGGGCCTCCTCAGGCCCGGCCCTTCATTTGTGCGGCTACCTTCCTGGACAATGACACCAAGGAACGGTGGCCGGGCGTGCGGCAGCAGCAGGGCAGCAAGCCGGCTCCGGAAGGTTCGGGAGAGGTACCGACGAAGCTGGAAGGAAAAGGACTAGCGCAACGCACCCACATCCGGCTTGACCTGCGCTTTTGCCTGGATTAGCCCGAACTACCCTGGTATGGGTGCTGTGCAGAAAGGGGAAGGCAGAGCGCGAGCCCGAGAATTGTCGGGGGTCTCGGCATTTCGCGGCCGCGCATTTCGATGCCAATGCAGCCGCGGACGGAGGCTGATCGGCGGCGGAAGGCGGCGACGCGCTCGACAACCGCGAGCAAGAGCTGCGTCAGGTCCGGTGCACGCGGACCCGGCCGGCGGACAGTCGGACGCTGATCTTGAAGCCCCCCTTGCCACTCGTCCCGGTCGAGCGCCAGGCGCCGTCGCGGTTGACCAGCCCCTGCGACGAGAAGTTGTTGAGGGCTGGGCCGTCAACCCGGATCTCGCAGGTCGCCGACCTCGGCAGGTAGACGTCGACCAGCCCGGTGGAGATCTGGAGGTTCACGGGGACCTGCGTGCTCGGCTGGTTCAGCCGCACCGCTATTCGCGAAATGCCCGCCTCGACGTCGACGCCGCGGACGTCCAGTTCGCGGAGATCGAGATCGCCGGTCAGCGCCCCGGCCTCGGCCTGGATGCGCCAAGGCACGCTCGAATTCAGCCGGATGCCCCAGTCGCTGCCCCGGTTGCGGGCCAGCAGGCCGTGCTGGGTAGGCCCGCGCAGGTCGACCACCGCCTGCTTGCCGCTGTTCGACACCCCCGCCGACGGCGTCCCCGGGCTGCGAAGCTCAGCCTGGTAGAGGCCGACCGAGCCCGAGTCGATCCGGAGCTGACCGCCTCCCTGGCTGGTCCGGAGGACCGCCGAATCCGTCCCCGCCGGCACCGGCGCGCCCTCTGTCGAGATGAAGCCGGCTCCTGGCGAGGACACCGACAGGACCACCGGGCTCGCCACGGCGATCACGATCAGGATCCCGCCGATCGCCCGCAGCGATCCGCGCCGCACACCGCGGCCGACCCGCTCGAGCCCGAAACCGATGGCCACCATCGGGATCGCCAGCAGGATCGTCTGCACGATCGAGGTGACGTGGGTCGCCAGGCCGGCGACGGTGGCGATCAGCCCGGCGACGAGGATGACGAGGCCCGTCCAGTAGGCGCCGTTGCCCTCGCGTGCCGGAGGCATTCCGTCGGGCCACTGATCGTAGTATTCGGCACCTTGCCGCAGCCGCTGTGTTGCCGGCGACACGCTCGTCGCCCCCGGCGGCCCCATACTGTCGGGGTCGTCCATGGGCAGCCCAGGGGTGGTCGCCGATCCAACCGGGTACCCGCCGGGACTGGGGTACCGCTCCGACCCGTCCTGCTCCCGCCTCACCGGTCTCCTCTCGCCGTGGATGAGTTGGGAGTATCCGCCTCAAGGGTTCACATGAAAAAACCGCCCTGCTGGCGCGCGGGTGAAGCCCCGGCGGCCATCGCCCGACGGATGCGCCCCTCGACCACCAGATCCGGCGAGGAGCCGTGCAGCCCCAGGGTCTCCGGGCGGACGCCGGCCAGCGCGGCCTCCGGGACCAGGCCCACGATTTCGGAGGAGACCACCTCGACGCCGGCTTCGGCGGCCAGCCCGGCCACCGCCGCATACGCGGTGGCGAGCCCGGTCACGCGGAAGTCGAGCAGGTTCATCGACACCTGCGTCATCCGGCGCCGCTCCAGCGGCAGGCCAAGCGCCCGCACGGAAGGCAGTCCGCCGTCGCGCGCCCGCACGGCCCGGGCGATGCGCTTGGCTATGGAGATGTCCTGCGTCGCCAGGTTCACGTTGTAGGCGATCAGGAAGGGCCGCACGCCGACAGCGGTCGCTCCGGCGCTGGAATGCAGGCCCGGCCCGCCGAGGTCCGGCGCCCTGGCCGGATCGCGCTCCGCCGCCAGGACAAGCCCCTCGAAGCCGCCGGCACGCACGGCCGGCAGCTCCGCACGCTGGGGGACGCGGGCGGCCGCACCGTAGAGATAGACCGGGACGCCCACCTCCTCGACCAGCCGGCCAGCCGACGCCAGGGCCAGCGGCACGCAATCGCAGGCGGGGTCGAGCGGGACGAACGGGAGCACGTCGAGGGCTCCCATCCGCGGGTGCGCGCCTTGGTGGCGGGTCAGATCGATCAGGCGGGCGCAGGCTGCTGCCCCACTGACGGCCGCCTCCACCAGCGCCGGGCCCGGTCCCACCAGGGTGAGGACCGAGCGATTGTGGTCCGGGTCGCTGGAGCGGTCCAGCAGCAGCACGTCCGGATGAGCGGTCGTGAACGCCGCGACGATCTCCTCGACCACCTCCCCACGCCGACCCTCCGAGAAGTTCGGCACGCACTCGACCATCCCGCCAACGTCCCTCACCCCGGCAGGAGCGGCCCCCCCGGCCTCCGCCGAGGCGCCACTGGCCTCCCGCGACGCGCCCCCCACCTGCTCTGGGCCGGCACGGGACTCCCCTGGGCCGGCGCCGCTGGTCTCCCGTGGGGCGGTGTCCCTGCCTTCTTCGGCGGCGTCAGGCATCGGGCTGCTCCGCGGGCTCGTGCAGGAGGCCGAGCGGGACGCCGTCTCGGGCCACGACCCGGCCGCCCTTGACGACCACGTGCGCGAGGTTGACTCCCAGGTGGTAGGCGAGGTCCAGGTAGGAGCGCCCGCTCAGCACCACCAGGTCGCACGCCGAGCCAGGCGTCAGGCGACCGGCCCTCTCCCCTCGGCCGACCGCGCGCGCCGCCCCGCTGGTGGCACCCAGCAGCGCCTCCTCCGGGGTCAGCCCACCGTGGATGCAGGCCAGGGCGATGACGAGCTGCATCGACTCGCAGTAGCAGGTCCCGGGATTGCAATCGGTCCCGAGCGCGAGCGTCACCTGGCTTTCGCGCAGGACGCGCACCGGGGCCACGTCCCCGGTGCCGAGCAGGAAGCTCGTCCCGGGCAGCAGCACGGCGACCGCTCCCGCCTTCGCCAGGGCGGCGGCCTCGGCGTGATCGAGGAACAGCAGGTGATCGGCTGACACGCAGCCCTGCTCGGCGGCCAGCCAGGCACCGCCGGTCGGGCCCAGCTCGTTGGCGTGCAGTTTGGTCTTGAGTCCATGCCGGCGGCCCGCCGCCAGCACGCGCCGTGACTCGGCCACGGTCAGCGCGCCACGGTCGCAGAACGCGTCGACGAACTCCGCCAGCGGCGCGCAGGCGGGAAGCATCTCCTGCACGAGCAGGTCGATGTAGCCAGCGCGGTCGTCGGCGAACTCCGCCGGGATCAGGTGAGCGCCCAGGAACGTCGGGACCACCTCGATCGGCGTCCGGGCCGACAGCCGCGCCAGCACCTCGAGCGAGCGCCGCTCGTCGTCCACGGTGAGGCCGTAACCGGACTTGACCTCGATGGTGGTCGTGCCGTGCACGCCGGCCTGGACGAGCCGGTCGCCCGTGGCGCGCTCGAGCTCGGCGTCGCTGGCCGCCCGGGTGTCACGCACCGTCCGGTGGATCCCGCCTCCGGCCGCCAGCGCCTGCTCGTAGCCGACCCCACGGAGCCGCGCCGCGAACTCGTCGGCGCGGTCCCCGGCGAACACCAGATGGGTGTGCGCGTCGACCAGGCCCGGCACCACCGCCCGACCGCCGGCGTCGATACGCTCACATTCGGGAGCGATCGGCAGATCGGGCATGGCCGCCTCCGGCCCGGCGAACACCACCGTGCCTCGCGCCGCCGCCACCGCGCCCCGCTCCACCAGCCCAAGCGGCCCGCTCCCCAGACCCGGATCGGCGGTGACGAGCTGCCCCGCGCCGGTCAGGATGAAATCGACCTGCCGATTCACATGGCGCCCCCTCCCCCGCCATCCTGGCCGGCCCCGGCCGCGCCGGGACCCGGGGGAGTCCCGGCCGCGGCGGGACCCGTCGGGGCCCCAGCCGCGCCGAGGCCCGGCGGCCGGCCCGCCGCCGAGGCACCCCCGCCCTGGCCCTCTGGCCCGGCGGTGGTCCCGGGGAGCATCGGGAGGTCGAGGCCTCGGGCGCGGGCTGTCTCGACGGCGATCGGGTAGCCGGCGTCGGCGTGGCGCATCACGCCGGTGCCGGGGTCGTTGGTCAGGACCAGCTCGAGGCGGTGGCGGGCCTGGTCGGTCCCGTCGGCGACCACCACGACGCCGGCGTGGATGGAGCGCCCGATGCCCACGCCCCCGCCATGGTGCACGCTCACCCACGAGCCGCCGGAGGCGGTGTTGAGCAGCGCGTTCAGGATCGGCCAGTCGGCGATCGCATCCGAGCCGTCGGCCATCGACTCGGTCTCGCGGTAGGGAGAGGCCACCGAGCCGGCGTCCAGATGGTCGCGGCCGATGACGATCGGGGCGCCGACCTCGCCCCGGGCGACCAGTTCGTTGAAGGCGAGCCCGGCGAGATGGCGCTCGCCGTAGCCGAGCCAGCAGATGCGCGCCGGCAGCCCCTGGAATCGAACCCGCTCCTCCGCCAGCCGCAGCCACCGGACCAGGTGCTCGTTCTCGCGGAACAGGTCCATAACGGCCTGATCGGTACGGAGGATGTCGGCCTCGTCGCCAGACAGCGCCACCCACCTGAAGGGGCCCTTGCCCTGGCAGAACATGGGGCGGATGTAGGCGGGCACGAAGCCCGGGTAGGCGAAGGCGTCGGCGAATCCCGCTGTCCGGGCCTCGCCTCGGAGGTTGTTCCCGTAATCGAAGACCTCGGCGCCCGCACGCTGGAACCCAACCATCGCCTCGCAATGGCTGGCCATCGACTCCCGGGCCCGCTTGACGTAGCCGTCAGGGTCGTCGCCGCGCGCCGCCGGGGCGTCCGCGACGTCCGTACCCGCCGGGACGTAGCCGCCGAGCGGATCGTGCGCGGAGGTCTGGTCGGTCACGACGTCCGGCCGGAAACCGGCCGCCAGCAATGCCGGAAGCACCTCGGCGGCGTTGCCGAGCAGACCGACCGAAAGCGGCCGACGCGCCCGCGCCGCCGCCTCGACACGCTCGACCGCGTCGCGCAGGTCCTCGGCCCGCTCGTCCAGATAGCCGGTGGCCAGCCGCCGCTCGATCCGGTCCGGGTCGACCTCGACGCACAGGGCGACGCCCCCGTTCATGGTGACCGCCAGGGGCTGGGCGCCACCCATGCCGCCGAGGCCCGCGGTGAGGACGATCCTGCCGGCCAGGCTCGGCCATCCGTTGACCTCGGCGACGGCGGCGAACGTCTCGTAGGTGCCCTGGAGGATCCCCTGGGTACCGATGTAGATCCACGAGCCCGCGGTCATCTGGCCGAACATCGTCAGCCCGGCCGCCTCCAGCTCGCGGAACTGCTCCCAGGTCGCCCACTCAGGGACCAGCAGCGAGTTGGCGATCAGGACTCGCGGCGCGAACGAGTGGGTGCGGAAGACGCCGACCGGCTTGCCCGACTGGACCAGCAGGGTCTCGTCGTCGCGCAGCCGCCGCAGCGTCGCAACGATCCGGTCGAAGCTGTGCCAGTCTCGCGCGGCCCTCCCGGTGCCTCCGTAGACGACCAGATCATCGGGCCGCTCGGCGACCTCGGGGTCCAGGTTGTTGCAGAGCATCCGCAGCGCGGCCTCCTGCTGCCACCCCAGGCAGGAGATCCGCGGCCCCCGGGGGGCGCGCACGGGTCGGGCACCTTCCATACCAGCTCCCTCCTCTCACCGTTCGGCTCGGCCGGCGCCGGCGGTCGGCCGGCTCACGCGAGCGTGCCGACCACGCTCTCGGCGGCCTCGACCAGCTCACCGCTGGTCACCAGGCGCTCCACCGCGGCCATGTCAGGGGCGAGGTAGCGGTCGCGCTCCAGGCGGGGCACATCGCGCCGCAGCCGCTCCAGCACGGCCGCCACGGCCCGCCCGGGTCGCAGGGGGGACCGCATGTCGACGGCCTGTGCGGCGCAGAGCGCCTCGATGGCGACCGTCCGGCGCACGTTGGCCAGCACCCTCCGCAGCTTGAGGCCGGCTGTCCAGCCCATCGACACGTGGTCCTCCTGGTTGCCAGAGGTCGGGATCGAGTCGACCGACGCCGGGTGCGAGAGGATCTTGCAGTCGCTCACCAGCGCGGCGGCGGTGTACTGGGTGAGCATCAGCCCGGAGTTCAGCCCGGGATCCTCGGTCAGGAACGCGGGCAGGTCGTGGTTCAGGGCCGGGTCGAGGAGCCGGTCGACCCGGCGCTCGGACACGTCGGCAAGCTCGGTGAGCGCGATGGCCAGGAAGTCGAGGACGAAGGCCAAGGGCTCTCCGTGGAAGTTGCCGACGCTTACCACCTCGCCCGAGTCGGCGAACACGACCGGATTGTCCGTCACAGAGCCCAGCTCCCGGTCGACCACCTGGCGGGCGAAGGCGATCACGTCGCGGCACGCGCCGTGGATCTGGGGAGCACAGCGCAACGAGTAGGCATCCTGGATGGCGTGGTCCGAATGGCGATGGCTGGCCAGGATCGGGGAGCCGGCGAGCAGCTCGCGCAGGTTGTCGGCGCTGGCGAGCTGACCGGGATGCGGACGCAGCTCGTGCAGGCGCCGCTGGAACGGCCGGTCGGTCCCCAGCAGCCCCTCGATCGACATGGCACAGGCCACGTCCGCCGCGGTGGCCAGCGCCTCGGCGTCGGCGACCGCCAGGCAGGCGAGCGCCAGCATCCCCTCGGTCCCGTTGACCAGGGACAGGCCCTCCTTGTACGAAAGCTCCAGCGGCTGGAGCCCCGCGCGGCGCAGCCCCTCGACGGCAGGCAGCCGCTGACCGTCGACCTGGACCTCGCCCTCACCGATCAGGGGCAGAGCGAGGTGCGCGAGCTGGGCCAGATCACCGGACGCGCCGACCGAGCCGTGCTCGGGAATGACCGGCGTGACGCCGGCGTCCAGCAGGGCGAGCAACGCCTCGACGACCACCGGGCGCACCCCCGAATATCCCTGGACGAGCGTCCGGGCCCGGAGCAGCTGCATCGCGCGGACGACCTCGGTCTCCAGCGGGTCGCCGCTGCCGGTGGCGTGGGACAGGACGATCCGCCGCTGCAGCTCACGTAGGTCGGACGGCGCGATCGGGGTATTGGCGAGCAGGCCGAACCCGGTCGACACGCCGTAGGCGCGCTTCCCCTCGGCCACGACGCGCTCCACGACCTCTCGGGCCGCGGTCATGCGCTTGCGTCCGGCGTCAGCGAGCTCGACCCGGAGACCACCGCGGGCGACGCCGACCACCTCGTCGATCCGCAACCGGCCCCCGGACAACACCACCCGCTCGAGCCCAGCGTCCTTGCTCAGCCCAGCCATGGATGCATCCTAGCGACGGGCACCACCTGGCACCATGTGGGAGCAGGGCGAAGACGTGTTGGTTGCGGGCCTGGTTTGCAGGGCAACCAAGAGGTGCCAAGACACGCAGAACTACGTACTCGACCGGTCAAACCCAACGGAGTGACCAGCGGATACGAGATCGGCATGCGGAACTTGGCAACAGATGGGTGCAAGATCGCGTGAGTTGGGCCATGCTGGTGGTGCGGCCCGGCGGAGACCGGGAGAAGCAAGGAGACGACGACATGGGCACTGACTTCCCGAGCGACACAAGTAGCACCAGCACCCCCACCCTGCAGCGCGCCAAGTGCCACCAGATCGTCGGCATCGACCGCGATCCGGAGGTGGGCGGCCGTTTCCAGATCGATCGTGGTCAGCCGTGGAACTACTCCCCCGACGCGTTCAAGAACTAGACACCCACGACGGAGCGGCTCGGAGTCGCTGAAGACCCCGGCGAGACGCTCGACATGCAGGTTGCAGTTGGCGAGGGGGCCCCATGAGGGGGCCTCGCTTGGTCTTTGGACCAGGGATGACGCCATCGTGTGCCCGAGGGCCGGACACCCCTCGACGGTCCGGGGCACGACCAAGCCAAGGACGGCCCGCGCCGCCGCGCGCGCTCGACGAATGCCGTTCGCCATCCCGCCGCGGACCATTTCCCCTCCCTGAGCCGTCCGGACCACGCCGCCGGCGCCCGACGCCGCCGGTCGCGTGACCCATCGCCGGACTGATGGTGACCGGTTTCCCGGAAGCTTGCGCGGCGTTGTCCACACCCCCCTCGGCGAGAGTGGTCGCCAGGATGGGCGGGCCGCCGAAGCTGGCTGTTACCATGCGCGAGCATCAGCCCGCCGAGCGACGACGAGGACGCGAACGTGCCCAAGACCACGATTCATCTGGTCCGCCATGGGCACGTCGAGAATCCTGACCGGGTCCTGTACGGGCGCCTCCCGGGCTTCGACCTGTCGGCGCGTGGCCGGGCCCAGGCGGAGCTGCTCGGACGTTACTTCGCGCCGATTCCGCTGGCCGGGGTGCTGGCGAGCCCGCTGGAGCGGGCGCAGCAGACCGCGGCGGCGATCGCCGCGCCACACGGCCTCCAGGTCGAGTCGGACGAGCGCCTCATCGAGGCAAGCAGCGTGTTCGAGGGCGTGGCGGGCAACGTCGGCTGGTACATCCTCCGCCACCCGGCGATCTGGTGGAAGCTGCGGGACCTGCGCACGCCCTCCTGGGGCGAGCGCAACGTCGACCTGGCCGAGCGCGTCCTGGCGGTGGTCACCGCCGCCAGGGAGCGCTCCCCCGGGCAGCAGGTCGTGCTGGTGTCGCACCAGGCGCCGATCTGGGTCGCTCGGCTGGCGTTCGAGCGCAAGCCGCTCGGCCACTGGCCGGGCCGGCGGCGCTGCAGCCTGGGCAGCGTGACCACGCTCGAGTTCGACGGCGACCGGCTCGAAAGCCTCACCTACTCCGAGCCCGCCGCCGCGGCCCTCACCGGCGCCGAGCCAGGCCGAACTCGCGCCTGAGCAGCACCGCCGCCTCCCGCCAACGCCGGGCGGGCGCGACCGCGCGGCGGACGGGCCACTGCCAACCCGCGGGGCTCAGGACTCCTCGGCGCTGTCCAGGAGGCGGAGGAGGTCCTCGCCGAACTGGTCGAGCTTGGCGGGCCCGATCCCCTCGACGGCGAGCAGCTCCCCACGACTTCTTGGGCGCCGCTCGGCGAGCGCGCTCAAGGTGCGGTCGTTGAAGACGACGTAGGCGGGGACGCCGGCCTCGGTCGCGCGCTGAAGCCGCCAGGCGCGCAGGCGCTGGGCCAGTGGCGAGTCCGCAGGCCGCGGTCGCGACCCGTTCGAGCGGTCGCCAGCGGCGGCCACCGCGCGCGGACGCACCCGCTCGCCCGGAGCCACCAGGTCGTCCAGGAAGCGCGAGGGCTTGCGCGGCTGCTCGCGACCCGAGGGGCCGACGCGCCGTGCCGTCCACGCCAGCCACAAGTGGACCCGCGCCCTGGTGAGGCCCACGTACAGCAGGCGGCGCTCCTCCTCGACCTCGACAGGGGCACTCGCCTGCCGGATCGGCAGCAGCCCCTCTTCCAGCGCCGGTAACAGCACCGCGTCGAACTCGAGCCCCTTGGCGCGGTGATAGGTCAGCAGGTTGACGCCGCCACCCACGCCGGCCGCCTCGTCGGCGGCGCGGCGCTCCACGTCAGCGAGGAACGCGGCCATGTCGGCGTGCTCGTCAGAGGCCTGCAGCCGCTCCGCGACGCCGAGCAGGCTGACCAGGCTGGCGTGGCGCTGGCGCGCCTCCTCCCCGTCCGGCTCCTGGTCGCGACGGAAGTCCATGCGCTCGAACCAGATGGCCTCGATCGCATCGACCAGCCCACCGGCGTCGGCACGACCGGACCGCGACCGCAGCAGCCGCAGCGCCTGGCGCACCTCGGAGCGGCGGAAGAACAGCTCGCCGCGGACCTGGTAGCGGATCGCCGCTGCGGCCAGCGCCTCCTCGATCGGAGGGATCTGCGCGTTCGTGCGGACCAGCACCGCGACCTCGTCCAGCGCGACCTTCACGTCCTCCAGGCGGCGGACCTCGGCGATCAGGGCGGCCAGCTCCGCCTCGGACGACTCGAACGCCACCACCGTCGGCTCGGGCCCGGGCGGCCTGGTCGCCACCAGCCGCTTGACCCGCTGGCGGCCCCCGCGCGCCAGCAGGCGGTTCGCCATGCCGAGGACCTGCGAGGTCGAGCGGTAGTTCTCCTCGAGCTGGAACACGCGCGCGTCCGCAAAGCGGCGCGTGAATCCCGTCAGGTACTCGCTGGAGGCCCCGGTGAAGGTGTAGATGGTCTGATCCTCGTCGCCGACCACGGCGAGGTCCTGGCGATCGCCGAGCCATGCGTCGAGCAACGCCTGCTGGAGCGGGTTGGTGTCCTGGTACTCGTCCACCGAGAACCATCGGTACTGGCCCCGGAACTCCTCGGCGACGTCGGGATTGGTCTCCAACCCCTCGAGCATGCGGGCGAGCATGTCCTCGAAGTCGATGCGACCCCCTCGCTCCTTGGCGCGCTCGTAGCGCTTGTAGAGGCCCGCGAACAGGTCGGGCGGCAGCGGAGCCGTCCTGGCCTTGCCCGCCACCGCGTCCTGGTAGGCCTCGGGACCGATGCGCCGCGCCTTCGCCCATTCGATCTCGTCGGCGACGTCCTTGACGGCGGTGAACTTGTAGCCTCCGGGAAGGCTGCGCTGCAGCGGGACGAGCAGCGGTGCCTTGGAGTCGAGGATATCGGGGACGCGGCCCGGGTACAGCCTGGGCCAGAAGTAGCGGAGCTGGCGCCAGGCGGCCGCGTGGAACGTGTGCGCCTGGACGCCTGGAAAGCCCAGCGCCGCCAGCCGCTCGCGCATCTCCCCCGCGGCCTTCTCGGTGAAGGTGACCACCAGGACGTGCTTGGGATGGACCGCGTCGGTGGCGATCGCGTAGGCGACCCGCCGCGAGATCACGCGCGTCTTGCCAGTCCCCGCGCCCGCGAGGATGCAGACCGGCCCGCTGGTCGCCTCGACCGCGGCGCGCTGCGCCGGGTTCAGATCGTGGAGGAGAAACTTCGGGTGCATGCCGGCGAGTCTGCCACATCGACCCGACGCCGCCAGCCGGTTGTCCACACCCTGGCGGCAGCCGAGCGAACTCGATGCTGGGCGTCCAGCCCGTTCAGGGGGTCGCAACGCGCCGTGCGTCGGCGCGGCCCTTGGCGCCAGCAGCACAGACGGCTCTTGGCGACCGGGACTTCTCGCCACCAGCGTAACCACCGAACAGAGCTCCAGGGCGTTAGGAGGGGGTTCGTATGGACGAAGCCACCACACGGGCGAT
>WNFX01005567.1_pt1 | contig 12115 bp, 11 predicted proteins | sample 5400111 | NCBI WGS metagenome assembly WNFX01 (sample SAMN13153363, study PRJNA577476) | soil metagenome | isolation source: 40 cm soil or saprolite under grassland replicate 1 | place: USA:California | collected 2016-06-15
TCTAACGGGCTATACCCCTCAGTTCTCTTTTAAGCCCTGGGTCGATTTCGTAGACCCCGTACAGGCTGGCGGGGACAATGGCTTTAACAAGCGGTTCCAGGACCTAGTGAAGGAGTTCGACCAGATTGCTGCCGCTATCAGCTCAGTGGATGATGCGGTGACCAATCTACAGATCACCGGGGAGGCTATCGGTCTGACAATCGTACCTATTATACTGGATGGGGCCACGATCCCAGTGCCTACAGGCTTTCAGCAGTCGGAAACGATTTTTTTTGCTTTTCCTAGATTCTTTCATGTGGAGCAGGTTGGTACGGGGGGTGTTAATTTCGACGTCTTTGCTGGAGATGACGGGAAGGTGTTTGCTTCTGCATTTGGTGGTACTAGTCATGGCGTAAATGCAACCGGAATAGCCCTGGCCAAGAAAGGTGGATGGTAAGATGTTGATTGTATATGATTCCATGACCGGGGAGATCGTTGGACTCTGTTCGCGCCTCTTCGATAATGGCAAGTGGCGTGAGGCAACCATTGAGGAGATCTATCCAGGTCTCGATCACAGTAAGCTCGAAGCGCTCTACCTCAAGGATGATCCGCGCTACTTTCAGCAGGGAACTGAGCACTGGCGTATTCGCCGCGATGAAAGCGACGTCGTAACGGGATTAGAGCGAGTGCCAGCCATTACCTTGAGCTGTGATGCGAGCGACCATGACAACGATGGCATCCCTGACCTGCCAGCGGATGGCACTTCTACCACGAAGATCACCGCCAAGCTTGACCGCGATGCCAAGGTGGATGTAACCTTTCGCACAACCCGCGGCTCTCTGAGCAAGCGCACTGTTACGACGACAAAGGGCCAGGCGACTGTCGAGCTGCGTGCTGCTACCGAGACAGTCGCTGTCATAGTCACCGCCACTGCACCGGGCTACCGTCCAGCGACGCTACAAATGGAGTTCATCCCAGTTGCAGGCCATTCGGTAGTTTTTTGACGGTAGGATTAGGATACAGCTAGGTAGCCGGAGGAGCATGGATATGGCAGAACGGAGACCACAGGACACCAGGAGGTTGTTCAATCCTACTGGGCTACCGTTCTTCTCGGTGTGAAGCCACCAGCACCATGGCCTGCAACGTTTCCAATCGATGGCACAACACCTCGCGTTGATGGACAAGGGAAACGGACTGCTTCCTGTGGGTAGTGTCACGTGACAGATTCTACAACATGAGGAAATGAGAAGTGAGAGGCCCAGATTCTGCTCCTTCTCCGACATGTTGCTCGCCTTTTCGATGCAGATGTGTCGGAGAAGGGAACAGCCTGTTGAAAAAGTAAACTGCTGAGTTTTTATGGGTTCGAATGCCAGCATGATTGCTTTGAGAGCTATTTTCGAAGGACAGGCCATCTCCAAACAGAAAGAGAGGACGAAAAAATGGCATGGTTTCAATTTTTTCGAGAAATCCTGATACAAGCGAGCCAAGAGGGTGAGGCGGTAGAGTTTACGGTACCTATGGACAAACAGCTCATCTTCCACCGTTAGATAGCACGGGCTTGGCTCACGATCTGTACGCGCTTGGCGGAGATGGTACCTACACGCACACGGTACGCGCGGCTGGTAGCAATGGCTATCACTATATGCTCCTCAGCTCCAACTTCGCCGCTCGTGTCGAGAACCCGACAGCGACTCAAGGCAGTGAAGATGCTTTGATAATGGATCGGCAGGCAGCACAGCTACAGTTTCGTACAGGTGAGGCGAAGAGAGACGTGAAAACGCACCTCTTGGCACGAGTGCCTGAGGGTGATAGCTTTGCCTTCGACCAGGCTCGGCAGGCCTTGACCTACAAACACGCTGGTGCAGCAACCAGTTACTCCTTTACTCTGGAAGCGACGAACCAACAAGGCCAACTGTCATTTGTCAGATATAAAAAACCGTCTGCCAAGAAAATTGCCACGCTGCCAAGCGCCTTTAGAGGATGAGCTATGCCCCGTAAAATGGCGCAGCACTTTTTTCTTCTTGCGAGACGCTTATAACTGTCACTCATCAGGATCAATAGCACTCTTTTATTCACATTCTATGACACTCCCTCCCTTATCGTTTTCAGAAAGCAGACAGTGAACATTGTCTTCTTCTTCTACTCATCTCTTTCATCCTCAGAGAGGCTTCGATGTACCTGGTAACTACTGCAAGGTTTATTGACCAGGAGGCTATGCGGGTCGATTGCTTCTTCCTCCCGTTTTTCCGGTATGCTTATGCTGATCTTCTTGGCCTGAGCTTTCGCTACCCTGCAGATCGGATAGAGCCTTCCTGGTTCCCTGTTGTATACGTGTGATAATTAGATTCGGGCTTAGGCCAAAGATAGCAGCAACTAACAGGTACCGTACATCAATGGAGAAAACTGCTTGCAGCGAGACAGGCCGATTCACACCTTCAAAAAGTGTCGTTACGATCAAGACTCCGCCGATTCCTGCTAAACCTGACAATAGTGGTGTTAGGATTAAGCGCATAGTGGTTAGACCAAGATCCTCAACAGTTGATATGGTCAGTGATTCTTCGTAGAGCCTTCCAAATAAGCCAACAACAGCACCAACCAGATAGAAGACAACTGCGGCCATGATTGCGGAGGAACTGGTGGCACTCTTGGGGTCGCTTGCCAGGATAGCGATACTGAGTAGAAGATAGGGAATAACTCCCATGAGCGCCATCGTCACCAAGAGACGGTTCCGTGTTTGCACAAGCCTGAGCCAGAGCGTATCACGGAACTCGTTTAATGTCGCTCTCACTTCTCGTAAAATGGCACGTGCCCTCACCCGCGCTCTATCTGCGGTTTGAGAGTCGGTATCAGAAGGAATGCTTTCGGTAGTTTCTGTAATGTTATCGATTGCTAATGGGGTATCTTTTTTGCTATCCTGCGCTAGTTGACTCAGAAGTTTCTTCTGCTCACCGACATCCTGTACCAGTTGACTCAGGAGCGTCTGCTCAGGTTGATGTTCCTGAAAGTACATGGAGGCTCCCGGATCAAGCTCAGTGCTTGCCTGTCTCAAACTCGCAACCATATCATCACGGTTCGCAATGGTAGACCCCTGAATAGCGAGCAGGTCATGTATTGCTTCTCTAACTATCTCCTGAGGAGGCACGAATTCGATCAATGCTTCCTCGGCATGATGCAACACCCGCCACGCATTGCCATATCCTGTACCTAGTATCCATTGTAGACCTGTGGAAGATTCTCGGAGCATATCGTTGATATCGCGATAACTTGTAAGCGCCTCTTTCAATGCTGTAAGATACTCGCTGTGTACATCAAGTTTACCATTCCTCTGCATCTGTTTGACCGTCATCAGCCTGAATTTTCCATCAGGGCCTTCTGTGATGCCGAGACGTATCGCCAATACATCCAAGCGAGCCTTCAGGAGATCATAGCTGCGCCTGTTTGCTCTTTGAGCGGTTGCAAAGTAGGAGCGAGGGAGGGCAAGGATCAGCCATATAATCACTGCAGAGATATTACTATACACGAGTATATTCCATATGAGAGGTATTGGTAGCAGAAGAAGAGAGAAAGAGGGGGTAAGGTATAGCACCACCATCATTGCTGAAGCGACGAGAAGTAGAGCTGGACCAAACACGATGAGTGATGCTTCGTATGCTTTTATATATCTGACAAAGCGTGCTCTTATATGAGACCAGTAACTTTTTTTTAGCTGTAAGGAAGGTTCCTCAATACTTGTGACGCCGGTATCATATGAGGCAGTTTCGTCGAAAGGTTGTAGCTGAATGAGAGGAAAGCTACCAGTTTTATCATAGATGAAGCTTTCCCAGTAACGAATGAAAGAGCGTAGAAGAGAACGTTGATTGACATCTTCGGTGTAGATTCCTGCTTGTGCAAGGGTTTTGAGAAATTCCTGGATCTGGGCAACGGTGACAGTGTCTGTGTAGGAACTCAGGTTGAGCAGTTCCTCTTGTCGCTTTTGAATATCTGCAAGCTCTAGTCTCTCTACAACCTGTTGCTTTTGGGTTGTATCAGGCTCTAGTCTCTCCATAGCTTATGCTCCTCAAAATCTGATCAGAGAGGCCGTCCAGTTGATCGACCTCTTTGAGTAAGCGCCGGTCAATCTTAAACAATTGTTGGCGGCATTCACTGAGAAATTTGCGTGCCAGTTCGTCAAGAGTCTCCTGAGAAGCTTTGTCATTCAGGCTTGTATCAAAATGATTTTGTGATGAGACCAGTTCTGTAGCCCACTCAGGACCCGTCATGTGGTCTCCTGAATCGGCAAAGGGTTTGTCTTTTTCTTCCAGAAAATGCATTTCTGCTTTGGCGAAGTCTCGTATACTATCAACCTTCGGCGGTATTTGCTGCCAGAATATTCTAATTATCTGGTGGCTTAGAGGCACATCCTCGTTTGTTTGTAGTAGAGAGGTCAGTGGCTCCAACACTACTTCTAGTTCATGTAGCATATTATGTACACGCTTGAGTTCAGAAACTTTTCGCTGGCGCAGGCTGAGCTCGCGTAGTACCTCTATGATCTGTTTGGTAGCATATTTCTGTTCGTCAGAAACATGGGCTCCCAGGGCTGTGGTGATAGCACTGCGCAAGCTCACCTCTTCCACGACTTTGCTAATCTCTTGAGCAATCTGTAAAAATGCTTCTTCTCTCTTTGTCCAATTGGTGACAGGCTCGCCTTTGGGGAGACATTCAAGTTTGCCAAATGAGGATTCCTTCCATCGTACTGGCCGCAGGATAATAGGAATGACACGGGCTGCTCCGGTTTCATGCCGCTGCATCGCATGTGTGACTTCAATTGATTGACAATCATCCGAATTCATGAAATCTGGACTAACAAACAACAGAATAATATGTGCCGTGTTCAAATGAGTAACAATTGCCTGTACACGGTCAGTTCCCCCAAGGAGGACATGCTTATCCCATATGGTAACCTTCTCGTAGCGTTTAAGGTTACTCAATTGCTTATCCAGTGCATTTATGAGTGCCCTATCTCTGGATGTATCAGCGTGGGAGTAGAATATTTCAATAGTTTTCTCCGATTCAGTATTCATACCGGACCTTCTTTATAAACTGATACGTCTCTTTAATCCTACTTTGGTAGTTTCTCTGAGGCAGATTCCGCTTAAGCCAGGTGAGAGCCCATTGCTTTCGTGGTGACTCCCAAAAAGTGGTTTCTGTCAGATGGCCTCTAGAGCCAGACGAATTGAAACTACCAAAGTAGGATTAAAGCACTGACTGCTTATCAGGGAGTTGGCTACTGAAAACAAGAGTATATGAAGTATGAGAGTTCCTCCTAATAGAAGATATTTGTCTGTTATTTGTCCGAGAACCCGGAAATCTGACAAACAATACAGTTGAGGTACATTCACCTCCTCAAGTATAACACAGAAGGCGGGGAAAGTTATTTTTCCCGCTCTTCTGTGTTATACTGGACGAAAGCACTACGCTCAGACGGTGTCGCGATGACTCGGCGTAAGCGCCAAAAAGAACAGCGGGAAATATTTTTTGCGAATAGGAGAGACCGATGCAACCACGAATCACCCCTCTGAATACCGAGTGGAAGGAATGGACCCCACAGGAGTTGTTGGACCGGTGGCAGCACCACCTGCAAGAGCACGATCGTTCGATGGGTACCGTCAAAAAATATACCCAGGCAGTTGCTCGCTTTCTTGTTTGGTACGAGCAAGAGGAGCTGGCACCGTTCCAACTCTCGTTTCTGACCCCGATTGCCCTGATCGGCTATCGTAACCACCTACAGCATGAACAACACAAATCCATCAGTACGATCAATCTGCAAGTGAGTGCCTTGCGGACCTGGTGCGGTTGGCTGACCGAACAAGGGTATCTAGCTGCCGATCCGGCGGCCCACGTCAAACTGGTCGGTGGAGAAACCTCGTCCTCGCGAAAAGGGCTGAAAAGTGCGCAGGTCAATGCCCTCCTCCGTCAGGCCCAGATCTCTCGCGACAGAGAACGTAACTACGCTATTGTGCAGGTCTTGCTGCAAACCGGAATTCGCTTAAGCGAGTGCGCAGCTCTGACCTTCGAGGATATCACCTTTGGGGAACGCAGTGGCCTGCTGCGCGTGCGAGCAGGCAAGGGGAACAAAGCCCGCTCGGTTCCTGTCAATGCGTCAGCGCGAGAAGCGATTGCGGCCTATGTAGCGCCACGCTTGGGAATTGAGAAACCATCCGTGAAAGTGGTGGCTGCCAGGTGGCCAAAACCGAGATCATCAGAGGCACACGAGCCTATCTTCCTCTCGCAAAAGGGGGGAGCGCTGACAACCTCAGCGATGGGGCAGATGATCGCAGACCTGGTGAAAGCCGCAGGAGCGTTAGTACCGGAAGAGACCAGTGCGCATACCTTGCGGCATACCTTTGCCCGCAGTTACCTGGCACAGTATCCCGGCGATGTGGTGGGGTTAGCGACCCTATTAGGGCATAGCTCGCTGGATACCACACGGCTCTATAGCCAGCCGGAGGTGTCACAATTGGCGACGCGCGTGGAACAACTACCCCTTAATGCCTATTCAGGATAAGCAATCGCTCGTCACTCGTTCTCCAGATCCAGCCGCTGTGGCCAGGGCCGTCCGACACTACCCTGCTACCAGCATCCAACGACATCGCAGCCCCAGACGGCTTCAACGGCGCTACCTTCGTCACCATCTTCGCAAGCCTGATTGCAGAGCTAGAAGACTGAAGTCTGTAAAGTTGTCTTTTTAGCGCTTCACACTCATACGCTCGCCTGATCGCAGGGCCAGTGCCATGATGGGTAGCGCTAGGTCCGGGGCCAGTGTTGACGAGCCCGAAGAGAAACATGCTGAAGAACATAGGGGATGAGTAGCTCACCCTGCTTTACAGGCTGCCTCAATTGCTTATCGTACACTTTTCAAGGCTGAACGTGCTGACCCTGTGATACGGGTGTACCATCGTCCGACAATGTATTGAAGATATGCACTTCCCATTCGCCTCCTAACTTCCTCAACGCGCTGCTTGTGACACCGCTTATATTTCCGTCTGCTTCTGCATGGGCACTGATCATTGCTCTGAATATGCCCTGTTCTGAGACCGAGCAAAATGGGGGCAAACACGGCGAGCAACTGCCGATCGCCACCGAGTACCTCTTGCACAAATTCGAGATAACCTTCATCGCCGTGGCTGCGTTGCTCGCCCGGCCATTCGCTCCGACCCTCGGCCTCGTAGACCAGTTGTTGATCGAAAAACACCGCCGCTTCTTCTAGGAAGCGGCGGAGGCCATTGGGGTCGTTCGGGTTCCACCTCGACTCTGGTGGAAGCCAGAGACAGCACTGCCCATCTTCAAAAAAGTGCCGGTCCGACACGTGCGGGAAACGCCCGGCTACCTCGAAGATGTGCGGTTCTCCTTGGGGGTAGTCGGCGGGGAATACTATTCGGACCGCAATGGGGGTGGGGACCCCGCATTCTGCCACAAGGGTGATGGCCCCGTCGAGGAAAACACGTACAACGGCCTCGTCGATCCGGTACGTGAGGCCAGGGAAAGCCCCGGCGATACACGCACGATCCTGAGCCAGGCGGGCGCCACCATCCTGCAAGTACCACGGTTTACGCATCTGGTGCATACCGACGCTCCGGGATAACGGATCTGGCACGCGCTGTTTTCAAGCCGCTGATGGTCAAACCGATCGCGCCGGCGGTAAGAAAGACTGCTGCGCCGGCACGGTAGATCCTGGAACTCCTGGCTGCCCGCTCCACTTTTTCCGCAGTGAGATCGGTGGCAACGTAACCCTGGACCTTCGCACTGTAGGTAAAGTGATCGCGCAGCTCATCAGGAAGAATCTCGTAGACGGTCTTACTCAGCGCGATCTGCCCACCCTCACTTCGCTCCTCCAATTGTGCCGCGCATTCCACCTCCTCCCCCAGGCAGATACGGTCGCGCTGCCCGCGTGCGCCCAGCTTCGAGATGAGGGTCGTTCCCATGTCAATCCCGACGGCAAGCCGCAGGTCCTTCACTTCCGGCAAGCAAGCTTGCAGGGTATGCTCCATGGAGGATTGCAATCCCACGGCCGCCTCGACCACCTTTTGCGCAATGGCCTCCTCGTTGTCCTGCGGGAGATGAAAAAGACCCTGGATGCGATCCCCCTGATATTGAATGCGCACACCGTCGAAGTCGCCCGTGAGCACCCGGGCTGTCTCTTTGCGAATCGCATGGAACACCTTCAAGGCCTCCTGCTTCTCCTCATCACTCGTGGCCTCATCGATATAACGTGTGAAGCCAGAGACATCGGCGAAGATGGATGCTCCGAGAATGCGCTTGTTGTTGAAAATGCTGAGGTTATCAACCTCGATGCGAACTTCAGCAGAACTATAGACAATGTCCTCCAAGGGAAAGCGCCCTTTATCCTCCTCGACATGCCTGACGCTCACGTCTCGATTCCAGGTGAGCCCATGGCTTTTGAGCAAAGCATCAAGATCATCGCTGGACACCGGCAGCACTTGATAGGGGCCATCATCCGTTTGGAAGCAAATGGCGCGCAGATCATCCGGGAGCGCATCATAAATCTGCTGGGTCAGCCGCAGCCGATGGGCTGTGCTGATGATCTTCGCCGCGTGATTGGCCGGCGCACCTACAAAGAGCAATTCGCGGTCCCCATTGATGCCATCCATGGTGCCAATGGCATTACCCAGGTCGGTTCCTCCCGCGATGGTGAAGTCATCGCAGTCTGAGAAGGCCGGATTGAAAATGGTCTTGACGAAATCCTTCAACACGAGTTGCAGGAGGACTGCACAAACCGCCAGTTGTTCGCCGTCGTCAATGGGTCGGTAGAAGAGTGCGTGAAGCTTGGGCCCCTGAAAATGCACCAGTACGCCGCCGAATCCCTCAACGATCTGCGTCACGGCCCGCTCATAGATGTGCATACCTTGTATCAGGCACTTGTAGTCTTCTTCAGCATACAGGCCGTCGGAGGCCAGGCGCACAAAGTTTGACACCTGGACGTAGACATGTGCCCCATAGATCTCCCGACACGTTGTTTCCGAGAGGAGTTGTTCAAGATCAGCTTCCCGAGTGAGTTTCGCCACCTCAATTTCTCCCATATGGTCCAGGTGGTCGCGTATGCGGTCGTAACTACGTTGATAATTCCAGCTCATATTATCTCTTTCTATCCGGCCCCAGTGGTCGGCGTGTACGTGTAAACGTTTTGTAGTGGTGCTCCCTTGATGGGTCGATCCTCATGTTTCACCAGGAGTGCCTGTAAATGGGGTGGGAGCCGGGTGTAGAAGTCCTGCCCCACTACGATGGGGGCCTCGAGCGCCTTTGTCTCGCTCTCGAATCGGGCGGCTAAATTCACCGGCGAACCGAGTACTGTGAACTGCCGCTTGCCCGTGCCGCCGATGTTGCCAATAAAGACCTGCCCGGCATTGAGCCCTACACCGATCGCAATCGGTAAGCCTCCGAAGGGCATCGATTGAGCCAGGTGGAGCATCTCCTGTGCGCAGGTAAATGCCTGGGTCACTGGATCCTCCTCGCTGGATGCGAAGCCCCAAATGGCCATCACGGCATCCCCGACAAACTTGTCGATCAGCCCCTCGTGACGATGGATGAGGCTGACCACCGCATCGAGGTAGGAACCGAGTTGACTGGCGATCTCCTGGGGTGCCATCCCGGCAGATCGCTCGGTGAATGAACGGATATCGGAGAACAGGATAATGGCATCGATGTAGCGGGGCTCACCATACACAAGCCCTGTTGCGAGGAGGCGGTTGGTGATCTCCGGGGAGAGGTGCGCACGGAACTCGCTAAAGAGCAGGTACTCGTTCCGAAAGCGAATGGCCCGTTCGTTGGATGCTTCTGCGAGTTTTTCGGAGACCAGGCGCAGCAGATTCCCCAGGAAAGCCACATCTTTCATCAACTGCTCGACAAGGCAATGGGGCAGTACAAGCGCCTGAACCATGCCCTGGGCAATCACCGTGGCGCTACGTGTGGTCTCGTTGATAAAGGCTTGTTCCCCGAGCACCGCGTAAGGGAAGCGCGTCACCAGGAAGATCCCATCCAGTACAATACGCACCTGACCATGGAGCAGAATGACTAGATGATCTACCTTGCTGCCTTCGGCAAAGATGACATCACCATCTTGATAAAAGCGGATCATTTCAGGGCCGATTTGCTGGAGTAGATCACGCGGAACATTGTTGAAAACTGGCAGGCGTGTAAGATCTCTGTTGCCTGGAGTGTTTAATTTCCCTACCATATGCACTCCTCTACATCTTTACCACCGAGTTGTCCCGCCCTGCCAAACTCTTTCCCCGTGCGCTTTACCTTGCTCGTAGTCATGTGAGCATGGTATTCTTCCGGAGAAGCAGTATCATTGATCATCCCTAAGCTATAGTAAACGCTTTGCACTCTTTCTTCGTGCTCCTTCGTACAAATGGTAATCAGGATAAACTGGCCAGTTTTCTCTCTGCTGGAGGTAATATATCTGAGTCATTTCCAAAAGTCAACAGGGCTAACAACGTTTTTAATTTTGACAGTTTTTACTATTGACATATGTTGCCTCATAGTACATACTCTAGAATATGCAAGTTGATGAAACCCTGCTCTACAACCTGATAGGTACCAATATAAAGCAAGGGCGCAGAAAAGTGGACATGACGCAAGAGCAACTTGCCGATGCGGTTGGAGTACTGCGTACCTCCATTACCAACATTGAGGCAGGTCGTCAGAAGCCCCCTCTGCATTTGCTCTATGAGATATGTATTGCTCTTGGAGTGGAGGTGGCAGCGATTTTACCAACCAACGCCGCAGTCTCCCAACAAACTACAAGGTCGATCTCTATCGATGGAGTCATCAAGGAAATACCTCCTAAAACAGCCGAGTTTCTTAAGCAGTTGCTAGAGGAATAAGTACACGTGAGGAAATATGTCAAACAGAGCAGTAGAGATAGCAAAGCAGACGCTTGAAGGCTTTGAAGAGCAGCTCCCGATCGATGTCCAGGCCATCTTACAGGCTCACAATATCGCTATCCGTAGACAGCCTCTGGAGGAGACTGTTTCAGGAATGCTCGTGATCAAGGAAGGTCATGCGATCATTGGCGTGAATGAGAGCCATCATCCCAATCGACAGCGATTTACGCTTGCCCACGAACTCGGACATTTTCTACTCCATGGCAACTCGTCAAGTGTCTTTATTGACGCTTCCCCCGTATTTTTTCGGGATGAAACATCTTCTGAGGGTAGTAAACTGCAAGAGATAGAAGCGAATGCCTTTGCAGCAGAACTGCTGATGCCTGAGAACATACTTCGGAGAATCATCAACAACCAACCACTTGATGCCTTTGATGAAGGAGCCGTACGACGGTTGGCAGCTCAGTTCGGTGTAAGCACACAAGCCATTACTATTCGATTGACGAAATTAGGATTAATCAATTAGCTATTACAGGCTCGCTCGGTATCCACAACTCTGTTCGCGGGTAGACTTTGTCCACCAGTTTTGGCTCCTATCTGGGGAGGAAGTTCGTCATCTCCTTGAACAGCATTGGAGGCAAGTAGGGACAGACCTCGATGTCAATGACTTTACCGACAAAGAAGCATCACCGCGATTACTGGAGGCAATTTTCGCCTGATCCATCGCCTCTTGGCGCAGATTAAGCGTATTCTGCGCGTTAACGAACTCCACATTATTACCAAAGAGGCCGTTGAAGCAGCGCGAGAAAATATGTGATTGGGCATGCGTGAGGCAGGGGGAGTGCTACAAATCTCACGAAAAGGGTGTCACGAACCAACCAAATTCACAGATACTTGCACTTTCTCCGACCCGTTTTCTTGTGGCTGTCGTGCTCTTCCTTCTCACGCTTTATCCACTTGGCAGGTTCTTATGTGACTGCTATACTCTTACTAAAAGCAACAAAAAAGGAAGAAGAAGTCTGTGCCATCACGACCAGAGAGTAATGCTACTGATCGGGAGCTCCATTCTACCACAGAACACCTACAGGGTATCGTGGAGCGTGTCACCTTCCACTCGGAAGATTCCGGCTACACTGTGGCTCGGCTCAAGGTGCCTTCCATACGCGATCTCGTCACTATCATTGGGCGCTTTCCCGATATTCATGCTGGACAGACATTGCGCGTCACGGGCTACTGGCGTGAACATCCCAAAT
>WNFX01005569.1_pt1 | contig 12115 bp, 10 predicted proteins | sample 5400111 | NCBI WGS metagenome assembly WNFX01 (sample SAMN13153363, study PRJNA577476) | soil metagenome | isolation source: 40 cm soil or saprolite under grassland replicate 1 | place: USA:California | collected 2016-06-15
CGTGACACGGCGCGATCGGCGGCGGACACGCGCTGGAGTGCCGCCCCCTGCGCGCCGAATGCGATCAGCTCGCCGGCCCCGCGGAGCAGGTCCATGCTCGCGGCGGCAAGCTCGCCCCGCCGCGGCGCGATCTGGCGTTCGGCCCGCCGTGCCACGAGCCCGGCGAGCCAGGGTGCGACCAGCGCGACGGTGAGCAGGCTGATCCCCACGACCACACCCGCGCCGGGCACAAGGGCGGTCATGACCGCGACCGTGCCCGCCCCCGTCACGCCCGCGACCACGTACGGCAGCGCGACCCGCAGCCATCGGTCGGCGAGGCCGTCGATGTCGGCGACGAGGCGGCTGACAAGATCACCGGAGCGAAAGGCCGCGAGGCCGGCCGGCGCGAGGCGCTCCAGGCGGGCGTAGACGCTCACCCGCAGGTCGGCGAGGATCCGCAGCGCGGCGTCATGCCCGGCCAGCCGTTCGGCGTAACGGAAGACGCCGCGCCCGATACCGAACGCCCGCACGGCCGTGATCGCCACGAACAGATAAAGCACGGGCGGCTGCTGCGCCGCCCGGGAAATCAGCCAGGCAGCGGTGCCGGTGAGGCCGATGGCGCAGCCCGCCGCGAAGATCCCGGCCAGCGCCGCGATGGCCAGCCGCCCCGCCGCATGTCGCGACGTTGCCATCACACGGGCGGGCCGCCTCGCGCTGGGCGCGCTCACGTCGTTATCCCCAGGGCGGGCGATGGCCAGCGTGTTATCCACAGAACGGCATTCGCCCCTCCCAACACCCTTGACAGCCTGCCAAGATCGGCAGTGGGGCAACAGCCCCCAAGGGTGGGCGGGCTTGTAAGTGGAAAAACGGTGATGGGTGCGCCAGGTGTCATGTCGGCACCTTCTCGGCGGCGAGATCGAGCCTGATTACCCGGTCGGCGGCGGCGAGCGGCGCGGGCTTGTGCGTGACCACAAGCACCGCGTGGCCGGCCGCCGCGAGACCGCGCAATGTTTCGATGACCTGCGCCTCGCATGCCGCGTCGAGCCCGGCCGTTGGCTCGTCGAGAAGCAGGACAGGCCGGGCGGTCAGCAGCGCGCGGGCCAGCGCCACCCGGCGTCGCTGCCCGGCCGACAGGCCGCTGCCCCGCTCCCCCACCGGCGTTTCCAGCCCGATCTCGGTGAGCGCCGCGGCGCGGGCGGCCGCGGCGACGTCGTCGGCGGCGGCATCGGGTACGCCGAGGCGGATGTTGCTCGCGATTGTTCCTGGGAAAAGGACAGGGTCCTGGGGAAGCCAGGCGACGCGAGAACGCCAGTCGTCTGGGTCGATCTCGGTGAGATCCGTCTCGCCCTCGCGATCCTGCACGATCACGCGGCCGGCGGAGGGGCGGGCGAAGCCGAGCAAGACGGCGGCCAATGTCGATTTTCCGCAGCCGCTCGGCCCCGCGAGCGCCGCGATCTGTCCGCGGGCGATGCGCAGCCGGATCCGGTCGGGTGCGGGGCCCGCGCGCCCAGGGTGGGTCACGCTGACATCCTCGACCCGGATGGCCAGCGGATCCGGCGCGGGCCGCAGCGCTGCCGCCGAACCGGCGGCGGGTGCGGGCTTGTCGAGCACGCCAAAAACCTCGGCGGCTGCGGCCAGGCCGTCCGCGCTCGCGTGGAATTGGGCGGCGGCCTGGCGAAGAGGCAGGTATGCCTCGGGCGCGAGGATCAGGACGAGCAACCCGGTTCGCAGGTCAAGGTGGCCGTATACCAGGCGCAGCCCGATACCGACGGCGACGAGGGCGACCGACAGTGTCGCGGTGAATTCAAGTACGAGCGACGAAAGGAACGCCAGCCGCAGCGTGCCCATGGTCGCCTGCCTGTAGTCGGTTGTGACCTTGCGAATCGCCTGGGTCTGCGCCTTGGCCCGGCCGAACACCTTCAGCGTCGGCAGCCCGGCGACGACGTCGAGGAAGTGGTGGGAGAGCCGGGCGAGCGCGAGCCAGCGCCGCCGCGTGTGACGCTGGGTCGCCCGCCCGACGAGCGCGCCGAACAGCGGGATCAGGGGAAGGGTGAGGGCAATCGTGGCGCCGGCGATCAGGTCCGCCGAACCGATCTGGGCCACCACCGCCAGCGGTATCACGATGGCGAGCACGAGTTGCGGAAGGTAGGAGGCGAAGTAGCCGTCCAGCGCGTCGATCCCCTGGGTAGCGAGCGTCACAAGTTCGGCGGTGCTGTGCTCCCCCCGGCCGGCACCATCTTCCCGGCCGGCACCATCTTCCCGGCCGGCACCATCTTCCCGGCCGGCACCCCCCGCAAGCCACCGCGGGCCGAGTGCGACCGCATGGCCGAGCAGCTGGCGGCGCAGCGTCGACTTCACCGCTGCCGACGCCCGGTAGGAGGATGCCTCAGTGGCCCAGGCCACGAGCGCACGGCCCGCCAGCACGATCGCCAGCGCCACGATGGTGCCCGTCAGCGCGGCCAGCCCTTCGGCGGTTCGGACCGTGCCCTTGGCTCCCGGCGCGTGGGGCGCGAACACGCTGGTGATCGCCCCGGCCAGCAGCCGTGCCTGGGCGATGATGAGAAAAGCGGCAACGGTGCCGAGGGCGACAAGGACGCCAATATGGACCGCGGTCTGCCGCGCGTGCCGCAACAGCCGGGGGTCCAGTGACCTCATGCCACCATCTTGGCTTGTCTCCACTACTGATCGTTAGTGCGGCACTGCTTCGGATGGCCAGGCTGCGCTCATAGCCAGCTATCCCGCCCCGCCCCGGCGGGAGCGGGATGGCCAGTCCTGCCGCACGCGCCGCAGTCGCCATTACCCATCAGCCTGGCAAGCGGCTCCATAGCCGAAAAGATGACGTTGGGCCTGATCAGGAGGGACCAATGGTCCGGCGGGCGCGGGCCCGTGCCTCTATCCGCTACCGCCGATCCCGCATTGCCTGAACACATGAGCCACATTGACCAGCTGGGAATGGCACCGCAGGCACACGATGTGGTGCGCACGAGTTGCGGTCGAACAATCACCATCGGGCGGCTGACGCTGACCGGACCGGCGCACCCGCTGGGCCGGATCACGGTGAACATCGACTGCCAGCCGCACGACCACGAGCAGGTTTGGATGAGCCTGACGGCGGCCGAATGCCGGCGCCTCGCCGGGAGCCTGCTCGACCAGGCGGACGCCGCCGACAAGGAGTACGCGGCCGAGACCGACGGCGCACCGACCGCGCCAGCCGCATCCGCGGTCCGGCCCGTGCTGGCGCCCGGGCAGATCGAGGTCTCCTTCGTCTCGGGCGAGTTGTATGCCGTTCATATGCGCGGCCATCACATGCTGACCGACCAGCCCGTGAAGGACGGCGGGCGTGATGTCGCGGCGACGCCTACCGAGTTGCTCGTGGCCTCGCTCGCGTCCTGCGTCGCCTTCTACTCGGGCCGTTACCTGTCACGGCACGACATCTCACGTGCCGGTCTGCAGGTATCGGGAAGATTCGAGCTGACCGGGGGCCCGGCCCGGGTTGGCGCGGTCCGGCTGCGGATCCGGGTCCCGGCCGAGTTTCCCGCGGAACGGACCGCTGCCCTGCTCGCGGTCGCATCACACTGCACCGTGCACAACACGCTCCGCACCCCCCCGGCGGTGGACATCGCGCTCGCCTCTCCATGATCGCGCCCGTCAGTCCATGATCGCGGACCCGGGCGAGGGCGCTGGGCGGGCGGCTCGCCGTCTTCCCACGCTTGTCTCACCACATTCGCGTCAGAGCCGCAGTGTCCCGGAGACGCCGTGATGTCGGAAAATCGGCACACCAACAGCCCCGAGACCCATCATGAAGCCGTGGCGCGGGGGGGTGAGCACGGCGGGCCATCCAATGCCACCTGCGAGTTTGCCACGTGAGCGACGGGCTGGGCACGATTTTTCGGACCAGCGCACCGCACGCCCGCTGCGGACGGTATCTCGTCACACGTGCCTAACGTCCCCTCAACCCCCAGGTCACGCACGCCTGCCAGGCTCAGCGTGTGAAAAGCCGGCGTCACCGGGCAGCAGGGAGGACATCATCCGCATCGCACTTGTCGCACACGATGGCAAGAAAACCGACCTGCTGGAGTGGGCGGCGTTCAACCAGGGAACGCTGGAGCGCCATGCGCTCTACGCCACAAGCACCACCGGCGACCTGCTCGAACGCGAGCTTGGCATGGAGATCGTCAAGCTACGCAGCGGCCCGCTCGGCGGGGATCAGCAGATCGGCGCGAAGATCGCCGAAGGCGAGATCGACCTCCTCGTCTTCTTCTGGGACCCACTCAGCTCGCAGCCGCACGATCACGATGTCAAGGCACTGCTGCGGCTCGGCGCGGTCTGGAATGTCCCGATGGCGTGCAACCGGGCAAGCGCCGACCTGATGATCTCATCGCCGCTGATCGGGGCGCCGCAGTCCATGCTCGCCGACACTCCGCACGAGGCGCGCCGAAACCGGGATCCCGTGCATTAACCGTAACGCGTCCGGGTAAATGCAAAACGGAACCGGTACTACGGCCCACGGTGGGGAATTGTGGCTAAACGGGGCTTCTTACCGGATAGATGCTTTTGGGGAGGCACACGATGCTCAAGCGTTCGCCAATGCGTAACGGCAAGACGCGCGTGACGTTCAGCTTGCCGGCTGACCAGCCGGCCGGAGTCGTCAGCGTCGTCGGCGATTTCAATGAGTGGCAGCCCGGACGGCACGAGCTGGCACATCGCCGCAACGGGTCCCGCAGCATAACCGCGGATCTTTCCACCGGGTGCTACCGGTTCCGGTACCTCGCCAGCGGCGACCTCTGGTTTGACGAGCCCACCGCCGACCAGATCGACGCCGCCGGTTCGATCATCAACATCTGAGCGCGACGTGATGCTGCCGCACGCCCGAGCTTGACGGTCAGCGTCAACCTGCAGCACCTGCGACTGTGTGACCAAGGTCCCGGCACAAAGAGGCCATATGTCCCTGCTGTCTCACGGCCGGTTCGCGCATCGTGGCTACTGGCACCCGCCAGCAAAGACGGGTCACTGGGCACCTGCCCGCCTTCGGGCGTGGCGGGCATGGTGTCGCGGCCGGGACGGAGAGCGGAACATACGGCCTGTGCGGGGCCGTAAGGCACCCCGTCGCGAGACGGAATATCCGTCGTGCCGCTGTCAGACCCCTGCTGACGGGTGCCTGTTTGCGCGCGTCACGCTGCCGCCCGCCCGCCTAGGCGTGTTCCACGCGGGCACACGAAGATCGTCCGCGTGAGCCGTTCTGCATCAATCTCCTCCCGGCCCGCCCTCGCCGGTCCGGCCGACCCGCCCGAGCCGCCCGAGCCGCCGGAGGGCCGCCACATCTGTGATGGTCACGTGCCCGTGGCGGGTGCTGACCACGCCGCGTTGCCGCCACTGGCGCAGGGCCCGGGTAACCGTCGCCCGGGAAACACCGACCCAGCTCGCGAGGTCGGCCTGGGACAGCGGAACCGCGAGCGTCACGCCCTGCTCGGTGGCCTCACCGCAGCGAAGCGCCAGGAGCAGCAGCAGCCGGGCGAGGTGCTGGGCGCCGCTGCTTTCCATCCGGTCCCGCCGGTTGTCGTCGACCTCACGCTGGCGCTCTGTCATCGCCCGCCGATACGCGCGGACGGCACCAGGATGGCCGTCAAGGAAGGCCGTGAACCTTTCGGCGAGGACAATGAGTGCCTCGACCCGCATCAGCGCGCGGACCGTCGCGGTGCGGTAACCGTCGAGGTCGCCGGCGCGTTCGCCGACGACGTCGCCGGGACCACGCAGCGCAAGGACGATCTCGTGGCCTTCCATCGTCCCCGACACGACTTTGGTCCAGCCGCTGAGCAGGATGAACAGGTGCGTGGAGGGATCTCCCTCCAGGCACAGGGTCATCCCGCGATGAAAGGCCGTTTCCCGGCTCCGCGCCCTGAGGGCCGCCCGTTCGCCGTCACCGAGGAGTTCCCAGAACCCCACGGAAGGCCGTGCTTCATGCATCCAGCCGCCGCTGAGTCGGTTGCGTGTTCCCGGCGCCGGTTACCCAGCGCCGGCTTCCACCATGTGCCCGCCGGTGACGGCAGGCAACCCTCCCAAGCCGGGCGGCCAGCCCGCGGCGGCTACCCGGCAGTCCAGATCCGCCCCTGTGCGATCTGGCACACCGTGAGGATTAGATCCGCCCGGCCAGGATCAGCGTGACGAGCGTCCACGCGGCGAAGCAGATAACCGCGGTAGCGGCCCAGCCGAGGGCCAGGTGAGCGCGCAGCTTGCGGACGCGTGCGGCCGCGAGCACGGCTTGCGCGCGCTCCCGCCAGAGCGCCGTCGAGATCGGTGCTTGCCTGCGTACCTGAGTCCACGGCGCCCGCGGATCGACCGGGGCGCCGATCAGGCGGCGCAACTCCCCAAGTTCGTCGGTCAGCTGCCGCCCGGCTGTGATCATCAGGCTCACGGTCCTGATCACGCTGACCACCAGCACCGCGAACATGGCCGCACAGACCACGCTGCGCGCGCCAGCGTGCAGGTTCATCGGCAGAACCACTTCTTCGACCGCGACGCCGATGATCACGGCGGAGATCACGACACCGCTCACTACCAGGGCGGGACGAGCGTCGCTGAGCAGCTCGGCCGTCGCGTCGAGCGTGTCGTCCGCCGTTGGGCCGTCAATCATCGAGCCGTCGGTGTCGCTACCGCGCATCGGCTCTACGGCCGCCCTGATCGCTATCATCGCCATGATCGCCTCCGTTGCTCCTGACTCCCACACCTTCAGGAGAACGGGAGGGAGACGATCGTGCCGACGCACCGGAGACAGCCGGGCTGTCTCATTTGACGCAAACGCTCGTCGTCCGCTTACCGGATCAGGTCTGTGGCCTTGCCCAGCTCAATAGCGCGGCACCCGCGCTGCGACCCTCCGCCCAAGGCGGCCAGCCGGGCGCCAGCACGCACGGACAGTCCCCCACCGGCAGCCACAGCGAGCGGATGCCGGACCCGGACCGGGCGGCCGCGACGTCGCGCGGGTCCAGTCCTGGCCCGCCGCGGGCTCAGGCGACTTGGCTGCCGGGAGAGACTGCTGAGGCGTGCGTCGTGCCGTCAGCGCGGGTCGTAGTGCTCGTAGCGATACTGCGCGGACGGGCGACTGTGGCGCTTGGCCATTTCACCTCCTCTGCTCGGTCCCAGCCGAATCGAGCACAGGGGGATACGTCCTGCGCCCAGGGCAGATGTACTAATAACAGAGTGTGTTCCCCGTCACGTCAACTCGATAGCGAGCCCTGATCAACTCAAGCACCGCGCAGGCTGCCAAGCAGGAGTCACACTAAGCACATTCGTGCCGTTTTCGGTCACCCGGCGCGACCTTGGCGAAGCTTACGCCGACCCGCAGGCATCGCCGACGGACCCGCGTAAGAGCAGGTCGGCGGTGCGAAACTGGCTGTCACCGGCATCGGCCTGTGATCAGTTCCCGCCCGGAGGACAGTAATCTGCGTGTCATTATTGCTGAGCGGTGCGCGGTCGCCGCGATTTCTAATGTGTCCAGCAGGTTAGGTTGCACCTACGGTGCGCCTGCCGCCAACTCCGGCTGGCGAACGTCGCTGGCGGTCCCGGTTCGGGGCGGGCCACTCGGCCTTCAGCCGTTCACTCAGGGAGCGCCGTTATGTCGGCGAGCACCGTCCGCCCCGAGATCACATTTGGCATCACGATCTTCACCCAGCACTGTGCGCCAGGCGAGGTCATCCCGCCGCTCCATCGCGTTTCGCGGGCATCGGCCGCCGTCTCATTCGGCTCGGTCACGAACTCGATGCCCGCGATTTCTGGCTGCCCGGAAATGGCTCGCTGCAAGAGCGCGCCAGATGGATACGCGCGGTCGTTATGATAGCGGACAAATTTGAAGCCTTGCCTCCGGTAGTATCTGCGCAGCTCCATATTGGTGGTCCATACGTCGATCCGGATCCATTTAGCCCCGCAGGCCGCCGCCTGATTCCCCGCCCAGCTAAACAGAGCCGCGCCAAGGCGCATCCCGGCGTAACGGCGATCCACCACCACCCGGTGCACAGAAACGCCTGGGCCGTCATCTTCCCAGGTCCACAGTTTCGGCAAGTTCGGGTTCTGCTTATACTCGATCGTAATTGTAGCAGCCGCGATATCGCCGTCCCAGACAATCCAGGTCTTGTCCGAGTTGATGTCGTCCGTCACCCGCTTGGCGCGACCGGCCGACGACGGCCAAGGGTCCTGCCACTGATCGGTACCCCTGGTCTGCAGCCAGCGGGCTGCCCGGTCGATGAGACTGATCACGGTCTCCGCCTCGTGTTCCTTCGCGCGGCGAATTAGGAATGTCTTCATTTCTCCACTGTTCCATCGGAATGTGTGGACCGTCTTTCACGGCTTCAAGCTGCTCAAGCCCGCCTATCGCTGCTAATGCCTCTTGTGACCGTCCCGGCCGCGTCGCCTGGCGCGGCCGGGACAGCCCGGTGCCGCTTCTCGACATTCGATGCCCTGAGCTCGAGAAGGCAACACCATTCCCCCTTCGCCAACGATTACGCATGGCTCAGCTACGGGCTCCGTCCCGCCGCGTACCCAAGCACCTGTCAGCTGGAAATATATGTACCATTACAAATCCTTGACGAGATCCTCAAGAGGCGGGACCTCATCAAAATCGATGACGAAATGGTTTCGGTCCGCCGGATAGACGGTCACCGTGTACCGAATTGGCTTGTGGCCATGACCATATGCTGTGCGATGTGTTCCTACCACTAGTTCTGTACCTGTATTGAGCAGCCTGAAAAAGCGGATCTCCCCGGCGTTAGGTGACCGGACAAGCAGCCTGTCGCGGTAACCAACCTGCGCGATGCCCAGCATGTCGGCGACGTAGTTACTCGCGCCCGTCGGTATATCGGTGGCCTGAATAAGAGCCACCGCGCCCAACTGGACGAACTCCATCGGATAGTACGACGTCTGAAGCGAGGACGGGCTGTGGTCGATAAAGCGCTGTTGATGCCTGATGACGACGGTTGAGCCCTTCTCGATCTGCAATTCCCTGGCGACGTCGGCGTCTGCATTCTGGACCTCTACCCGAGGCTGGCTGACGGAGGGCTCACGGCCCTGCTGTCGTACCGCCTCCTCGAAGGTCTTGCTCTCAAGGGGCGTGTGCAAGCGCACGATGAACGGCGTGATTGTCTCAACGACGAACGTGCCACGGCCCGGCTGTGTGACGACAAGCCCACGGGTGGTGAGCCACTTGATCGCGTCCCGGACCGTGTTGCGGGATGCGTTGCCGTAGTGTTCGCGCAGTTCGATCTCGGTAGGGAGTTGGGCCCCCGGCCGCAGGTCGCCCGATTCGATCTGCTCGCGCAGGTCTTCGGCGATCTGCCGGTACATCGGGTCCGCCATGGTTACTCCTCGTTGAGAGATACCAGTAGCACCACAGGGTTGGGTGTACCCACTAGTGGGTGCTACCTACCTCGGTTAGCTGAGCGGGATTGTCCCAACCTCTGAGGTTTATGGGCGGGTGAGCCTGGCTACATACCTATCATGCCACTCGTTGGAATGTTTAGACTAGGTCAACAAGTAAGAATAGCTCGGATCGACCCAGCGTGTCAGTTGATCTGGGCGGAAGGTTCAGTCCCACTCAGTCAGATGGCAGGGCACGAGGAGGGTTGAAGATGGTAACGAGTGCGCACGGCTTCCTGTCGCCCGCTCCCGACAACGGCGCTGGTCACGGCCGCTCCGAGGGCAGTGAGAGGCCCGGCGGCTCCGCGCCGGGCCCGGCGCCCCCGTTCCCGGGCTCACGGGATGGTCCCCGCTACTGCCCGATGCTCGCCGTTGACATCCAGTCCTTCGGCGACCTCAGGCGCGGGGACGACGTCCAAGGCTTCCTCCGGGCCGCCATGTACAACGTGCTCGTCCAGGCCTTCTGCGACTCGGGCCTGTCGTGGCCGACGTGCCACCACGAGGACCGCGGCGACGGTGTCCTGGCCGTCGCGCCGCCCGGCGCACCGGCGACGGCGTTCCTCGACCCGCTCGTCGATCACGTGCGCGCGGGCCTGCGCAGGCACAACAGGTTCTGCAACGATCTCGCCCGGATCAGCCTGCGGATGTCGGTGCATGCCGGGCAGGTCTACTTCGACGAGAACGGTGTCTCCGGTCACGCGGTGACCCGCCTGTTCCGCATGCTTGACGCCGACTCGGTCAAGGGCGCGCTGGCTGAATCCGGATGCGACTTCGCGCTGGTGACGTCCGAGGTCCTCTACGAGGACGTCATCAGCCAGGCACCCGGGCTCATCGACCCCGGCATGTACGCGCCGATCGACATCGGCTGCAAGGAGACGGCGGCGCGCGCATGGTTCTACCTACCGCCCGTGCGCAACCCGTTCGTGGTCAGTGTCTCGGGCCAGGAACCCCGCGAGCGGGTGCCGGGGGGGCTAAGGCTCGCCGGGGCCGGCACCCGCCGTAAGGCGCATCCGTCGGCCTCTCCGCGCGCGGGCGGGCTGACCATACCGCTGCCGCGCGCGCCGTCGGCGGCCGCGGGTGCAGCGGCCGCGGGTGCGGCGGCGCCGACGGCGGCCGCGGGTCCAGCGGGAGCGGCAGCGCAGGACACGCCGGCCAAGGACAGCGGCAGCGTGACCGCGCGCGCCCGCCTCATCGCGAGCAAGGCGGCGACCATGCCCGGATGGCTGGCCGGCATACCGTCGAACACTTCATGGCAGCCGCGATTCCGCGGCCGCGCTCACCCGGGGCAGCGCGTCCAGCATGTCTGAGCCCCGCTTACGCCTTATTCGTGATCGCGGCTGGATTCGGCCCCGACGGCACGGAATCCGCCACGATCACGCGCGCGTACGGGAAACCTGGCCGGGCTCCAGCGGAGGGGTGCCGACCGGGCAGCACGTGCGGCGCCCGCGGCACGTTTATGCCCACCCGACCACCGAACATTTCGCTCCGCTTTTCGTCACGCTCGGCAGTGCCGACAGCGAAGCGCCCGTGACCACGATCACTGGCTACTGGCTGGGGCTGGCCAAGCGCTCGATCCAGGTGGCGTGACGCCGGGTGCCTTCCGCTCGAACAGGCCCGGCGGCCTCGGCGGGGACGGCCGGGCATCGGCGTCGGTAACCGGCTTCGCGCCTGCGATGAATCTCTCCAGGCCGCGCCCGTGCATCACCCGTCCGGGAAATGGGTCAGCGGCCGAGAGCCTGGTCAGCGCCGTCACCGGCAGGTCGCGGCGGGCGGCGGCGAGCACGAGGTTGCCGAACCGCCTGCCGCGCAGCACCGCGGGATCGGCAATCAGGCAGACCTCGGCGAAGACCGCGCTCACCGTGGCCGCCTGCGCCCGCGCGTGCGCCAGCTGATGACCGTCCGCGACGTTGGCCGCGAACAGGCCCTCCGCGGTCAGCGCACGGGCGGCGGCCGCAACGAATTCCGCCGAGGTCAGGTGTGCTGGCGTGCGTCCGGCCGCAAACACGTCAGCGATCACGACGTCGACCGACCCGGCCGCGACGTTCTCAAGAACCGCACGGGCATCTGCGATGCGGACGCGCAGCCAGCCGCGCGGCCCGGATGGCAGCCGCCTGCGGACCATCTCGACCAGCGCCCCGTCGATCTTGGCAGCCAGCTGCCTCGACCCGGGCCGGGTCGCCGCGACATACCTGGCCAGGGTCAGGCCACCCGCGCCGAGATGCGCGACGCGCAGCGGCCGACCGGGCGCGCCCGCGAGGTCGATCACGTGCCCGACGCGCCGCATGTACTCAAAATCCAGGTACGAGGGATCGTCGAGGTCCACGTGCGACTGCGGCGCGCCGTCGAGCAACAGCGTCCACGCGCGCGGCCGGTCAGGGTCGCGGACGAGTTCGGCAACGCCCGAGCTGACTTCCTCCCGGATGATCAGCTCGCGGCGGCGGGGGCGCTGGCGGTGGGCCATATCCCAGTATCGGGTGAAATCGCCTTCCGACCGCAGCGCCATGATCCGTTTTTGTGTAAACCTGACCGCGATTATCGCGGTCAGGTTTACACAAAAACGGATCATGGCGAGCAGGGCAGGCGTGGCCCCTCGCGTGTTCTTCGCGTGAATCGAACCAGCGTTGCCGAGGCGCGTTGGGGCCGCGATGGCTCGTCGCTGCTGCTTGGACCGGGTTCAGCAGCTTGCCGCTCACCGCGACAGGTGGGCGCCGAGGAAGGCGAGCTGCGCCGGGAG
>WNFX01011830.1_pt1 | contig 12115 bp, 12 predicted proteins | sample 5400111 | NCBI WGS metagenome assembly WNFX01 (sample SAMN13153363, study PRJNA577476) | soil metagenome | isolation source: 40 cm soil or saprolite under grassland replicate 1 | place: USA:California | collected 2016-06-15
GTCTGCGTCCAGGAGCGAGCCGAACACACTGGGAGCATCGAAAGACGGGCAGCAATGCCAGTCAATGGTGCCGTCGGTTCCTACCAGGGCCACGCAGTGCAGGTCACCGATCAGCCCGTGCTCGGACACCGGCAGATAGTCAGAACGCCCCGCCGTGCCCGGGCCAGCCGCCCCATCACTTCCGGTAGCTGCCATGGCGGAATTCGTCGGCCAGCGACGGATGCGACGGAGACCAGCCGAGCTCGGCCCGGGCCTTGGCCGCGTCGGTGCCCTGATCGAGCAGGAGGACTTCGGCAAAATTGTCGCCGAGGCGTGCCCGGGCCTCCTCCTCGGAGCCGGGGACCGCTCCGGCAGCGCCGGCGGCGACCGCGGCCGCCTCGGTGAGGTCGGCAACGGCCGGGTTCACTCCGTTGCCGATGACGTAGCGGCCGCGGGCCGAGCCGTCTTCCAGGACGCGCCGGAAGAAATCCGCCAGGTCGGCGACGTGCACCGTCGACCAGTGCTGCTGCCCCGTGCCGAGCATGATCAAGTTCCCGGCGTCGTCGCGGGGGGAGGCAAGAAGCGCCCCGGGGATCGCTCCCCCGCCGTCACCGTAAGCGGTACTGGCGACGATCACGGTTGCGCGCATGCCTGTGGCGCCGAGGACCCGGCGTTCGATCGGCTCCTTCCACGCCACCAGCGCCGGCGCATGGAACGGAGACTCCTCGGTGATGGAGGTGTTGTTCCCGTAGACCCACGCGCCGCTGATCTCGATATAGGTCTTGCCGGTGCCGGCGAACGCTTCGATCACCGCATCGGCCACGGCGGAGTCCAGGCCGGCGCTGGTGGCGTCGCCGGGACTGGCCGTGTGGATGGCCCCGTCGGCATCCTCCAGCAGGCTCACCACCGCTGGCCGGTTGTAAAGGTCGACGACAGCCGCCTTGGCGCCGCGGGCGGCCACGATACCCGCCTGGGTGTTGTCGCGGACGAGCGCCGTCACCTCGTGGCCGTGCTCGTGCAGCTCGGTCAGTACGTGAGATCCGATGTACCCGGTTGCACCGGTGAGTGCCACTTTCATAGCCGGAGCCTCCTCCTGTTGGTCATTGGAACCGGTCCTATCCCAGGGTTGCCGCCATGCAGGTGAGAGGTCGTCACCAGATCCCGGTGATTCACCAGACCGGGGCACCGCCGAGGCTGCCCGGTTCAGACAGACATGCCGGTCCGCCGCGAGGCCAACCCGCGCCTGTTCGTCGTCGGCCAGATCCACGGTAGGCTCAAGTCGCCCGTTTGAGGTCCCCCGCCTGCGATGCCGTGAAGATCCGCTGCCGCAGACGCCGCACGTCCTCCCCGGCGGTGCGCCAGCTCACAGCGTCCCAGCCAGAAGGAACGTCCTCCGGTCCGTTCACCACCATCGTGGCGTCCAACTTGCCCATCGGTTCCGGTGTCCTTGCCCATCGTCTGCCTCACGGGCTCACCTGACCGCGTCAGCGCCCCTTCGGGCCCGGGCACCAGCCCGGTATCCGGCCAGTTATCCCCGACGGCCAGCAAGAGGAGCCAGCCATCAACGTCCAGGTTTCCTGCCGCCTTTCGGCCACCGGCATTCGCCTCCCGGTCACCCTGTTCCCGCCCGGGACCTGGGCCTTCCTTACGGTCGGCTTACCGGGCATACGCCCGGACCCGGACGGGGTTTCCACGTTTCACACCTGCGAGATACGACCGGGGTGGGTGCCCCCTCTACCCCGGGGACGGCGGTGCTCCTCCCGGCCGGATGCCGATGGGACGGGAGGCCCTTGGGCTTTCCCTGTGCTCCGCACCCCGCCGTTACCGGCGGCGCACGACGGGCGGGGCCGGGCCGTGAGCACGCGCCCGGAACTACGCGACCGACATCATCGGCCTCCAACCCGCGAGTTCACTCGCATAGTGCGACCTCGTGTCGCAACGGCAGATGCGGACGTCATGACGTCGTTTCGATATCAGGGCGCGGTTGAGGGCCGGTATCGATCCCAGCGGAGGTGCTATGCCATCTGCCTGCCGGATGTCGCCAGGAATTCGGCAGCCGCGACGTGATCGCGCCCGCGCTGATGCCACAGCACGACGACCTCATCCTCGCTCGCTGCGACGACGCGCGCGCCGAGCCAGCGTTCGGCCTCGCTCTGGAATGGATTCCACGTCTCAGCCCATCCCGGCCGTCGTTCCAGCGACGCCTTGAGGCCATAGCTGCTTCCGGCGTACGGCAATGGCCGCGGCCAGTGGAATTCTAGGTCATCGTGATAGACCTCGGCCGCGAGCTGGGGGTTGCGCTCCTCAACAGACCGGATACCTGCAAGACCACATCGACCGCACTCATCGCTGATCCCTCCTGCGAGCTGGGTGCCCAGCCAGCGTACGGATGGCCGCGGTACGCCTCCGTGCATCCTCCGCCCCGGGCCGGTTCATGTGCCAGCTCACGCCCGGACCCGGGCAGGAACCACGTACGCCACGGGCACCAGGCCGGGCAGAACCCCATCCCTGGCACATGCTGACATGTGGGACACGGCGGCGGGAGGGATCGCGCCAGGACCGATTCTGGCCGGTTTGTCGGCGGGTCCGGGTGGGCAGGGAGGCCGAGGACTTGATTGAGGACCTGCTGTCATGAGGCACCAGAGGCCGGCAAGGCTCCAGCAGTTCCGGGACTGGGTTAACAACGCCCCGGTCTGGCAGCCTGCCGTTGCCGCCCTGCTGCTGGCAGTGGCGAGTCTCACCGGGACTGTTGCCGTGCTCCGGGCCGGGTTCTCTGTGCAGCCCGGTCCTGGCAGCAGTCGCCCGCTGTCCTCTCCCGAGCCGACCTACACCACCCCGCCAGCCGAGACGTTCCCGCCGTTCCGCTTCCATCTGCCCTCTCACCCGCCAGAGTGGGCTCGCCAGATACCGCCGCCACCCCCGCCCCCGCCTGTGGTCGTGGTGCCCACGCACCATCGCCACCGGTCGCCGACTCACACGCCGCACCCGAGCCACTCGCCCAGCCCGCCCCCATCGCCGTCCCCGACTTACACGCCCAGCCCGTTCCCGACTTACACGCCCAGCCCGCCCCCATCGCCGTCTCCCTCGCCCAGCAGCCGTCCATCCAGCCCGCCTGGCCGGCTTCCTCGGTGAGTGCCCAAACCTGCCGGGCGCGTCATGTGACGGGCTCGACCCCGAACTGTGGTTCACGCCCAGCGCGGGTCTGACGGGCAGGCATCGGGTCCGGCAATGACGAGGTCACGCTCTCTGCGCTACCTGAGGGCGCCACTGGCCAGCTCACTTTTAACATGCGTATCAATGCTCTCTCAGGTGGCATCGGGAACTGACTCCACTTGGGCAGATACTTTCCGCGGGTTTTAGTCGGTTCCCCTGCATTCAGGCCGTCATAGGGCGAAGCTGTCTCCTTGGAGGCCGGCCCCTGAACCTGGTCACCTCGGCCACTGCTGCCGTCAGGAAGCCAGGTTCGCCATGCGCCGCTACCATGGCCGCCACGCTCGCCGCTCTGCCCTTACCGCCCAGCTATCCCATCTCCCCGCCGTCGCCGCCCCCGCCCTGCTGCTCCCCCTTGCCAATCAGCCCGGCGCTCCCGCCGACGCTGGCCCGGCACCGGCCGGCGCTCTCCAGGTCACCGTGGCCGTTGCCCCCGCGATGGACAACGTGCGGCTCGCTCGCCAGGCGCTCGCCGCGGCCCAGGCCCGCCACGCTCACGTCCTGGCCCGCCGCGCGCATTTTAGGGCCACTCACGTCACCGTCCACCCCGGCGACAGCTTGTCACGCATCGCCCGCGAGCGGATCGGGGACGAGCACCGGTGGATGGACCTCTACGGGTTCAACCGTCACCGTATCGGGCCCGACCCCAACGTGATCACCCCGGGCCAGGTGCTGCGGCTGCCCCCGGACAGTTACGACTACACCTACGTCCCCCCGCCACCGCCGCCCCCACCGCCTGCCCCGCCTGCGCCAGCGGCCCCGGCACCCCCGGCAGCGCCCGCCCCGGCGGCACCAGCCCCGGCCCAGCAGCCTCTGGCCACGAGCTACAGCGGCGGTTCGTCCTTCCAGCAGTGCGTGATCGCACGCGAGTCCGGCGGCAACCCCCGCGCGGTCAACCCCACCTCTGGCGCCGGTGGCCTCTACCAGTTCCTGCCCTCAACCTGGGCTGCGCTGGGCCACGACGGCCTGCCGCAGAACGCCAGCGTGGCCGAGCAGAACCAGGCCTTCCAGGAGCAGTACGCGCAGTCCGGTACGGCTGCGTGGTCGCCTTACGACGGTTGCTGAGCTGCCCGTTTGCCGCGAGGTGAAGGAGCTGCCATGTCCGGTTCGGGAACCTATATCGGGGCACGGGCCTGCTGGTGGACATGGGCCGGCCGGTGACGATCACGGCGGCCCAGATCACACTCGGCCGGGCCCGTGGCGCCAGCTTCCAGTTGCGCGTCGGCGCGGCACCTGCCCTGGCACCTGCCCTGGCCAGCCTGCGTCCCGTCGCCCGTGCGGCCAACGCCGGCGGCGTGATGCACCTGCGGCTCACCCGGCCAGCGCACGGCCGTTACGTGCTCCTGTGGTTCACCAGCCTGCCGCCCGACCCGGCCGGCACCTTCCAGGAAACCGTGTACGGCCTCCAGCTGAAAGGCCGGACCTGACCGCCCGGCTCACGGCCCAGGCGGCGAAAACCGCGGGCGAACCGGAACCAGGGCCACAGGCGGCGCACAGATCACCCCTGGTCTCAGGGGATCAAGCCCCGATCTGCAGGGCCCGAAGCCGTCAGGCTTACCCATAGGTACCTTGCAGGACCTTCCGCACACGTCCGGTGAGCGTCTTGGGCGTCAGCTGATCACGTACATCGAGCAGGTAGCCAACAGGGGAGCTGGCTATGGCCTGTTGGCGAGTGTTCTTGATCTGCCACCAGGCTGTCCCGATGGCGGCCATGGCACCAGTAGCGGTGGTTGCCACTGGTGGTGCACCCAGGACGCCGAGGGTGGCACTGGCGGCGAGGGGAGGGGCCACGGATCCTGCCAGCAGCAGGGACCTGGCTGGTTCTAGTGGTTCGTAAGAACGTTTGCTTTAGTCTTCGCGCGTTTGTTGCTGCCGAGTCGTTCTGGCGGTCGGTGAGCGCGGCGATGGTGCCGGTGAGCTGGCGGACTGAGGGGGAAAAGCCGGGGTTACCAGCATCAGTCACCCTGCGACCCGGAAAAGGAAGCCCCCACTGCGACTGGGGCCGGGCCGGCCATGGGCTCAGCCTGCTCCGGCCCAGCATCGGCGGACTGGTCGCGCACCGGGGCCAGCTCGGTGGGCGCCCACTACGGCGCAACCGCGCTGTGGCGCGGGGCCGGTATGGTCGCCGCTGCAGGGGCCCGGCGAGACGGGCCTGCTCACCACGGTGGCTATCGGCCGGTGGGTTCGGCTCCCGCCTGCGAGGTCAGTTGCGCGATTGCCGCACCGGCGTCGATCCAGACGTTTTCCCGCGAGATGAGCCCGCCGCGGAACTCGAATACGTGCAGGATGCGGATGCTGATGCGGCGCCCATGGCCGGGGATGCCCATGAACTCCCCAACGACCCGTGCCGTCCAGATCATGTCGTCGACCACGAAGTTCTCGCCGTAGAGACGGTGCTTGACGTCGGCGTGCTCACCCTTGACGTTGCTGAACAGGTGCCCGTAGCGCTGGCCCGCCGCGGACGGCCCGTGCAGCTCGCCCGCTGGGTCACCGACCACGTCGTGGACGACATCGTCGGTGAAAGTCGCGAGCGTGCCTTCGACGTCGCCGTCCGCTTCCCGGCGGAAGTGGTCCTCGATGATCTGGTCGATCGCCTCCCGCGTGAGGCTGGCGGTTGCGGTCATTGTCATCCCTTCCCGGTCATTTGGCTTTACCAGACATCTAGCTAATAGGCTCATGGTAAAGTGAAGAGGTGCCTCAAGTCAACGCCCGCCGGAAGTATTCGTCGCCGCTTCGCGAGCGCCAGGTCCAGGCGACCCGCCGCGCCGTGCTGGCGGCGGCGCGGGAGTTGTTCATCGCCCAGGGCTATGGGGCCACCACGGTCGAGCAGATCGCCCACCGCGCCGGGGTGAGCAAGCCGACGGTGTTCACCGCGGTGGGCAACAAGCAGATGGTGCTGCGCGCGGTGCGCGACGTGGCGATCGCCGGCGACGACGAGCCCGTCCCGGTCGCCAGCCGCCCGGCGGCGGACCGCATCCGCGCCGAACCCGGCCAGCGCCGCGCTGTTGACCTGCTGGCTCAGCACCTCACCGGCGTTGCCAGCCGATACGCCCAGATCAACGAGGTCTTGCACGCCGCGGCGGACAGCGGCGAGGATGACCTTCGCGAACTGTGGCAGCTCGAAGAAGACCAGCGCCTCACCGGTGCCCGCTGGTGGGTCGGGGTTCTCACCAGCAAAGGGCCGCTGCGGCCGGGGCTCGACACCGGCACCGCGGCCGACGTGATGTGGCTGCTGATGTCGCCCGGCAACTACTACCGGCTCGTGCACCGGCGGCGATGGACGAAACAGAAGTACCAACAGTGGCTGGCCGCTTCAATCACCCAGCTGCTGTTTGCTGACCATCCCTGAGCCACCATCAAGCGGGCCCTTCCAGCCCCGCATGGCCTGGCCGCCAGCGTGAGGTTCTCCGGTATGGCAGGCCGGCCGGTGCCGCCGCACGGTCCGGGCTCGCAAGATTGCCTGAGAGCAGGAACCGTGGTCGAAGCCCTTGACCGGCGTGGGAGCAGCGGGCCGACGGCGGTGAAGCTGACGCTCGCGCATGGGGTCGCGTTAGTGACGCGTGTCTTTGTTTAGTTTTCGTTCAGGGTGCGGGACAATGACGCATGCCGAATCGCGTGCGCATCCTGACGGTGCCCGATGCTGACCGGGCGGAGCTGGAACGGCGGGCCCGGTCGAAGGGGGCCCCGGCCCGGGTGGTGGAACGGGCCCGGATCGTGCTGCTGGCCGCGGACGGGCTGACCGGCCCGCAGATTGCTGAGCGGGCGGGCTGCACCGAGCCGACGGTGATCAAGTGGCGGCGGCAGTATGGCGAGTCCGGGCTGGCCGGGCTGGAGGACGCGCCGCGCCCGGGCGGCCCGAAGACGGTGCTGACCGATGAGGTGGTGTGCCAGATCCTGGCCGCGACAGTGACCCCGCCCCCCGAGTCGCTGCAGGCGCAAGGAGTGACGCACTGGTCGAGCCGGCGGCTGGCGGACTGGCTGCGCCGGGCCAAAGGCATCAGCGTCAGTCATGACTCGATCTCGGTTCTGTGGCGCAAGTTCTGCCTGCAGCCACACCGCACCGAGGGGTTCAAGTTCTCCACCGACCCGCAGCTGGAAGCCAAGGTCCGCGACGTCGTGGGCCTCTACCTGGCACCGCCGGAGAATGCGGTGGTGGTCTGCGTGGATGAGAAAACCCAGATCCAGGCCCTGGACCGGACCCGGCCCGTCCTGCCGATGCGCCCCGGCATCCCCCAGCGGCAGACCCACGATTACATCGCCACGGCACCACCACCTTGTTCGCCGCCCTGGAGGCCGCCACCGGCACCGTCACCGACGCCTGCTACCCCCGCCACCGCCATGGCGAGTTCCTGCGCTTCCTGAACAAGGTCGCCGCCGCCTACCCCAGCCAGGACCTGCATATCGTGTGCGACAACTACGCCACCCACAAGCACGCCGATGTCCGCACGTGGCTGGCCCGCCCGGGGAACCAGCGGATTACCCTGCATTTCGTCCCCACCAGCTGCTCCTGGCTGAACCTGGTCGAGTGCTTCTTTTCGGTCATCACCCGCCAGGCCATCCGCCGCGGCTCCTTCACCTCAGTCAAAGAACTCGTAGCCGCCATCGGCGTCTTCATCGACGGCTGGAACGACCACCCCAGGCCGTTTGCCTGGACCAAGGACGCTGATGAGATCCTCGCCAGCATCAACCGAGCCAAGACTAAAACAAACTCACTTACACACCACTAGCCTGTGGAGCTTCAGCCCTTTCTCAAGTCTGCGGAGAGGCTGCTCTATGGTCAGCTCGACGTGTTCGGCAAAGGCTTCGAGTCTTCTGTTCTGCAGCGGGATGGTGGCCAATTCGGTCAGTTCGGCTCGCTGTGAATCGACATAGTCCCAGAACGATTCCAGTTCCTCGCGTAGGTTCTCCCGGCACTGGATGATCTTCTGTGCGTCGATGGCGGATGGGTTCTTCGGCCGCGCATATTTCAGTGCGAGCATGATGTATGCCTCAGTGCCAGACCAGGCTGAGATGTCCGCGGCTTGCGCTTCAGCAGGCGTGCGCCCAAGCAGGAGGCTGATGGCCGCTTGGACGTTGTCGTTTGGTGTGGCGATCCGCAAGTCCGTCTGGTCGGTGAGTGGCTCGAGAAAGGCCTGCTCGCTGACGCGTCCCGCGAGTGCGGTCATATAGGCACCAGCGAGCACTGGGTGGAGACCGACCCAGGGATCATGTGTGGTGTCCCGCCCACGATGGGCCAGGCCTTTCTCCACCAGGTAATCGGCGACGTGACCGGGGAACTTTGTGACGTGGATCCACCCGAGCTGCTGCGCCCGCCCCTCTTCGCTGCCCTCGGACCACTCGCGGCCGTCCCACTCAGTGAATGCACGCTCGATGCTGTAGTCCGCTACGAGACGGTCAGCGTTCTGCTCGATGGTATCCAGCAGATCCCACGCCATGGAGTCGACAAGACTCTTGGGTACCTCGTCTCGAAGGATTCCCGCGTCGGAGAAGGTCCGCGCCGTGGGGCTATCGTGCTTGGGATAGCGGCGGGGAACCAGGCGCCGGATGGAAGGCCAGTACAGCGCCGCAGTCTTCAGCCAATCGTCGTCGCGGACATGGATGAATGGGAAGTAAAAGTCCAGTCCTCCCCGCCGTCTCTATCCTCAGCATTTCGCATCGTCGGCGCAACGCCTACGGCAACTCCAGTGCAGTGGACGGCCAGCAAACGGATCCTCATCATGTTCATGGGGCCCCGGGCTCGACCGGCTGGATAGGACTGTAGCGGCAGAGACACGGCGAATCTCGGGATCACCTCGATCGGCACCACCGCACCTGCACAACGCGCAGAATCTCCACCTCTATACGGCATTCTCGATCATGCTGGACGATCGACTGGCTGCGAGGCGGATATGGCGCACCGGCGCCAGGGCCAAGTGGCCTTTGATGAAGTGGCCGTCCCCCGGGCGGCGTCTGGGTTGGCTCGGCCAGGCCAGTCGCGGGGCGCCGTCGGCAAGGGCAGCCTCGGTACGCTCTGTCCACGGCTACCTCGTCTGCTCACTGCGCGGATTTGGTCCGGGCTGGCCGGGGAGGAGCTCCATGGCCGAGACAAAGGAGGTCCGGGGCGTGGGATGGCGTGACCCGGTAGCTCGGCCTGGCGCGTGCGGCGGCGGCCGGCGGGCATCGGTGCCCGCGTGAGCCCGCCACGGCGCGACGACCCGATCGCCGCCCTCAACCAGGTGCTCAGCGAGGTCATTGACGCGATCCTGGACGTCGGGCAGGCGCACCGAAGGGTCCCCGAGACGCACGCCCTCAACGCGGTGCTCGACCAGCTCTTCGCCGACCTGAGGACCTGGGCCGGGCTGCTCGCGGACCAGGACCAGGCCCTTGGGGTGTCGCCGCTGGCGTACATGCCGAGCGCGGCCGGCCGGACGCCACCGACCCGCTGGCACGGGGCCGCGAGCGACGAGGAGGTCCGCCGGATCGTCGGCGAGCATCTCGACCGGCTCGGGCAGCACCTGGCCACAGCGCTCGCCGGGCAACACGACGACACGGTACGAACGGCCCTGGGCGAGGTGGAGCGAGGAATCGTGGCCCACCGGCAGGCGCTGAACGAGCTCTGACGCAGGCGCCGCCGAGGCGAAGGAATCGCCTGGCCCTGCGGGCGGATCTGGTCCGCGGCGGATCACCGTGATCTGCGCCCGCGCCGACGGGCACTTCAGATCCACTGGCTGTCCATGGCGGCGGCCAGGCGTGCTCGCCTCGCCCAGCGACGCCTCCACGTTCGATGACCAGCTTCTGGGCCCGCTCCCCAAACGGACCGCCGAACTGTGCCCACTGCCAACAAGGATGGTCTTGTCGTACATGACACTTTGGGTACAACGATCATGCTCAGCTTTCTGGAGGGGCTGAGGGGCCCGCTCGCTTGGCGCCAGCGGACTCCAGCCAGCGCGGCAGATGCTGTCACCTATATATAGGGCCGGCCGTCATGACGTGCCTTGAGATCCGCGGGCCCCGGGCTTGTGGTTTAGCGGACCTGGCTGCCTCTCGTTACCGCCAGCCGAGGGCCGGGCGGCCGGCTACGGAATGTGAGCGCGGCCGGGACCTCTCAGCGCTCGCAGGCACGCCTAACAAGTTGCCGACTCTGAGCGTGCGAGATCTGCGGAAGCAGCCCCTAGCCGCCGCCCAGATTATCCAGATCGGCGGGGGCAGGCGGGCAGGGCAACCGGCTGAAGTCTGACGTGTCGAGCCCGCTAGGACATGCACCTCGCTGACATTTCGAGTATGAACAGGATTGTGTCCAGTGCGCCCCCATCGCCGCATCCCTCGCGTTCTTCCAATCGGCCAGTTCCCAGCCATCAGCACCCACCCGGTTCAATAACTGCGGCGCTTTCCGCACTAGCGCACGCAGGCGCGTTACTGAAAGAGCTGGTCCATGATCTCGGCGCCCTTGGTCAGGGACGGCCGGATCTCGTGCCGGTAAACGCGCTCGGTGACGGCTGTGCCGCTGTGACCGACCAGGCGTGCGATGTCTTCAAGGTTGACGTCGTTGGCGCTCAGCAGGCTGACGAAGGTGTGCCGGAGTTCTCGGGGCGTCCACTCCTCGCCGAGCCCAGCGGCCTTGGTGATCGTGCGGAATGAGCGGCGCACGTTGTAACGGTCCAGGGGAGTGCCGACGGCCGATGTGAAGATCAGGCCGTGATCTTGCCACAGTGACCCGGCCTTGAGCCGGGCGGCCACTTGCTGGACGCGCTGGTCATTCAGCGCGTCCACGGCCTTGATAGGCAGTTTCAGGACGCGCCTGCTCTTGGGCGTCTTGGTGTCGCCCGAGGCGCGGACGCTGCGGTAGACCGCCAGGGTTCCCGCGTCCAGGTCGACGTCTGCCCACGGGAGCGATCTGAGCTCCTCGGTGCGCAGGCCAGCCAGCAGCGACAGCACTACGTAGGCATGAAGCGGGGATTGTTCCGCGGCTTCAAGGACCGCGACGGCCTGGTCCAGCGTGAGGGACCGCGACGGCCTGCCGCCCTTGCCTTCGGGCGCGTCTACCAGCGACGCGACGTTGCGGCCGACGAGGTCTGCTGCCTGGGCATGCCGAATGGCCCGCTCGATGACCTGATGGACCAGCCGCAGCGATCGTGTGGATAGCGAGCCAGACAGGTCCATCAGGGCCTTCTGGACGTGCCTGGCGGTCAGGTCCCGGAGCTTGACAGCTCCCAGCTTTGAGATGGCGTGCCCGGCGAGGTACCGGTAGTTGGCGACCGTGCTGGGACTCAGCCTGGTGAGGCCCTGGGAGAGCCAATCCTCGATACAAAGAGCCATCGTGTAGGACGGCGATGAGTGGATCCCGGCGTCCATCTCGCGGCGCAGCGTCTTGAGCTTGTCCTTGACCTCGGTCTTGGTCTTGCCGGTGACCTTGCGCCGGACGCGCCGCGTGCCGTCCGGTGTGTAGCCCAGGGAGACAGCACCGGTCCAGCGTTGCTTGACCGCGTCGAAGTAGATCGAGTCGTCGCCGTGACCGCGACGGGCCGCCGTCGCCATGGCCGGATCGTAATAGAATGGCTCTCCGTTTGGCTCTCCGGAAGCCCTATCTGAGCCGCCACAAGCCTCTGACCAGTCGGGACGGCCGGATTTGAACCGGCGACCCCTTGACCCCCAGTCAAGTGCGCTACCAAACTGCGCCACGTCCCGCCCGTCCATGACGGACCCTATGACGATAGCGCAACGAGACGGCGCCTCGCGCCAGAGACCGGCGCCGGGAAGGGCCGGGGGCCCAGGGCACTTCTGGCGATACCGCGATCGTTGGATCATCGGATGGGCAGGGTATGAATGGTGCTGCCTCCGGTTCGCCGGTGATGATGACGGGGCGGGCATGGCTAGTCATGGATCCTCGTGGGACGGTGCGGCAACGTCGCCGTTGCCCGCCGGCCCATATCTGGGGGATACCGGGCAG
>WNFX01015021.1_pt1 | contig 12113 bp, 12 predicted proteins | sample 5400111 | NCBI WGS metagenome assembly WNFX01 (sample SAMN13153363, study PRJNA577476) | soil metagenome | isolation source: 40 cm soil or saprolite under grassland replicate 1 | place: USA:California | collected 2016-06-15
CAGCGTTGTCCGGCGGCATGCCCGGCCCCGGCCTGGCCGCGATCACTGCCTCGAACGCGTCGACCGCGTCCTGCACAACCGTGGCGAAGACTTCCCCGACGCTGGACAAGTGCGAGCCTAGCCCCGGACCTGAGTCCTTGAACTTACGCGCGGCCCGGCACAGCGGGCACCATTCGCATTCGGGCGGTTCCCCGCCCGGCGGCTCGTTCGTGGCGCTTTCCCACACGTCGTCCCTGCCGTCGGCGCCGTAGCCGAACGTCTTACGGAGATTGCCGCGCACGTCCCGGCCGAAGCCGCGGGCACTGGATCGCAGCAGCCAGCGCTGGAAGTCGCCCAGCGGGTCGCTGCCCGGTTGCCGTGCATTCTGGGTCACGTCGCGCCTCCCCCACTCTCAGCCCGCGATTTGAGGCCTTTCAGCGCGGTGTCGATGACTGTCTTCTCCGCTCTCCGCTTGAGCAGCCCGATCATCGGGATCCGGAGCCCGATGGTGAGGTCGTAGGTCACGTCGGTGCCGCTGCCCCGGTCGGCCAGCAGGTAGCCGCCGGACAGCTCGGAGATGACCGAGCCAGACTCGGCCGGGTCGAGGGTCCAGCGGACCTGCGCATCGCCGTCCCACTGGTAGCAGAGCACGAAACGGTCCTTGATTATCCCGGCGTCCAGGGTGAACCGCACCCGGCGGGCCCGGCCATCGTCGAGCTGCTCGACTATCTCGGTGGCGCGCACTCCGTTCGCCCATTCCGGGTAGGCGGCGAAGTCGGCGATGACGGCCATCACGGACACCCTCGGCACCCCGACGGTGATGCTCGACGTAGTACTGTCCGCCATGCTCGGAGCGTACCGCCAGACCGGCGCTGCCTGACCAGAACGCGCGCCTGCCCTACCAATCCAGAATGTACGGCTTGCCGGTAGCACGGAAATGGCCGACATTGATGCACTCGGTACGCCCGATCCGCAGCCGGGCGGCCAGCGGCTGGTGCACGTGGCCGAACAGCAGGTACCGCGGCTGAGTCCGCCGGACCGCATCGAGCAGCGCCGCACTGCCGCGTTCCATCCGCCGCGCCACCGTGTCGAAAAGCAGCTCGGGAACGGCAGGCGGAATGTGCGCGCAGAGCACATCGACCGCGCCGACGGCCGCCACCTTCGCCGCATAGACGTCCTCGTCGAGCTCATACGGCGTCCGGTACCGCGAGCGCAGCCCGCCGCCGACGAAACCGAACGACCAGCCGCCAAGCTCAACCCGCTGCCCGTCGAGCACATGCTGGCCCGGCCGCAGGTGCGCCTCCCACAGGCCGGGTATGTCGACGTTGCCGTAGGTCAGGTACGACGGCGTCGGCATGACCGCGAACAGCTCCGCGTACTGCCGCGACGCCGCCGCCTCGACATGGCGGGCAGGTTCGCCGTCCAGCCGGGCCCAGAGCCGTGCGGACATCGCCCTGGCCGCATCGAATCGCTGCGCCGTCCGCAGGTCAATGAACTCGCGCGCCGCCGCCGCACCGAACAGGTCGGGGAATATCCCCCGCCGGTGGTCGGCGTAGTCAATGAACAGCAGCAGATCGCCCAGGCAGAGCAGCGCGTCCGCGCCGTCGGCCGCGACGGCCAGTGCATCGGCCCTGCCGTGCACGTCGCTGACCACATGAACCCGCACGAGCACAGCCTAGGCAGCCGGGTCCGCGCGACCCCCGGCGCCCGCTTGGGCCGGGCTCATCCGGCGCGGTACCGTCCATACAGACCTGCAGAACGCGGCCTGCCGAGGAGGACCATTGCGCACGTACAGCGCTCCCGCCCTGGCGGACGTAGCCGGGTCGGCCTGCCTCACGGACGTCGTCTTCAGCCGCGGCGACCGGGAGCCGTCCGCCGTCATGCTGCGCAGGCGGACCAGCGCCGGCGACTGGCAAGACGTCACGGCCGGCCGCTTCCGCGGCGAGGTGGCCGCCCTCGCCAGGGGGATCATCGGGGCCGGCATCGAGCCTGGCGACCGGATCGCCCTGATGTCGCGGACACGCTATGAGTGGACGCTAATCGACTACGCGATCTGGACGGCCGGCGCGGTCACGGTTCCGGTTTACGAGACTTCATCCGCCGAGCAGGTCGAGTGGATGCTCGGCGACTCGGGTGCCCGGGCCGTGTTCGCCGAGACGAATGCCCATTCAGCCACCATCGACGGCGTCCGGTCACGGCTGCCGGACCTTGACCGCGGTATCTGGGCGATGGGCGAGCTTGACGCGCTGGTGGCGGGCGGGCGGCCGGTGAGTGACGACGAGCTGGCGCAGCGGATGTCCCGGCGGGGCAGCGCGGACCTGGCCACGATCATCTACACCTCCGGCACCACCGGGCGGCCGAAGGGATGCGAGCTCACGCACGGCAACCTGCTCGCCGACGTGCGCAATGCGATCGCGGGCCCGCTCCGCGACGTCTTCGATATGGCCGGCAGCTCGACGCTGCTTTTCCTGCCTCTCGCGCATTCCTTTGCCCGGGTGATCCAGGTCGGCTGCCTGGAGGCCGGAGTCGTCCTCGGGCACTGGCCGGACGCGAGCACGCTCATCCAGGGACTGCCGGAGTTCCAGCCGACCTTCCTGCTCGCCGTGCCGAGAGTGTTCGAGAAGGTCTACAACAGCGCCCAGCAGCAGGCCGCGGCCGGCCGGGCCAGGAGCATGATCTTCGGCGCGGCGACGGAGACGGCGATCGCCTGGAGCAAGACAGCCGGGCACGACGCCGCCGACCGTAGGACCGCAGCCAGCGGCAAGCCAGGCAACGGCACTCACGGCAACGGCACCGCCGGGCCAGGCCTGCGGTTGCGGCTGCGGCACGCGCTTTTCGACCGGCTCGTCTACGCCAGGCTGCGGGCGGCGGTCGGCGGCAAGGTCCGGTACGCGGTATCCGGCGGCGCGCCGCTCGGTGACCGGCTCGGCCACTTCTTCCGCGGCGCCGGCCTGACTGTGCTGGAAGGCTACGGGCTCACCGAGACGTCGGCGGCCGCCACGGTGAACAGGCCGAGCCGCAACAAGATAGGGACCGTCGGCATGCCGCTGCCCGGAGTCAGCGTACGGATCGCCGACGACGGCGAGATCATGATCAGCGGGCCGAACGTCTTCGCCGGCTACTGGCACAACCCGGACGCGACCGCCGACGTGCTTGATTCCGATGGCTGGCTGCTGACCGGCGATCTCGGCGATCTCGACGACGAGGGCTTTCTGCGGGTCACCGGCCGGAAGAAGGAACTGATCGTGACCGCGGGGGGCAAGAACGTCGCGCCCGCGGTGCTCGAGGACAGGCTCCGGGCGCACCCGCTGATCAGCCAGTGCATGGTTGTCGGCGACGGCCGCCCCTACGTAGCGTGCCTGGTGACCATCGACACCGATGCGCTCGGCTTCTGGAACGAGCGCCATGGCAAGCCGGCCACCGCAACGCCCGCGGATCTCGCCGACGACCCGGCGCTCGTGGCGGAGATCCAGGCGGCCGTCGACGACGCCAACAAGGCGGTCTCCAGGGCCGAATCAATCCGGCGGTTCAGGATCCTCGGTGCCGACTTCACCGAGCAGGCCGGGTACCTCACTCCGTCGCTCAAGGTCCGCAGGAACGTCGTGGTCAAGGACTTCTCCGCCGATATCGAGGCGCTGTACAGCTAGCCAGCCAGGATTCGCTGCAGCCGTCGCGCGACGAGTTCCCAGCGCCACTCCCGCTCCACCCAGGCCATGCCCTTCTCCCCCATCGCCGCGGCCGCGGCCGGGTCGCCAAGCAGCTGGATCAGCCGGCCGGCCACCGCCGCCACATCGCCGCCCGGCACGACGTAGCCGGATTCGCCGGGCGCGATGGCGTCCGGCGCGCCGCCCGAGTCGCCGCCGATAACCGGCAGTCCCGCCGCGGATGCCTCCAGGTAGACAATGCCGAGTCCTTCGACGTCCAGGCCGCGCCGCCGGGTACGGCACGGCATCGCGAATACGTCGGCGGCGTCGTAATAGGCGGGCAGGTCCGCCCAGCTGACCGGCCCGGTGAAGACGACCGAGTCCGCCACCCGCAGCCGCCCGGCCAGCCGGCCAAGCGCGGCCCGGTAGGGCCCGTCCCCCACCAGCAGCAGCACCGGGCCGCCGGACGCGGTCCCGGCCATCCCCCCCGGCGCGCCGGCGGCCAGCCGCGCTGCCGCGGCACGTACCTGCGGCCACGCCCGGAGCAGGGTGTCCTGGCCCTTGCGCGGCACTAGCCGGGAGACGCACAGCACGACGGGACGGCCGGCCAGCCCAAGCCGGCGCCTGATCGCGGCTCCCCCGGCGCCGGGCCGGAAGGCGGCCGTGTCCACCCCCGGTGCCAGCCTGACCAGCCGCCCGGCGGCCTGCGCGGAAAGAGCCCGGGCGAGCCGCACCCGGAAGTACTCGCCCAGATAGGTGACGACATCTACGTCGTCGCCGATCCGGCGCAGCAGGGCGCGGGCGCCGGGCAGGGCCGCCCAGCCTGCCTCATGGCCGTGCGTCAGCGCCACGATCCGCCGGGCGCCGGCCCGGCGCAGCCCGGGGGCCAGCAGCCCGAGCGGCGCCGCCGCGCCGAACAGCACGGTGTCGCAGCCATGCTCGGCCAGGATGGCGGCGGCCCGGCGGGAAACCGACGGCACCGGCAGCATCAGCGAGCCCGGATGCCGGATTACCGGGAAAGGCTGCCGCGCGTCATAACCGGCGGCGTCCGCCCACGCGGGCGCGTAGACGGTCACCGTCCCGGCCGGAAGCCCGGTGGCGAGCGCGTGCACGAATGACTGAATCCCGCCGCGGCGCGGCGGGAAGTCGTTGGTGACGATCAGGACCTTCACCCGTCGCGCTCCCGTGCCGGTGATCCTAGTGGCCCGCATGCCGCCACCGGATCGCCGGGACCGGCCAGGGGTCCGGGGGAGCCTGCCTCCGGCTCCCCCGGGTGGTCCCTGTCTCGTCGTCCGGGAGCGGTGCCGCCGCCGGGCGCGCCATCCGCGCGCGGCCGGAGCGCCCCGGGGGTCAGGGCCGGACGGCGCCTATCAGTGAACTCTGATACCAGCCGCTCAGCGCGACCTTCTCGACATTGAGCCCGGTGTGCGGCGCGTCGATGAGCATGCCGCCGCCCACGTAGAGCCCCACATGCCCGGCCCCGTTGAAGACCAGGATGTCACCGGGCTGGATCTGCGATATCGGCACGTGCGGCAGCGAGCCCCACTGCTCGAAGCTGGTCCGCGGGATCGATATCCCGGCGGACGCCCAGGAGGCCATGGTCAGGCCCGAGCAGTCGTAGGAGTTCGGCCCGGACGCGCCGAACACGTACGGCTTGCCGAGCTGGGCGTAGGCGAACGCGACGGCCTTTTCCGCCTGAGTGCCGGTCGGCCCCCGGTACCTGGTCGTGCCTCCGCCGCCGCCGCCGCTGCTGCCGCCGGGACCAGTGGTCTGCTGCTGCGCCGGGGTCAGCTGGGCCAGCAGCGTCCGCTGCTGGCCGATCAGCTTGTCCAGCGACTTCTTCTTGCGGAGGGCCACGATGGCGGTCTTGGCGCGCTTCGCGGCCTGCTGCGCGCCTTCGAGCTGGCGGGCCGCCGCGATGAACTGGCTCATCTCGGCGCTGTTGCTCGAGGACAGCTCAAGCAGGATCGATGACTGGTCCAGGATCTGCTGCGCGTCGCCGGAGGTCAGCATCGCCGCCACCGACGTCATCTGGCCGTTCTCGTACGCCTGCGCGGCGATCCTGGCAATCTGGGCGCGCATCGACCGGAAGCGCTTGAGATACCTGGCTGCCTCGCTGTTCACCAGCTTCAGCCGCTGGCTGGCCGACGTCAGCTCCTGCTGGACCTGGTTGTAATGCTGGTCGAGCTTCTCCGCCTTGGAGGTCAGCTGGCGGAGCCTGGCCTGTACCTGGCTGACCGTCGGCTGGGGCGCCGCGCCGGCCGGCCCGCCGACCGAGATGACCACCCCGGCGGCGAGTATCCCGGCGGTGACGGCCGCGGCGCAGTGTCTCAGGGTGGTACTAACGAATGGTCGCGTAACCACGTAAGTGACACGCTCCTTCTCCCACTGACCGCCTACCGGGTGAGCTGACGGGTTCGGGCTGTGGAAGAACGCCCTACGGCCAGGCCCGGACTAGGCCCCTGGCCGATTCACCCCTGGAGATGCCGGGCAGCGCGCCCGGCGATCGCCCGATGGTTCCCCGGCTTCCCGTGCTAGCGCACCGCGCCTGCGCGGAAACTCGGCGGCGGCCGATCGCCGTCGCCGCGCTGGCGACTGCTAAGCGATACGGCTCGGAGCCTGACACTAGTGAAGATCGGTCGCTAGATTCAACCGAAACGCTCACTCTCGCCCGCCTTCTTGACCAACGCAAGAGAATAACGAACCCGTAACGAGAGGTGCTTTCGCGAGCCGGCCAGCCGCCCGTGGGCCGGACTCGCGGCACCCGTGAACGGCGGCTGGCGGCGCGCCTCGGCGGGACTGTCAGTGGCCAGTCCTACGGTGAACGCGTGACTACCGAGAAGGTGCTGAGCCCTGCCGCTGGCGGGCCGGTCCTGCCGCCCGAGCCATGCCACCCGCTCGCCGGGCTCCCCCAGCCGCTCGCTGAGCTGGAGTTCGTCATCGTCGATGTCGAGACCACCGGCTGGCTGCCGGACGAGGCGAGCATCACCGAGATCGGGGCGGTCCGGGTCAGCGGGGGCCTGGTGCGGGCAGAATTCTGCACTCTGGTCAACCCGGGCGTGGCGATCCCGGCGGACATCACCGCGCTGACCGGAATCACCGATGCGATGGTGGGCCAGGCACCGCCGATCGGCGCGGCGCTGCCCCGGTTCCTCGCGTTCGCCCGCGGCTGCGTGCTGACTGCCCACAATGCCGCGTTCGACATCGGCTTCCTCAGCGCGGCATGCGAGGCCTGCGGCGCGGGATGGCCGGCCTTCCCGGTGCTGGACACGGTGACGCTCGCCCGGCTGGTACTCGGCGCCGCGGAGGTGCCCGACTGCAAGCTCCGCACGCTGGCGGACTTCTTCGGCGCGCGGACGGTCCCGTGCCACCGGGCGCTGCCCGACGCCATGGCCACCGCCGAGGTACTGCAGGCGCTGCTGCGCAGGCTGGCCGCGGCGGGGGTGCGCACGCTGGCCGAGCTCAGCGCGCCCGGCGGCCCGGAGGACGGCGACTCCGGCGGGCCTGCCGCGGCGCCGGCCAGCGCACCGGCCGGCTGACCAGGGCGCCGGCCAGGCGGTACGCTACGGCCACAGCCGGGGGCAACCGCGCCCGGGACGGCCGAGGAGGCGCATGTGGTCACCGCTATCGTTCTGGTGAAGTCCGACGTGGCGCGCATTCCTGAGACGGCCGAGACAATCGCCCGGATTCCTCAGGTCAGCGAGGTCTACTCGGTGACCGGCGAGTTCGATCTCGTGGCGATGGTGCGGGTCCGCGGGCACGAGGAACTCGGCGACGTCATCCCCGGCCACCTGAACAAGGTGCCCGGCGTCACCCACACCGAGACCCACATCGCGTTCCGCACGTACTCGCGGCACGACCTCGAGGCGGCGTTCGCCCTCGGGTACTCCGAGTCCGCCTGAGGCCGGAACCCCGCGCCGGGCCGCCCGAAGGTGGTGGATCGCGCCAGCGCTCACCTTCGATGGTGAGCGATCCGCGGATTCACCACGTTAACGTGCCGTCAGTCAGCCGGCCGCGCGAGCCGCTGGCTGGCCAGCGCCCAGCGGTCGAGCAGCTCGGCGGCTGCCCCGGAGTCGACCGCCGCGGTGGCCCTGGCATAGCCGTCGGCCAGCGCTCCTTGCAGCTGCCCAGGGTCGGGCACGCCTGCCTCGGCAGCCAGCGCGGCGGCCCCGTTCAAGAGCACGGTGTCGCGCACCGGCCCCCGCTGGCCGGCCAGCACGGCACGGGCCGCCGCCGCATTGTGCGCCGCGTCCCCGCCGCGCAGGTCTCCCGGCGCTGACCGGCTGATGCCAAGCACGGCCGGGTCGAAAGCCGTCTGGCTCACGGTGCCGCCATGCACCACCCAGACCGTGGAGGTGGTAGTCGTGGTCAGCTCGTCAAGGCCATCTGCGCCGTGAAAGACCAGGGCCGAGTTGCCCCGGCCGGCCAGCACGCCGGCGATGATGTGCCCCATCCGCGGGTCAGAGACGCCTACCGCGAGCGCTCCAGGCCGGGCCGGGTTAGCCACCGGGCCGAGGAAGTTGAAAACGGTGGGCACGCCGAGTTCCCGGCGGGGCACGGCGGCATGCCGGAGCGCCGGGTGGTAGAGCGGCGCGAAGAGGAAGGCGATCCCGGCTTCCGCGACAAGCTCCTCGGTGGCCCGCGGCGGCAGGTCGATCACCACGCCGAGCGCCTCTAGCACGTCGGCTGCGCCACATGCCGAGGATGCCGCCCGGTTGCCGTGCTTCGCCATCCGCGCGCCGGCCGCCGCCGCGACGATCGTGCCCATCGTGGAGATGTTGACCGTATGCGCGCCGTCCCCGCCGGTCCCGACCAGGTCGGTCAGCCTGCCGGGAACGTGCAGCGAAGTCGCGTGCGCGAGCATCGCCTGGGCCAGGCCGCTGACCTCGCCCACCGTCTCGCCCTTCGCCCGCAGCGCGACGCCGAAGCCCGCGATCTGGGCGGGCGTGGCCGCGCCTTCCATGATCTCGTTCATCGCCCACGCGGTCTCATCGGCGGTGAGCGTCTCGCCCCTGATCAGGGCGCCGATCAGCGATGGCCAGGCAGTGCGGGAATCCATGCGGCCCCCTCAGGGTCCCAGGGTAGGAGATCGGGCAGCCGCGGAATCAGGCGCTGGTCACCGCGCCGCCGGCCGCGCGCTGGCGCATCAGCCCGGCCAGCGCCTGGGCCAGCGCTTTCGGATCGATCGGATGGCTGACCACTGCGTCGGCGCGTGACCAGGTGGCCAGCCAGCCGTCATCGGGCCGGCCGATGATCAGCAGGACCGGCGGGCAGTTATAGACCTCGTCCTTGGCCTGCCGGCAGACGCCCATGCCGCCGGCCGGCTGCGCCTCGCCGTCCAGCACCATGACCTCCGCCCCGCCCCGGTCCAGCAGCCGGATCAGCGCGGGCTGGGTGGCGACCTCGATCACCTCGGCTTCCGGCACGTCCGGAGCGGGCCGGCGGCCGATGGCAAGCCGGATCCGGCTGCGCACGTCCGCGTCATGGCTGTACACAACGACCTTCATGGAACTGGATGCTACCGACCCGGGGGGTCGCGCGACGTCCGCCTACGTGGTGTCGTAATAATGGCCATCGTGGCGACAGCAACAACCGAGGTGGCCCCCCGCACGCCGGCCAGCAGGCCGAACCTCGTCAGCGTGGGCACCATCGTCTGGCTGTCCTCCGAGCTGATGTTCTTCGCGGCGCTCTTTGCCATGTACTTCACGATCCGCTCGGTGGACAAGGGCCTGCACCAGCACTGGCCGCAGGCGCACCTGAACCTGGCGCTCGCGTCCGTGAACACCACGGTGCTGCTGCTGTCCAGCGTGACCTGCCAGCTTGGCGTGTTCGCGGTCGAGCGCGGCCAGATCAGGCGCACCGGCTCGATCTTCAACATGGCGCGCTGGGGGCTGCGCGAGTGGTATGTGCTGTCGTTCCTGATGGGCCTCTACTTCGTGAGCGGCCAGGGTTATGAGTACCTCGCCCTCATCAAGGATGGGGTGACGCTGCAGTCCAGCAACTACGGCTCGGTCTTCTTCCTGACCACCGGGTTCCACGGCCTGCACGTCACCGGCGGGCTTGTCGCGTTCATCTTCCTGCTCGGCCGCACCTACGCGGCCAGCTTCACGCATCAGCAGCAGGTCAGCGCGATCGTGGTCTCTTACTACTGGCATTTCGTCGATGTCGTGTGGATCGGGCTGTTCACGACCATCTACCTGATCCACTGACCGGAAACTGAGGATCGCAGTGCGCTGGATCACCGCGAGGCGACGGCACCCGGCCGCGGGCTACGCCGTCGTCCTGCTGATGCTCGTCGCGATCGGTATCGGCTACGCGGCGGTTACCGGCTCCGGCAGCCCGGCTTCCGCGGCGGAGCCTGCCGCCGCCAGCCAGCCGCAGCTCGCTGAGGGCCGGACCTTGTTCAATCAGAACTGCGCAACCTGCCACGGCCTCGATGCCCAGGGCATTCCGAATACAGCGCCGAGCCTGATCGGGGTCGGCGCGGCAGCCGTGGACTTCCAGGTCAGCACCGGCCGGATGCCGGCGAAGGGCCCGGCCGCCGAGGAGCCACGCAAGCCAGTGACCTTCAGCCCCAGCGAGACCCACGCGATCGCCGCCTACATCCAGTCCCTGGCAGGCGGGCCCGTCATCCCGGCAGCCGAACAGGTCAGCCCGTCAGCGGGCAACGTGGCCGTCGGCCAGCAGCTGTTCATCGCCAACTGCGCGCAGTGCCACAACTTCGTCGGCGCCGGCGGCGCGCTGACGCAGGGCAAGTTCGCGCCCGCACTGACCCAGGCGACGCCGACCCAGCTGTACGAGGCCATGCTGACCGGCCCCGAGGCGATGCCGGTGTTCAACGAGACCACCATGACCCCGCAGAACAAGCGCGACATCATCGCCTACGTCACCGAGAAGCGAGCGGAGACGAACCCGGGAGGATTCAGCCTGGGCCGGATCGGCCCGGTCACCGAGGGCCTGGTGGTATTCCTCGGCCTGCTGTTCTTCATGGTGCTGGCCGCAATGTGGATCACAGCGAAGCACGGGAAGACCGAAGCACATGAGTGAGACCAACGGCCACAGCGGCCTTCCCAGCGACTCGCCGGACGAGACGCTGGCCGGCCCGCACCGGGTGATCGGCACTCCGCCGCCCGCCGAGGCCAGGACCCTGCTCGGCAGCGCCGAGCCGCCGGACGGCGAGGCCGCTTCGCGCGACCTGCCGGCCGACCCGCCCGACCTGGCCAAGGCCAAGACCGCCGAGCGCGTCGTGGCAGCGTGCTTCATCATCGCCATGCTGGCGGGAATCGGCTTCCTGGCCGCCTACATCGGGCTGCCCGTCCGCTCGATAGATGCAGCGCTGCGCTCCAACCTGGCGCTGGGGATAACCCTCTCGCTATCCATGCTCGGCCTGGCCTTCGGCGCCACCATCTGGGTCCGCAACGTGATGCCCGCGGTGGAACTCACCGAGCCGCGCAAGCCGCTGGCCTCGGCCCAGGAGGACCGGGCCGCATTCGCCGAGACCTTCGAGGAAGGCACGGACGCCAGCCAGTTCGTCAAGCGGCCGCTGCTGCGCCGCACGCTGATCGCGGCGACGCTGCCGCTCGCCGTCGCACCCGTCGTACTGCTTCGCGACATGGGCCCGCTGCCGGGTACCAGCCTCCGGCACACCGTGTGGCGCAAGGGCACCCGGCTGCTCAGGGACGTCAGCAACACGCCGATCAGGCCGGGCGATTTCGGTTCGCCCGGCGGGATGCTCACGGTAATTCCCGAGGGATACGAGAACGACGACGATGCCCTCGCCAAGGCCGCGACGGTCATCATCAAGTTCCGGCCGGAAGAGCTCGAGCATCCGACCGTGCTGAACTGGACGGTGGACGGCATCGTCGCCTACTCGAAGATCTGCACCCACGTGGGCTGCCCGGCATCCCTGTACGAGCAGACGACGCACCACATCCTCTGCCCGTGCCACCAGTCGACCTTCGACGCGCCGCGCGGTGCCCGGGTCATCTTCGGGCCGGCCGCCAGGCCGCTGCCTCAGCTGCCGATCACTACCGACGCCCAGGGATACCTGGTAGCGCAGAGCGATTTCCATGAGCCGGTCGGGCCGAGCTTCTGGGAGCGGGGATAGGCGATGGCTACTGAACGAGCACTCGAAGGGGTCGGAGGCTGGCTGGACGACCGGTTCCGCGGCGCCAAGGGCTTCCGCACGGCGTTCAGGAAGATCTTCCCCGACCACTGGACGTTCCTGCTCGGCGAGATCGCGCTGTATTCGTTCATCATCCTGCTGCTCACCGGGACGTTCCTGACGTTCTGGTTCCAGCCGAGCATGACCGGGGTCGTCTACCACGGCTCGTACAAGGCCCTCGACGGCGTCCGGATGAGCCAGGCGTACGAATCCACGCTCGGCATCAGCTTCGACGTCCGCGGCGGGCTGCTGATGCGGCAGATCCACCACTGGGCCGCGGACCTGTTCATGGCCGCGATCCTGGTGCACATGCTGCGGATCTTCTT
>WNFX01005576.1_pt1 | contig 12109 bp, 7 predicted proteins | sample 5400111 | NCBI WGS metagenome assembly WNFX01 (sample SAMN13153363, study PRJNA577476) | soil metagenome | isolation source: 40 cm soil or saprolite under grassland replicate 1 | place: USA:California | collected 2016-06-15
TCGTTCAACTGGTGCATCCAAAATTCTGGCTTGGGCGGAAGTTCTGTATCCCAAATATGGTTAGGTGGATAAACAAGATACACATCCCAAGCAATTGACTCCTTTAGATTCAAAGTCTGCGAAAGCAATTGCCCCAGTATTCGATTCGGATCCCAATACTGTTGAACGCGGGGATCTGAAAATTTGATCTCGCGTTGATGAGCGGCATCAAGATTATCAGTTACAAGCATTGGCGTCCAAATGATTGCACCATGAAGTATGTTCGATTCATTCTCTTCAAAGATCTTCTGCACCAACTGTGCACCTCGCAGACACGGCACTCAGGTAGGTGAGAGCACTGCTAAGAGAAGGATGTATTCCTTTGAAGCTGGATAAATCTCTTTGAGCAATGAAAGCGCAGATACTTCCATTAAATGACTTTAGCTCTTTGCACTTAGGTTCGAATGCTCACTGACGAGATGACAAATGCAATTCTTGCCATCGATGTCATCAGTAGGGAATGTGAGACCAAGTTGGTGAAGCTTTCTCAAATCAACTTCCATTTGCTCGAGCAGCCGAATGCGTTCTTCAATGTAATTCGCTTTTTGCTCGATCAAGTTCAATAACGTGCGGCAGGGCGCTTCTCTTCTATCCTGCATAGCTAAAATCTCTCTGATTTCATCCAACGATAGATCCAGAGAACGCGCGCCCGATACAAAGCGCGCCTGTGCCAAGTGTCCTTCGCTGTACTCGCGATAACCATTTAGCGCACGCTGCGGAGAAGATAGGATACCGATCGATTCATAGTAGCGAATGGTTTTGGTAGATAAGCCAGTGAGTTGAGCAAACTCTTGTATTTTCATAGGTATTACTCCTAGTTAATATACACCTTCCAGTAACTAGAATGTCAAGGCTGATTTTTGTTCAATTGTGGTTTTGTATTAATCTCTATTCAAAGCTTTTTATTTATCCCCTTTTAGTAAATGGCCTTCAACCATGTCTTTTTACTTGCTTTGATTCTCCCCACACCTCGACACCTTGACGCAAAATGCTAGCTTTCTTTATCCGCCATGAACTATCCATTTCATTAAAGGTCACTCCAAATTTTAAGGACGGCAAATTTCTGACAAAGTCATCTTCCGATCACCCTCTCGATGCGTACGTCTGGCACCAACCAAATCAACGCAACGAAAGCGTAGATTGTCAGAGAGATGTTCGTGTTAAGAAAGGCAAAGCCGATCGCGGCTGCATAGAGAACCAGCGATGAAATTTCTTTGATCCTCCGGCTTAGGGCGGTGGCGATGATCGAGTCTGTGCCATGCAGCGTAACAAGAGAACGGGTGAGGATGTAATAAGCCAGTCCCGCCATCCATAAGACTACGCCGTACAACGCCACTGGCAATTGCGCAAAATTATTTTCGCCCATCCAGCCGGTCACAAACGGCACAAGCGATAGCCAAAACAATAGGTGCAAGTTCGCCCACAAGACCCCTCCGCTGACTTGTTTTGCCGCCTGCCACAAGTGATGGTGATTATTCCAGTAGATGCCAAGAAAAACAAAGCTCAAGACATAGCTGAGGAAAGTCGGCGTTAATTCACTTAGTGCAGACCAATCGGTTCCACGCGGCACTCGTAGTTCCAGCACCATGATGGTGATAAGAATGGCGATCACACCATCGCTAAACGCTTCCACTCGTCCCTTACCCATGCACGCAAGGATAACCGAAGAACCTGGGTTGATGCAAGAGGTCCCTCCCCAAATACGATAATCAAATTCTCAATGCAAATGAATAGTTTCAATGTCGTATTTGGGTAGGGTGCCCGAAAGGCGGGTGAGGCATGTAACAAAAAGTAACCATTTCGTCTCTTGACTTCTTTCCTCTCAGCAGTAAAATGATAATGTACGAAAGTTCTTTTTTACAAGTTATAAACCAACTTTAGAGGAGAATTATTATGAACGCGCGTAGACTAGGTCTTAGACGTTTATTGATGACTTGCTTGAGCTTGGTTACCATGATTGCGGGGGTGATCGCACCAACACCTGTACTTGCTTCTCATACACCTGATCCTGCTAGCGTAACGATCCCTGGTTCTTTTCAATCCGAAGTGGGCTGTGGAGGTGATTGGGATCCTGCTTGCGCTGTGACTCATCTCACCTACGATGCAACGGATGGTGTCTGGCAGGGCACATGGACAGTGCCTGCCGGCAATTGGGAATACAAAGCGGCCCTCAATGATAGCTGGGATGAGAGTTACGGAAAAAACGGCACAGGCGATAATATTCCGCTGAATCTGGGTGCGGATACTTCGGTCAAGTTTTACTATGACCACAAATCTCATTGGGTTACTGACAACCAGAGTTCAGTCATTGCAGTGGCTCCGGGCAGCTTCCAAAGCGAATTAGGTTGCTCCGACGATTGGCAGCCTGATTGTCTGCGCTCATGGCTACAAGATGTCGATGGAGATGGCACTTATTCGTTCAGCACCACTGCATTGCCCGCTGGTAGTTACGAAGCCAAGGTTGCCCTCAACGAAAGCTGGGATGTGAACTATGGGCAAGGCGGTGTCGCGGGCGGCGCGAACATTTCGTTCAATGTCCCAGCCGATAACCTGGCCGTAACATTTAGTTATAACTCTACAACCCATGTGCTTGATATTCAAGTGCAGCAGCCACCTAGTGGTACGACGGTCACCTTGGCAGGCGACCTGCAATCGGAATTAGGATGCTCAGGTGATTGGGACCCCGCCTGCGCTGCCACCGATCTCACACTCGATGCTGAGGATGATGTCTATCAAGGTGTCTTCAATGTGCCAGCCGGTAGCTATGAATATAAGGCTGCAATCAATCACAGCTGGGATGAAAATTATGGGCGCTTTGCCCAGTTCAATGGGCCCAACATTCCACTTACGGCAACAGGCGGGGATGTCAAGTTCTATTATGATCACAAATCTCATTGGATCACCAGTAATAAGAACTCGGTCATTGCCGTGGCGCCTGGTAGTTTCCAATCTGAATTGGGCTGTTCAAGCGATTGGGACCCTAGCTGTCTGCGCTCATGGCTGCAAGACCCCGATGAAGATGGTATCTATACGTTTGAGACTACGGTGTTGCTGGCAGGTAGCTACGAATCTAAGGTCGCGCTCAATGAAAGTTGGGATGTCAATTACGGTCAGGGTGGTTTACCAGGCGGCGCGAACATCCCGTTCACTGTACCTTTCGATCATGCCAAAGTTACCTTCACCTACGATTCCACCTCGCACGTGTTGAGCATCTTCTCCGGTTTTGCACAGGATAACAATATCGCCTGGGATGGTTTACGCCACGACTCTCGTGACTTGCTTTACCGTACGCCTGGTGGGGCCGTTGCCGCTGGAGCACAGGTGCTCATCCGCTTTAGGACCTTCCATAACGATGTGAGCGGCGTTTCCCTGCGTCTCTATGATTTGAATACGAACGGGCAACAAATCATTCCGATGACACTCGCCGCAACAGGTGTTTCATGCTATCAACCTGGGCTTGAATCTTTTACCTGCGACTTCTGGCAAGCCTCGGTGGATAGAGCCACACCGGACAACTTATGGTATCGGTTCATTGTTACCGATGGTACTGATACCGATTACTATGCCGATAACACACCCGCTTTGGATGGCGGCTTGGGCAGCACCTCTGATGATGTAGTGGATAACAGCTACGCCCTCATGTTCTATGATCCATCGTTCACCGCGCCGACTTGGGCAGCAAGCGCCAGCATCTACCAAATCTTCCCTGACCGTTTCCGCGACGGTCGTATCAATAACAATCCCAAGACCGGCGATATCCGTTATGACGACCCGGTCCTCAGGCTTCCATGGGGCACCTTGCCAGAGGGCTATTGCCGTAACTACAGCGATGCCGACACTAACTGTCCCTGGCGGTTTGATACTACGCCACCTGCTGATAGCCCCACCAAAGAAGGTCCACGTGGTCGTGATTATTTTGGTGGCGACCTGAAAGGCGTTGACCAATATTTAGGCTACTTACAGTCCCTCGGTGTGAACACCATTTACTTCAACCCGATCTTTGACTCAGGTTCCAATCACGGCTATGATACGCAGGATTACTACAAAATTGATCCTTATTTCGGCACGCAAAAAGATTGGGAGGACTTAGTCAAACATGCCGATCAACTTGGCATCCGAATCGTGTTGGATGGCGTGTTTAACCATCTCTCTTCCGACAGCCCCATTTTTGATCGTTACCATCATTACACAACAGTAGGAGCCTGCGAGTCGCAAACCTCCATTTATCGAAGCTGGTTCACTTTCCACGATGTCGCGGCTGGCACAGGGACGTGTGTCAGTAGCAGCGGTCAGGCGAATTCAGCTACCTATGATGGCTGGTTTGGTTTTGACTCCATTCCAGTGATCAATAAATCTCTGCCGGCTGTTCAGCAATATTTTCTGACGGACACCGATAGCGTTTCGAAACACTGGCTGAATGCCGGTGCAGGAGGCTGGCGCTTGGATGTGATGGGTGATGCCTCTTTCCCAGATGGGTATTGGCAAACTTTCCGCACCGGAGTTAAAGATACGAAAGCTGATGCGCTCATCATCAGCGAGACCTGGCAAAAAGATAGCACTCTCCTACGCATGTTACGGGGTGACCGCGCTGACACCACCATGAATTATCGTTTGCGCGATGCAGTGGTTGGGTTTCTCGCGCCGCAAGCCTTCGACTCGAAAGGCTTTGCCGATAGTGGTCGTATCATTCTGCCCTCTGAATTCGCGGCACGGCTCGAATCCATCCGTGAAGACTATCCTGATGCCGCTTATTACTCTTTGATGAATCTATTGGATAGCCATGATACTGAGCGCATCCGCTGGACGTTGACGCCGGATCAGGGTCAAGAAACGACTGCCAAGAAAGAAATTGATGCGGCGAACGTGGCTCAAGGGAAATTGCGCCAGCGGCTTGCCTCCCTCATTCAGTTTACCGTCCCTGGCGCACCGACTGTGTTCTACGGTGATGAAGTCGGCATCACTGGCGATGATGACCCCGATGACCGCCGTACTTATCCTTGGCTGGATCGTGGTGGCACCCCGGATCAGAGTCTGTTCGCACATTATCAGACCCTTAACACACTGAGGCATTCCAATGATGCGTTAGTGCATGGTGATTTCAAAGTCTTATTGGCTGATGATGCAACAAATGTCGTTGCCTATGGGCGCAGGACTGGTAGCCAGGCTGCTGTTGTGATTATCAATCGGAGCGATCAAGCGCAATCAGGGTCTATCTCCGTGGCTGGTTATTTGCCAGATGGCGTCTCACTCAACCAGGCTTATGTTGTAGGGACGGGTGGTCCAAGCTCAGTCACAGTTTTGGATGGTGCGATCGATGGTTCACTAGGACCTTTGAGTGCAGTTGTGCTGCTGACCGGAAATGTTGATCTCCAACCTACATCTGCTCCTAGTGGATTGCAGGTGACAGAAGAAGGAGATGGTTCAGTCAGCCTGGAATGGAATAGTGTCGCCGATGTTGATGGATATAACCTCTATCGCAGTCCATTAAGCGGTGGCGGTTGGGAGAAGGTCAACACTGACTTGATTGCATCTCCTGACTTTATTGATACAGGTTTGCAAAATGCACATACCTACTATTATGTAGTCACCGCAGTGGATGGCTTTGGCAACGAGAGCGCATACTCGAATGAAGTGAGCGCCTTGCCACATCTCACTATCGGTTGGGCGAATCTGCAATCTCCCTCATCCATGACTCATACCATCAGTGTGACAGACCGTACTGACAATGCCTATGGACAAGTGTGGATTGACGGCGTCACGAATCAACCGGGACCTGCTAACGGGTTGCGTGCTCAGTTAGGCTTCGGACCCGATGGCAGCGATCCAGATGGAAATGCTGCTTGGGTCTGGGTCGAAGCCTCTTATGATAAAGAGGTGGGTAACAACGATCAGTTTGTTGCGAGCATGCTGCCCGAGGAGGTGGGTACGTATGACTACGCCTTCCGCTACTCAACCTCAGACGGGCAGGATTGGGTCTATGCAGATTTGGATGGCATTCAAAATGGATACAGCCCTGATCAAGCCGGTAGCTTGACCGTTAATCCCAGCGCTGATACAACACCTCCTGCGACTCCCACTGGCTTGAGTGTCGTCTCTGCTTCCCCCTCTGGCGTGCAATTAACCTGGGATGCTGTTTTAGGTGATGCTTCACTCTATGGGTACGAAGTATTGCGCAGTGATTTATCAGGTGGAAACTATACAATGATTGCCCGCGTGACAACCAACTCTTATACAGATACATCGGTTGTTGAAGGCGCAACGTATTACTATGTTGTCCGTTCGCTTGATTCTTCATTCAATCGCTCGGGCAATTCAAATGAAGTGAGCGCAACGGCCCAACTGAGGACAGTGAGTGTGATCTTCAATGTCACTGTCCCTGCCAGCACAGATGGCACGGGCTCATCCGTTCATATCGCGGGCACACTCAGTCGCTTCGATGGCGGTTTCCCAGATTGGGATCCGGGCGCTGTTTCATTGAATCGAGTAGATGCTACTCATTGGACGATTACGTTTACTGGTAAAGAAAATACTCAGATTGAGTATAAGTACACGTTAGGTGACTGGGATCATGTGGAAAAAGGCGCAAGCTGCGATGAACTTGGTAACCGCCTACTCACGCTCACTTATGGCACCGATGGAACACAAACAGTAGCTGATACGGTTCTCAATTGGCGCAATGTTGATCCATGCGGTAATTAGCAGAGCTCTTAACTCAATTAGGACAGGCGGCAACTGCCGCCTGTCCTTTTTATTAATAGCTCTAGCCGCCGTCACCTGCCCTCCCACTCAGCTTCACTTCGGGGATGCACCAAACGCAGTGCGGTGCAAGTGTCGCAATGGCGGGCGGTGCCAGGGAGTGTTGCGCAGCGCGCGAAGCGTGTGGGACCCTCGGCGGCGATGACAAAGCAGACCCAGCGCCGTTCCCAGTGCTGGGAGCGTTGTTTGGAAGGAGAAATATTCTGCTAAGATATTGGAGTGCTATTTTTTTACTTACCTTCCCCTATCCAGCGACAGTCTTCAACGAAGAGAGTTCATCAACCAATGGGCGGAGAGAGGCTGGCATTGTCGTATCGTTGGTGCGAACCGTATGACTCATAATGCCGACATCCACGGTAATCATATATTGATATTCATCTGGATTAAACTTGATGATCAGATTTTCAGGCAGATTGAAGAATTCCGCTTGTTCGATCAGACGAACAATAGCGCGCGCGTCATTGATTGGAAGTTGATTAAGATCAAGCTGAAATCTCATCCCCTGACCTATAAACCCACCTGAGCGCTTAAAGGTAATTGTCGTCATATCTATCCTGTCCTTTCTATTCACCGCTGATCATAGAAATGCAACCGGATAATGGGGCACATATTACGCCCCATATAACAATGTATAAAATTAAGAACGATAATCCAGCCGGTTCATTACACTCCCACCTTTCTATAGCCACCATCTCCGGTGATTAAATTATACTCATAAATCTATTTTTGAATATATCGAATATTTTCTTGACATGCACCCTCTGAAAGACTACAATTTTTCATTATCTCAATCTGTTTGAGGGAACAGACCCACCAAAAGGAAAAGGAGAGGAACATGGCTTTTGAATTACCAAAACTTCCGTATGCAGTGGATGCACTTGAACCATATATCGATGCGCAGACGATGACTATTCATCACGACAAGCATCATCAAACTTATATTACAAATCTAAATGCTGCGCTCGAAAAGCATCCTGAACTCGCGAGCAAATCTCTTGAAGATTTGCTTTCCGATCTGAATGCTGTGCCTGAAGATATTCGCGGCGCAGTGCGCAATCATGGCGGGGGCACATGGAACCATAACTTGTTCTGGGAGATTATGGGTCCGAAGATGGGAGGTGCTCCCAGCGGCGAGGTAACTCGAGCCCTGGAAGCCGCTTTCGGTTCGTTTGATGCATTCAAGTCCGAATTTGAAAAAGCCGCCAACGGTCGTTTCGGATCAGGTTGGGCTTGGCTTGTGAAAAAAGGCGATGGCTTAGCAATCGTCTCTACTGCTAATCAAGATAACCCACTTTCTGATGGCTTGACTCCCATCTTGGGACTTGATGTCTGGGAGCACGCCTATTATCTTAAATATCAGAACCGCCGCGCAGAGTATGTTTCCAACTGGTGGAATGTTGTCAATTGGGGATCAGTAGCTGAGAGATACAAATAACATACCTTGCACTGCATAGGAAGCAAGATATAATAACGAAAGTTGCATATTACTTCCTATTAAAGGAGATAGATCAATGACACATATCATCACCAGTTTATGCGTTCGTGACCGCGGTTGTATTGACGTTTGTCCCGTTGAATGTATGATCCCTGGCCAGCCGATTAAGGAGTGGCCCTGGATCTATATTGATCCGGATACCTGCATTGACTGCGGCGCGTGTGTTCCTGAATGTCCCTATGCTGCCATCTTCCCTGAAGATGAAGTCCCTTCGGCTTATACAGCAAAAGGTGGCGAGTATATTACCAATGTTGGTCTCACCGGCCATTTCGAAGGCACAAACCATCATGGCAATCCCATCGTATTGGATAATGCCCGGCAATTAGAAGCAGGGGAAGTTGTCGATTTCACGCCTGACATCAAGCCGAACTATGATTTCTTTAAGACGGGTCCGAGTTATTCAGCCAAAGATATTGATGACGGAAAGTAAACTCAACTTTGAAAAGAGCCAGGTTACAGTCTGGTTCTTTTTGTGCATAGCGATATAAAGTTATCCCGCAGAACTCTGCGGGATAATGCTTTATTAAGGGTTCATCGCATCGACTAATAGTGCCTGCCCAATATGTTGTGCCAGCTGCACGTTATTCTCCTCCAGTACTACTACTACTACTAAAGGCGAGGCTTGCCAGTTTGGCGGCGTTCCCCCAATAAACCATGTAATGGCGGACTCGTCGCTTTCTGCCCGACCGGTATATGCCCAATAACTTTGACCATCCACAATCAGGGATCCTGCCATTTTATCTGCTGCCGAAGCTGAAATTGCTTCGAACGGTGTTCCCAAAGCTGGAAGCACCACCCAGCCATCCTTTGGTGTGTTGACTGCGGTTGCAATACGCGGCGCGGGGATCATGCCGTGATTACTCAATGCCGCGGATGCCAAAGCGACTTGTAGAGGTGAAACATGCAGGTCATGGACGTCTGAATCCGTGAGAGGTTCTGCGACCTGCAATCTCAATAATGGTGCGCGATTTAACGCGAAAGTCTTGTACACATTTTGCAGCTTATCTTGAGTGAGGGTTTTATTGCCGTATAAGGTTTCCTCAAATGGTTGGATCATTGTCCCAGCCGGATAGAGTCCTTGCACAGCGCGATTGATCAAAGGTTTATTAGGATCTTTATTAAGTTGTGCGCCGATCTCATCCAATTGACTCGGATCAAATGTGGGATGTGACGACATGACAAAGATTTCACCACTCTCTGCGTTCAACAGAATAACTGCCCCCGGGTGCTCAGCCATCATCTCGTCGGCGCGGCGTTGAAGATTTAAGTCAAGGCTTAGTCGTACATCCAATCCTTTCGGCGACATGCCATAAAGCAAATGATTCCACCAAATCGTCCCAGCCGGGTTGCCCCTCAACCCGCGCAGATATTCGTCTAATGAGGCTTCCAGACCTGATTGGCCATAGATCGGATGGTTATATCCGGTCACAGGCGCGAGGTCCGGATATTTGTAGATACGTTTGTATGTGCCTGTTTTTCCTTCGTTCGTATTGATCACCGCGTTGCTTCGGTCAAGCAGCAACCCGCGCGGCACATAGCGATCTTCAATGATGCGGCGCGGATTATCCGAGCGTGTGAGCAGGTCCGGTCCCCGAGCTACAGCCCACCATCCATTTGCTAGCGCAGCAGTAAACAATCCTAGCGACAAAAATACGCCAAGAGCAAAATAAGGCTGAGGCTTGGGAAGAGGCGCTGGCTCTTCATCCAAATGATTACTAATGAGCAGCAGGATAAGCAAAGCGATGAACGAAGTAAGCAGGGAGGAGCCCCCATAAGAAATAAAAGGCAATGTCACACCGGTCAATGGCAACAAACGCAAATTTCCACAGATAATTAGCAGAGCTTGAATTCCAAGATAAGCAGTAACACCTGCGGCAAGGAGTCTCCGGAAGATATTGGGCGCGCGCAGCGCAGTACGTAATCCTCGTATTAAGAGAATGCCGAAAATGGTCATCAATCCAACGGTCCCAATTAGACCCGTTTCTTCTGCAATCGCGGCGAAAATAAAGTCAGAGACTGCTACGGGTACGAGAGCAGGACTCCCCAAGCCGGGTCCACGCCCTGCAAACCCTCCGTTTGCAATGGCAAGGATAGATTGAATGATCTGGTAAGAACCTCCACCTGCGTCATTCCATGGGTTCCACCACGAATCAATCCGCGAGCGAATAATATCAACAAGATAATAACCGGCGACTCCCATGAATACCAAAATGGCTGCACTGATGATGATGGTTCGCCGGCGACCGGTCGCAAGATAAATAATAATCGTATAAAGCGCAATGAAGATCGAGGCGGTACCAAGATCACGTTGAAAAAGTAAAAGTAAGATGGCAATGCCACTTAATAAGAATGTAGGGTAGATCAATGGAAACGCGTGCAGTTTGATGGGGAGTCGATCTGCAAGGTATGCAGCCAGATAGGTGACGAGCAAAAGCTTGAGCGGTTCGGATGGTTGAAAGTAAACATTGCAACAGCCCAGCCATAAACGGGGACCATATCCAGCTGGGTTCGTTCCAAATATCAAGGTGAACGCAGTGAGCAGTAAACCCCCGCTGAGGAGCAGATACTTGTATTTGCGAAGGAACTCAAGTGTACTCGGCAAGCCTAGTCCAAACAATAATACAACGATACTGACTCCCAGCCAGAGCGCCTGGCGCGCGCCTAGATTGTCGTTAAGCCGCCAGACTGTGAGCAATCCCCAGCCACTTAACAACGCGGCGGCTGGGAATAAATATGGGTCAGCATCTGGCAAGTGATTAATAATAGATCTATGTGCACGAAATACAAACAACCCCCATAACAAGAGTACTATCCATTGTGACCAGTGATAGTCCACATTCCACGTGCGGAAACGGACAGCCGGAGCGAGAGTAATAATAAGCGTTTGAAAAAAGAGAAAGATAACTGCCAGTTTTAGCAGATTAACCTGGATGACACGGTTCATTGATTATAGATACTTGTTGACTAACAAATCTAGTTTTTGGCGGGTTTCAGCAGGGATCACATCTTTGCGCGTGATCAATGCGGTTGCAAGGGCCTGTTCGCAATCGCAATCTCGCTCGTGCTTCAGTTTGCTTGCGAGGATGCGTACTGCTTCCTGCGCGAGGACTGTATTTTTATTCAAAGTTTGGATAACCATTTCAACGGTCACCGGCGCTTCACTGACATGCCACACATCGTAATCGGTTACATGTGCCATGGTTGCATAACAGATCTCCGCTTCACGCGCCAGAAACACTTCGGGAGAAGCAGTCATACCAATGATGGACATTCCCCAGGCGCGATAGGTATTCGACTCGGCCTTTGTTGAAAAGCGTGGACCTTCTATCGTGATGAATGAGCCGCCACGATGAGTTATGCCTCCTGCCAAGCCGACGGCTGATTCCAATTGATTGGAAAGATCCTCACAAAAAGGATCCGCGACACTCACATGCGCGACCAACCCTTCGCCGAAGAATGAACGGGCGCGCTGGTGTGTGTTATCGTAAATCTGATCGGGGATCACGATATGTCCTGGTGCAAACCCCTCTTGCAATGATCCGCACGCGCTGATGCTGACAATGCGTTGCGTGCCCAAGGACTTCAACGCGTAGAGGTTGGCGCGATAGGGGACCTCGCTGGGTGTGATATGATGTCCAATTCCATGGCGTGCGAGGAAGGCGACGCGTTCGCCTTCCAAGGTGCCGACCACGATCGGCGCGCTCGTTTTTCCAAATGGTGTATCAATATTATGTTCGCGCGTATCGCCGAGGCCCGGCATTTCATATAGGCCCGAACCGCCGATGATCGCTAGGATTACTGGCTTGGTCATCATAGACC
>WNFX01010228.1_pt1 | contig 12106 bp, 10 predicted proteins | sample 5400111 | NCBI WGS metagenome assembly WNFX01 (sample SAMN13153363, study PRJNA577476) | soil metagenome | isolation source: 40 cm soil or saprolite under grassland replicate 1 | place: USA:California | collected 2016-06-15
GTGTGTTTAGCAACACGGACATAATGCTCAAACTTGATGTTGGCTCGATTGGTGGGACGTATGGTGGCAATGCAGTTGCCTGCGCAGCGGGTGTGGCAACCATTCGTGCGATGCGCGAGGAGAATATGCTGGAGAATGCAACGGAACGCGGCATTCAGTTGATGACCGGTTTGCGAAAACTCCAGGAAGAATATTCGCAAATCGGAGATGTGCGCGGGAAAGGCTTGATGATTGGCACAGAATTTATTTTGAACGGCAGACCGGATAAAGCCAAACCTCTTGCGAAGGAGATTATTCATGCCGCGGAAGATCGTGGCCTGTTGCTACTTTCCTGTGGGACGTATGACAACACTGTCCGCTGGATCCCGCCGCTCAATGTGACATCCGAGCAGATCAATGATGGCCTCAAAATTTTTGATAGCGCGTTGAAGGAAGTAATAAAGTAGACAGGGAAATAAATACACAGGTAAACATGAATATCCTGTTTTCTTGTGTACTTGTTTATCTAATACTTGTTCACCCAGACCATGACCCAACTCAATCGTTCCAAACTCACAGAACTCATTGAATCCGAAGAACAGCTTTTTCATAAATCCCATCCGAAATCCTACGAATTGTATCAACGTGCGCTTAAGTCGTTGCATGGTGGCGTACCCATGTTGTGGATGATTCGCTGGGCAGGTTCGTTTCCTGTTTTTGTCAGAGAAGCGAAAGGCGCGCACTTCACGGACGTGGATGGGAATTCATATATTGACTTTTGCCTCGGCGATACCGGCGCCATGACCGGTCACTCGCCCGAAGCCACGGTCAATGCTATTAATGAGCAAATCCAAAAAGGCATTACACTGATGTTGCCTTATGAAGATGTCATCTGGGTGGGAGAGGAACTTCAGCGTCGCTTCAAACTTTCGTACTGGCAATTTGCCCTGACAGCTACGGACGCGAATCGATTTGCGCTCCGTATGGCGCGTATGATCACGGAACGGCCAAAGATTCTTGTCTTCAACTATTGTTATCATGGCTCAGTGGATGAGACCTTTATTGTGCTCGATGAAGAAGGCACGCCGATGTCGCGCCCGAACAACATGGGTCCACAAGTGGATCCACGTTTCACGACGAAAGTCATCGAGTTCAACGATATTGCTGCGCTCGAGACCGCGCTCTCTGCACGCGATGTCGCGGCAGTGCTTGCCGAACCTGTGATGACCAATATCGGAATCATTCACCCGGAGCCTGGTTATCATGACGCGCTGCGAGATCTGACACGCAAATATGGGACTTATCTTATCATTGACGAGACCCACACGATCTGTGCTGGACTGGGTGGATACACCACTTCACACGGACTTCAGCCTGATTTCCTTACCATTGGCAAGCCGCTCGCTGGAGGAGTACCCGCCGCGGTCTATGGCTTTACGGAGGAAGTCAGCCAGCAATTTTCTTCCAGACTTGACGTTGACGATGCGGACGTTGGTGGCATCGGTGGGACTCTGGCGGGCAATGCCCTATCCATTGCGGCCATGAAAGCGACGCTTCAAAATGTGTTGACTGACGAGTTTTACAGTAAAGCAATTACACTACAGGAATGCTTTACTGAAGGTGTTGAGTCTATCATCAAAGAATTTGAATTACCGTGGATTGTTAAACGACTAGGCAATCGTTCTGAATACTGGTTCCGTCCAATTCCACCAAGAAATGGGGGAGAAGCCTTTGCTGCCATTGATCATGATCTTGACCGCTACATGCATCTCTTCGCGCTCAATCGCGGAATTCTCATGACGCCATTCCATAATATGGCACTGATTTCACCGGATACAACGCGAGAAGATGTGGACTATCATACGAAGGTGTTTCGAGAGGCGGTAGTATCACTATTTGGTTAACTAACCTTGCGAAGGTTTTAAACCTTCGCAAGGTTTGGGAGTAATTTATGCCTGAATATAAATCTCAAGTTTGGCGCGTGAATGTACGTGAACAAACTTTAAAACAGGAACCCGTCCTCGAGTCGTGGAAGCGACTCGGTGGGCGTGAGCTTCTGGCGCGCATACTCCTCGATGAAGTAGATGCGAAATGCGATCCGCTTGGCGCAGAGAATAAACTCATCTTCGCTCCCGGTCTTTTGGGGGGGCACATGCTTTCGTCCACAGATAGAATCTCTGTAGGTGGCAAATCTCCATTGACGGGTGGTATCAAAGAATCCAACGCGGGTGGGCGGACAGGTTTGCACATGACGCATATGGGCATTCACGCATTAATCATCGAAGATCAGCCGAACGAAGAGAGCTTTTGGGTATTGCATCTTTCGCTTTCTGACGGAGCAAAATGGGAACGCGCGGATGACTTAGTTGGGCTTGGCGTTTACGCAACCGCGCCGAAGTTGCTCCAAAAATATGGTGACAAAGTCGCGATTGCGTTGATTGGTCCCGGCGGCGAGATGAAGATGAAAGCCGCGGGGATTCAGAATATTGACAAGGATCGAGTCCCCGCTCGCATCGCGGCGCGTGGTGGACTCGGTGCAGTTATGGGCTCGAAGGGATTAAAAGCTATTGTGTTCGATAATGCCGGTGGGCAGAAGCCGTCCATTGTTGATCCTGAAGCGTTTAAAGTCGCACAGAAAGATTATACAAAGTCGGTGATGGAACATCCGCAATCCATCACATATCGTGATTACAGCACAGCCGCAATTGCCGCTATGTGTAATAGTTTCGCGGCGTTGACTGCGCGCAATTTCTCGCGTGGTACCTTTGAACAGATTGACCAGGTTGACGGTGACGCGCTGCGTGAATTCACGTTGAAGCGCGGCAAGCCATCCGATCCGGCGCACGCCTGCATGGCAGGCTGCACCATCAAATGCTCAAACATCTTTGGCGGAGAGGATGGCAAGATCATTGTCTCGCCGCTGGAATATGAGACCATTGGTCTGATGGGAGTGAATCTTGAAATTGGTGGCGCGCTCGGCGTCGCGGCAGAGGCCGGCCTAATGCAGTGGGGAAACGAGGAAGATGCTCTGAAACTAATTGACGAGATTCGCCAAGGGACTGAGTTGGGCTATGTGCTTGGAAATGGCGCGGTGAGTGTCGGCAAAAAATATAATATCGAACGTGTCCCTGCTGTGAAAGGCCAAGCCATGTCTGGCTATGAACCTCGTTCCATTAAAGGAACCGGCGTGACCTATGCAACGACTCCTCAGGGTGCCGATCACACCGCTGGGTTGACAATCCGTGCCCAGATCAATCACCTTGATCCCACGATTCAAAAGGATCCGTCGTTGACAGCGCAATTGAACATGGCTGGTTATGATTCATTGGGCGCGTGCATCTTTGCTGGCTTCGGTTATGCCGCGACACCTGACGGTGTTGTGAAACGTTTATTGAAAGCACGTTATGGCTGGGAAGATGTTCCTGATAATATTTTACAGGCGTTGGGAAAAGACACGATCAAAATGGAGCGTGAGTTCAATCGCCGCGCAGGCTTCACAAAAGAGGATGACCGTTTGCCAAAATGGATGACAGAAGAAGCGATTCCAGAAAATGGAGCTGTCTTTGATGTCAGTGAGGAAGTGCTGGATCACATTTTTGATGAAATTGAGTGAAGCAAAAACGGGCGATTCGCAATCGCCCGTTTTGTTGAATAATCTCACCCTAGTTTCCGATTTTCTTGTTATATCTTATTATTATGTTTCTGCCCGCTACGAACATATATATGATTTCAATAATCAGGACAGACGCGCATATAGTAGGATTTCCATTCACAAATAGTTCCCGTACTAGAATAGCCATCACTATAAAAACCACTAGTGCACGTCCCCAATTTCCAGCGTATGCTTGCGCTGCCCCGGCCGATCAGGGGATGTCACACTGGGATATGGTACGGGGGCAACATTTTCCGGCGTGGATGATTTTGGCGTGGCAAGTTCTTGTCCTTGCCTCTGTTGTGTAATGACTGTTTGTGTTCTGAAATACTGGTCAAGGGTCTCTTGGGCATAATCCGCGACGGACTTGCTGTCGTCATTCGTCATTTTCCGTAATGCCATTTCAGCTGAAAGCACCATCGAGGGATCGCTGAATTTTAACAAGCGAGCAAGCTCATTCACTGCACCCTGCCTGTGCAATCGTGTCTCGCTCAGCATCGCTTGCTGCAAATGTTCGGGTAATTGTGCCATTTGAATACTGGGATTCGGGTTGAGCCCGATGTACATCCGGCCCTCTTGTGATGTGGCTGAAATATTTGGTGTTTGCTGCGGAGTTACATGTTCATACGCAAATTGATAGAGTTCATTTATGTCGATTAGACCATCTTTATCAGCGTCTGCTTTACCTGACTGAAGTCCTTCGATCAGGTAACGCGTAAACAGGGAATTCTGGGTTTGCCCTTCAACGTGTTTGCCGTCGAAGGCATATTGCATAGCTTCACTAGCAGTAATGATGATCTTACCAAACCCTGAAGGCTGGAAGGATAGGATACTGTTTACTGTCTGTCCGATTGTGGTATCACTTTTTGCGCCTTCAACGATTGCTCCTCCATAACAGCAATCAAGAACGAGAATTTGTCTCTGGGAACCACTCTCGCCCATATTCTCCTTGATAAAGTTCGCCGCAATGCCCGTGGAGCGAAGAAAGTCGCTATTTGTGTTTTGTGCTGCTAGAAATAATTGTCCATTTTGTGATTTGATCCCATGACCCGAAAAGTAAAGCAAAAGCATATCTTCACGCAGTTTGTTCTTGAAGAATTTTTCTATGGCATTTTCTATAGCATCATTCGTTTTGTTGATTAATGTGTCAACTTGCGTAAATGCGCCTAGATTTGGATCCAAAAGCACTGTGGCAAAACGTTCCGCGTCGAGTACGGCAGATTTGAGGTCTGGCAAACGTTCATCTTGATAATTAGAATTGCCAATAACCAGCGCAAATCGCTGGTTGGGTGCTAGCTCACTAATGGCTTTAACTTGCTGGGCGGCTTTGTTCAATTCTTGAGGAGTAATTTTGGGAGTGATTAGAACTTCACGATTACCAACGATCACCTTTGCATTGACCTGCTTGCCAATACGCTCGGATAAGGATTTGATGCTTCCTTCAATTTTGCCCAGAACCCAATTTGTAACGATTGGCGCAACGCGCAAAACGATCTGTTCGGCAAGTATTGCTTCCAATGCCACCTTAGTGCCTTGGGGTAGATCATTTTTTCCGCCAAAGGAAATCGATCCAACCGCATCAGGCTCATTTTCAAGTCCGATACCCAATTCATGTGTAAGCGCGTTGATCTCAGCAACCTGAGCTTGTGTCATGTTTTCCACAGATAGGATTACATAAATAGGTGCGCTTTGTTGGGTCATGGCTCTCACTCCTTTGGATGGCGCCTTTTCGTTACCACCCAAAATTAAGTATAGCACTTTTGTCCGAATTTCTGACATTTACGAAACAAACACAAAACCCGCCTTCAAATGAAGACAGGTTCTACGTTATACTGAGCCACCGATCGGATTTGAACCGATGACCTGCCGATTACGAATCGGCTGCACTGCCAACTGTGCTACGGTGGCGGGTAGAACAAATTGTCAATTTGTCCTACACTACAGCGGCGGGGATTATAAAGGATTACACATAAACCTGCAAGTTTTGTGTTTCTTGTCATTACGAGCCTTGGTTGACACGTAAACGTCGAAACCAGGCGAAGCAATCTCCTCCTTCTGCAGAGGGGTTGTTTCGCTGCAATGACGTCAATTTGGCAAGTTTTTGATGTTACATGTTGTCTGATACACGGTGGAAACCTTATGTTACGTATAGCAATGATCTCTTATCACACTTGTCCACTGGCAACTTTGGGCGGAAAAGATACGGGCGGAATGAACGTTTACGTCCGCGAGTTGACGCGTCAATTGGGGCAAATGGGCATTCATGTAGATGTGTTCACGCGCTCGCAGGATGACCACGTCCCGCATGTGTTACATGAACTTGGCTATGGCAATCGTGTTGTCCACGTGCCTGCAGGACCTGAACATCCCGTTCCAAAAGAAGAGTTGGCAAATTACATCCCACAATTTGTGGAAGGCATCAAATATTTTGCCTGCGAAAAAGGCATTGAGTATAACCTCATCCACAGCCATTACTGGATGTCTGGGATCGCGGCTGCCTCTCTTTCCGATGCTTGGGGTGGGATTCCGATTGTGCACATGTTTCACACCCTCGGCGAGATGAAGAACCGCATTGCACGCTCGGAGGCCGAACGTGAAGGAGAGTATCGCATCGATGGTGAGAAGCAGGTCCTCCGTCGCGCGAATCGAATTGTCGTTGCCACGATTGCAGAACTCACGCAGTTGCGTTTTCTCTATAAAGCGAATCAAAGTAAACTGGTTGTGATCCCACCAGGTGTGGATGTGAGTCATTTTTATCCAATTCCTGCGGATGAAGCGAAGATGTATGTAGGGCTGAAGCCTGAAGACCGCATGGTGTTGTTTGTGGGCCGCATCGAACCGCTTAAGGGCGTGGATACGCTCATTCAGGCGATGTCCTGTTTACAATTGAAAGAGGAGCGACCTGTCCATCTTGCGATCATCGGCGGTGACCCTGCTGCCAGCCCGCAGGAAATGAGTGCGGAGATGGCGCGGTTGCAAAAATTATGCGATGACCTCTCGGTAGGACAAACTGTTGTATTTCTTGGAAAGCGAGATCAGGATAGATTACCTTATTACTATTCTGCTGCGGAGTTAGTGGTGATGCCTTCTCATTATGAGTCCTTTGGCATGGTCGCGTTGGAAGCAATGGCGTGTGGAACACCCGTCATTGCTTCAGAGGTGGGAGGGCTGGCTTACTTGGTGAAGGATGGAGAAACTGGATTCACGATACCCGATCAGGAACCAGATACGCTGTGCGAAAAAATATCTTGGTTGTTGAATGACCATGATTTGCAAGAGATGATGAGTCAGCGTGCCGTTGAATATGCACAAGATTATGCATGGGAAAAAATTGCAAGTCAAATTGTAGAGGTATATAAGAGCCTTCAGCCTGAGAAGCAGCAGGTGTCTTATTAAATTAAAAATTGCTGGCTCTAAATTTTCATCTTTTTTCCCCAGGTAAAAGGTAACTAACAATTCATATCACTATACAATACATCTTGAGATAGTCTTTTAATATATTCAAGAAAGAGTTATTTATACTCCTCATCTCATTGGCGGGCTAGCTTTTACACTCACAAATCACAGTCTGCCCAATGTTCAAGATAAATTTCCCAATCACAGAGACAGTAACTCCAAGGGTGCTATGGCAATCACGAGCCACAACCTGAGTGAGCAGTTCAAGGTCTCGTACCTCATTCGACCCGATGAATGAAGCAATATATTCGTTCAGGCTGTAAACTTCCAACAATTTTTCTTTTGGAACATATGTGATGGTTAATGTACTTCCCGCAATGGGATTCCCGGTTTTGGGGCATAGGGGTGGAACTTGTACTTCGTGAGTTTGTTTTGTCAGCTTGGATATATTTGGATTTTTTATTGTCTTCAACGTCACCTTAATCAGATCATGCCACCTTCTTATTTGAGTATTATAAGATGGAAGAATGTCATTCCTTCATCCTCACATAAAAGATCAACTGACCTTCAATATCCTGTGTGCGCATTTCGAATTTGTCTTTGAGTTTATTCAACATGCGCGAGAGTTGCTTGTGACCATAGGTACGCGGGTCGAAGCCTGGATCCACTTGGTAGATAGCGTTACCCATCACGTCCAGTCGCGCCCAGCCATCCTGTCCTACTGCCATTTCGAATGCCTGACTCAAGACAGGCATTGGGTCAGCTTCCTCTTTTTCTGGCTCTGTTTCAGTATTTGTCTTTTTCGCTCGACTGGATTGTGTCCGTCTTTGCTGTACAGCTTTTTTCTCTTCGACCAGATTTTCCGTGTAAACAAACAAATCGCAGGCGTTGACGAAAGCCTTCGGCGTCTTCTTCTCACCGATGCCCATCACAAAAATCCCAGCCTCGCGGATACGCGTGGCAAGACGCGTGTAATCACTATCGGAGGAAACCAGGCAGAATCCATCCACCACGCCTGAGTGCAGGATGTCCATTGCATCGATGATCATCGCGCTATCGGTCACATTCTTCCCCACGGTATAGCGGAATTGCTGAATGGGCTGGAAGGCATGGAAATTCAGTGTTTCCTTCCATGAATTCATATTGCTTGTTGTCCAATCTCCATAAATACGGCGGACAGTGACTTGTCCATGCCGACCCGCTTCCACAAGCATCTGAGGCAGCAAAGAAGATTGGGCGTTATCGCCGTCTATGAGGACAGCGATCTTTTGACGATCATTGGGTAGGGTTTCATTAGCCATAAGGGTAATTATATTATGGATTATTCGGCATGGGTGTGTTCAAGTCACTTGGATTAGGTGCAAACAAGCCAATATCCTTGCAGGAGTCGGCTCCGACGCGCTGAAATAATCCACTATCAGCGGTGACTTCAATCTGTATTGGTGTTTCCTCTTTATAAGTGCTGTCCACAGTCAGCTTCAATGTCACTTTGTAACCCACTGGAAGGGAAGTCACCTCAACAGTCTTATCAGGGTGTACACGCCCTTCATCCAACGCGTTGAGAGTCGCCTTTAGGTTCGTGAGCTCGACGCCACCTGTATTTCTCAAGACGACAAAAGCATTTGTTACCTCGCCCATGCCATGCGTCACGTCAATGCTAGTGTCGCACCCGAGTATTTCAACGGAAACGGTTGGTCCACTAGGAGTATTGGTTTGTTGGGCAATTACAGGTGTTTCTGAAGGGACTAATGATGGTGTATTTGTGGCGGTGATAAAGAGGATGGCAGTCGAGGTTGCGATTTGAGGCGTTGGCGTCGCGCTCGCTACACCAATCACTACCGGCGTTGCAGTGAAGATGGATGGCGTATTTGTGGGAGGCAGGAATGGGGTAGGCGGATTGTTAGGGAAAGGCTGGATAACCCAGCCATTGCAAGCTGCTACGAAAAGCATCGAAAGCATCAGTAGGATCGCGGGAATAGTCTTTTTCATTTCTTCTCCTCCTCATCATTGTATCCCGCATAAGAAAAAGAGCAAAGTCCCCACCAGGAATAAGGTATCGTCATCATTTTGGGATGGTAAAATATGCCCTGATAATTTCTCAGGAGGCGCCCGCATGGCTGCTGTGTTCCCAAGTGAAGAATGGTTGAAAGACCTCGCTCTGAAACTCAATTCTGATACTCGCTATAACGAAATCGCAAAAAATTGGGAAGGTGACTTGTTATTTCTCATCGAACCAGATGGAAATTTGAAGGAGCGCCTCACGTTCTACCTGGACCTTTGGCATGGTCAATGTCGAAAAGTGGAATACAAGCCTGCACCTGAATCGTACCCAACCCCGGCTTTTACCTTGACCTCTTCTTATAAGGATATTACGTCTATCTTGATGGGCAAACTCAATCCCATGACTGCTATGATGACTTCCAAGTTGAAAGTTAAAGGGAATATGGGTTACATGATGCGTAACGTTCCAACGGTTTTGGATTTTGTCCGCGTGGCGCAGGGAGTAACGACGGAAATCATGTAATGTCACTGCGAGCGTATTTCGCGAAGCAGTCTCTAGTTAAACGGATGAATCTTGTCGAGGAATTGTCACCATTTGTTGGAGATTGCTTCGTCGCAAAGACCGCTCCTCGCAATGACATATAAGACCTATGCAACCTATCCTCAAAATAGACCTTACCACCAGTAAAACCGAAGAATATCGAATCCCTGAAAAGTGGGAAAAGGATTTTCTGGGCGGCGCATCACTCGCCGCTCGGATTTTATATTCATTACTTACACGCGAACTCGATCCACTTTCGCCCGAAGCGCCTCTACTCTTTATGACAGGTCCGATGACCGGCACCTCTGGTCCAACGACAGGACGCTTCGTCGTGTGTGGAAAGGGACCCGCGACCGGTTTATGGGCCGAATCCAACATTGGAGGGTTCTGGGGAACTGAATTGCGCGCGACTGGTTATGATGGTTTGTGGATTACAGGGAAAGCTGAAACCCCAATCTATCTCTGGTTAAACGGAAACAAACTTGAAGTCCGGAACGCCGCGCATTTGTGGGGGCAAGATACATACACGACGCAGGATAAAGTCAAGCAAGAGATCGGTGAAAAGTCCGCGCGCGTTTGCGTAATCGGACCGGCTGGAGAAAAGCAAGTTTTCTTTGCCTCCATCATGTGCGATCACGGAAGGATGGCGGGTCGAACAGGGATGGGTGCAGTCATGGGTGCGAAGAATCTCAAGGCAATTGCGGTGCGCGGCGTTCATGAAATTCCAGTACATGACATTGCAAAATATAAGCCATTGCGCTCGGAATCGAACCGCAGGCTGCATGATGATAATGAGGCAAAAATATTGCGCGAGGTGGGAACATCCGGCGTAGCGAATTATGCCGAATATCTCGGCGCCATGCCGGTGAAATATTATTCGCTTGGTTCATTTGAGAACATCGATAATATTTCAGGCGCAAAGATGACTGAAACAATTCTTTCGGGCAGAAGCGCCTGTCAGGGATGTGTGATCGCGTGTGGGCGCGTCGTCACGTTGAAGGGAGATAAATTAAAGCGCAAAGGACCCGAACATGAAACAATGGTTGGATTCGGTGCGAACCTGCTGAACGATAATCTTGAAGCAATTGTTGATCTAGGTGAGCTTTGTGATCGTTATGGCATGGATACGATCAGCGCCAGCAACACAATCGGACTTGCATTTAATTTATTTGAAAAAGGAATTATCACGGAGGCAAACACAGGTGGTATTGTTTTGAACTGGGGCGATGTAGACGCGATTGAAGAATTGGTGAATCTTATCGGTCGCCGCGAAGGGATCGGTGACCTCATGGCGCAAGGATCACGCCGCTTTGCCGAGCATTTTGGTGCTGAGGAAGAGGCTGTTCAAGTGAATGGACTCGAAGTAGCGTATCATGACCCGCGCGGCGTTTCTGGGATGGCATTGTCATACGCGACCAGCCCGCGCGGCGCGTGTCATAATCAATCCGATTATTTCTTTGTAGATTGGGGTCATACACAGGAGAGTCTTGGCATTACATACTTTGACCGCCATGCACAGGCGGACAAGGCTGCGAACGTTGCAAAACATCAAGATTGGCGCACTATTTTCAATGCGGTCGTGATGTGTATCTTCGCAAATGTTGAACCTGAAATGCAAGTCAAACTGATCAACGCCTCTTGTGGCTTGGATTGGACGATTGAAGATATGATGAAGTGTGGTGAGCGTGCCTGGAATCTTAAACGTGCGATCAACAATCGTATGGGCTTAACTCGCGCGAACGATAAACTTCCGAAGGCTTTGCTCGAGCCATTTCCAGATGGTGGCTCGTCTGGCTTTGTTCTCGATTTTGATGCAATTTTGTCTGCTTACTATGAAGCGCGTGGTTGGGATTCTGAAACGGGTAAACCTTCGCCCGAAAAGCTATCTCAATTAGGGCTGGGTGATATAGCGCAAGATTTATGGGGCTAGCAATGATAAGGCAAGTGCAAAGTTCCTCTTAAGCTGTAAGAGCATCATTCTTTGGTCACTGCAGTTAGGTTCATGGTAAGTAAAACGCCGGGCTTTGGAAGTTCGGCTACTCCAATTACTGTCCGTGCGGGGCGGTAATTACCCAGCATATCAACGTAAGCGCGGTTCATTTCCTCGAAATCCTGCATGTTCTTCAAAAAGATATTGACGTGGATGACATGCTTCAGATCTGAATCGACCGATTTCAGCATAATCTGGAATGACTCGAGGATCTGCTTTGCCTGTGAATATACATCTGGTCCAGCGAGTTGGCCGGTCGCCGGGTTGACGCCAGCAGTTCCTCCGATGCTGATAAACTTGTCGACCTTTGCAATGTGATTATAGGGCCCGATTGGGGTTGGCGTGTTCGCCGGCGTCGAAGTCTCTACTGTATTTGTCATGGCGGGTCTCCATAGATGAGATGAACTGCATTCACCGCGTGGCGCGAATATGAAAAATAAGCATCACTAAGAAGTACCGATCAATTCTTTCACCAGCCATGCATTCCAAACGAAACCAGCATTGGCACCGAATTCTGCCGTAGGGCGATCAGAATAAACTCCGAGTA
>WNFX01007259.1_pt1 | contig 12103 bp, 9 predicted proteins | sample 5400111 | NCBI WGS metagenome assembly WNFX01 (sample SAMN13153363, study PRJNA577476) | soil metagenome | isolation source: 40 cm soil or saprolite under grassland replicate 1 | place: USA:California | collected 2016-06-15
CGAGATGCGAGCCCCGGGCGACGAACATAACGACTCGATCCTCTCGGGCGCAGCTGCCCCCTCAGCACGCTGCTCCGCTGAATGACCGCACGGCAGGTCAAAACGCCACGACCCTTGTCGAACTGGACGACGAGTTAGTCGGGTGTGCCTGCGGCGGCGTACTGGGAGTGCTTTTTGCATGCTGGATGTCCTGGACGATGACCGCTCGCTTCCCCTCGGCGATCCGGCCGCGGCGAGTGCGTCGGCACTGGCGACGCGCTGATGGCGCCTATGCCGGGCGGATCCGGGACGCCGAAGAGGCGCTGCGCCGCGCCGCACGCCGACTCCCTCGTCGTGATCCAGGCTGTCGTGCTCAGCAGGTGGATCGCCGAGTCGGGTCCGCGACCGCTGACCCCGCGGCAGGTGCTCCGCAAGCCTGACATCCCGGTCGCCGCCGCTGTGATCGGCGTGGCCCGCCGGAGAACCCGCGCACGGCGGCCGACGTCCCGGCGCTGAACCGGCCGTGGAACCTCGCGCTGGCCGCGGGCCTGCTCCGAGCCGACGGCGGCACAGTGACCGCGGGACCCGCGCTCGCGACCTGGCCACCCGGCGACCCTGACATCCTGGCGGCATGGCTAGCCGCTTGAGGATCTCCGATCGACAAAATGTTGTCGGTGCTTCATCCGCAGGCGATGCCGACGTCGGCGAACAGGGCCATCATCTCCAGGCGTAGCACATGAGGGGTCAATGGCAGGTTCATGCGCACGCCCGGCAACACGCAACGGGTCTCGGCAATCGGCCGGGCCGACGTGGCTACGGGCTACGGGAGGAGGGTGAACGATGTCGTGTGGGCTGGGCGGACGATGCTGAAGTGCCGTCGGTCCAAGGTGGCGATGTTCACCGCGCGGAACCTTCCGCGATCGCGATGACGATGGCGTCGGCGGTGCCGAGAGGCAGATCTGAGTACTGCTCAACGAGGTCGGCGGCTCGCGTGGCGTCAGCGGCGGTGATCTGCACCAGTTCGTACAACCCGTCAGCGACGTCGCGCAGGAAGTCGGCTTCTGCCTTTGACCCAGCCCGGCATTGCAGCATGTACCCGATCTCGGTGATCAGCGGCGCTGGCAGCAGGAGCGGACCGGGAAACCCCTGAAGCAGGTCCACGCACTGCTTGTGGTAGTCGTCCTTCCGGTTGGCGGCAGCTACCACAGGGCCGGTGTCGATGACGATCACGCGGTGGCGGCTTCCCCGCCTGACCAGGCTTCACGAACGACCTGCTTGGCCCGGACGCCGAGGTCGTGCTCCCCGTCGAAGATGGCAGTTGTCCGGAACCGGCGGTGGGGGACATCGCCGGGTTCCGGGCTGGCCCACTGGCGGAGCATGTCGACGGCATCCGTGAGGCGATCCTCCGGCACCGCGTCGAGCAGCCTGTGCGCTTCCTCCCGTACGGTCATAGACCCAGTTTAAGCCGGGACTCTGTTATCTGCTTCATCCTGGCTGTTGCCATCCGACTGTGTCCGGCAAGAACAGGAGCTGGGCGTATAGGGGAGTTTGCGGGGGTCGGGGAACCCGAGGCTGGTGTAGCCGGGGGCGCGCTTGGCGAGCGATGATGCGAGCACGCCGGTGAGCTCGTCGTGGTAGTCGTGCACCTCGGCGGTGGTCTTCCCGTCGTAGGGGCGGAGGATGCGCCCCGGCGTACTGGATGAGCCTGCCTTTGTAGGAGACCGGCCCGGCGAGGAAGAGGGTGTCGAGGGCGGGGCAGGCTTCCGTTCAGCTGCCCGTACCAGCGGAATTATTCAAGCGGTGTTCAGCATCCAGAACCTGTCGCCGCGCTCCTTGTGCAGCCTGGCCAGCAGATCGCGGTGAATCTCGCGTACCCGAGCGGGCGTGGTCGCTTCGTCCCCGGCCAGCCGGCCGCGCTCGTCGTAGGGCCAGATGAACGCCTGGCGGCTGGACACGTGGTACATGGCCTGGTCGTCATCGACGTCGTATCCCAGCGGCCGCAGCGCCGACCCGGGCGCGAGCTGGTGGAAGGTGAGCTCGTCGGCGATGCCCCAGTCGGCCACCGCCAGCCAGTCATCGGAGTTCCAGAGCACGGATTCCCCGACGCTGTTGTAGAAGGCGAGTACGCCGTCCTTGCCCTCGATAACGGCCGGGCTGGCACCCCAGGTGATCCGGTACACCGGACGGTCGACCATCATGTCCGCCGCCACGATCTTGTCGAACTGCCCCGAACCCTCCAGGTGCACGTGCCGCCAGAAGTTGAGCAGCATCGCCCGGTGCAGCGGGTTGGCCGTCTGCTCCAGCAGCTTCGCGGTGGGGTTCATGCAGTCGCAGACGGCTTGTTCGAAGCGGTTCATCCCTTCGCGCCTTTCACCAGTTCCGTACCCGTCGGCCGGCGACTTCGAGCATCGCACCGCGCACCCGATCGTGCCATCTCACAATTGCGACGGCACCGCCGCGGCGGTGCTCCTAGCATCGGGCAGTGACGTGATGGCCCATGCGCGGCGAAGGAGCGGCCATGTCGCACATCGGAGTTAACCTCGGGTTCGGCAACCTGCACGAGACGCTGACTGACGAGCAGATGTACGCCGGTGAAATCAAGATTGCCGAGCTCGCCGAGCAGCTAGGTTACGACAGCCTGTGGGCGGTTGAGCACCACTTCGACGGCTACGCTATGTGCCCGGACAACGTCGTGCTGCTGGCGAACATCGCCGGGCGCACGGAACGGATGAAGCTCGGCACCGCCGCTGTCATCCTGCCGTGGAACGACCCGCTCCGGGTGGCCGAGAAGATGATCATGCTCGACATCCTCTCCGGCGGCCGGGCGATATTCGGCATGGGCCGGGGGCTGTCCCGCATGGAGTACGCCCCGTTCGGGATCGACATGTCCGAGTCCCGCGCGCGGTTCGACGAGGCGGCCGCGATGATCGTCGCGGCGCTGGAGAGCGGCTGGATCACCGGCGACGGCCCTTACTATCCCCGGCCCCGGACCCAGCTGAGGCCGAGCCCGCCCCGGTCGTTCCGCGGCCGGCTGTACTGCGTCGCCGGTTCGCCGGACTCGGTCAAGTCGTGCGTCAGCCTCGGCGCCTCGCTGCTGACGATCGTCACGGCGCCGGTGCCCACCCTCATGCCGGTGTTCGACAGCTACCGCGACCAGTGGCGCGCGTCCTACGGCACCGAGGCGCCGCCCATCGCGCTCAACATGAACATGTACTGCCACCCCAGCGCCGAGATCGCCGGGGAGCGGGCGCAGACCTACATTCACCGGTTCTTCGCATCGAATGTCCGGCACTACGAGTTCATGGGCACCCACTTCAAGGACATCAAGGGCTACGAGCGGTACGACGAGGTCGCCGCCATGTTCCGGCAGGCCGGGCTGGAGGGTGCCGCAAGCGCCTACGCTGCGTGCGCGCTGACCGGCACCCCGGACCAGATCGTGGCGAAGCTCGCCGGGATCAAGGAGGTCCTGGGCAGTTTCGAGCTCACCGTGCTGCCCAGCTTCGGCGCGATGCCGTACGACCAGGCCGAGGCGAGCCTTGAGCTGTTCGCCAAGGAGGTCTTGCCGGCCGCCCGGGACATCCTGGACTGAGACGGGCGGGAGATACCGTGGCCAAGCTTGGCGTGCCAGCTGTCCCGGTGCTGACCGATCATGACGCTCCGGTGATGGCACGGGACGGAACCCGGCTCCGGGCCGACGTCTACCGGGCGGTAGAAGGCGGGCCGTTTCCCGTGCTGCTGATCCGCAACCCTTACGGTGAGCAGCTGATGCGCGCGGCGGCTCCGGTGATCCCGGCGATCGACGCCGGGTTCGCGGTCGTGGTGCAGCACTGCCGCGGTACCGGGACCTCCGACGGCGAGTTCGTGACGTTCGAGAACGAGGCCGCGGACGGCGCCGACGCCATCGAGTGGTGCGCCAGGCAGCCGTGGTGCGACGGGAGCGTCGCGATGCTCGGCCCTTCCTACCTCGGCATGGTGCAGCTGGCCGCGGCGACCTCGGCGCCGGAGGCGCTCCAAGGCGCTGCGCCCGCGGCGCTCAAGGGCATGGTGCTGATCGTGACCCCGGCCGACTACCACTGGGGGCTGGCGTACCGGCAGGGCGCGTTCCAGCTCGGCCAGCTGCTGGGCTGGCACCTGCTCAAGTCCGGGCAGGAGCTGGCGTACCGCGCCGCGGCGGGGCAGGACGTGTTCGCAGACCTGCCCGCGCTCGGCAGGCTGGTGGTGGATCCGGCGGCAGGTTACCGGCACCTGCCGTTGCGGGACATGCCGGCGGTGAGCGGCATCCTGCCCAGCTGGCAGCGGTGGCTGGAACACGAGGAACGGGACGGCTACTGGACCGGTATGAGCTACCGGGACGCGCGCGCCCGGGTGGCCGCGCCGGCGCTGCACGTCGGCGGCTGGTTCGACCTGTTCCTCGGCGGAACCCTGGACAACTTCATCACGCTGTCGCGGCACGCGGCGACCGAGCACGCCCGGCGCGGCCAGCGGCTGATCGTCGGCCCGTGGACGCATGTCGACCGGACCGGGGTCGCGGGCGAGCTGCACTTCGGGTTGCCCGCGTCGGAGCAGGCGATCCAGCTCGAGCAGGTGCAGCTCAGCTTCCTACGCTGGGCCACCGGGGCGGGCGAGCTCGTCGCGCCGCGGGTCAAGCTGTTCGTGATGGGCGACAACGCCTGGCGCGACGAGGATGACTGGCCGCTGGCCCGCACCCAGTGGACACGCTGGTACCTGCATTCCGGCGGGTTCCTGTCGACGTCCGGGCCAGCGGACGGCGCGGCGCCCACGCAGTACACTCACGACCCGCATGATCCGGTACCCACGGTCGGCGGCGCGACGCTGATGACCGGCGGCCCCGGCGGCGTCGAGTGGATGCCGGGGCCGCGGGACCAGCGCGAGGTCGAGTCACGCCCCGACGTCCTGTCGTTCACCAGCGATGCCCTGACCGAGGACGTGGAGGTGACAGGGCCGGTGAGGGTGACGCTGCACGCCGCTACCTCCGCGGCCGACACCGATTTCACCGCCAAGCTCGTCGACGTCTGGCCGGACGGCCGGGCGCTCGGCGTGACGGACGGCATCGTGCGGGCCCGCTACCGTGACGGCAGCGGGCGGGCGGCACCGATCACCCCCGGGCGGGTTTACCAGTACACGATCGACCTCATCGCGACCAGCCAGGTCTTCAAGGCGGGCCACCGGGTCCGGGTCGACGTGGCCAGCTCGAACTTCCCGTGCTTCGACCGGAACCCGGGAAACGGCGCGCCCGCGGCGACCGCGACCGAGACGGACTTCGTCGTCGCGGAACAGACCGTCTATCACGACAGCCGCCATCCGTCTTACATCACGCTGCCGGTAATCCCCCGCGCCCCGACGGCCGGAGGGGCCAGATGAGGCAGCTCACCGGCCGCGTCGCGGTGGTCACTGGCGCGGCGAGCGGCATCGGGCGGGCCATGGCCGGGCGTTTCGCCGCCGAGGGCATGCGCTGCGTCCTGGCCGACATCGAACAGGAGCCGCTCGACCGCGCGGTGACGGAGCTACGCCGGTCGGGTGCGGCAGCGATCGGCGTGCGCACCGACGTCGCCAGCGCGGCGGACGTGCAGGCGCTCGCCGACCGTGCGGTAGCGGAGTTCGGCGCGGTCCACGTGCTGGCCAACAACGCTGGCGTCGGCAGCGGCTCGGACTTCGCCAAGATCCCGCTCGAGGTGTGGGAGTGGGTGCTCAACGTGACTCTGTGGGGCGCGATCCACGGCTGCCGCAGCTTTCTGCCGATCCTGCTCGAGCAGGACGAGGCGCACATCGTCAACACCTCGTCGATGGCCGCGCTCAACGGCCACCCGCTCGGGCTGGCACCTTACACGGTCGCGAAGTTCGGCGTCCTCGGCCTGACCCAGAACCTCTTCTTCGAACTCGCCGCGACCACTGGCGGGCGAGTCGGCGTCTCCGTGCTGATCCCCGGGCTCACCCGGACCCGCATCTTCGAAGGCGACCGCAACCGCCCGGCATCCGTCCCGGCGCCCCCGCCGAGCGGGTTCGTGCAGACGTCCAGGGCCGCCATCGCCGAGGCCTTCCAGACCGCGCTCGATCCGGCGGCCGTCGCGGATGTCGTCATCGACGCGATCCGTGAACGGCGGTTCTACATCCTGACCCACCCGGACGAGTCGTTCGACATGGCCGAGCAGCAGCTCCGCTGGATGAAGACGAACGTACCGCTGGTCCCCGGACCAGGTGTCGCGCGTACCGCCGACCCGTGACCGGGCATATCCGTGCGGACGCGGCGCTGTATTTCCGCAGCCGCCTGTATGAGGGATTCGAGGCCGCCCGTGCGGACACGCCTGGTTCGGTCGGCGATGGTGTGAGATCCTCACCCGGAGGAGGTAGGTCATGAGTCCTGGCCCCGCTTCCTTCGCGGTCGCCCCGATGCACGGTCCGGACGCGTGGCGGCGGACGCTCGAAGTCAGGGAGCATTTCCTCGCGGCCGCTGACCCGGACTGGCTGCCGCCGCGCAGCTGCGGGGTCAGGCGGGAGATTGTCCTCTCGTGGCGCCGTTCGCTGCTAAGCGGCGTTGACGCCGCAGCCACCGACCTCCCGCGCGATGAGGGCGCCGTGCCGCCTGGCCGGCTGGTCCGGGCCGCGCAGCCGGTCTTCGACCGTCTCGCCGATCAGATCGCCGGGACACAGGCGTGGGCCTTCCTCGCCGATCGCGAGTGCCGGCTGGTGAGGTACGTCGCCGGGGACCCCGCCCTAGTGCCGCTGCTGGAAGCCCGCGGTGCCTTCCCCGGCGCGCGTTTCGGCGAGGACGTGGTGGGGACGAACGGCCTGGGCACCGCGGTTGAGCAGGGGCGGCCGTTCATCGTCGCCGGAAGCGAACACTTTCGGGCGTACGAGAGCGAAGCCACCACCGCGGGCGCGCTGGTGCGGGATCCAGTGACCAGGCGGCTGGTCGGGCTGGTCAACATCAACTGCCGTTATGAGCTCACCAACGGGCTGCTGTTGCCTTTCGTCACCGAGCTTGCCCGGTCGGTCGAAGAGCGGCTGCTCATTCAGTGCCCGGCCGCCGAGCAGGCGCTGCTGGATGAGGTCATGCGGGTGTCGGAGCGGTCCGCGCAGGCGGCCGTAGCGCTGAGCGAGGAGATCTTCATCGCCAACGCCGCCGCCCTGGCCCTGCTGGACGGAGCGGATTACGAGCTGCTGCGGCAGTGGGCCCGCGAGTCCTGGGCCGGGGAGCTGGAGCGGGAACGCACCGCGAGGCTCCGCCTTGGCCCGGACCGGGCCGTCACTGCACGCTGTCGGCCGCTGTCCGGGCCGGCCGGCCGGCGCGCCGCGGTGGTGATCCTGACCCCGTGTGCTGCCGCGGTGACCGCGGCAGGGCTGGCGCCGCGATCGCCGTCGGCCGAGCGCCTGCTCGCCCGGCTTGACCAGGTGAGCGCCCGGCGCCTGCCGGTGCTGCTGCGCGGCGAACGCGGTACCGGAAAGGCCACGCTGGCCCGCCGTCTGCATGCCCGGGAACCGGACGCCGGGCCGCTGACGGTACTGGACGCGGCAGACAGGACACAGCCGCAGCGGGAATGGATCGCGCAGCTCCGCGTGGCGCTGGCGGACTCGGCAGGCACGGTCGTCCTGCTGCATCTCGACGCCCTAGACGAAGCGCTGATGGAGCCGGCGGCACGCCTGCTTGCCTCGCCGCGCGCGCAGCTGGTCGCCACGCTGACCGAGCGACCGGAGCTGACCGAGCGACCGGAGCTGACCGACCAGTTCCCCGTCGTCCTGGATGTGCCGCCGTTGCGTGAACGGGCCGGCGACATCCCTGCACTGGTTACCGAGATCATTGCTGAGCTGCACCCGCAACCTCCTCGCCCGCGCTGCACTCCCGAGGCGCTCGCGGCACTGGGCAGCGCCGAGTGGCCTGGGAACATCCGCCGGCTCCGCCAGGTGGTGACCACGGCGCTGGTGCACTCATTGTCCGGCGACATCACCGTGGGCGACCTGCCCGAGGGTCTCGCAGGTGGCCGTGGCCGGCGCCTGACCGGGCTCGAGTGGCATGAGCGGCAGGCGCTGATCACCGCGCTGCGCAACGCGGCAGGGGACCGGGAGGCGGCCGCGCGAGAGCTCGGCATCTCCCGCGCGACGATATACCGGAAGCTGAAGCGCCACGGGATCCGTCCGCCCGCCGCGCAGCCGGAAGCGCGCAGGAGGCAGAGATGAGCGCACTGCCAGACCTGCGCGGGAAGGTGGCCGTGGTCACCGGCGGTGCATCCGGGATCGGCATGGGCATCGCCAGGCAGCTCATCGCAGAGGGCATGCAGGTGGTCATCGGCGACATCGAGGCCGGCCTCCTGCGGAAGGCCGCGGACGATCTCGGTGCGGTCGGCATCCTCACCGACGTCAGCGATCTGGACAGCGTGCGTGCCCTCGCCCGGTCGGCGACCGAACGGTTCGGCACCGTGCACGTGGTATGCAACAACGCAGGCGTCGGGCCGCTCGCCGCGATCGCCGACCTGACGATGGCGGACTGGCACTGGATCATCGGCGTGAACCTGTACGGGGTCATCCACGGCGTGCAGACGTTCCTGCCCGTCCTCCAAGCCAACGAAGACGGCGGTCACATCGTCAACACCGCGTCCATGGCGGGCCTTGTCGCCCCGCCGCGGCTCGGCGCCTACTCGGTCACCAAGTTCGGCGTCGTCGCGCTCACCGAGGTCCTCGCCGCCGAGCTCGCGCAGACGGGCTCCAAGGTGGGCGTAAGCGTGCTGTGCCCGGGAGTGGTACGTACCAACATCGGCACGAGCTCACGCAACCGGCCGGCCCACCTGGCCGGCGGCGGGCTCAAAGATGTCGACATCGCGCGGGAGGACAACCCGCTCTACCGGTGGATCAGCCCGCAGGAAGCGGGCGGGGCGGCGGTCCGCGCCATCAAGCGCGGCGACCTGTACGCGCTCACCCACCCGGACTGGTACCCCATGGTCGAGCAGCGCCACCAGGCCCTGGCGGCCGCCTTCCGGCAGGCTACCGGGGATCTCCCGCGTACGTGCGGACCGCACGCAGGATATTGATACCGAACGGACTTCATGCGTGTTTCCGCGAACGGCATCCGTATTCGGTCAGGTAACCGGGCAGCGGGCTGCCTGGATGAAGTTGCGGATGATGGTGCCGCCGTGGGTGGTGAGGATGGATTCGGGGTGGAATTGCACGCCTTCGGCCGGGTGGTGAGCGTGCCGCAGGCCCATCGGGATTCCGCCTGGCCCGCGGGCGGTGATGAGCATGTCCGGTGGCAGCGTGTCCTCGTCGATGATCAGGGAGTGGTAGCGGGCGGCGGGGAACTCCTGGGGCAGGCCGGCCAGCAGGCCGCGGCCGTCGTGGGTGATGGGGGAGGCCTGGCCGTGGGCCGGCTGCGGCGCGGTCACGATGCTGGCGCCGTAGGCGGCGGCGATGACCTGGTGGCCGAGGCAGACGCCGAGCAGCGGCGTCGTGGGCCCGCAGGCACGGACGAGGGGGATGCTGATCCCGGCGTCGGCCGGGGTGCCGGGGCCGGGGGAGATGACGATGCCGTCGGGGGCGGATGTCAGGATCTCGCGCACCGGTGCTTCGTCGCTGCGGATGATCTCGACGTGGCAGCCGTGGCCGAGGAGCAGGTGCGCCAGGTTGTAGGTGAAGGAGTCGTAGTTGTCGATGAGGAGAACCACGGGGTGGTCGCCGGGCGGTAGCGTCCGCGACGGCCTGACCGGCGATGTCGCGCCGGCATCTGGCGGGCAGGTGCCGGCGGGCTGACGGGTCAGGGCGGATCGCAGGCGGCGCGAGAGCGGCCCGGCCGGCCAGGAGGCATCCGCGCCGGCCAGGGACCGGACGGGGATGATGCCGTGGACGGAGTTGGTGACGAACACCTCGGTGGCCCGCCGCAGCTGCCGGGTGCTGAACGGCTCTTCCTTCGCGGGTATGCCGTGGTGTGCGGCGAGCCGCAGGACAGCGGCCCGGGTGATCCCGGGGAGCAGCCTCCCGTCCGCGGGCGCGGTGCGCAGGACGCCGTCGATCACCGCGAAGACGTTGGCCCGGTCGGTCTCCAGCACGTCCCCGCTCGCGTCCAGGATCAGAAGGTGCTGGTCCGCGCCGAGGCCGGCCTGCTCGCGGGCATGATCGAGGATCCGGCGGTCCCGCCACTTATGCGCGCCCAGCCCGCCCGCGATGGTGACTGGGTGGAGGCCCACGGCGGTGGGAGGAGGGCCGACGGGTACGACTTCGGCGATGACGTGAATCGGTCCGCCGAACGGGCGGGCGGTCACGCGCAGCCGCCCCGAAGGGGCATCGGCTAGGCGGGCGGCCAGGTCAGCGCGTATGCCGGGCGGAAGGTGCTTGCCGAACAACCGCCAGGTGCTGTCGTCCAGGCGGGCGATATGCTGGTCGAGATCGCGGCAGCTGCCACGGGTGACGCGCAGCGACGTGAACACCCCGAGCGCGGGCCGCGGCCGTGGCGGCGGCGGGGCCGGTTCCTCTCTGAGCGTGGCGCCGAGGGCGCGGATGAGCGGGGCGGCTTTGAGCAGGCACTCGCGGTATTCGGCGTCCGGGTCCGAGGCTGCGGTGATCCCGCCGCCGCTGCCGAGCCACACGCGGCCGCCACCGAACTCGAAGGTGCGGATGGCGACGTTCAGCTCGAGCCCGGCGACGGGGCTGCGGTATCCGACCGCCCCGGTGTAGACCTCCCGGGGCGTCGCCTCCAGCTCGGAAATCACCTCCAGGGCGCGGACCTTCGGGGCGCCGGTGACCGACCCGGGCGGGAACGTCGCGCGGATCAGCTCCGCGTCGCCGGTTCCGGGCGCCAGGGTGCCGCGCACGTCGGAGACCAGGTGCCACACGCCCGGGTGGGCCTGCGCGCGCAGCAGCGCGGGCACCGTAACGGTGCCTGGCGCGCAGACGCGGCTGAGGTCGTTGCGCATCAGGTCGACGATCATCACGTTCTCCGCCTGGTCCTTGGCGGACTGCTCGAGCGCCTCGCGCTGCCGGCCCGCGGCTGCCTCATCCCGGGCCCGGCGCGCGGTGCCCTTGATCGGCCGGGATAGCACGCTGGTTCCGGTGCGGCGCAGGAACAGCTCGGGCGACAAGCTGGCGACCGCGCCGCCGGGCAGCCGCAGGAACGCCGCGTACGGCGGGTCGAGCCGGGTCGCCGCGGCGCAGAAGGCGTCCAGCGGGTCGCCGCCGAAGTCCGCTTCGAGGCGCAGGCAGATGTTCGCCTGGAACAGGTCACCGCGGCGGATATAGCTGACGGTCTGGCGGACAGCCGCGGCATGCTCCTCCGGCGACGGGATCAGGCCGAAGGTGCCGCAGGAATACGCGCGCGCCCCGGTTTCGCGGGCAGCGTGCGCCCGGCGCGACAGTTCCCGGAACCTGCTCTCCAGCGCGTCCTGGCGGCCGGGTGTCACCAGCGCCTCGAACGTCCACCTGCCGGTGGCCCGGTCGCGCCGGAGCACATGATCGTAATAGCCGAACCAGCAGGCCGGCAGGCGGCGAGGCTCACCCGGCGCCGGCGGCACCGGCAGCATGCCGCCGGCCGCGCCGAACCCGAGGTAGCCGATCCAGCCGCCGCCGAAGCAAGCTCCCCCGGCCCGTTCGGGCAGATCACCGGCGTCCGCCGCGTCAAGCTCCCCGCCCGTCCGCACCGGGCAGGCGGCCATGATGTCGCTGCCTCCGGCCCAGGCCCCCAGCAGCGCCACCGGGTGCGGGTCGGCCCGCAGCAGCCGCAGCACGTCGGCCGCGCTCAAATTCCAGTCCAGCCGGCGGCACACCACCCGGGACGAGACCTGAGCATGCATCGTGTTCTCAGGCGTTACGCCGGTACTCCTTCCGCACGTACTCGTCGAATGGGAGCGGCTGCATGGTGGCGCGGATGCGCGCGAAGCCCAGGTCGGCATCGGGGTCTGGGGTAATCACCCCTGGCGACGGTGACCAGGGTACCCGGCTCGGCGTACTGCTTGCCGATCAGCGAAAGGATAGTGCCCGCCGGGTCGATGCTGGCCGTCTGGTGGGTGGAAACCTTTGCCGTGTGCGCGCGCATCCTCGGGCTGCCGTCCTGATCGTTACGACCGCCGCTACCGCCAGAGACGGTCGGAGGCCAGCCGTGCGCCCTCGGCGAGGGCGCCGAGCTTCA
>WNFX01010888.1_pt1 | contig 12101 bp, 12 predicted proteins | sample 5400111 | NCBI WGS metagenome assembly WNFX01 (sample SAMN13153363, study PRJNA577476) | soil metagenome | isolation source: 40 cm soil or saprolite under grassland replicate 1 | place: USA:California | collected 2016-06-15
GCCGCGCCAGTCAGGTTGCCTGCTGCCTGGGTAACGGTCGTCTGCTGCTGCGCGAGTTGCTGCGCGATGCTGGCTGTGAGGATCTCGTGCCGCACATATGCCATTCCGGCCGGGCGGCGCGATCGCGGTCGAGGACACCGACTACGAGGGGCTGTTCTGCGACCCGCCCAATGACGGCGTCGACTTTCACAAGCGCATGTACCCGCGGCTCGTTGAGCAAAATGGCGGCGATGCCCTCATCGGCCGGAAGCTGTACCGGTATTTCCTCCAGGCGGGCATCCCCGACCCCGGCCTGCAAGTGGCACAGGGCGCCGACGCCAAGGGGGAGGCGAAGACGGTGATCCTGATGACGCTGCGGGGGACCGCCGAGTCGCTCGTCCGCGCGGGCCTGGCCAGCGCGGAGGAGGTGGCCGCCGCGATCGAGTCTCTCGCGGCCTTCACGGCCGCGCCGGACACCGTCATCAGTGGCGCGCGGATCTTCCAGGTGTGGGCCCGGCGGTGAATCCGCGGTGGCCAGGCTGCCCTGCTGGCGGCCCCGGGGCACGCCTTCGGGGTACACGTGGCACCCCGCACGTCGAGGCTGTTCTCGACCTGCTGGCGGTTGACGAAGACCTTGACCGGGATCCCGTCGGCGCGCAGTGTCTGCTGGAGCCGTCTGCTGGAGCCGGGCTGGATCGCGCACCTCATACAGGGTGACCATCACGCCCCGTCCGGCTGCTTCGTGACGGTCCAGGCCGCCAGCCGGGCCTGGCCGGTGCTGCTGCCGGTGCCGGTGCCGGGAAGGAGGGCCGCCACGGCCAGTGCGGCACAGACGGCGATCCCGGCTGTCCCGGCTGTGCCGGCGAGGATGAGGCGGCCACGGCCGAGCCGTGACCTGGCCACGGCACGCCGCATGGTCGTCGCCTGGGCCGGTGGCCGGTTTCGATGTCGGCCATCGAGACCGGACGCAGGCCGCGTTCGATCAGCTCATGAATCTGTTCGCCCAGGTCAGTTCTCATCGCCAACTCCCAGCAAATTACGCAGGCGCGACAGCCCCGGCTGAGGTGGTTCTGCATCGTGGTCGGTCTGGTGCCCGTCAGCTCGGCGATCTCGCGCAGCGTGTAGCCGTAGCCATGCACCAGCACCACGGCCAGGCGCTGCCGCTGCGACAGCGCGGCAAGCGCCCCAGGAGGTCCACCTCCACCTGCATGGCGTCTCGGCCGAAGACATCGCCGCCATCCTGGCCCGCCAGAGCGGGCACGACTATGAATGAGCCCGGGAAGCACAACCGCGCCGCTCGGCCGGAATGGCATATGTGCGGCACGAGATCTTACTGACCGTGAGTCAACCCGGGAGGCGGTGGGATCAGCCTCTCAAAAGAGGGGAAGATCGTGCCATCCTGCTGTTCGCTCACCAGGACATGATTCGGGCCGCGACGATCTACAGAGGCCATGTGGAACTGACCAGGTCACTCATGGGTAACTCCATCTCGCAGGCGTACCTGGGGGATGCGGAATATCAGCTATTAATCAAAGGTTGCCACATCGCCGCGGCTGACCTGGCAGCTGCGCTGCACGCCGTCGCCCCGCTCGGGCCAGGCGGGGCGAGCACAACGGTCCAAGCACTCCAAGCCGCAGCTACGGCCTCGTATCAGTCGAAGTGCGCCAGTAACCCATAAACGCGCGTCGAGACACCAGTGCGAGCCGCGCTAAACCGCGCACGCTCACACCGCGGCCTGTGCACACCGATCTTGCTGAAGCCGCCGAGACCCCACCTGGCTGTCGCCGAGGCGGTCGCCCAGCTGGTGGAGGGGGCTGTTGAGGGGGCGCGTTCATGATCACCGCCGCTTACGCGCAGGGCACCCAGCCACACCGAGAGCTACGAGAGAGCATATTCATGCAGGTAGATGGCTTGCAATGCGGAGCCGGTGAGCGGATTCGAACCGCTGACCTGCCGTTTACAAGTTTGCGGCGCCGTCCAAGTGGCTAAGCCGCTGCCCAGGTGGCCGAGTCCCGGGCAGTACTTTGCGATCCGTGTTTGTCCGGTCCGTAGGCTGCACTTCTGGCTGCACGACCGGCTGCTTAGCAGGTGCTTGTTGATTTCGTTTGCGTGTGTCAGGCAACAGGGCTACCTCCCTTGACCCCCAGGCACGGACAAGGGGTTCGGGCAGGTCTGGGGGAGTCTGGCAGAGAGCCGCTCACCACCGCAAATCCCGGATGCGGTCGCAGGCTGTCCGGCGGAGTCTGCGGGGAGTGGCTCCCCTCTTTGGCTCCCGCGACAGGCGCATCACCAGCCTGGAAGACTGCGCGTGAGCAGGACAGATGCTGAGGCTATTCTACAGTTGGCGAGTGTCCGTGACCTGCTGCTGACCGGGTGACCGCGTGACGTATGGCCTGTAGTGGCCCAATCCCCACTGATCGCCCGGGTGGGGAGGGAGCATGAAGACGATCGTCCAGGAGCAGTACGGCTCCGCCCCCGAGGACGTCCTCCAGCTCAGGGAGGGGGACAGGCCCGCGATCGGAGACGGCGAAGTCGTGGTGCGAGTGCGCGCAGCCAGCGTGGACCGAGGCACCTGGCATGTGATGGCCGGTCTGCCCTACCCCATCCGTGCCGCAGGATTCGGCCTCCGGCGGCCGAAGTACCTCAACCCGGGCCGGAGCCTCGCGGGAACGATCGAAACCGTCGGCACCAACGTGACCGGCTTCAAGGCGGGCGATGAGGTGTTTGGCATCGGTTACGGCACGTTCGCCGAATACGCCCGCGCTCGAACCGGGAAACTCGCACCAAAGCCGACGAACCTTTCCTTCGACCAGGCGGCTGCCGTCCCCATCTCCGGGCTCGCCGCTCTCCAAGCTGTTCGCAACCACGGGCGAGTTCATGCGGGACAGAAAGTACTGATCATCGGCGCATCGGGAGGCGTGGGCAGCTTCGCAGTGCAGATCGCCAAGGCGTTCGGTGCCGAAGTCACCGGCGTGTGCAGTACCGCAAAGGCGGCTGCGGTCCGAGCCCTCGGCGCAGACCACATCATCGACTACACCACAGCCGACATCGCCGACGGCGAGCACCACTATGAGGTGATTCTCGACATCGGCGGAAACCGTGAGCTGTCACATCTCCGGCGGATCCTCACCGCTCGCGGCAGGCTCGTCATTGTCGGCGGGGAGACCGGCGGCAGGTGGCTCGGTGGAATTGACCGTCAGCTCCGGGCGCAGCTGCTGTCCCCGTTCGTCAGTCAGAAGCTGGGCACATTCGTCGCGTCCGAGAATGCCAAGGACCTCATGACCCTCCGGGAACTGATTGAGGCTGGCAAGGTCGTCCCCGCCATCGATCGGACCTACCCACTCAGAGAGGTTGTCCCCGCCGTCCGTTACATGCTGGACGGGCATGCCCGAGGCAAGATCGTTATTACGGTATGAGGCTGCCTGCCGCTGGATTATGAGCACCACGACGCACGTCTTGCTGGTCTCTGGGATGCCGCTGTGTCTCGCTGACCAGGACACAGCGAAGGGAGCCGTCTGGTGCCTCGCGCCACATCTCACCTGTCTCGCGGCGTCTCGTTAGCGAATCCGTTAGCAGGACCGCCCGTGGCCTGCGGGTTTTTTCTTCCCGTCCTTCTCGTAGCTGCTACTCCTTGGCCGTGGCCGATTGGGGAATGTGCGGCTGGCGTGGGGGCGCACGCATGCCCGCTCTGGGAACCGGCCTGCGCTGGCGCCATCGACTACCGAACAGGCGGAAGTTCGATTGCGCGGCCAGCCTGCAGGTCCTTGCCGACTCACCACCTGCAAGTAAAGCCCTAGTAAAGCGCTAGTCAAATTACTGTCAAAAACGTAAAGCGCTATTGACGTTGCCCCCAACGGGTGGTAGCGCGGGCGGTGTCGGCCAAGGCCGCCGCGGCGTGTCCTGCGGCTGGACGATATGCCCGGCACCGGGCCACAGTGCGGTGGCGCGGAAGGGGGGCTTGGCGATGGCGTTCGCACATGGCGGAGCGTGCGGTCGGCGGCTTCTCTCTCGCACCGGCACAGGCAGATCGAGCGAGAGGGGCATGTCATGATCCGAAGATTTGGTTTTCGCGGGCTGGCCGTTGGCCTGTTCGCGGCCTGCGCGGCGATGGTCGCAGCGCCCGCGGCGCAAGCCGACCCGACCGGCGATATGAGCGCCCTGACTGCCGTTACGGGGCAGGGTACGGGCCTGGTCATCATTTCCCCGACAAGTGCGGGCCAGGGCGATTTCGATGCCCGGGTTAAGGTCAACATCCACGATGCCGCCCCCAACACCACGTTCTCCATTACCCGGGCTATCGATGGGGTGGCCGATGGCATCTGCACGAGCACCGATTTCGGCCCGGTCGCCACGCTGACCACGTCGGCTGGTGGCGCTGGCGCGGTGGAGGTCGAGCGCGGCATGCGGCACGGCCCTGGGACGACTATGTCCTTCGACGTGCTCCTCCGGGCGACTGGCTCGGATGGCACGGTGCTGCAGAGCGGGTGCATGACCATCATCGGCAAGTGACCGAGGTGTAACGCCCTGCGGGTGCTAGCCGAGAGGGGGATCGCCATGAGGCGAGCTGGCCTGTCGGGTCTGCGGGCGCGCTGGCGGCCAATGGGCTGCGAGCCCACAGCAAGCCCGTTGGGCGCGTAACTAGGCTGCGTGCTGTCAGCTTGGGAAGTCTGTGGCACTGCTGACTTGCTACCTGCACATTCGCTGACCTGCGGGCCTTTCGACGCACTGCCCGCGAGTGACCGTGACTACCCGCGATTGCTCCTCCGGTTGGGCACGCAGCGGCACGCTCGGGCTCCAGAGGCCCGCCGAGGAGGACGGTAGTCCCAGCTTGGAAGGTTGACCGCACATCGTGGTCGTGGGCTCTGACCTGGGCGTTCGGGTAGCCGCTGGTAGCCGTAGCTAGCCGGTGATCACCCTGGCTAATGGCACGTTAATGGCACGGCGCACGCCCGCCGCGCGTCAGGTCATCTCCTCGGTCGGGCACTCTCCGAGCCACCCCGGGTTCTCCGGGGACGGCAAGGGTCTGCCCGCAGGGTCGATCGAAGCGAGCCCTTGCCGTCCCCGGAGGTTCCGGGGTAGGGCTTGCCTGCCCGGGCGAGGAGATGACCCCCCTTGCTCCATCTCCGAGGGAGGGCCGGGTGCGGGGCAGAGCCCCGCGATATGCCGACGGTTTTACAGAGAGACGGCGGGTCGTCCCGGGATGTGGCCTCTGCCTGCGGCTATGCCGTTCGAATGCTCCTTCATTGATGCTGATGTTTCGCCATGGTTGCGATCAGGCTTCGTGATGGCCTCGGCTGATGCGACAGATCACGGTATGCCGGGTCGGTTCTGTCTCTTCTGCCTCGTCCCGTTTCACCGCGTTCGGTTGACAGATCGGATTACGTATCGGCCTTCCGGCACGCAGCTTCCTGGCCGCCGGTCTCATGCCCGGTCTGCCCGCTTGCCGCCTAACCGCTGGTCCCCTCGGCGGTGCCGAGATAGCCGCTGGTCCGCTCGGCGGTGCCGAGATAGCCGCTGTAGTACTGGCGGAGGGCGTCCTGCTCGCTTTCGCTGATCTTCGCGTCCGGGTCGATGTTCGGGGCGTCTTTGACCTGGTCCTTGGACACGGCCAGCACGACCAGCTCGCCGTCGAGCCGGGACCCGTGGATCGGCGCGAAGCTCTGCCGGGTGCCGAACAGGCCGGTCTCCACAAGGACCCACCGCGGCTGCCCGGTCTGGTCGTCGAGGTACACCTTGCTGATCTTGCCGATCCTGTTGCCCTCGGCGTCGACAGCGGCGCGGTGGCCGTAATCCGGACGGTCCTGCGAGGTGGTCATAGCTGTCTCCCTCTTGCCGGAGGCCGCGCATGCCGACATCCGGGCCACGCGGCGGGGTACAAGGCATGCAGGGCTACCCCGTGAGGACAGCCACAAACAGCTCCTCAGCAGCGCAATCAAGTGTGCCGTGCTGTCAGCTTGGGAATCGGACAGATCGCGGCCGGTAATACCGCTGATCAGGCAACTCGGGGGACCGGGAGTAGCCGTGGTTGACCGCTCGTCACCCTGGCTAATTGCACGTTAATTGCACGACGATCATGTGGAGCTGGAGCGTTCCCGTCTCCGGCGTTCCGGCGCGTCTCGCTGACCAGGGAATCGGGGCACTGACTGTCGCCTACGTTCCAGGCGGTCTCACCCGTCCCGCAGCGTCTGGTTAGCAAATTGGTCAGCCGATCGGGACCGCAACCTACAGGGGCGATCGGTTAGGAAGTGGGGCCATCTCTCCGGCGGCAGGCCTTGACGTGGAAGGCCTCCGCGGCGGCCCCCGGGTCGAGCTCGGCCAGCTGCTCGGCCGCGCTGATGCGGTGCCCGGGATCGATGCCGTCGTCGACCGCGATGGCCCGGAAGGCCTCCGCGGCGGCGCGCGGGTCGAGCTCAGGCAGCTGCTCGGCCGCGCTGATGCGGTACCCGGGATCGATGCCGTCGTCGACCGCGATGTCGCGGAAGGCCTCCGCGGCGGCGCTCCGGTCGAGCCTGGCCAGCTGCTCGGCCGCGCTGATGCGGTACCCGGGATCGATGCCGTCGTCGACGGCGATGGTCCGGACGGCCTCGGCGGCGGCGCGCCGGTCGAGCCTGGCTAGCTGCTCGGCCGTGCTGATGTGGTACTCGGGATCGTCGTCTTCATGCATGGTTGTGTCGGCTTTCTCTGCGAGATCAGTTCCGGTATCCGGGGAGACAGCCTGGCCGGTTCAGGGTCAGGCGCAGCGGCCGTGTACGTGGGCGCTGGGCATGCTTCATGGCCCATACCAGCTGCATGAGCCCAGTGTGAGGTGCGAGCCAGCCTCCGGCCATGGGGGAAATCCCTGATTTAACCCTGACAATAACCCTCGCCAGGGCGCGGGCCGGGTCAAGAATCGTTTGTGTATCTGCGTCCTCCGCCGTGCAACTGGATCGGGTGACCCGCTATCTCCAGCGACCTTCCCGGCGGCGGGTCACCTGCTCGACTGCACGTCGGAGGTCGTGTCCCGCAGACCCTGACGTCATCGTGGCTGTTCCTGGTGGGCGCTATCCGTACGGTTTGCCATCGAGGCAGCCAACGAGGCTGAGGCCCGTGCCATTCTCGGCCAAGCGCTGGCCAGACTGGACCGGGAGCTGCCGTTGCAGGGCTAGCCGACGATTGCCCCTCTCCGGACTGACTGCTGCCGACCTATTCGCCGGAGGGGAGGTGTCAAGGGCCGATTCGCGTGTACGTTGACCAGGCGCTTTCACCTGTGCTCGTTGCCCTGCGGCCAGATCGGCCCTTGATGCCGTACCGGAGGCGTATCACAATCCGGTGGCAGTCTGGGGGGCCCTTTGCAGGTTCCGCGGTCATCCGGGACCAGGTGGTCATCGTCAAACCGGTCGCTGGTCTTCTCGGTCCAACAGCGTCCGTGGCAGTAACGCACATCCGCGCCTCGCGGCAGTGGACCCCCGTCGAGGGTGGCTAAGCTAGCGGTGTCGGCGCTCACGTAATTCCCCAGGTCTGAGGGGCTGACGCTCACGTAATTCCCCACCGCGATCACGTAATTCCCCATGGGGATGGGGTGCGTGTCGTGGTGGACCTGGCCATCGCGGAGGAGCAACCTTCCTCCCGTCCGGGACGAGGACGGGGGCCGATGGCAAGGAGAACGTTCGACGTGATCGACGTCACCGAGATCTTGATGCACTGGCATGCGGGCCGGTCGAAGAATGAGATGGCCGCCAGCTTGGGCGTGGACCGCAAGACGCTGCGGAAGTACATCGCCCCGGCGGAGGCGGCGGGCATTGTCCCGGGCGGGCCGCCAAAGAGTGAGCAGGAGTGGGCCGGGCTGGTGCGGGGCTGGTTCCCGCAGCTGGCTGACACCCGGCTGCGGCAGGTGACCTGGCCGGCGATCAGCGGGCACCACGAGTACATCACCGCGCAGCTGGCGGCCGGGGTGCGGATGTCGACGATCCACCAGCGGCTGCGTGATGAGCACGGCCTGGCCGTCAGCGTGCAGAGCTTGCGCCGGTATGTCGCGGCGAACGTGCCGGAAGAGACCCGCCGATCGCAGGTGGTGGTGTGGAATCCGCGCCCGGCGGAGGCGGGTGAGCAGGCGCAGATCGACTACGGGCAGCTGGGCCGCTGGCTGGACCCGGTCACCGGGAGGCTGCGCACGGTGTGGGCGTTCGTGATGGTGCTGGCGTGCTCGCGGCACATGTTCGTGCGGCCGGTGCTGAAGATGGAGCCTGATCGACCCGGCCCGCGCCGTCAAGCCCCGGGACAAGGCCAGGGTGGAGCGGCCGATGCCGTATGTGCGCGACAGCTTCTGGCGGGGCCGGGAGTTCACCAGCCTGGAGCAGATGCAGGCCGGGGCGGAACGCTGGTCCGCGGAGGTGGCCGGCCGCCGCCCGTGCCGGCCGCTGGAGGGCGCCGCCCCGGCCGTGGTGTTCGAAACGGCCGAGAAGGATGCACTCAAGCCGCTGCCCACCGAGCCGTTCGTGCTGGCCACGTGGGCGAAGGCGAAGATCGGCCCGGACATCCACGCCCAGGTCAACCGTGTTCTGTATTCGGTGCCCTGGCGGCACATCGGCAAGACCGCTGACGTCCGGCTGACCGCGACGATGGTGCAGTTCTTCATCGGCGGGCAACTGGTCAAGACCCACCCGCGCAAGGTCCGCGGCAAACAGACCGACTTCGCCGACTACCCGCCGGAGAAGATCGCCTTCCACATGCGCACCCCGGCCTGGTGCCGCACGCAAGCCGCCGCGATCGGCCCGGCCTGCGAGCGGGTCATCGCCGAACTGCTCGCCGAGAACGCGCTCTACCGGCTGCGCGCCGCCCAGGGCGTGATCGGCCTGGCCGACCGGTGTGACCCGTCCCGGCTGGAAGCCGCCTGCGCCACGGCGATCACCGCCGGGGACCCGTCCTACCGGACCATCAAGGGCATCCTGGCCGCCGGCACCGAAGCCGGCCAGCCCCGGCCATCCACCGCCGGCCGCGGCGCCGCCGCGTTCTTGCGCGGGCCCGCCTCATTCGCCAACGTCATCGCCCTGCCCGGGACTATCACCAGCGACGCCGTCACCGCCGCGGAGGTGACCCCATGACCACCGTCACCGCCACCGACCGCACCGGCCTGGGCCAGGTACTGCGGCAGCTGAAACTATCCGGCATGCTGCACACCCTCGACGCCCGGCTGGCCCAGGCAGCCGCCGGGGACCTCGGCCACCTGGGCTTCCTCCAGGTGCTCTGCGAAGACGAGATCAACCGGCGGGACAGCGTCTCGCTGGCCAAGCGGCTGCGCCGGGCCCACTTCGAAGAACAAGCCACCCTCGAAGGGTTCGACTTCGCCGCCAGCACCAAGCTGCCCGCCGCGCAGATCCGCGACCTGGCCGCCCTGCGCTGGCTGCACGCCGGCGAATCGGTCATCCTCTACGGCCCCGTCGGCGTCGGCAAGACCCACATCGCCCAGGCCCTCGGCCACCTGGCCATCCGCTCCGGCGCCGAGACCCGGTTCCTCAAAACCAGCCGCGCCCTGGCCCACCTGGCCGGCGGCCACGCCGACCTCACCTGGGACAAACGGCTCCGCGAGCTCACCCGCCCCGCCGTGCTCATCCTGGACGACTTCGGCATGCGCGAACTGACCGCCGCCCAGGCCGACGACCTCTACGAGCTGATCACCGAACGCGCCGGCCGGTCCCTCATCCTGACCAGCAACCGGGCACCCGCCGACTGGTACCCCCTGTTCCCCAACCCCGTCGTCGCCGAATCCCTGCTCGACCGGCTCATCAACACCAGCCACCAAGTCTTCATGAACGGGCCCAGCTACCGCCCGAACAAGCGCCCCGGGCGCGCCGCCCCCACCGGGAAGGAGAACATCAGGTAAAACAGGAACAGGCCAGGCCCTGGGGAATTACTTGATCATCGCCCTTGGGGAATTAGGTGAGCGCCCACACGTTTGTCAGTCCAGCGGTGAGACCGACATGAGGGGGATCGTGAAGGAATCTGCGAAGACGCTGCTGCTGAGGGCGATCCGTGCTGGCGATGAGCACAAGCCCCCCGTCAAACCTCGGAGTCACCACCTAGATGACCAACTGCTAGCGGAACTGGCTGACAGGTGCTATGAGTATGCGCTTGCTCACGCAACAGATGGTGAATCGGAGGACTGGCTTATCTTCCGCGACGGGTTTGAGCCGTGGTGGAGAGAGCTGCTCGGCCCGATCGCATTGGATCGGGTGCTGCCTGGCCTACGCACCGACATTGTCAAGTACCTCGAAAGCCAGGACCGGGCCAAGCGGCAGCAGCCGCAGGACGACAGGCTCTTCGTTCGGCCCCGTCCGCCGGTTGCCCGCACTCCGCTGGCCCTGATCGCACCCTCGTACGGGAATCCGGCCTCGCGCGCACGGTTTGCGAGCACGCTGGATCAGGAGGTCGATTTCCTCGCATCACCGTTGAGGGATGCCTTGACCCACAACGAGCTGACTGCATTGTTGGGGCTGCATCCTGGCGGCGCCGCCAGGTTCTGGGGAGCGCTGGCAAGCCATGACTCCAAGATCGACCGTCTTGCATCCGGCGATCCGATCTTGTTCACCGGCGCCGGGCGAGTACAAGCCATCGGTAAGATCGGCTGCAAGCTGCGGAACTCAGTGCTAGCGGATCAATTGTGGTCACCGGATCCACAGACCGGAAGCTGGAGCAACGTCTACAGCGTGCTCGGCTTCACACGTGTCTATGACCTCACATACCAAGACATACAAAGGCTCGCCGGGTACAGCTCTGGCGACGTGTTCCGGGAGACACGAGTTCCGCGGCCGGAGCAGGCGACGGCGCTGATAGCGGGCCTCGGGCTTGCTACTGGCATGGAAGAAGAGGAAGAGCGGCTGGCTGGCGAAAGGCTGGTCCAGGCGCTCTCCAGCGGATCTTCGATTGTGGGCGCTGAAGCCAGTCACACCCAAAGCAGCCAGTATGAGCGCTCTGCTGCGACTGTGACGCTGCGGCGGGCAGAAGCACAGCTCGTGGTCAGGTACTGCGACAGCCTGCCCGGGGTAGAGCACAAGCGGCTTCAGCTTGCTAGCGGCTGGAGCGACCTGTATCTGGTTGACACAGCTGACCTGATCGAGGCGAAGGCGTCGGCGGATCACGGCTATGTCCGCCAGGCCCTCGGTCAGCTCCTGGACTACGCCGCGCACGCCACGCAGCCGATATCCCGGCTGACTGCGCTTTTCCCCACTGTCCCAGCACCCAGCGATGTCTGGCTCCTGCACGTATACGGCATCGATTGCCTGTACTGGGTAGGTGACGCCGAGTTCCCCCGGCTGGAGGCCCCAGCGGAGGCGAGGAACCGGATCCGCTCAGCCTGGTCAGCCCAGCCGGTCGGCTGAGATAGCTTGAGTCAAGCTTCAAGGTCTGTCTCGCATCCGCGAGCCGACACCCATCGCCACCCGCCTGACGGTGATGGCTGGTATTGGTGGACTGTGACCATTGCAGACCTGCAGGGCCAGCTCAGAAGTTTTGTCGCTGAGCGTGACTGGGAGCAGTTCCACTCCCCGAAGAACCTGGTGATGGCGCTGACCGCCGAAGGTGGCGAGCTGACGGAGATCTTCCAGTGGCTGACACCGCAGCAGTCGCTGGATGTGATGTCTGATCCAGTGGCTGCCACCGACGTGGCGGATGAGCTGGCAGACGTGCTGGCCTATCTGCTCCGGCTGGCGGACGTCTTGCAAGTCGATCTGGCGGAGGCGCTGCGGTCGAAGATCACAAAGAACGCCGTGAAGTACCCAACCGACCTCGCGCGCGGCACCGCAGCGAAGTACAGCGATCTTCCCGGCCGGGAGAAAGCATGACAGCAGCCCGGATCTCTACGACGCTGAGCCTTCCTGGATGGCGGATGCACTGCTGATGGCATCGCTACCAGGACTGCAAGAGATCCAGAAGGGCTGGTCCGTGCCAGTTTGATCAGGAGACACGACATGGCTGGATTCGATGACGCCCTTCGCGGTTATGCCTATCCCATCCATCGCCGCGACGGCTTCCGTTGCCGGTACTGCGGACTCGACGGCACTAAGTCCTTCGCCAGCTGGCTATCGCTGCATTGGGATCACCTGCTGCCCAAGGGCCACCCTCATCGAGATGACCCCGACTTCATCGTC
>WNFX01007435.1_pt1 | contig 12097 bp, 10 predicted proteins | sample 5400111 | NCBI WGS metagenome assembly WNFX01 (sample SAMN13153363, study PRJNA577476) | soil metagenome | isolation source: 40 cm soil or saprolite under grassland replicate 1 | place: USA:California | collected 2016-06-15
TAAAAGATCGTCGTAGAGTTGTTTGGCTTCTGACATGGTAGCACCTCCACCAATCCATACAACCAGTCGCACCTCTTTATTCCTTTTGTCGAGCCTTCTTAGGGGTTTCTAACCTGCCTTAAATTTGGCAGTCAGTCAGGCGTCCCACATCGAGACGCCGGACTGTTACTTTTTATATCTTCCCGGATCCGGGAAGATATACCAGGCAGGCATACTTCACAAAAGGAGAGGCACATGATTCAGATGTCCGACCGTTTTATCGAGGCCGTGGCGGCTTTGCTGTACAATCTTATTTATGAACAGGAGGGGGAGAAGGCTGGACGCCAGAGGAACCGTGCTATGACCCGACGTACCGAGCGACATTTCTCGCGTTTGCAGAGTCTCTGCTCGGAGTGATGCGAGATCATCCCGGCGATCCTGACCCTATGCTTATCCAGCAGGCGCGTGAGCGGATCGACCGCAAGAAAGTCAGCTTTGGTTGGGAAACCATTGCTGTTGACGATCGCTACACTCGCTGCCAAAAGAAGCTGAAAAGCATATGGCGGCGGTCTGGGAGTTCCTCGCAAATCCGAGCAGTGCTCCAGAAGGGAAGTTTCTCGACGCATAGGAATTGGGACTATAAATAGAGGCGAAGCCGCGGCTTGGTCTCCCTGGCCTGCGAGGTCGCCTCCCGGACGGACCTGCACACGTATATTTTTAGCGGCGCACAGTTACGGAAACCAGAGGAGGGAGAGTTATGGCAGAACACCAGAGGCTCTATCGGTACAAAGTAGACAGAGAAGAAGCAGAACGCGCCCGCGCGCTGATGAGCGAATTGGACAAGCTGGCCTTTGAAGCCTATATCGCGGACTGCCAGGCACAAGGGATCTTTGTCGAGACCGAGTGGCACGAACTGAATTCGCTGACCCAGAAGCGCTACCGCGCGATCGCGAACCAGATTCGCACCCATTTCACCGACGGGCACATGACGGCCTCTCAACTCGAACGTTCGCTGATCGCCTCCCTGGCAGCAATCGGTATTGAGGTGCAGCGCCACGAGGGCGACGATGTGACCGAAACGCACTACATCTGGCGCGTTAATGCACTGGATCTCGGTGGGAGGGCAGCAACGTTCAACCAGGTACTCACCGACCTTATCCAGGGCTACCGAGAGAGCTAGATCATGAAGCACATCATGCGCCTCCCCAGTGGGGGCCATATTCCGATCAGCATAGACGAGGTTCGTGAGACGCACTTCAGCCTTACCGGACGTCAGGCGCTGGCCCTGCTGCGTATCCTGGAACGGCACCGCCCACAGCTGGAGCGACAGGCCCGTGCTGAGCGCGAGGCAGAATTCGGGCGCGGCCCTGGCTATGTGGCAGAGATTCCTAAGAAGATCAAACGGGGCGACCCGCGGATTGGCAAATGGGCGATTTCACTGAGCAACAATTACGAGCGTCCCATTGAAGGCAAGGTGACGGCGATCCTGCGCTACGAGAACGGCGTCGAGCAGTTGGAGATCTCACGCAAAGTCTACGGCGCGGACTCGCCCAAGCCAGGTACAGCGGTCGCGTGGGTACATGTTGATGATGTGGACATTCTCTAGCGTTGGTAAAGAGGAAGAAGACCCATTATAGGTCTCCGAGTTGTTGCGTTGGTAAGAAACCTCGCCGTATGATTTTAGCAAGGTTTCTTACAGCACCTCTAATAAGTCCTACAACGCTACACCCGCCATATCTAAATGGATTAAGAATGAAGCCAGTTCAGCCATTGTTCCTGCAACTGCAACAGTACTATCAACAAATGCATCTGTCATTCCGGGCCTCAGAACAGCATATTCTATGGTATCCGACACACCTACTTGAGCATAATCACGCAACTGATCAGTTACCATGAAACGATGCTTTACCTTATTCAAGGTGCGCGAGTATATTCCGCCTTTTTGCTTTGAGGCATCGCCAGCTGGTCTCACATCAAGGATGATGTGTATCTCATCTTCTTTCTCAGAAGGTAGATCACCACCACCGCTCACTGTTCTGGTCTGTGTCCCTATCTTGTCTCTATACATAGTGGCGGCAATATACAAATTTATTGCTTGGTTCCTAAAGCTGTTCTGGATTTCGTCGTAATCTCCTGGCGAAAATTTGCTAGCGAGTACCCCAACATCTGGCAAGTCAAGAAGGGTCCCTATCGTCACGCTCGGATCGTTCAACACATCGAGAGGTAAAACAGAATCGTCAAAGAAAGAAGCGGCTTGTCCTACTGAAGAAGACAAATAACGCAAGAAAATGCCCTCTTTATTACGATGTTTAATAGCGTCACCCAATGCACCTAAGTCTTCACAAGCAGATACAAACTCAGCAAAAATTTTCGCACAGATTATTCGCTCAATCGCCTTTGCCTCGTTATGCTTACGCACATCCTCAAGTGCTATCTCCAGTGAAGCATAATGACGAAGTCGGTCCTCTGTAAAAACTGCAACATCTTCTAACTCTTCTCGAGAATTAAGTCGAGTTCGATAGATGTATGCAGACGCTATGTGGTTCTTATGCGTAAATTGTGCTAACTCGGTTAAAAATGTACGGTCACGTCTATTCATATCAAACCTGATGACTAGCTACCAAAACAAAAGCCTTAATATGCCAGGAGCAGTATAAATCAACACTAAGAAAATGTATATCGTTAATCTGCGAATGGCCTCTCGGTGCGAGATTGACGAATCACACCGACGGTGTAACCCCAAAACTTACAGCTAGGAGCAAAAGGTGGTGATTCGCTGGCATGAGGCGTTCGCCAAGCCCGGAGGCGCACAGTAGCGACCGAAGAATTGAAGAGGTATAGCTAGGACCCTGGTCACACTTCCAGCACAGCTAGAGGGCGTTGCGTAACAAAAAAATTTGCAAAACCTGACATTTCTCAGAAAATATTACATTACTACTTGACAATGTTGTATCTGATGGGATATACTACCCGCGTTAACTGAAATGTGTAGGAGACATCAAGGTGAGGGAATAGCCTATGCCAGATGGAGATATCATTCATCCCACGCTGAGTCCTCGATATTATGGCCTGTACGAACAAGTGTGTGAAGGGCATTCCGATGAAGATACTCTCGCTCGTGAAGCGCTCAAGTGCCTCAAGAAAGACCTCAAGGACTTCGGCGACGGGCCTATTCACCTCATTGAGCAGGAAGCGGCCATCTTTGAGCACATCGCTACACAACTTCAGCAGGACAAGGACATTGACTGGGCCCAGGAGAGACGGAAGATCAAAGGGCTGGCACAGGACGCTGATGGAGAGAAACGGGCGCTGGCCCATGTGATCAAGGCATGTGAACAACAACTGCGAGACCTCCAGGTGGAACAGCACTACGGTATTCGCTCTTCTCATTTCCTGGTGGACCTCACCAGGAGGTATTTGCTGAATATCTATGATGCACACTTCGCAGGGAAGGTGGAGCAATCGCGGCAGCATTATAACCAAGCTGACCGTCAGTATGTGCTTGCGAGGCTCGCCGATATGCGGCCGGGCGTCATCAAGGGTCTTGAGTACCTCGCGGAGCAAATCGCGAGGAGAAACGACGTCCAGGTCCTTCGACTCCCAGCACGCCCAAAGCATATACGGATGATCGACCTCAACACGGATCTCGACCGCGATCTCTCCGAACTCGTATAGGATGGAAACATGCAGCAGCCAGACTACACCTACACCTTCGATGACATGAGCGACCAGCCCAGCCGGGTACAGTGCCTGAATCACCGCACCGGGGAACTGCAGACGGCTTCTGTGCTTGTAGATGATCAGCAATTCTCCTCCAAGCGGCAACGCCTCCTGCCAGCCCAGTTGGCCGATTGCATCGATCTCGCGGTCGCGGTCGCGGTCGCCGATCGTCTGTCCATCCGAAAGGCGGATAGGTCGTGTCATATCCATATCAGCCTGCCCACAAGACACCCCGAGGTATTTGGGGATTCACAGATACTGAAGCAGCTGCAGGATACCCTGTACTGGTACACGCACGATCACTGGTCCTTTCGATTTCCCGCCCGTTCGCAGTATGGCCGTTTTGCGGAGAGACAACCCAGCCTTTTCTCTCCTCCCCCAGATCAAATGGTCGAGATCGCCTTGTGGAGCGGGGGGCTCGATTCCCTGGCGGGTGTCTACCACAACTTGCAGCAGACCTCATCGACGCACTATGTCCTGCTTGGCACCGGGGCGAACACGATCATCCACAACACACAGCAACGGGTTGCCGGGCTGATCGAAGGCCTGTTCCCCGGCCGCACCACACTGGTCCAACTGCCCTATCGGCTCGATGACACAAAAGACCTGCAGAAGCACTCACTGCAACGAGCGCGCGGCTTCGTGTTTCTCCTACTGGGCGCGGTCTGTGCGTCTCTGGAGGGCCAGCAAACCCTCTCCGTCTACGAAAATGGGATCGGAGCGATCAATCTTCCTTTTAGTGACGCCGAGGTGGGCCTCGATCATTCGCTCTCCGTGCATCCTGTCTCACTCCTGCGCATGGGAGAATTGGTGACCTTCATTCTTGGCACCACTTTTACTTTCCGCAATCCGTTCCTGTTTCAAACCAAGGCCCTGATGTGCGAGGCGCTGACTACTTCTCCCGCATTTCGCCCACTGGTGTCCTCGACGTTCACCTGCGATCGGCCGCATCGGGAGGTCCCGATGCAGTGCGGCTATTGCTCATCCTGCCTTCTTCGTCGGCAAGCACTGGCGGCCCTGGATGTGGAGGACCCCACACCCTATATCGTGACAATAGAACCCCTCGATGGAAGAGAGTCTCGTCCGTCTGATGGCGACTATCTGCGGGCGATGCTTTCCCAGGTCGCTTCCCTCCGCCAGTGCCTCGCGACGGCCGCTCCCTGGGAGCACCTTTCAGAACGCTACTTGTCCCTTGTAGAGATCGCTGATGAGATGAACGGGTGGGAGGAAATGCCGCGGCATGTCATTATGGAGCGCCTGGTGCAGCTCTATGAACGCTACACTCTGGAATGGGAGCCTGAGAGCGTTCGTCTGGAAGTGAGCCGCGGCCTATTCTGGGGGCGAGAAACGGCGGATATATCCGCAACACTAACAGAAGAATTGAAAGGAGACTGAAGTATGGACCAGAGCGTCCTCGACACCATTGATCCGCGCGTCCTGGGAAATGACCTTCAGAAGGCCCGTAGGAAGCGAGGGTTAACACAGGAAGAAGCGGCCAAGATCATTGAAACGGCGCGCACGACGATTACGGCGATCGAGAAGGGCGAGCGACGGATCAAGCCCGGAGAGCTGATCAAACTGGCTCATGCCTACGGGCGCCAGGTGAGCGATTTCGTTCGTGAACACCCATTCATCGAACCGTTTGAGGTGCAATTCCGCGGGCCAGCGCTGCGTACCGAGGAAGACGATGAAAAAATCGCACCCTATATTGACCAATTGGAGCAGCACTGCAGCGATTACCTTGAACTCGAAGAGCTGGTGGGCGCGCCGCTGGTCCGCAAGTACCCGCGCGAGTACCCCATCACCGGATTGCGGACAGAGCAAGCGGCTGAAGCAGTTGCTATCGAAGAGCGTCACCGTCTCGGTCTTGGAGACGGACCTGTCCCGCTCCTGCGCGACATCCTTGAGCAGGAAGTTGGATTGCGCATTTTTTACCTGGAGCTTCAGCCCTCGACGTTCTCAGCAATGTACATCTATACCGACCAGCTGGGCGGATGCATCGCCGTAAACAGCCTTCACCCGGAGGAGCGCCGACGCTGGTCGCTGGCGCACGACTACGGCCATTTTCTCGTCCACCGCTACAAGCCGATCGCCTCTTTCGATGAGACCTATCAGCGTTTTCCAGAGAGCGAACGCTTTGCTGACGCCTTCGCGCGGTACTTTTTGATGCCGACGAGCAGCCTGGCGAGACGCTTTGAAGAACTTCGCCGCCTCAAGGAGAAGACAACGCTCACTGACATCGCAACCCTGGCCCACTACTACGGCGTTTCGACTGCAGCCCTCACGCTGCGCCTGGAAGATATGAAGCTGCTTCCTACCGGAACATGGGACAGGCTGCGAGAGCGCGGCCTGAAAGTGCGTGAACTGCAACGACAACTCGGGCTCAGTGACATCCCTGTGCGGGCGGAGAAGTTCCCCCTGCGCTATCGGTACCTCGCCTACGACGCCTTCAGTCAGGGGCTCATTGGGGAGGGCCAGTTTGCCCACTTCCTCGACGTTGACCGCCTGGAGGCTCGGCGGATTGTTGAGGAACTCCGAGATCAGATAGGCATTGGTGCGGAGAGTCCTTCTGTCGAAGGCGACTCAAGGCGTTCAGCGGAAAATTAGGAGGGCAATGTGGTAGATAGCGTTGTTTTCCCTCACGAGGGAGTAATCCTCAACCCCTGCTGTCTCATCAATCTCTATGCTTCTCAATATCTCAGCAGCATTCTTGAAGCCCTTCCCGTTCCCGTGATGGTAGCGGCTGACGTCTATGAGAACCACATGCTCAGGGTCTACGGTGAAGGCTTCGGGGAGGAGGGTCTCATCTCTGAACAGATCGAGCTGCAGCCATTGCTTGATGCCGGTTTGCTCGCGACCGCATGGCCTTCCTCCGATGCCGAACTGACAAGTGTTATTGACTTTGCCTTCGCGTTAAAGGAGGACGGGGAGGCGTTCACTGCTGCTTTGGCACTGCATCGACGTTGGGCCATTGGCATAGACGACCCCAAAACCGCTTCGTTTTTGCGACGGAACGTCCCGCATCTCCAGTTACTCACGACACCCTTGTTCGTGAAGCAATGGACCGAAAGGACGGACCTGTCATCTGAGACTGTCCGCGCTGCCCTGCGTAACATCCAACGCTATGCCAAGTACGCTATCCCTCCCCACCATGCCCTGTACGCGTGGTGGCAGGGCTATCTCGACGGTTAAAACCTGGAACAGCGCGGGCGGGTTTTCAAATGCCAGGTGCTCAGGTAGTAGCGATCCATGGGAGGCACCACCATTACTTTTAGTAGGTTTTCTTCCTGGTTGGAATGACTGAACGAGAACTGATCTTATAGTAGCACTCCATAACGAGATGGAAGAAGGGAAAAAGAATCAACTATTATGTCAAGTTACGCTCAATACTACAGGCGCATTATTCAAGCTCATGCAAAGGGCTTGAAACCCGTGGTCGGTGGGACTGGACTGGGTAAAACCAGGGGCGCTCGAGAGGTGATACAAGCTTCTCCGCCCACGGATCCGAAGTCCCTCTACATCGCCAATCGCAAGCAACTCATCGAGGAGATGGCCGCACAGCTCGATCCTACTACCTTCGTTATCGTACCGCGAGACCTGGAGGCGGTGCAGCTCACCTTGCGGGACCATCGTGCCGCCCTCTACACACTCCTCTCCGATCGCACGTTCAAGATGTACGTCGACTCCTATAATGTCTATAATCCTTGGAAGGTGGACATCGCCGCAGCCCGCCAGGCGTGCAGGGACCTGGAGGAGTTTTCCAGCAGGGACCCCTTTATCCAGAGGCGGCTGGAGGATGTGATGGATGGCCAGGCACGGCGGGTGCTGGATGCCTTCAAAGGGGCCCTGCTGGCTGCAGGAGGCAAACGGGGGAATACCTCGGCCTACCAGGACCTGATTGATCACCCGGTGATCCAGTCGCTCTTCCCCTGTATCGCGTTCAAGCGGAAGCCACAGGTGCGGCTCATGCTCACCACCCTGCACAAGGCGTTCTACGGCTTCTTCGATGGGAAAAAGACGCTGAGTCTGACCGGGCTCCAGAATGAAGAGGGCGGCTATCGCATCTACCTCGACGAGTTTGACTTCCTGGAGAACGACCTGGTTGATCTGATCTGCCGTTCGCGCGAGATCAGCGACCCGTTCCTGTTCGTCGAACTCTTCTACCGGACCATGGCCCGCTATAAACTCCCGCTCGAACAGTATCCGTTCTCGGTGAAGCCCATTCGCGACCGCATCGTCAAAATCACCGGGCTGATCGAGCAGTTTGAGGACCAGCACCTGCGCTTTCCTGAATTGAACCACTTTACGAGCCTGCTCCCCCGGGACGGAGGCTACAAGGGGAAAAAGGGAGTTCGCCGCTCGCCAGCGATCTTTCGCACGCAACATACCATTAGCACGAGCCCGCTGTACCTCTACCAGACCGAGCGGTCCTTCGAGTTGGTCGCTCGCCCTGACCCGGCGCGGGGGAAGCCGTATTCCGCGCTACGCTTCTTCGGCACCATCAGTTATGCCTGCCAGCTGGCCCTCAGCCTCTTTAAGGACCTCGAAAAGGAGGATCCCGTCATCCATCGCGAGATGGTGCGCCAGTGCTTCCGCGGGACCGACTTTCCTGAACAAATGGCGCGTCTGTCCCACTATGCCCGCATCGATGAGACGCCGCTGACCACGAGGGAGTCGCTGCTCGAAGGGGGCTACAGCCTTTACGACATCAAGGATCTCCAGCAGATCACCGACCGGGAAGAGGTGGAGGTGCGTCACTACGGCATGTCGCTGACGCCGGAGGCCATCCTCTACACGCTCGCCCAGCATAATCTCGTCTTCGGCCTCTCCGCCACCCTCGATATTCCGCGCCAGGTCCACAACTTCGACCTGGATTGGTTGGAGCAGAAGCAAATCCTGATTAAGACAGACGACGAGGATAGAGCCATCGTGCAGCAGCTCAACCAGGAGAAAGCCGACGCGCGAAAGAACCGCGTCCATCTAGACGTCTTGCAGGGCCTGGACCCGGCGGACTCCTACCAGCAGCAGCTCGACCAGTTCCTGCAGGCGGTTTCTACTGAAGAAGACTTTGGGGGCGAAAGGGGCAGAGAGCATCTCAAGCAGCGCGTCCGCCTCTTCTTCTCGGTTCTCCTGTGGATCGCGAAGAAAATCGAAGAAAAGCCAGACGGCGACTATACCAGCCTCCTCTTCTTCACTTCATTCAAGCAGATCAAGTTCGTCTTCGACCGCTACCCGATTCCTGACGACGGCCTCTTTGCCATTACCAAGCGTGAGGAGACCCATTGGTTCGAGGTCTATGACATCGTCATGCGGGAGCGCCACTTCACGATCGTGTTCTACAACGCACAGCTCTCGAAAACGGTGCGTCACAGCAGGGAGGCCCAGCGGGCCTTTGACTCGCTCTTCTGGGAGCCGCAGCCCGTCATCGTGGTGACACAATACCTCACCGCCGGCAACGGGGTCAACCTCCAATACCTGCCGCACAAAGATAGTGTCGATGAGGAACGTCGGGACTTCACCATTATTGGCCTCCTGGAGAGGCCATACTACTACTTCAGCCCACTCGACGATGACAAAACGGCACAGGAGCGGGCGGCTACCCTCAAGGAGAACATCTGGTATCTGGCGAAGCTGTTCTTCAGCAAGACCATTTCCGAACAGCAATTCCGCCAGTTACTGAGTACGCTCAATTATCCAGACCCGTGGAATAACATGTACCGCTCGCACGCCGACACACAGTTTGACGCTCTGTATAATGATATCGCCACCTTTATTCAGGCGCTGGGGCGCATCGAACGCACCTGGAAAAAGATGCCCGACCAAACCGTGCTGCTCAGCTCCGAGGTCGACCTCCGCTTTCAAATGTTCTGTTCGCCTGCCTTCGACGAAGTGCGGGAGGGACGTGAAGCGATCATTTCTGAGAACCTCCGCCAGGTGTTTGAGCAGGCGAGCGCACGTCGCTCACATATTGCCCGCCAGGTGCGCCGTGACAAAGACTCCCGCCTCTGGCCGCAAAACGAGCAGTGCCGATCCGCGATCGGACGGCTCCTCGCGCGCATTGCCGGGTTACGCCAGGGAAAGGACGACCAGGAGGCGCGAAAACTCTGGGAACACCTGCGTGTGGCCGCGCTCAAGCACGATTTCAAGGATGAGACGTTGCACCGCTTCGCCTGCGTGGCCGACTCGCCCTACTACCAGAAGGGGCTCGTGGTGCTGACCCCCCAGATGGACTGTCTTCCGGCGGAACTTCGCCAGCACGACAGCTTCCCCTGGGATATGAATTTGCTGTACCGCGCGATTCGGCTGAACCCGGTGATCTTTGACCACTTTAAGGGAGAGGGCTACGAACTCTCCTTCGATCACCCCAACAAAGAGTTCTTTACGCCCTACTGCTACCAGGCGATTCTCGCCGGCGCTATCGGCGAGGAAGCCATCAGGAGGTAGGACTACGATCCTTGTCAAAATCTATCAGAGCGCACCTTTGTTCTAGAAATTTGTCTGGGAAGCAGTACGTGAGAGAGGATAAAAGAGGTTTTACCCTCTGTTTCGAGTACCTCTCTCATGTCATTCTGGTCTTCTAGTGAACTAGCTTGTGAAGCAGGCTTATAACGCTATGAGCGATTTTTACACGAATCCTAGTCCTACCTCCTGCTCCTTCCAGTAGGCTTGCCACGTCTCTGCGTTATGTGGATGGGAGGACAACATTGACGATGAGGGATAATCTTGCATACGGATGTGCCTCGATGATGGAACGGCCTCAAAAAGAGTGGGCGGAATCCCTGTGCCATTATTGTAACGACTGAGAAAGTCAACGTCAAGCATACAGCCGCTTGATACTCTTTCACGCCTGCGGCAACGCTTCCCATCACGCCGGGCGGCTATGATTGCCTCGCGGCTCGGAGTGTTTTCGAGTCCTCCGTGAAGCCCACCTGATGATTGCCGCTGGAAACAGATCCGGTTTCACCTCCATCTGCTCTAACAGCATTTGCCGGAGCAGTAGAGGGCCATCGTCGTATGGGCAGTGTGCGAATAGAGACATCTGTTAGAAGGAGAATCACCATGCCTGGCTCATTCCGTATCGGCAAGATCGCCGGCATCGACATCGACATCAATGTGAGCTGGATCATTATCCTGGTGCTGCTCACGGTTTCCCTTGCTACCGGCTGGTTTCCCCAGCTCTACCCGGGGTGGTCAACGGCCACCTATTGGGTCGTCAGCCTCATCTCGGCCCTGCTGCTCTTCGTCTCCGTGCTTTTGCACGAACTGGCCCACTCGCTCGTGGCGCGCCGGCGCGGTTTAACCGTGAAAAACATTACCCTGTTCATCTTCGGCGGCGTCTCGAATATCGAGCAGGAGCCAAAGAGTCCGGGGGTAGAGTTCCAGATGGCGGTGGTCGGCCCGCTCACAAGCCTGCTCATCGGCGCCATCTGTTACCTGTTGTTGTTGCCGCTGCGCGGGACCCACTCGCCACTTGAGGGCATCCTGTTCTACCTGGCGGCGACGAACATCCTGCTGGGCCTCTTTAACCTAATTCCCGGCTTCCCGCTCGACGGCGGGCGGGTGCTGCGCTCCATCGTCTGGAAGATCACCGGCAGCCTGGCGAGAGCCACGCGCGTCGCCTCACTATCAGGCCAGGTCATTGCCTACCTCTTCATCTTCTGGGGCATCTGGCAGCTCTTCGGCGGCGATGTGCTGAACGGCATCTGGCTCGGTTTCATCGGATGGTTCCTGCTCAGCGCGGCCCAGTCGGCCAATACCCAGGTGGCGCTGCAATCCGCGCTGCGCGGCGTCACCGTCGCTGAGGTCATGAATCCCACACCGCCGACCGTCCCGGCCACCATCTCGCTGCAAAAGTTGACCGACGAGTACTTCCTGCCCCACGGGCTACGTTGCGCCCTGGTCACGCAAGGCGATCGACTGGCCGGCCTGATTACCCTCAGTGACATCCGCCATGTGCCACGCGAACAGTGGGGATACATCCCCGTCAGCCAGGCCATGATCCCGGCAGAGCGCCTGCACGTGGTGTCTCCACAACAGAGCCTGAACGATGTCTTGCCCCTGATGGCCGGTCGCGACGTGAACCAGTTGCCGGTAGTACAAAACGGCATCCCGGTCGGCATCGTGAGCCGCGACACGATCATGCGCTACCTGGAGGTGCGGCGCAGCCTCGGCTCGGATGCTTCCAAAGGCGATGCCCGCAAACAGTTGCCTAAGGCAGCTTGAGAAATGAGCGCTGTTCCTGGTTGACTGACAAATTTAATGTGCCTTAAAAAAGAATAAGTGCGCTCAAGCGGCCCAACGCCTACGAGTATGAGAGAATCAAGCCATGGATCGTGACCTGAGCTCTTTGAAAGTCGGGCGGCATGGGGCAGACCGAAGTCACAGCGCGATGGCAGGA
>WNFX01005592.1_pt1 | contig 12092 bp, 8 predicted proteins | sample 5400111 | NCBI WGS metagenome assembly WNFX01 (sample SAMN13153363, study PRJNA577476) | soil metagenome | isolation source: 40 cm soil or saprolite under grassland replicate 1 | place: USA:California | collected 2016-06-15
GACTTGACTAACGCGGGTGTCATACGGAGAAAGAACGGCAAGTATTTTCTTACTTCATTGGGCAAAGTAGTTTATGAAGCTCAAGAGTTAATCGGAAAGGCTGTTCAATACTATTCGAAACTCCAGGCAATCGACTCTATTGATACACCAGAATTTCCAGCTGCAGAACTTAGCAAGATCATTGATGGTTTGATAAAAAACAGCAAGATCAAAGAGATACTGATTAGCGCCGAGCGCCACCACAACTACATTGCTGGTGTAAATGAAAACACCCAAAACAAGGAGCTAATGATTTCGGCGCCAACACAACACTCAGGTGTGTGCACCTAGACTGCTGAACGGGACTGCTACCTAGAATTTTGTGATGGACAGAGCCATTCTCCTATGTAGCTAGCGAAAAGTGTAGACTCTCAGCTTCAGTCTTTTTTGCTAGAGTCCGTTGCACGAACTATTGTCCTTATAATCCGTTACGTAACACTATTACATCAACAAGAGAGATTATATTTTAGTTTTAGCAATCGTCAATCAGTAATAATCCAGTAATGACTACGCAGCGCCTATATCGAGAGAGAATATACATTGTCAAAGACATAATCCTCAAACTGGTCGAATACGGTGCATTGAATCAAACTGCTTTAATTAGTTGCTGTGGATTGAATTTTAAAAAACATTCACCGATTCTCGGCAAATTAGAGACAAAGGGATTGATAAGCAAAGAGCAAATTGAAGTTGGAAAAAGGACAGTTACCGAATATAAACCAACTCAACAAGGGATAGAATTTTCTAGGCATATTTTAGAGCCATATGAGATAATGTTTCCTCGTTCAGGGACAGACAACCTGGCATTTATGCTAATCCTGATCTAAGCCATACTCGGATGCAATATTACTGTCTAGTTCTTCCTTTTTCTTTGAATACATCATATACTTTTTATTCCAAGAATTAATTGAGCGGTACTGTCTAATTCCCTCTACAAACCATATCGATGAGAGTATGATAATTCCAAGTAACAACCCAACAAGGACCAGTCCAAATTCATTTTCTCTTTCGAGAATGGCAAAAAATGATGGGTGTTGTAGCAAGAAGATAGAGAGTCCTATAGCAACAGGAGCTAAAACTATAGAAGAAATTGATAGGGATAGCGCTAGCGCCAGCGTCTTTCTCGTTTGGCGCATTTGTTCGATAAAGCTATCGATTAGCCGTATGACGTTCTGAGGGGATGTATTCTTAAGATCTTCATCATTACCTCCAGTCAAAATATTATCATATTTACTACGTTATTTACATTAAAAACTTTTGGTGCGCAATTTGACAGGATCACGCTCAGGGGACTGGTAGTTTCAATACCGCTGTAGATCAGCTGCGAAACAGAGGGTGTATCACCAGATTTTTCAAGAAATCGAGTATGTCCGTTGTATTCAAAACGTCCGCACTACTAGCAAAAAAGTGTTGTATTTGGTAAGATCGGTTTTTTCAGAATTGAGGTATGATTACCCATACCTCGTTTTTAGATAAGATAAAGAGACGTTGGAAAAGGAAATTATTAACGAATAAAACAGATCAAGAAATTATTAGTACAATGGTAGTATGTTTTCAAGAGAATATGAATGAACTAGCCCGATGGTTGATTTAATTGCTTTTACAGGAACGCTCTTGATACGGGCTACAGCTACGAACTTTGCGAAAGCTAGTTTTTGTAGTCGTTCAAGTTCAAGTCATTCTACTCTTGGCTCTAGCTTCACGGGACCTGGGAGTTGCGCTAGTCGTGGGAATGAATAAAATCCATAATAAAACGACATGTGTACAAGATGTCGTATGCTATGTCCATGCTATAGCATTCCATGAGCATGAGTCAACAATTGGCACCTACTCCTCTGTATCTGTTCTGCGATACCAACTGATTCCAAACGTTAATGCATGATAAATCTTTGGTATCGGGATTGATTTAACTATCGAACGTTTTAATAATTATTGCTAATGGATGACGGCAATAAAATTTCCAATATCATACCTGCGGAGCTAAGAGAAATGATGCTTGAAGAACAGACAGCCATGAAGGACGTACAGGCATTCAAAGTTATTGCAGAAAGTAGGGGCAGAGTCGCTAAAGCATTAAAAGAAAAAAGTATGCTATTTCATTCATATCTAGAAAGTTCAGACAAATTCCTTCGCTCTCATCTAGGTTCTAGAGTGCATTTGGTAATCCTATATGCTGACATAGTCAATTCTACTCGTATGAGCACGGTGCTTCCACTTGAGAAGCTAACCACCATTTTACAATATTTGCACAAGAAATGACTGTCGTTGTTGCAAATAACCACGGCTATATTTTGAAGTATGTCGGAGATGCCATTATAGTATACTTTCCGGTCGCTGTTGATTTTAATGTATCCAGTGAAAGAGCAGTTGTGTGTGCATTACAAATGTTACTTGTAGTCGAACACGGAATAAACGCCATTTTCAAACAATTTGATTTTCCAGAAGTGCATATAAAAATTGGTATCGATTCAGGGGAGAGTGTAATAATTGAATATGGTTCTAGTGGAATGAAATCGCACGTTGACATTCTGGGATATCCTATGAATGTCACTGCCAAGATCACGTCGTTAGCAACAGCAGATCACATTTTGATAGGCGATACCACCTATCAAGGCCTTGATCTACGAATACGAGAGAGACTAATAAAATTGGGCCTAAAACGTCAGGAGTTTATTAATTATCAGACTGGTGATGCATATATAATTTCCTCATTTGGTTTTTAATAGTGAAATAAGAACCAAGAAAAGCGTTTATCCACGATGACCAGAGGACAGGCAGACCTCATCGTAGGTTCATACGTTTGATCTAGCTGAGAAATTTGAAACGAGTATACGTCGAAAATCGAATTAAAAAATAAGTTACCTCAGATAAGAAAAAAGAAGAAAACTGGTCATTCAAAGCGCGGCCAATATAATAACCATCCAGTATACATAACGAACAATGGTAAACCGTAAACGCCTGACAAAAGACGAACTTGCAAAATTAAACAGCCTCTTTAGTATTAGGAGAACGGGAGCAACCCAACAGCAGCTTCTAAATGATTTTTGGCAACTGCTTGTAGAAAAGTATCATTTTCATTCTGATCACACAATTATTGATAATGAGACAGGTGAGATAGTCGATAATTGTTATCATCACAAATCAATGGTGAGCAAAAACCTCGCAAGTGCTGAGAAGAACCGCCTCAAATCCATCAATTATAGAAGTAAAGTGTAAAGTCTGATTGACTGGGTACTGTCTTAATAAGCAATATATTTGTTAGGAGAAAAGAACTAACAACATTTGAAATTAGCGGAACAAAAAAACTTGTGGTTACAGTATCATGACCCAGGCATTGCTTTTCGAAAATAATAGTCACCCTTAAGTACTAGAGTGGCGAGGTGAGAGCTAGTAAAAAAAGAATATGTCTTCAGATAAAAATGATAATACTAATGACAAACACACTACTCGCAAAGAACCAGCCAAAGTAGCAAATCTAAAAGTTACCGAAGTGTCAGAGCAACGTGACGTAGGAAGAAAAATTGCACGTATAGATCCAAACATAGCTGAACGTCTGAACATTTCTACCGGAGATGCTCTAGAACTGTCATCGCTTGGAAAGAAAAGTACTGTTCTAAGCTGGCCAGCAAAGGATAGCGACAGAGGCAAAGGATTGATACGCATTGATGGATTTACCAGAAACAGGCTTGATGTCGGCATTAATGATACAATAGAAGTTAGAAAAGTCGAATCCAAAGATGCCAAAAGTATAACCCTGGCTCCCACCGAACCTCTTAGAATAGTAGGTGCAGAAGAGTATCTTGTCGAGTACTTAAACGGAGCTTTGATGTCCAAAGGTGATACAATACCTATCAATGTGATGGGTCAAAGAATAGATCTTGTAATAATAGCGACCAACCCATCCGGGCCCGTTATCATTAATGATTCCACAAAAATTACAGTTTCTGAAGAAAGTGCCAAGGCAGCACAAATAGCAAAAGAAGGTGGAGTTCCTTCAATTACGTACGAGGATATCGGTGGCATCAGAAACGAAGTGGGGCGAGTTAGAGAAATGATCGAGCTTCCTCTCAGACATCCAGAACTATTCAAAAGATTGGGGGTAGAAGCACCTAAAGGAGTTCTTCTTCATGGCCCTCCTGGAACGGGCAAGACATTGCTTGCAAAGGCAGTAGCAAATGAAACTAATGCCAACTTCTATACTATAGGCGGTCCTGAAATAATGAGCAAATATTATGGTGAATCTGAAGAAAAGCTACGTAATATTTTTGAACAGGCAGAAAAGAATGCACCCTCAATTATTTTTATTGATGAAATTGATTCTATCGCGCCAAAAAGAGAAGAAAGTGGAGAACTTGAAAGAAGGATAGTATCTCAGCTACTATCAGCGATGGACGGCATGTCTTCAAGAGGTAAAGTAGTAGTGATAGGAGCTACAAACAGGATTAATGCGATTGACCCCGCATTGAGGCGGCCGGGAAGATTCGACAGAGAAATTGAGATAGGTGTGCCAGATAGGAATGGGCGACTAGAGATTTTACAGATACATACTAGAGGGATGCCTGTTGCCAAAGATGTTAATTTGGAAAAACTAGCAGATATCTCTCATGGCTTTGTTGGTGCCGATTTACAGGCTTTGTCCAAAGAAGCTGCGATGCGATCATTAAGAAAAGTACTACCTGAAATTGATTTATCATCTGAAAGTATTCCTGGAGATACATTAAAGAAAATCATAGTTACAATGCAAGATTTCATGGAAGTCATCAATGAAATGGAGCCGTCTGCTATGAGAGAAGTATTCGTTGAGGTTCCTGATGTCAAATGGGAAGATATTGGTGGATTATCATCTATAAAACAAGAGTTACAAGAAGCAGTAGAATGGCCTCTCAAATATCAAGGAGTATTTACTCATGCTGATGCAACACCCCCTAAGGGTTTATTGCTATACGGACCCCCAGGAACGGGAAAGACATTGATGGCCAAAGCAGCCGCAAATGAAAGTGAAGCTAATTTCATAAGTATAAAGGGTCCAGAGCTTCTTTCAAAGTGGGTCGGGGAATCAGAAAAAGGAGTGAGAGAGATATTTAGAAAAGCAAGACAGGCAGCTCCTTGCATCATATTCTTTGATGAAATAGATTCCATAGCTCCTGTAAGAGGGGGAGATTTTGGCGATTCACATGTTACTGAAAGGGTTATAAGCCAACTATTAACTGAGTTAGACGGGCTTGAAATATTAACTAACGTGATAGTTATAGCAGCTACTAACAGGCCTGATATTATTGATCCCGCATTGCTAAGGCCTGGCAGATTTGACAGATTGCTTTACGTACCTCCTCCAGATCGTGACTCCAGAATTCAGATAATAAAAATCCATACAAAGAAAAAACCATTGGATCAGGATGTTAAGGTTGAAGATTTAGCAGGCCATACAAATGGTTACACAGGTGCTGATATTGCATCACTCTCATCAGCTGCGGTTATGCTTGCATTGCGCGAACATATCTCAAAGTATCAAGATCCTACGGAAGCAGATAAAAACGTACAAGAATTGAGAATCCATATGCGCCACTTTGAAGAGGCAATGAAAAAGATTAGGCCGTTATCGACTCAAGAGCTAAACATGTACAAGAGAATATCAGAACAATTTGGAAGACCTGATCTCGCAGCCAGATGGCGAGATGATAGGGAAATAAGTGATAAGGACATTCCTTCATCTGCCATAACCTAAATTTTTTCTTTTCCCCGCTAAAAATATGGGAGCACGTCCAGAGAATGGGAGAGTATTAGGGGTGATAGCCATTAGCAATTCAACCCTTGAGTATCCCGCTGGACATCTATAGCCCGCACGTCGTTCAGAACATCTAGTGAATTGATGATCTGAGGTGCAGAGCGACCGCTGCGAACTATTAAATCATGATTATATTGACAGCATCAAAAATATGCTTCTGGCTTGCGGAGTAGGTAGTCTACATCAGCTATCAAGTCTCAGTTTAGGATACCGTTGTCTTGGACTCTTTCCACATAAATGTTATATGTTAACTGTAATTCAATTCAGAAGACAACATTGATCAAAGAAGTGAACGTAACAGTGATGGTGTCATTCTGAATCGCGCTATCAAGTTCTATACCGAAACATTGGGTCTAAAATTAGTCAATCAGTATCCAGACCCATTGGCCTGAAATTCAGGCTCTTGGATTGACCATTGGACTCCATCCTGCTGGGGGACCACGGACCTGAACCCGGAAAATCAGAAAGTCTTGCTATAGGATTTACAGTTGATAACCTCGATTATGATATGACTGCCTTTAAAAGACAAGGCCATTGTCTTCTCTCCTAACATCACAGAAGATGGACCAGTCAGGATCGCGTTATACACTGCTCCGATAGGAACCCTCTATATCTTTGCGAAGGCCTTGAAAATCACGAAGAAGAATAAGGTGAAGTATATCGAATCTACGTTATGCCAGCTGTAATTAAAGATGTACTGTAACCATGAATTGACTGGGTTATAAATCAACCAATTTTGCTTTTGATGCAATTTAATCTGAATGATTGATTCCACATTTTCATATTTGATAACGATGCATAAAGATTTAGATGCGATGCACTTTACCAGGCTTTCGAAATACCTCCGTTTAAAACAGATTATGATGACGCATTTCGACAAATCACTAATATCCTACACCGTTATGGAATTATTGAAAATCCAAGGAATTTACGTTTTAGATTCTCTTTGTGTATGCAATTGTTTTTTGATTCCATTCCTCGGAAGCGATGGAAGATAGGATCCTGTTTGTATCAAACAATCTGAAGAATTTGCAATTACAAAATTTAATGACTGGATAATGAGCAGATCTCATAGCTAATATAATATGCATAAAAAAAATATCGTTGTCATATGTTGATATGTTTCTCTTTCAAACAAAAATTAGGAGGCTCCTCTCCTATATTTCACTGGAATATCTTGATAACATTTGGATGATTTAGTCAAGAAATCTTGTTTCTAGTAGTGAAAATACGTTTTCCTTTCTTATGGGAACCCGTAGCCAGGTCATTGGCCTGAAAAATTCATCCACGAAAAGACAGGCGACTGACTCCGGTACTGAGTAGCAAATTATTTTGCATATTATGAGCAATTTCGACATGGTAGTAAAGACATAGCAGAAGTCCAATATTTTATATGTGAGCTTGTCAGTAGTAGGTCTGCTGTACCAAAAGTACATGTCAGGCAGAAATAATCAGAACCTCATACCCCGTCAGTGGTAAGGTGATGGGTCACGGGTTCTGGCTAGAATAGGAAATAGCCTAAAACCTGCAGAGGGTAATTCCAACCCACTTTATATTTTGCCACTATAGGCTTTCTGATGCTGGTTATTCCTGCTAAACCACCAACAATAAAAATGAATTAGAAAACGGGACCGCCTTGAAACAGTCGCAAAGTGGCTGATATTAGTATGAAGGTGAGTGATAATACTCCCCTCTTATTCCTCATTCTATTTGAAGTCCTATCACGCATATCAAACACACAGTATACTCAACTCAGACAACTAGCGAGTATATTACCTAGTTGTTAACTAATCACTACACCAAATTAGCCTCGATGAGCAAGAATGGAAGTGCACATTCAGTCAATCACTGTAATAATACATAAGACGTACGATCTAAGTTAAGACTATTTGGTTAAATAGTCTATGCTAACCCTCATTCTTTTAGTTTAACAGCACCATTACAAGTACGATAATTTGTTCGAATTGAACGTGCGACAAGGAATGGCGCAATTATCAAAACTGGAATACTTAAAGCGACGAACACAGTTTGAAATGACGCTAGAACAGAGATACTTTCTCCCACAGCACCAAATCCTAAAAGTGCTGAAAAGAAACTTCCAGCACATGTCGGGCAGCCAACAAATAATCCACATGCCGCTCCGACGCTTCCAATAAAGGATACTTTCTTGGTACTTTGAATTTTTCTTGATGAGGTAAATGCATAGAAACTTAGAGCAGTGTTAAAGCCTACCAACGAAGACACAATGACCGTTAAAATAAGATTTAGGGGTATTAGCAAGATCAAAAAATGATCTGTAAGGTAGGCAGAGAACATCGGTACGTAACCTGGAGTATTGCAGCAAGGAATTATATTGACGGACGGGACTTTGATTCCCTGCTGACTAAATGAAATGTCATTTCTGTAAATAAATATCTGAGATAAAAACCCAAAAAATATACCGTACGCTATGGCAGATATTATCATAACTTTCCAATATTTATTCTTCGAAAATGCACTGGTGATATAATGCACTAGACTATTGGAGCTCATCGATCTTTGTTGTTCGGCTTTAAATATTCTACTTATTCCGCAAACAATGGATGCCATCGAGGCAAAGGTTATTGCCAGAATAGCGCTTGCAATTGCCTTTAGCTGTGGTGTTAACATTATTAGATGATCACCTGCCGGGATAGTTAATCTAGAGTAGATCGTGAAAGCTAGAATCAGAGAAATTATCCCTACAAGTGCAATTCTTAAGCCACTTTTACGCAACTCTACCGAGTTCTCTATGTTAGTCATCTCCTCGATCTACGAGCCTCCCACGACAAAACAAAATCCAATAACAGAAATTAAATTTTATCGGTTTTGAACAAATACCGACCCAGGTTAACACACCCTTATTCCATCTGAGGATTGCAGGAAAGACTGTAAACTAGGCAAGCCAATCAGGATTTTCCTGTCATTTTTTTTATTTTTTGTACCCTAATATGATAAGCTTGGACACAAATTTCCTTGACTTGACCCAGACCTTTGAGAAAATTCTTTATTAACTACACTACTGTGATTGCGAACGATGATATTATCGTCGTATCTTTGCCATGATTCTTCACTTTGCTAAAAACAGGAGAGAAATTGTCCACTGATCGCTTGAGATTCGCGGACAACCAGCCAAAATGCCAAAAAGGTTAGGGGACTCAGCTCTATCACCAAAGACGCAGAAGAAGAAGCGCTTACTTTTTATTTTTCTTTGAAATCAAATCTGACAAATCTATCGAGAAGTATGTTTTCAGTATTTCGAGGTACGAGATTACAGGCGGTGGAATCTCTTTTTCGCAAGCAACTCCTGTATTCCAGGCATTTATCCAGATAACCATGCTCTGAAACATGTTCACGAACCTGTGGTGTTGTCCCGGGACGACCTCCAATTCATCAATATACTTCCCAGCCATCAACCACGATTCAACAAAATCTATGCAAGGTTTTCCAAAAATTACCTCAATTTGCTCTTGCAAATGCTCAGCATACTTGAATGGTTGCTGAAACACAAAGAATGGAAATTTTGTCTTGGCTGGCAACATAAGATCAGGCGGAGACAATATTGTGATTACTCTAGCACCGTTCTTCAGTTCCTTTCGAAATCTGGCCACCATCGGTTCGATTACTCGAGGATCTGTAAACCAGAAAAATAAAACGGTTGCGTCAGAAATCGCTGCCTTTCTGATATCCCCAATGAGTATTTGCGCATTATCCATAGAAATGACTTTTTTGCGCACTTCAATAGCAACTTTTTTCCTAATCTCTATTCCTACCGATCTTTTGACTTTAAATTCCTTAGCTGCTATTGCAACTGCGTTGCTATTTCCACTTCCCAAATCATAGAATATATCTGACCTTCGAAGACCTGCAAATCTAAATAATTTCCTTACTACCTTATCAGGAATCAAAATATCATCACCTTTTAGCACGGATCGAGGAAGCGATGACAAGAATTCTTTTGTTCTCAATTCAACAAACACGTCTATACCCTTTCTTGGTGCTTAATAACCTACTTTCGCTACCGACATCTATAGCCACGATTGATTGCAAATTAGTCTTAGATGAACGAACAAGTTTTGTTATTGATTAGTTTCCTAGTTCACACGAACTCTTACATTTTATAATGCGTCTCTGGCTGATAATGGTGTTAAGGCATTAACTATTGCCAACCTTGGGTATGATACAGCGAGTAGTACGCTTCACATGCAGGGAACTGCTACCTCTGCATTTAACACCGCAGTTAGCAAATGAATAATCATAGGTGTCATAATACTGAAACCTTCCTTCAACCGACTCGGTCCTTTGATTACATTTAATGGAGCTCTAGTCGTCCTCCTCGTATCAAAGTCTCCATATTGATTCGCTTTCTAAGAAAACGACCCTTTGAATCTACTACTCTTCGATGTTACTATTCTTATTTTCAATCGCCTTCAATCTCCTACTGATACACGATGGACATAGAAGCCGGTGGCAAAGAGTACCGGTCACAGGCCTATCCTGGAATATTATCTGAGGTTCTCCAGGCCCTTGAAATACCCAGTCCTCATGTGTCGTCATTTCAGAGGAGGTCGCGTTTTCCATGCGATAATCAAGAATGTGAACGGTATAGCCATTACTCCATTTGCAATCAGAATTGGCTCCATAATTGCTGGATCCAATGATTTACCTATGGCAACGAAGTACGGAAATGGATAAACGCCAGCTGTAAAAAACCAAAAAGCAACAAATAGCATTATAAAAGGAAAGTTACGTCTAAGGAATTTGTATGGTGGCTTTCTCATCCTACCACATTTTAGACACCTGCTCTTATCCTGAACTAAACATGAGGAACATACAGATTTAGTGCAGTAGGCACAAACAAGATCTCCAAACCAGGATCCACAGATCTCGCAGCCTTTTGCCAAGATATTTCATTGATAGGTCATAGCAAGCATTAAACCTTCCACTTCGTTTTACATGTACAACCTAGGCATGAACACCACTAACTTACCGACCAAAAAATGTGATCGCAAAAGACATCCCTTCCTCGTTGCGTCTTCCGACAGTTGTTTTAGCTGGATACAGAGGAGTTGTTCCGTATCTGGGCATAGTTAAAAAAGTGTATTCAGAAATATCAAAGTGATCCTAACCTGATTTATCAATAATTTCGGGTTAATTACTCGAAAAGGATAACTTCAACTATGATAAAGGAATCTTTTAAGTCTCGTGTATCAAAATTTGGCGCTGGACTCTTGAACAAGAGAGATATAGCAAGGGCTGTGATGCCCGAACTACCTGTTACACATTAACAGCTAGGAATAGACCGCCGCTTACAATTGTATTATGCCTAGACGTTAACTAGTTGAACATCTTGATGAGATATTGTAGGGGACTCCCGAGTTTTCAACGTGTATTGCAAAAGCTGTTGTCCCATTATCGAATGCTTCTAACGAAAAAGATGTGCATGGGTCACGAGCACATACGCCATCTCCGTATAGACAAAAGTCGCGCTCCTCGCTACAGGCTGTCTTAACCACGGGTAATATTATAGCTTTAGATGGTAGTGGTGGTATGAGTAGCAATACCTACCTTTTCTATACCACTATCTGCTATCCTGTCTTTGAGAATATGAAGAATATCTATCCCGTCGTATATTGTATTTATTACCAAAATTGGTATCTCTTTGATCTATATTACGATCGTACCTGGTTCTATTAGAGCCATAACCTCTACTATATCCATAAGCACCGCTCCTACTTCCGTAGCTATTATTATAGCCACTACCGTAATATCGGCGCTGCTGCTGCTGAACAACAGGAACTTCGATTCCCATTTCTTCATTAAGTTTATGGACTGGTTGTTCTGTCTGTCTGAGGATTCTTCCGAAATTGTCAATTCTATCCTGGGAAACTAATGAGATAGCCTTACCAGTTGCACCTGCCCTGGCAGTTCTTCCAATTCTGTGGAAGTAAATCAAGGGATCTTCGGGAATGTCATAGTTAATTACGTGACCTACGGCTGGAACATCTATTCCTCTAGCTGCTATATCGGTAGCAACCAGAATGTCTTCATTCCCATTCTTAAACCTGTACATTGCTATATCTCTCTGTTTTTGCGAAAGATCGCCATGTATTGTTATTGCTCTGAATCCTTCCTGTTTCAATTCATTTGCGAGTCTGTGTGTCCTTTGTTTTGTGGCGGCAAAAACTATCGTCTGTTTCTTGTCTCTGTTCTTTATGAAGTTACATAAGTGCTTAAATTTCTCCCTCTC
>WNFX01005593.1_pt1 | contig 12092 bp, 11 predicted proteins | sample 5400111 | NCBI WGS metagenome assembly WNFX01 (sample SAMN13153363, study PRJNA577476) | soil metagenome | isolation source: 40 cm soil or saprolite under grassland replicate 1 | place: USA:California | collected 2016-06-15
GCCGCCGGAAGCTAACACGAGACGCCGTATTTTGGCTCGTCTGTCCGCCTTGTGCCAAACTCTGCATCGGGGGTGTGCTGGCCGGTGCGGTGGCTGGGGGGTGTTTTGGCCTGCGGTTAGGCGGGGGTCGTCCAGGAGGGCGGCGATGTGGTGTCGGTCAGGACGGCCCATACGGTGGCCCACTGTTGTTCGGGCCGGTAGAGGACCTGGGGCGGGGACTATTACCTGGCCACCAGCGGGGACAAGAACTTGGCCGTTGACAAACGCGGCGCACAGCGTCCGTACGCGCCAGCGCGGGGCTTGTGCGGGAGTTGTAAGGCCAGTGTGCTGGCGGTGCATGCCCGGTCCAGGGATCCGCGCCGCAGGCTGTAGGCCTAAATTGGCAGCAAGTAGTGCGGCTATGGGCGATGAGAGCCAGACATCGAGGCGCAGATTAGACATATGTTGTAAAAAGGGCAATCTATGTATAAGTGCTACGGCACACGTCTATAACGTGCTATCGTTCACGCTCTTTGGTGAACGGAGGCAAGCCCTTGGCTACCCTTGCCGCATGGGGACCCACGCTAGTTATATTGCTTGCGGTTGTCATTGCAGGAGTCGTCGCTTGGAACCTCCTGCAGGGGGTGCTCATTGTCGGTTCGCTCGCTGCGACTGGCGCGGCCGCTATAACCGGCGAATTGCCTGATATACGGTGGGCAACGCTTGGTATTACTTTTCTCGTCGGCATTGCGAGCGGGTTTATGGGCTATTTCAAATACAAAGAACGTAGCTTTACCTTCAGCAAAGAGCCGACGCTATAGAAAGCGAATGGGAGGCGGTGGAGGTAGGTATCGGCCGGTACAAGAAATTTGAGCAGGAAGATGACAGGCTAGCAGAATTTGTGGAGGAGGTTCATCGCCTGAAGTCGGAGCAAAAGAAGCGGCAGCAGAATCTCGAACAGCCGCCGGAGCTGCGAAGCTCTCAAGAATCGTAGCGCGGCCGATGAAGATATCGGTTTATGTCTGCGCTCGCAGTCCCCGCCGATGATCCGCCAGGAGATCTACGCCATGCTCTGCTGCTACCAGGCCATCCGCACCCTGATCAGCCACGCCGCAGACGACGCCGGCCTTGACCCGCTGCGGGTCTCCTTCACCGCCGCCCGCGAGGCCATCCGCAGCCGCATCAGCGACTCCGGATGCTTTCCCCTCCGCTCCTTGACGAACTCGCCGCCGACCTGGCCGCCCAGATCACCTGCACCGCCACCTCGTCCCGGCCCGCCCCGGGCGCCGCTACGAACGCAAGACCAAGCGCCCAGGAGGCCGGTACAAGACCCGCAAGCCAGGCGAGACCACCCGCCTGACACCCATGACCAAGATCATATTCTGGCGGATGCCCGTCCCCACTTAACTTAACGCCATTGCGGCATGGGCGGTGGTGCCGGGTCCGAGTGGCGGGTGGCAAGGTCGGCGCTTCGCGGGCCGCCAGGCGGGCGAAGCGCGAGCGCGACCAACTGGTGATCTTGTAACTACACGGAATAGTTAGGTGCCCGGCCGTTCCCCAAGTGTGTAGCGAGGGGAACGGCGGTGTCTCTGGGCGTGGGTTCACAGCTGGATCGTGGCCTCGATGGTCAGGCGTCGGGAGCGGCTCGTGTTTTCGGACTTGGCATCATGCCCTATGCGCCCGAAAATGCCCGTGATCATGAGCGCGCTCCTGCAGTTCGTGGCGAAGGCGGTTGCAGGGCAGTGCGATCGCCAGCGCGGTGCCGAGCCAGGCCTTTCGTGACCGTGATAGATCTAGCCTGGGGTACTTTCCGGACGGGCGGGGTCTTTGGCCAGGCCGGGGGAGGAGGCGGTGGTGCCGCCGATCCACTCGTCCTTCCAGACCTGGTCGAACTGCTGGTCGTTGCAGCGTGGCTGGTAGATGGCGGTCAGCTCCCTGGCGATCTGCTCGCGGTGGGGTCGGCCGCCACCCGGCACCTCGTAGCTGCAAATGTAGACCTTCCACTTGGAGCCGGCCCGCTTGATCCAGCAATGCGCGCGCGGATGCTGGAACGGGAACCGCTCGGCGCTCAGGTCGTCGGAGTGGCCCACGTAGATAACCGCGTACTTGTCCGGCTTGGCGTCTGGGTCCGGCTTGTAGGCGATCGCGTACACCGCCGCCGCGGCCGGGGGAGTCCACCCGGCCAGCAGCCGCGGGCCCTCGAACGGATACCCGGCCAGCGAGCCGAGCCTGATCATCCGAGGGCGTCCTCGTCCTCGCTGACCGCCTCGGTCCGCACCACGGGGGCTGGCGGAAGCCCGGCCCGGGCCGCGGCCCGGGCCGCGGCCCGGGTGAACTCTGCGGTCGCCTTCTCAATCGCTGCCTCGCGGCTGGCCGCCTCCACGATCAGCTGGGCGCCGTACCGGCTGGTGCCGATCCCGGTGGCGATGCCGCCGCTTGCCGCGACCGCGTCCGCGAGTTCGACGACCTGCTCCCGGGTCAGCACCCGATCGGCCTCGGCCTCGATCCCGACGCTCCACCTCATCAGGTTCGCGGTGTGGAGACTCTGGCCTTTAGGCCGGGGAGGCAACGCCGCATCACCTCCCCGGAAATGTCAGTATCAGCCGATAGCGTGTTCGTATGTCCCGGTACCGGCTGCTCCCGTCGCCCGCCCAGGAGGCGGTGCTGCGGGACCACTGCGCCCATGCCCGGTATGTGTGGAACCTCGCGGTTGAGCAGCACGCGCACTGGCACCCGGGCCGGAAGGGCGCGCCGGGTTACGTGGAGCAGTGTCGGCAGCTCACCGCCGCCCGCGCCGAGCACCCTTGGCTGGCTGCGGGCTCCCAGAAACTGCTGCTTGTTCCCGGCCTGACCGGGAGGGAGCGGGCCAGGCTGCGGCGGCTGGAACGCAAGCTCGCCCGCGCCAAGCGGGGCTCGGGACGCCGCAGCCGCGTGCGGCTGGCCTTGGCCCGGCTGCGTGCCCGGGAGACCGACCGGCGCAAGGACTGGGCCGAAAAGGCCAGCACGGCCATCGCGCGCCGGTTCGACCTGATCAGGGTCGAAGCCCTTCAGATCCCGGGCATGACCCGGTCCGCGAAAGGCACCGTGACGGAACCGGGCCGCAACGTCCGCGCCAAGGCCGGGCTGAACCTTTTCCCGGGCAGCTTGAGTGCCGTCCATCACGTCAATCACGATCTGCATATTTCTCGTGACGGACGGTGTGTCTATGGGTGTGTCAGCGGCGTCATGCATGTACGTTCTCCCGCATGTCATTCCTGTCCCGCCAGGCGAGGCTGGAGTCGGGCGAGTCGATCGTCGTGGTCGTCGACGAGGGCTTTGACCCGCATGCCGAGGCCTGTGCTTACCTGAAGTGGCTGCAGTACGGTGCCGGACGGTCTCCTGGAACGGCCCGGACGTACGGTTCTCGTGTCGCGGCCTACCTGACCTGGGCCGACCGGTCGGGTATTGACTGGCGGCGCCCCACCCTGGACCAGATGTCCGATCTCGTGCGGTGGCTGCATCGCGGCGGGCGCGGGGCGGACATCACGCCGAGGACAGCGGGTTACGTGAACCTCGGGCTGACTGCCGTTGGCGGGTTCCTGCGGTTCTGCGCCCTGCACGGAAGCGTGCCCGCCGAGGTGGCCGACCGGCTGTCCGAGCCGAGGTTCCTGCGTTACCTGCCCGAGGGCTTCGACCCGGGCGAGTCCGGCAACCGGATCGTGCGCAGGTCGATGCTGCGGATGAAGACGAGGGCCAGGGCGCCGAAGTTCCTCACCGCCGGGCAGCAGGACGCCGTTGTCGCTGCGGCGGGCCAGGTCAGGGATCGCTTCATGGCGGAGCTTCTGTTCGGAACCGGCCTGCGGGTGGGCGAGGCGTGCGGGCTGCACCGGCAGGACATGCACTTCCTGCCGGACTCGTCCGTGCTGGGCTGCCGGGTCACCGGGCCGCACCTGCACGTGGTGCGGCGGGAGGGGAACATCAACGGCGCCCTGGCCAAGTCGGGCTCCCGCGCCGTTCCGGTGGGCGCTCCGCTGGCCAGGCTGTATGCCGACTACCAGCAAGAACGCTGGCGGCTCCTGGGAGATGCGGCCGAGGACAGCCCGTTCGTGTTCGTCAACCTCTACCGGCCCCCGATGGGAGCCCCGATGCGGCCCGGCGCCGTCGAGGAGCTGTTCGGAAGGCTCTCCCGCGACTCGGGAGTCAAGGCCACTCCGCACACTTGTCGGCACACCTTCGCCACCCGCCTGGTGCGGGCCGGCGTCGACCGCGACATCATCCAGGAACTGCTCGGGCATGCCTCGCCGATGAGCACAGCCATCTACACGAACTCTCAGGAATTGCATCAGATGGGCGCGTTTGCGCTGGTCGCCTGATGAGCGGGGTTCGGCAATAGCCGCGTGCCGCTGGCGGCTGATGCCGCCTGACCTTGCCGGTTGCGCGACGATCCCGTGTGGTGCATGATCCTGCCTTCGAACGGAAGTGGTTTGTGTGGCTGGAGGGCGGAATGGGGCGGGATGGTCTGGCGGGTGCTGCGCATCTGGAGCTGGTCTCCGGGGTGGTGCGGCTGCGTCCGCAGGACGCGATGTTCGAGGCGATGTTGTCGGGCTGGCGGGCGCAGCAGGCGGCCCGCGGGCTGCGCGAGGAGTCGGTCGCGGCGCGCGAGCGGCTGATGCGCCGGTTCTCCGGGTTCACCGGCGAGTACCCGTGGAACTGGCAGCCGGGGCACGTGGATGAGTGGTCGCTGTCGCTGACCGCCGAGCATCATCTGGCACCGTCCACGATCCGCGCCTACCAGGGCAGCCTGCGGCAGTTCAATACCTACCTGTGTGATGGCCGCTACGGGTGGGCGGCGGCATGCCAGCGGGAGTTCGGGCCTGAGGTGTATCCGGTGGCGATCGTGCACGAGTGGAACACGATCCCTCACCTGAACGATTACGAGGGCGATCCGGAAGCGCGGCCGTTCACCCGGGAGGAGCTGCAGCGGTTCTTGGACTATGCCGATGAGCAGGTCGACCGGGCGGTGGCCGCCAAGCGCAAGGGAGCGCTGGCGGCCTACCGGGATGCCACCTTGTTCAAGGTGCTTTATGGCTGGGGGCTGCGCCGGACGGAGGCGTCGAAGCTGGATGTCGCCGACTTCGGCCGCAACCCGGCCGCGCCGGAGTTCGGCCGGTACGGCATGCTCAACGTGCGTTATGGCAAGGCCAAGCGCGGTCAGCCGCCGCGGCGCCGTAACGTCGCGTCGGTGATGGCCTGGGCGGTGGACGCCGTGGCCGATTACGTGGAGAACATCCGGCCCGGGTTCGGCTGCACCGGGCATCCGGCGCTGTGGGTGACCGAACGCGGCGGGCGGATCAAGCCCGCCGAGATCAACGCCCGGTTCGTCGCCTACCGCGACGCCCTCGGCCTGCCGGAGGCGCTGGTTCCTCATTCGATGAGGCATTCCTACGTCTCGCACCTGACTGAGAACGGGGTTGACCGGCGGTTCATCCAGTGCCAGGTCGGCCACGAGGCCGATAGCTCGACGGCCGTGTATACGCATGTGAGCAGCGATTTCATGAACAACGCGCTGCGGCGGGCGCTCGCTCCGGCGCTTGGGGACTGCTCCGGGAGAGAGGAAAGCCGATGACCGCGAAGCTCGACTACCGCTGGCATCTGCGCCAGGTCATGGCAACTCGCGGCATGTTCGCCACCACCGACCTGATCGGGCCGCTGGCGCAGCGCGGGATCGGGCTGTCATCCAGCCAGGTCTACCGGCTGGTGGTCGAGCGCCCGGAGCGGCTGAGCCTGAAGGTGCTGATGGCGCTGCTGGACATCCTGGACTGCTCGGTCGATGAGCTGATCGAGCCGGTCGCCGCCGGGCCGGCGAAGAAGACCCGGACCGCTCGCGGCGGCGCCGGCGGGTCTGGGGTCGGGGACCTGCGGCCGAAGCGTGCCCGGATCACCTCGCGATGACGGAGCCAGCCGGCGATGTGTTCACCGACCCGGTCGCGGCCGTGGTGGCGGTGGTGACCGCGGTCGATCCAGCTGTTGATCAGGGCACGGTCCGTGCGGCCGTCGAGCGGGCTGGCGGCGGGCGGGCCCGGCGCCGCCGCCTGGCCGCAGCGCTGGCCGCTGATCCGTCGCTGCTGACCAGCGGCCGTTCACCTGCTCCCGCGGTCGTCGGGGACTTGCTGCTCACGCTGCGCGCGGCCGGGGCACCCGGGATCTCTCCGCCGCGGTGTGCCGCCTGCGGCCGCGAGCTCACCTCGATGCAGCGCCATGGTCAGGACTGGTACTGCTGCGTGTGCGTGCGGCGGCTGGCGCTGCGGACGTGCGCATCGTGCGGCCAGCGGCGCCCCGTTGCCAGCCTCGACCGGGCCGGCCAGCCGCGCTGTGACCGGTGCCCGGACCGTGACGAGCGCGATCCGCTGGCCGTTCTCACCGGGATCATCACCGGTCTGGATCCGTCGCTGTCCGCCGGCGTGGTCGCCGATGCCGCCGGGCGGGTGTTCGCCCGCCAGGGCAAGCTGCGCCGGCTGGCGTGGGCCGTGGAGGCCAATCCTGGCTTGCTCACCGGCGATGGCGCGCAGGCGCCCGCCGCGGCGGTGCTGCGGCTGATCGACGAGCTGTGCGCCGCCGGAGCCGGGACGATCACCCGGCCGGCCTGCCCGCACTGCGGCCGGGCCGTCCGCCTGCACCGCCGCCTGCACGGGCAGTGGAGCTGCCGCAACTGCGTCGCCAAGGCCAGCGCCGTGCCCTGCAGCCGCTGCGGGACGGTCCGCGAGCCGGCTACCCGCGACGGCGGCGGCAAGCCGCTGTGCCCGAACTGCCTGGTCAGTGACCCGCTCAACCTAGAAGAATGCGCCCGCTGCGGACGGCGGCGCCGCGTCAACACGCGCTTGGCGGAGGGGCCGGTCTGTGCGTCGTGCATCCCCCGGACGATCGCGTCCTGCAGCGTGTGCGGCCGGACCGCCCCCTGCATGGTGTCTAAGACCACCGGTCAGCCGTGGTGCCGGGCGTGCGCCCGCTGGCAGGCGGAATGCTCGCGCTGCGGCAAGCTGGCCGCCGTCCGGGCCGGCACCCGCGAGGCGCCGTTGTGCGCCGGCTGCGCGGTGCCGGATCAGGGTTTCTGGAAGGCCTGCACGGCCTGCGGCGCCGGCGGGCGCCTGCTGGCCGGGATCTGCCGCCGCTGCCAGCTGGGCCGCCAGCTCGGCGAGCTCCTCGCCGGCTCCGGCGGGCAGGTCCGCCCGGAACTGCGGGTGCTGCACGACACCCTGGCCGGCGCCGAACGGCCCGACACCGTGCTGAACTGGCTCAAGCGTGCCGCCACCCGGACAGCGCTCGCCGAGCTCGCCACCGGGCAGCGCCCGCTCAGCCACGCCGCGCTTGATGATCTGTCGCCCGGCAAGCCCATCGAGCACCTGCGCAGCGTCCTGGTGGCCACCGCAGCGCTGCCGGCCCGCGACGAGCAGCTCGCACGGATCGAGCGCTGGGTCAGCCAGGCCGTCAGCGGGCACGCCGGCCCGGACGACAAGGAACTGCTGCACCGCTACGCAGCCTGGCACCTGCTGCGGCGGCTCCGGCAGCGCAACCGCGGCGCAACCGCCACCTACGGCCAGCTCGACACGGTCCGGCAACGGGTGCGTGCCGCTGTCGGCTTGCTCGGCTGGCTGCGCGAGCGCGGGCTCACCCTGGCCAGCTGCTCCCAAGCCGACCTGGACGCATGGCTGGCCGGCACGGACGCCACCCGCAAAGCCGAAGCCGGTCACTTCGTCCGCTGGGCGATCTCCTGCGGCATCAACCGCAGCCTGCAGTTCGCCGCCACCCGGTGGACCGGCCCCGCCCGGCCGCTTGATCACGACGGGCGCTGGCAGCAAGCCAGGTGGCTGCTGCACGACGACACCCTCGGCACAGGCGACCGGGTCGCCGGGCTGCTGGTACTGCTTTACGCCCAGCGGCCCGCGGCGATCAGCCGGCTTACCCTCAACGATCTCGATACCAGCGACGGCACGGTCAGGCTCCGCCTCGGGTCCGTGCCCGTGGTGCTGCCCGAGCCGCTGGCCACCCTCGCCCGCGACCTGGCCGGCACCCGGCAGGGCCACGCCGTGCTCGGTGACCAGGGCACCTCACGCTGGCTGTTCCCCGGCGGGCAGCCCGGCCGCCCGGTCAGCGCGGACAGGCTCGGCGAGCGGCTGCGCCAGCTCGGCTTGCGGCCCGGGCAAGCCCGCTCGACGGCGTTGTTCCAGCTCGCCACCGAACTGCCCGCCGCCGTCCTGGCGCGCCTGCTCGGCATCCACATCAAAGTCGCCGTCGCCTGGCAGCACGTCTCCGCCGGGGACTGGGCCGGCTACGCCGCCGATGTCAGCCGCCGCCTGGAACACTGACCAGATGCCGGGACTGCCCGAACTCGACGTCGCCCGCGCCCGCCGCTGGTGCCAGCAACGCGTCCCTGAGCATGCCCGTGATCAGGTCCGGGTGGAATGCGACATCGGCCCCCGGCACCTGACAATCGTCGAGTGCCGTCCGCCCTGGCGCCAGGGCACCGGCCCGGAATGGACGCGATTCCCCATCGCCCGGCTCCGCTACACCCAGGCCACCAGGACCTGGACGCTGTACTGGCGCGACCGTAACCTGCGCTTCCACCTCTATGACCAGCTCGAGCCATCACCGGATATCGGCGACCTGCTGCGTGAGATCGACCGCGACCCGATCGCGATCTTCTGGGGATAGCCCGTCCAGGCTGAGGCATTCAGACAGTTTCAATATCTGACTGTGCCGTTACTGACTGGGGAAGCCTGCGTGCAGCCGTGGCGGCAATCGACCCGGTCCGGCGGAAGGCCGGTGCCGCATGAGCGGCTCGCCAGCCCTGAGCATCGCGGCTGCGCCGTCATCAGCGTCCCCCAGCCTGCTGGCGGGCTTGCTGGACCCGGCATGGAGGCCTGGTGCCTGGGACGACGAGCACCGGATACTGCTCGTTCCCCGTGACGACCCGTGGATCACTGCCTTGTGCTGCCTGGCCGCCGACTGCGATTACCAGCCCCGCCATTTCCGCGAGCAGCTGTGCGAGGCGCACCACCGGCTGTGGTGCCAGGCCGGCGAGCCGGAGGTGCAGGCGTGGGCCCGTGAAGTGCGGGACGAGCCCGAGCGGCTGTGCTCGGTGGGCCGCGGTGCGAGTTCCTGCCAGCACCCCGCCACCAGCGGCGACCTGTGCCATCGCCATGCAGAGCAGCTGCGCACCGGCCCCTGGACCAGGCAGCGGCTGGAACTCGAGGGTGTCCCGCATCCCGCGCCGGGACCGTGCCAGATCCCGTACTGCCGGTTCCGGTCGCGCGGACGCCGCCAGCATGGCCTGGTCTTGTGCAAACACCACGCCGGCCGCGCCGAGTACTACCTGCGCACCCGCCCGAAGGCGGACTTGTCGTGGTGGGCCCGCGCAGTAGCGCCGATGCGGGTAGGCGTGCTGGCGTTCGCCGGGGTGAGCGAACGAGTCCAGGACGAGATCCTGTTCGGGCTGCAGCAGGCCCAGCGGCATGACCGGTCGCTGCCGGGATCGGATGCCCGGATGGTCATCGAGTGGATGCGGGACAACCACGCAGCCAGCTGCCTTGCCGTCGCCGGCGACACCGCCCCTGACAAGCGGATCCGCGACTTCCTGGCGTGGACGCAGCGGCGCCTGCGCTGGCACCTGACCCCGCCGGAGGAAGAACGGCGGAAGGACGTGTGGGACCTGATGGTCTTCGACCACTCCGACGCCGGGCGGGCCCGCGGCCGCGCGCTCGACTTCACCGGCATCCACCAGGAGTGGCTGCGGGAAGCTGCCAAGGCGTGGGCGTATGCCAAGATGCCCACCACCACGGGCGGCTGGCTCACGAAGGTCATCGCCGACGTCGGGCTGCTGTCGGACGCCCTGGCGGCCGGCCCTGGCGGCGGGCACGATCCCGCCGGCGCCGGCCGCGCTGACATCGAGCGGTTCTTCCACCTGGTCCGCGGCCACCGCCAGCCGGACGGCAAGCCGTATGCCGCCAGCACGCTGCAGGCCTGCGTCTACCACGTCCGGTCCTTCCTGCAGGACGCCGCAACCCTGGGGCTGCTGGCCAGCGTCCCGCCAGGGTTCGCGATCCTCAAGGGCGAAGGAGTCAAGGTCGCCCGCGCCGAGCGCGACGTCGGGCGCCGGTCGATCCCCGAGGCAGCGATCGCCGAGCTCGACGGCCACCTGCACCTGCTCGGGCAGCACCCGGTGCGCGGCCCCGCCGCCTGCCTGGGGCCCCAGATGCAGCGCCTGGCCTATGAGCTGCTGCGCGACACCGGCCGCCGCGTCGGCGAGATCACCCGGCTGCGGCTCACCTGCGTCTGGCGCGAGAGCGACGGCAGCCCCTGGCTGATCTACGACAACACCAAGGCCGGCCGCCTCGAACGGCGCATCCCCATCTTCGAGGCACTGGCCGCCTCGGTCGAGCACCTCGCTGGCCAGGTCGCCGCCCTCTTCCCCGGCACCCCGCCAGACGAGGGGTTCCTGTTCCCCGCCCAGCTGCAGAACCGGCTCGGCCGCCGGCCCATGCCCGGCAGCACCCTCCGCAAGTGGCTCCACGCCTGGGTCGAGCAGATCCCCGGGCTGACTGGGCAGGTCTTCGACGACGACGGCGAACTGCGGGCCTTCCCCCAGCTGCGCGTCCACCCGCACGCATTCCGCCACGCCTACGCCCAGAGGCTCGCCGACGCCGGAACCCCGCTGGACGTCACGCAGGAACTCATGGACCACGGCTCGCCGACGACAACCCAGGGCTACTACCAGGTCTCCCGCCCCCGGCTGCGCAAGGCCGTCCGCGCCGTGGAGACGATCAGCGTCAGCCGGGACGGGCTCCGGCCGCGCACCGCGGCCAGCGCCGATCCCGTCGTGACCACCAGCATGCGCGCCGTCGCCGTCCCCTACGGCCTTTGCAACGAGCCCAGCAACGTCAAGGCCGGCGGGCAGCAGTGCCCCATCCGCTACCAGTGCCCAGGATGCGGCCACTTCGAAAGCAACGTCTCCTACCTGCCCGAGCTGCGAGCCCGCCTGGATGAGCTCCTCCGCGCCCGCGAGGCCGGCATCGCCATGGGCGCAGCCGCCTGGGCCCTGCCCCAGCAGCAGGAAATCGACCGCTACCGAGAGATGATCACCACGATGGAAAACCAGCTGGCTCATCTCGGTGGCCAGGAACGTGCCGCCATCGAGGACGCCGCCACCTTGCTGCGCCAGGCCCGCCGCAGCCAGGCCGTCTTCCTCGGCACCCCGGCCCTGCCGCCAGCCCGCCGCGGCGATGAGCACTGACCCCGCGGGGCGCCGCATCGCCGCCCTGCAGCAGGCACGAGCCAGCCAGTCCGCCCGCAAGCACCAGGACGTCCTCGATGCCCTGCAGGCGATGGCCGACAACGGCATCCGGGCCACCTTCGACCTGGTCGCCCGCCGGGCCGGGGTCTCCCGCCAGTTCCTATACAGCGACCCCGGGCTCCGCACCGCGGTCGAGCAGGCCCGCAGCAAGCCGCCCTCCACGCCGGCCCGCGACGTCGCCGGCGATGCCGACGGGCTGCGCACCGACTTGCTCCTGGCCCGCGAGGAGATCAAGCGGCTCCGGTCAGAGAACGCCGGGCTCAAGACCAAGCTCGTCCAGCACGTGGCCAGCTCCCAGATGGACTCCGACGACGAGAAGCTGCACGACCTGACCGCCCGCAACGCCGAGCTCGCCCGCGAGGCAAGCAGCCTGCGCCGCCAGCTCGCAGCCGCCCACGACGACCTCGCCGCAGCCCGCGACACCAACCGCGACCTGATGAACGAACTCAACCGTCGCCACACCCGACGTGAATGACGTCCCTGACAGGCATACACTGCCACTGAGCTGCGAAAACACCAAACCACCCTCGGAAAATCAACCGGGAGATCATGCGGTCGGGCTGGGGCCTGCTGGTGCGCCGGCTGGAGGACAAGGCCCCCGGCCGGGTCGAGAAGATTGATGCCGCGTTCACAAGTCAGCGTTGCTCGGCGTGCGGGCATGTCGCAGCGGAGAGCCGCAAGAGCCAAGCCCTCTTCGCCTGCCGTCAAAGCAGTACAGCCGCCAGACTAGGACAGCGACTGGTGGGCGTATGCGTAGGCCTGGGTGGCCAGCTTCTTCGCGCTCGCC
>WNFX01007835.1_pt1 | contig 12085 bp, 9 predicted proteins | sample 5400111 | NCBI WGS metagenome assembly WNFX01 (sample SAMN13153363, study PRJNA577476) | soil metagenome | isolation source: 40 cm soil or saprolite under grassland replicate 1 | place: USA:California | collected 2016-06-15
CAGGTTACCCCATTCGGACATTCACGGGTCAAAGCGTGTTTGCCGCTCTCCGTGACTTATCGCAGCTTGCCACGTCCTTCATCGCCTATTGGCACCAAGGCATCCATGATGCGCTCTTTGTAGCTTGATCAATCTGTTCTGGCCCGGCAGCTGCCGGACCAGAGATTCTTTGATAACTGAAACTCTCCGGCTGAAGATCTTAACCTTCAGCCGCTTTGATTTCAGACTCAGCTCTTAAAGTTGTATTTTCTTACTACCCTGTATGTAGATGTCAAAGAACCAGCCGTTCACGTACATTTCAGACGACAAAAAAACTCAATTTCGAATCCGACTTGAACTCGGTCTGCCGCACACAGACTGTGCAGAGGCAGCTCCGATAAATCAGGTCGGGACAAAATTGAGTTCAATTTGCAGTCCCCAGATGTACGTAGAACGCACTCCCAAACTAGAGGAGTCCCGCTTCCAGCGGGACCTTTAAAATAACAGTAGATCAAGAACGGTCAACTGTATCCAGTCAGATTTTACAGAAAATTCTTCCTCTCCCATCCTGTTCACGCAAAAGTAGTTATGCGGCGACGCCTCCACTGCCGTGCTCTGGCAGGCGAACTTAGAGACTATTGCGTTACTGCAGCGACCACAACTTTGTCGAGGAGCCGGGTATGATCCGAATCATAAAGCCGGAACTCGCAGTTCGAACCTGTTTCGATCCAATGCGCCGGAGCGGAGCCGTGGCGGCCGTCTGCAAAGAGCAGCTCCTGGCCTCCGTTCACCGAGACAAAGACCCTTCCGATGCTCCCATCCGCCGTGTCCTAGGAAATCATCGTTTTGCCGGCCTCTTTAGTCGCCGACACCGGATTCGGGTTGGCGCTCAAAATGGGCGGTCGTTTTTCCAGCAGGCAAAACGCGCGCTCATCGTGATCTGGATCGGCTGGAGTAGAGCTTATCGTATCGCCAATCGTGAAATAGGATAGCAGGTTCCATCCCGTGCGCTCGATCAATCTCTTCAGCCCGTGATCTGAGAAAATCCAGAAGTCAACCAGTTGGGAAGGCTACGGACATTAGCTCTAACCATATGAGGTTCGAGCGGGCGCGGAGTCTTATTCATTGCCACTTTAATCAGTCCAGTGCGCACAGCAGGCGAAGACTAACCAGAAAGTTAAACGTGTTCGAAAACTTTAGTCACAGCCGCGGTTTTGCTTTTCTAGGACCCGAATTAGCCGTTCGGTTTCCTTGTAGGTCTTGTCGAGAGCGGCCACGTATTGCGTCCGTTGTTGAAATTCAATCTCGAGTGCGTCCGCTGCAGCAGGCGATGGTTCGCTCGACTGGGGGTTTGTTTCCAATTCAGCCGAAAGTCTTGTTGCGTGCGCGACGAGCGCCGGGTCGGTGGCCGGATCGTCAGCGACAAAATCATCGGGGACATTAGAGCTATTGATCCGTCGTCCAAGCGGCTCGAGGCATTTGGCGGTATAGGGTTCGTGGAGGAAATTGAGCAACGAATGCATCGCCGATTCCGGATTACTGACCAAGTCTGCGTATCGGAGGCGATAAACTACATTCGGTCCATAGGCCTCCTCAGCGTTGATGCACGCGCTGACCGTTCGAAGCCAGTACTCGTATGCCTTTTCTTCATTAGCAACCAACTGAACCCCCCATACCCGATGAAAATTGAGCATTGAGCGTACGACAGCGCGGACGTCACGGCAGATGTGAACGAAGAGAGCATCAGGAAACAGCCTACGTAGTCCGCAAATGTGAAGGGAATACTCCGGCGTTTGATTTACCCATCGTGTCTTCGGCTCAGCCGATGGCCGCGTCATTTTGCGTTTTCTTTCCAGATCTCTGCGATGAGCGAGGATCAGCTCATTGATGCTGCGCCCAAAGTTCGCGAAGAATTCTTCTCGCCTAATATCCATCCCGCTCAAGAGCGAGCGGTCCCCGCGTGCGCTTCCGATCTCATAACTGATCGCGACACTAACTGCGAATTGCCCCATCCAGTTGGACTCCGGAACTGGAAACATGTTTGGATGCTGACCCAGGCACCAAGCAAGAATGCTCGTCCCCGAACGCGGCGAGCCCACGACAAAAACCGGCTTGTTTATCTGATCCTGCATTTCACGTAGAAGTCCCCACCCCGCGAAGCCAGCGCACTAGTAAACTTTTGCACGCCACCGCCAGACGGTAAGAGCGACCAAACCGATAACACGCCATGCTGGGCGAGTGGGTGTACTCTTTGGCTGCTCCTGCTGGGAAGCCCTCCATTTTTCCAGACTTTTCCGCCTTTCACCGGTAATATCAAGGATTACAAAAATGGGCCGGTGATTTCCTGCTCGGAGAAACTATCACTCTTGCGGCGAAGATAATGAGTCTGCTTTTGAGGGCCGCCTGCGGATCCAAAAACTACCTCCGCCCCACCAAGGTGAATTCACAAAAGTGGCTTTGAGGTCTTCCACGTAGCGGTGGGCTAGGTAGCCATTGGCCATCAACACTTCGAACTCGGAATTAAAGCTCAGAAACGCTTGCAGTAGATATTGCTCGGTCCAAAAGCGAAGTTCATCCATCACCCAATCGCGCCGATAATCAAAAGGCAAAAAGATATCGTGGACGTGCACGATCACGCCTGGCTTGAGACGCGGCAACACTTCCAGGAAAAGATAATTCACGTCTCCACCAATTTTCACCGTATGAGAACTATCGATGAACAGGATGTCGCCCGAATCGAGTTGCGAGAAAAATTCTAGGTCGAGGTCTTCCACCTTTTTCTCTATCAAGGAATGCAATCCGGGAAATCCCTGCCGGAGAAAGTCGAGCGGAAACGGCTCGATGCAGATCAGGGCTGAGTTTTTGTTCTTTGCAATGGCCTCGGCTGCAACGAGAGAAGAAAATCCGCTGCCCACCTCGATGATCAACCGTGGTTGAAAGTGGCGGATCATACAATAAGCGATCAGTGCGTCAGTCCCGTCAAAGAGCCCGTTGTTAAAATGAAAACGGCCCGGTTCACCGGTTGGCTCGGATGGAAACTGATCATATTCGTGACGAAATTTTGGAAAGTGATTCCTCAGCAGATCCAGCTGCATCGCGTCGTTCATGTCAATGCCCACCAGTTCGCTTGGCCGGTTCCAGAGAGTTTCAGGCAAAGAGCGAGTTTCAGGAATAGGTTGATAGAAATGCACCGGTGTCACGTGAAAACCGTGTCGCTCCCAATACTGAAAGATCTCGCGAAAGTTTGCGCTGTGCAGACATCGCGGCAGGACTTTAGCGAGAAAGCGCGAGAGAGCGGTCACGCCGATGTTTCCGCCTGTCACCTCGAGCGCGACTTCACCCAGGAGCGGGTGCAACGAGTTGCTGTCGCGCCTCACCTTTACCGAATCAAGCTGTCTGTCAGGCTGGCTGGCCGGATAAAGGCGGAACTCATATTCTGTCGAGTCCGTGATCCAATGAATTTCAACCCGCCCCGATTTTCCTCCCCGGGTCACAAGCTTTTCTTCACGGTCTGAAGTTGCAACACGAATCTCGCCGCCATTCGGATCATTTGTTTCCCATGAAACTACAACGGGCGACCCTTCGTCAGAAGGCACAGGGTTCGGGGTGGCCTCAATCTTGCCCGTAATCGTCTTTGGTTGAGCCTTAATCACTCGTTTGAAAACCGAAAACCTCGCGCGTCTCATGCACTGATCCCAACAGCGGAGTCCCGTTGCTTCACTGGATGAGACAGCACTTCCGCAGGCTGGACGTGTTGATTATTGAACAAACGCTCCAACCTCTCCCGCGCGACCTCAGCCGAGTATAGCGAGCGAGTTTTCTCGATCCCGTTTTGCGAGAGCCGGTTCCAAAGTTCAGGGGACTCGTAGAGCGTCACCAAGGCCCGGGCAAATTCGTCCGGTTCATCCGCGACGAGAATATCTTCGCCGAAGGTAAGCTCCATGCCTTCCACGGCCACGGAGGTTGCGACGACTGGCACACCCCACGCCATACTCTGATTGATTTTGCCCTTCACACCCGCACCAAATCGCAATGGCGCAATCGATAATCTAACGCTCTCAAAGAAGGGACTGACATCCCGTTGCAATCCCGCGATCACAATATTCTCGCCGGCTAGAGCAACCACTTCCGGAGGTGCCTTATCGCCAATAATGTAGAACTTGGCCTCGCGCAGGCGCTCCTTTACTATCGGATAAATCCTCTTCAGAAAAAAGAGAACAGCATCGGTGTTCGGTGTATGCTGGAAGCCGCCAATGAAGAGAAAGTCCTGCCGCAGTTCAAACGGAGTGCTCGAGCCTGGAATATCCACAATGTTCGAAACGAGTTGAATGGACTTTTCAGGCCACTTGTCCTGGAGAAGCTTCTGTTCGACGCTGCTCGTTACCCAGGTCTCATCAGCCTGGCGGATGACACCGTATTCCAGTTCTTCTTTCTGCCGCGCTTTTTCTAGCGCCTCCGGATCGGTGGTGATTTGAGCCTCTCTGTGCGCACGAAGCGAGTGTAAATCGACAGTGTCAAAGATGATGCGGCTTTGCGGCGCATGCAGCCGGACATCCGCGATATGTTTATGCGCAATATCACACCGGCTGAGGATGACAGCGTCACACTCAGAACCGTGCAAAATCAAATAGTCGCGGACTTTCTTGATATAGGGACGGTGGACAACCTGAATTCCACGCCTGCGTAATTCGTTCCCGTAATGCGGGACATCAGTGAGATTATCTGGAATGAAAGTAATGCGGTGACCAAGCTGGTGAAGCAGCTTGAGGAGTTGGAACATCCGCAGCGATCCTGAATCTCGATCGGGGCTTGGAACATGGTGATCAATCACGAAAATGTTCTTTCCGCCCGCTGGCGCCTGGCGCAGGAACGCGGCGTCGCCGCTGGCTGGTTTTTTTACCAGTTCCGCAGCCCATGTTTCCGCAAACGTCGATCGGTTAATATCCTGGTACTTCTTGGTCCCCGTTGCTAGATCGGTTCCGCCAGTTGCTCCCTCGTAATGAATGACCTCGCTCAGCGGCTGATATAACACCTTGTAACCGGCTTGGCGAACTTTGAACGCCAAATCGGTATCCTCGTAATAAGCAGGTGCGTACTTTTCATTAAAGCCGCCAACTGCTTCAAAAAGCGATTTCGTGATCATGAGCGTGGCCGCAGAACAGTAATCGACTTCCCGCAGAAAGTTATATTCAGGTTTTCCTGGATCATCGGAGTTGCCATAATTCCACCCTGAAGCATCGCCCCAGATGATCCCGCCTGCTTCCTGCAAACGGCCATCTGGATAAACAAGTTTTGAGCCGACGATGCCCGCCTGCGGCTCTTCGGCAAAGGTACCCAGCAGCGCGCTCAACCAGCCGTCCCTGACAAGTGTGTCGTTGTTAAGGAAAACGAGATATTTGCCTCGGGCCTTTTTCGCACCGCGGTTGCACGCGGTGATGAATCCGGAATTCGTTTCGTTGCGCAGGTAAACAACGCCCGGCATCCGCGGAACGGCCTCTGCGGTGACATCCGTTGAGCAATCATCCACAATAATGACTTCAAAACGCTCCGGTCCCTGATGCTCCTGAAGCGAAGCCAGAGAAGCTTGGGTGAAACGAAACTGATTGAACACCGGAATAATGATTGAGATTTCGACCTGCTCGTGAACCGGAAACTCAATGGGACGCGTCGGCTCGGGAGGTTCAACAGGTGCCACTCTTTGTCCAGGGGCTGAAACTACGCCTGAAATCAGCGCCTGGATTTGGTGGTCAATCGCAGTGACCTCCGGATGGGCCGTTTGCCACTTCCGGTAAGTCGAGACGATTTTTTCCAGATGCCCGTAGCCTAATAATTCTCGTGACCGCTGCGGAGAAAGTTTTGCCTTCAAGGCTGCAAACGGATTGGCAATTTGCCAGCGCGCCGAAGAGCGAAGCCGAGCTGCTGCGTTGCCCGCGTCGTCCAAGAGGCGGCAAAGCCTTTTCGTGGCCTCCAATTGCTTTCGGAGACGGTTTCGCAGTTCGTCTGCCCGCGCTTCGCTTTCGGACAGGGTGACGCTTTTCTCACGAAGAAGCTCATTCATGTGTTCAACGTGGGCGCTTAGTTCTTCAACTTGCGACTTGTGTCGAGCTTCCGCTTGGGCCAGGAGCTCTTGATAAAGATGCTCGATCTGCGCAATCCGCTCCGGAACGAAGGCATTGAGCCGGCTGACCGATCCCGGGAGTAAGTCGGCCTCGTCCGCACTCCCAGTTTCGGGACTCTTGGCCACCTTCCCTTTGTTTCTTTCCGGTGCCCATGCTTCGGAAATCAAAGCGCGATAAAGGTCGATTACTTCAGGAGCGACGCGGGCATCGATCAGGTGCTCAAGCGTGAAATGAGTGTGACGTCTTCGCTTTTTTACCAGCGCGGCTGCGCTGGCTACTTGCGCATCGGGTAAACCGATGAAATGCGCAATTCGCAGCAATTCCGTTTCCGCGTTTTCGAAAAACAAATCGTAATGAGTGACAAGCCGGTCCTGTTCATTTGCTGTCTCGATGAGGCGCCGGTTATAGATTTCCCAAAGGCGCAAACCAAGCGAATAAGACGTTCCGTTGCGCTCCCGCATCGAGTGCGCGGCTTCTAGCGGGTTGCGCACGATGATAAGCGTTTTCAGTCCGGGCAAAACGTCGTGCCAAAACGGCAGCGTCAGGCTGTTGCGCGGATCTTTCCAGCCCCAGACGCCTGCCGAATTAAATCCTTCGATCAGTAGCCGGGCTTTCATTCGCAACGGATCGAGCTGGGGATCCGTGAAATTCTCGTCGGCCTTCGGCGGCAGATCCCAGGCGCCGCCAAGTGCATTCAACAATTCATCGTTTACCGCCACGAACCCGAGATGTTCCCAGAACCCCTCGGGATTATCTGCCTGCGCGGGCATCAATGCGCTTTCTGGACCAAGGTAGAGCCCGCAGGCGTGCAATAACCTGGTGAGCATCGACGTTCCTGAGCGATGCGCGCCGGCGATGCAAACCGCCGTCTGGGTGTGAGCGCTATTTTTCACTCAAAACGCTTAAACAACGATGGGCCACCCAGTGCGTCAAGCCGATTAGTCAGTACCACGCCATGAGCGAGCGGGACGATTGAAATGTTGCGCCTGCCGAGTCTGTCTCCGCGGATTGTAAAATCTTCGTCGCACAAATCCCAGCTACATCTACGTTTCCAACGATGCAGCGAAATGACGGCCGCGGGCTCGATGAGATCCGCCCGCTCAATTTCGAGTTGAACGTGGCACCCCATGCGAGCGGCTCAGTGCTCGTCTCAATGGGTAATACGCGCGTGATCTGCGCCGTCACGATTGAAGAGGCAGTGCCGCGTTGGATGAAAGAGCAGGGAGTAACCGGTGGCTGGCTCACTGCCGAATATTCGATGCTCCCGTATTCGACTCAGCCGCGCAAACCTCGCGACATTGCAAAAGGCCGCATCGACGGTCGTAGTGTGGAGATTCAACGTTTGATTGGCCGTTCGTTGCGAGCGGTGGTCGATCTCGAAAAGCTTGGACCGCGTACGATCTGGGCCGATTGCGATGTGTTGCAAGCCGATGGCGGGACACGCACCGCCGCAATTACCGGCGCCAGCCTGGCGCTGGCCATAGCCTGCCGAAAATTTGTGCGGGAAAAAAAGCTCGACTCGCCGCCGATGCAAAAATTGGTCGCCGCAGTGAGCGCCGGCATTCTCGATGGACAGGCGATAGTGGATCTTAATTACGATGAGGACAAGCTCGTCAGTGTTGATTTTAATCTGGTGGCTACCGAAGACGGCGAATTCGTAGAAGTGCAGAGCTCCGGTGAAGAAGCGACGTTTGCTGGATCACAGCTGGATGAAATGCTCGCGCTCGGGCGCAAAGGTATCGGCGCGCTGATCGGTGCCCAGCGCGCGGTCTTGGCGCGAATCATGGTAACGCCGCCGGAGAGTTAATCGCCGATTTCAGTGGCGTTTCGCGGAAACACCCTACAATTATTGCCGCAAATGAAGCGGGCACTCATCACCGGCATCACCGGCCAGGACGGAAGTTATCTGGCTGATCTGCTGCTTGAGAAAGGCTACGAAGTCCACGGGATCATTCGCCGCGCCAGCACGTTCAACACCTCACGCATTGATCATCTTTACGCTGATCCCCACGTCAACGGCGTGCGAATGTTTTTGCATTATGGAGACCTCAGCGACTCTGTGAATCTTGTGAAACTTCTTTACAAATTGAAGCCGGACGAAATTTATCACCTCGGCGCGCAAAGCCACGTGCGCGTCAGCTTCGACATTCCGGAATATACTTCAGACGTCACCGGAGTGGGTACGATTCGCATTTTGGAAGCAATCCGCGAGGCCGGTTTGCGTTCCCGTTTCTTTCAGGCGTCGAGCAGCGAAATATTCGGTAAGGCGCAACAGACGCCACAAACCGAGAAGACACCCTTCTGGCCGCGTAGTCCCTACGGCGTAGCAAAGGTTTTTTCATATTGGGCGACTGTTAATTATCGGGAGAGCTACGGTCTTTGCGCCAGCAACGGGATCATGTTTAATCACGAAAGCCCGCGGCGCGGCGAGACGTTCGTCACCCGCAAGATCTCGCGCGCAGTCGCCGCGATTAAGCATGGGCTGCAAAAGGAATTGTTTCTCGGCAACCTGGACGCGAAACGCGACTGGGGATATGCGCCGGAGTACGTCGAAGGCATGTGGCGAATTGTGCAACTCGGAGAAGGCGACGATTTCGTGCTGGCTACCGGCGAAACCCACAGTGTGCGCGAGTTTGTCGAAGCCGCCTTCGCACACGCCGATCTCGACTGGAAGCAATTCATAAAGCACGACCCCCGATACGAACGGCCAGCCGAGGTGGAGGTTCTGCTTGGTGACGCTTCCAAGGCGAAGAAAATTCTCGGTTGGGAACCGAAAGTCCGATTTCACGAACTCGTGCGCATGATGGTGGACGCGGACATGGATTCACTTTCACGCAAGACGGCCAGAGAACATCTCGGCAAATTGCCGTAGGTGGGAACGGCGCGCTGTGCCGTCCGGCCATCGCAGCGCGATGTCCCTACCGGATCGCGAGGGTGCCCGGGGTGACAAAGCCCGGAATAGCCGAAGCCAGCGAGGTATTCACAATACTTACCACAGCACCGACTCCTACAATGCCGTATAAACTTATGATGTCACTGGAGCGCATCCGGATGCATCCATAGCTTGCAGGCGTTCCGATCAGCCGTTCCTCCGGCGTGCCGTGAATGTAGATATCCCGCGTGAACGCGTTGCTGTTTTGCGCCTCGAGTCCGCGCAACCAGAGAATGCGCGTCACGATCGGATCCCGGCCAGGCGAATCAGGCGGGACGATTTCACCAGTACGCCGCCGATCCTTGAATACGGCGCCCGGTGGCGCATCACCGCCAATTTTTTCCGCTATCTGCAATTGACCGAGTGGCGTAAACCTGCTGCCTCGCCAATCGCCGAGACCGAACTTGGATGTGGAGACGGAATAGATGGCCATAAGATTGCCGCGATCGAGAACGGCTAACTTCTGCTCGCGTGTGCTAATCACGATTTGATGCCTCGTGTCGGGCGCTGCGCAGGATGCGATGAAGAAAGCGACGAGGAGAAGAAGGTGGTAGGGGCAGCGCACTGCGGTCGCCGCGGCGACACCCCGCAGCGCGCCGTCCCGACCACCTTGCGAACCCTCGTGAATTCTCATTCGCGATTGAACTTAAAAAACTTCTCCGCAGTCTCGGTTGTCGCCTCGGCAATTTCTTCCAACGGGACCTGCCGTGCTGACGCGATTGTTTCCGCTACGATGCGCGTATGCGCCGGTTCGCAGCGCTTTCCACGGAAAGGAACGGGCGCCAGATACGGGCAGTCGGTTTCCACCATGAATTTCCAGAGCGGGATTTGTGCCGCGACTTCTCGCACGGCTGCGCCGTTTTTGAAAGTGACAATTCCAGTGAACGAAACGAGGTGGTCAAGATCGAGAACTTCGTTCGCCTGATCGAGCGAGCCGCCAAAACAATGAAGCGAATCTGCGCTTCGATTTCTTCATCGGTTTCAGTGCGCAGTGCTGTCATCACCTGGACCTGCTTTTCTTTCGCCACTTCTTCGCTCGGCAGACGATGATAATCGAGGCCGGTCTCGCCGATGGCCACCACACGCGGGTGCTTTGCTAGTTCGCGCAACGGCGTAAAAACATCTTCCTCCGCCTCTTGCACGTACGTGGGATGAACGCCGACAGTCGCGTAAACAGCCGGATATCTTTCCGCAAGATCGATCGCGCGTCGGCTGCTCTCGATTGAGGTGCCGATGGTAACGACGCGGGTTACGCCCGCCTCGGTCGCGCGACGCAGCACGCCGTCGAGATCATGGACAAAATCAGGATAATCCAGATGCGCGTGGGTTTCGACTAGCATGGGTTGATTGTAGAGCGATTGCGCCAAACGCCAACTTCTGGACTGGCGTCCGCCGCGCCCGACGCCCTAGGGCTCACCATTCGAGTATCGTGCTCGCCCAGGTGAGCCCGCCCCCGAAAACAACCATTAGAACATAGTCGCCGCGCTTGATCCGACCGCTGCGATTGGCTTCATCGAGAGCGATGGCCACGGCCGCGGCGGAGGTGTTGCCGTAGCGATCGAGATTCACAAACATCTTGTCGCTCGAAATACCGAGCCGATCCGCGATGGCCTCGATGATGCGCAGATTCGCCTGATGCGGAATGACGCAGGCAATGTCCTCGATGGAAAGGCCCGCTTGGTCGAGGGCTTTTTTGGCCGCGTTAAGCATCGCAGTGACGGCCTGTTTGTACACTTCCTTGCCGCTCATGTGGATCGTTGCCAAATGCATATCGACATTTTCCCGGGTGATCGGGCAGCGTGAACCACCGCCGGGCATGAACAAAATGTCTGTGTACTGCCCGTCGCTGCCGATGTGAGTGCTGATTACGCCATGAGCGCTGCCGCGGTGGCGCAAAACAGCCGCGCCGGCACCGTCGCCGAAAAGCACGCACGAATTGCGATCGGTCCAATTTGTGATCGAGGTCAGTTTCTCGGCCCCAATGACCAGTACGGTATCGTGCGTGTGCGAGGTAATGAATTGTTGGGCGATCTCGAGACCAAACAGAAAACCGGCGCAGGCTGCGGAAATATCGAGACAAGCGGCGTTGGTGGCGCCGATCTTTTTCTGCACGAAGCACGCGGTGGCGGGAAACAGCATGTCTGGCGTCGCCGTTGCTACCAGAAGAAGATCGATCTCTTTTGGCGAAATCTTCGCCTGCTCGATCGCCTTCCGCGCCGCCTTGGCCGCCATGTCGCTCGTGTCTTCGCCCTTCGCGGCGATGCGGCGTTCCTTAATGCCGGTGCGAGTAGTGATCCACTCGTCACTGGTATCGACCATTCGCGAGAGATCCGCATTGGTCAGAATTTTCTCTGGCACATAACTGCCCGTGCCGATGATCGAGACCGTGCGCAGCGCTTTATTGGAGCGCGGGCTCAAGCGGGGCTGTCGTTTCATGGTAACGGCGAATCTCATCGACGATATGCGGGTTCACCTGCTGTTCAATCGACTCCGCCGCGACCCGGAGCGCATTCTTGATGGCGCGTGGCGTGCTGGCACCATGCGCGATGATGCAGATGCCGTTGACGCCAAGAAGCGGGCTGCCGCCGTACTCCTCGTAGTTTGTTTTTTCCTTGATGGTGTCGAACGCATCTCGAGCGAGAAAAGCGCCGACTCGCCGCATCTTCGTGTGCATTAGTTCGTGCTTGAGCCACTGGAAAATCGCCACCGAAATCGATTCGCACGTTTTCAAAATCACATTGCCGACAAAACCGTCGCACACTACGACCTCGACAGGATCTTCGAAAAGATGGCGGCCCTCAATGTTGCCGACAAAGTTGAGCGAGCTCTTCTTAAGCATTTTGAAGACTTCCTTGGTCATCTCATTGCCTTTTACGTCTTCCTCGCCGAGCGATACCAAGCCGACCGTCGGATTTTTGTAGCCGAGTACATGGCGCGAATAAACCGTACCCATGAATGCATATTGAAGAAGCTGTTCCGGACGGGCATCGATGTTTGCGCCCGCGTCAATCAAAACAAAGACGTTAAATTCGGTGGGAAGCACCGCCGCGATGCC
>WNFX01005597.1_pt1 | contig 12084 bp, 11 predicted proteins | sample 5400111 | NCBI WGS metagenome assembly WNFX01 (sample SAMN13153363, study PRJNA577476) | soil metagenome | isolation source: 40 cm soil or saprolite under grassland replicate 1 | place: USA:California | collected 2016-06-15
GCATTCGTCACTCACGCGCCAGGCGCAGAGTGAGATAGCCGGTTGTATGCCTCACACTTGCTAAGTGGGAGACCGTGTCCGGTCAGTTCGGGGGTCGATTGGCGCGCTCAGCCCATGCCAAAGTGGAAGCTGACTACTCCGAAAAAGTATGCGCCGCTCGCTGGCAAAGAACTTTTAAATAGCAGCGGTCCACGGAAGCCGCTCTCTGGATTCCGCGGCGGCTACATCTACCCCCTGTCCACCCCGCCTTAGCCTGGTTGGACCCTCGACCCCTCCAAGAACTGATTCGACGAGCCCGGCGTTTTGTGCCTCAACCCCTCCAAGAACTGATTCGACGACCCGGCGTTTTGTGAGCCGGGTGAAGTATCAGTATCCATCGCGATTTCAGTGATGATACTGAAGCCCTCTCGTTGGAGGGCCTCCACTGCGCGCTTTACGGCCTTTTCGAAACATCTCCGTCTCAGAAGTGAGCTTATTGGCGTTGCACGCGCGGCGCGATTCCCGGCAAGAAGCTAGGATGCCAACTGGTGCCGCCAAGCGGGCGCGTCCAGCCGCCTCCGGCCGGCAAGAATGCCCCTGCGCAAGCCGTCAATCATCTCAGACGTTGGGTTGCTGGAGCACGGGAGGTGCCCCTGCTCAGCGTCGAAAGCGAGATCAGAAAGCATAGCCCTTGATGCCCTCATCAATCTTCGGTTCCAGCTGATCGAATCGCGCGGACGCCAGTGGAGAGCAAACTGCCCATCAGAAGCGCAAGCTCGGCGGCATGTGTTGTGATGGCGCCGAGATGCGTGCCAGCAACGTATCTGCGATGAACGCTGGGGGCTAAGCGGCTCCAAGGCATTCAGGAACTCGCTCGTAGGATAGGATATGGTTACCCACACTTGGGAATGCCTGTCCATATTCTTGATACGGAGCGGACACCGCTGGCCAGACGGCAGCGCGGTTACCTCCATCAAAATGAGATGGTTGCCCGAATTATCAAAAAATGAGGCGAAGAAGAGTTGTTTCGAGTGGCGTTGCCCATTGAACTCATTTCGTTGCTTCCAAGACCATTGTTTCAAAATCATTCGCAGGATTGCCGATGGCCAACTGACGCATCTCCTGCGCCGCAAGATTTGGATCCTGGCTTTCGTTGATCTGCCGACGATGCACTGAAACAAAGCCAGCTTTCGTCAGCAGGGCTTTCAAAGTCTTGTCGTCGTAGATGAATTGGTGGCCCCAGTTTCGCATATAGTTGTTGAAGACCATGCAGGGGGTGAGGGCCGTCGAAGGTTCAAGGGAGGGCGGAAATTGCTCCAGCGCCCATCTGGCATATTCGGCAACTTCAGCATTGTCCGGATCGAACAGGAGCCTTGCCAGCTTCATAATATCCGGCGTCGCGATACGAATTTTGCCACCCGCCTTGAGCGTCCGATAGCATTCATGGATGACGAATTGCGCAGAGGAAAGCGGCACATGCTCGATCATGTGCTCGGTGTGAAAATAGTCCACGGACTGCTCCGGAAAGGGAAAGCGCTCGGTCACGTCGACGAACACGATGTCCCTGCTTAGCGGCTCATAGTCGGTGTTGAGCCAACCCGTTCTGGTGTGGTCGCCGGCGCCGAGGCTGATCTTGATCACGCGGTGCGCCTTGTAGTATCGGCGTATGCGCCTGTCGCGCGTCAATTTCCACCATTGCAGCCGGAGCCTCCATCCGAGGATCCATATTTGTCGGGCATATGGCCTCAGAATGTTCCTGAGCCAGGTAGGCAAGAAGCGCGATATGTTCATGACCGCATGCTCACTGCAGATTGAGATCGGGCATCTGCCATCGCATGATCGGTCGAGAGGGGAACACCGTGTCGCGCGGAAATCAACCGTCTGTTGGAAATTTCTTAGCTTGTCATCGGCTAAGGCAGCGTCGCCTTTTGATAGAAATCGAATTTGTTGTCCGATTATGAACTCTGTCATGGATCACTGAACCACGATCACGCCAATTGCCATAATTGGCAATCGGGAACTGAAGGATTAAAATCATTGATCGTCGTTTACATCGGCCACGTTCTCGAAAACAAATTCCTTTGGCAGCACGGACACAACAATCTTGAGATACGCTGCCGGGTCTTGGGCCCGACGATTCGGATGACGCGACTTGCCGCTCGGACGAGGGCATAGGCTAACAAAGAGGATCTTGGTCATATTGAAGCATAATCCGCATGCCTGAAGTAGCTGGCGCATTCTTGAGCATTGCTGTGGTATTGAACGAGCGCTCGGCAACCTTGCGCGCAAATGCTTTGAATTTGCTGAAGGCTACTTGCCCGACCCAATCCCATGGAGATGCGCGCTGGCGACGGTTCGCTACCTGGCTAAGTAGCTTTCTTAATCGTCCCCCGGACGCCGGGGACCTTGACAGACAAGCGTATCTCGAAGCTGATCCGCGGCTTTCTGACCGCTGGCGTGCTGGCGGATGGGCTGGTCACAACCTGACGGACGAAGGCACACGGGCGTGCGCACACTTGCTCCCGCCCGCTATTCACAGAAACAACAACGCATGGTCATGATAGCGGCTTGATTGCGAGGTTTCATTGAGCCAGCAGCGTGCGCAGCTGCGCCTATGGCCAACTGCTCGGTCCACACGAACTTACGTCCCCCAGTTAACATGATCAAAGTTCGAAACCATGGCGCGATCGTAGACGAACCGATCTGCACCGAAATTCTCCCGACCAGAGCGATCGTATTTCCAATGATCATTGATCTCCTTGAAGTGTCGATAACAAAAGGAGCCGGTTACACCGCGCGCGTCACGCCAGTCATTGATGCTATGGGCAGTCCACTGGGCATTTACCGGGCACCGACGAGGCACGGCGGCCCACTTAGGAGGACACTCGCCGCGAAACACCGGAATGATTCGCCATTTCCGCTTCGGTGGAGGTCGGAGATAGTGGTCAAAGGCGGTGTATCGCAATGGTTCCCCCTCACTTCCTACCTGCGTTTGATCTCGAAAGCCGTAAACCCAGACTCCGTGAAAACGCACCACCCCACTCCACGAACGTTCGACGGTTTCGAATACGCTCGATTCGTTTGAGGACACCACGAGCTCATCGATGTCTGAGTTCAGGACGCTCCGCGCCTGCTGGAGAAATCTCCATCGCGCATGTTCTAAGACACCGATCTGGCAAAAGTCTGAATCCCAGAACCGAGTGGCGTCCAGTCCCTGGGGACCATACTTGAATGGCCACATGACAACGCAAATCCGGTCGAAGCCGGAGACCTCCACTAGAGCGCTCAGCAGCACTTCAGCGGAGTATCTCGTCGAGAAGTTGTCATAAAACAGCACGGCGTTGGCGCCATGAATATCCCGATTATACCTGAGCCAGTCTTGGATCCACTCAAGCCGGTTGTTCTTGGACAATGTCAACAAGACTCGTTGGCCGGAAAATAGGTTAGAATAATTATCGCCCGGCGCAATTTGGAACTCTCCGACTTCAGTGCGAATCAGGAACTCAGTCGTAGGATAGGATATGGTTAGCCACACTTGAGAATGTCTGTCCATATTTTTGATACGGAACGGACACCGCTGGCCATACGGCAGTGCGGTTACCTCCATCTTTTCGACGAGCGAGGCGAGGTTTAGCAGTGGTGGAGCCACCAAAATGAGATGGTTGCCCGAATTATCAAAAAATGAATCGAAGAAGAGTGTATCGAAATCGAACTGGGCTGAAAAATCCGTACTCTGGTATTCAAGAGGCCTCACAGGCTCACGCCGGATACCTTTTGTCGGATCGAGAGCCGCCGGTGTGGGATGGAAGATTTGTGCTCGCATCGGTAGCCCGTTTGAACCCGTCCTAGGTGTAGTGGTGATGATATTTTTTCGAACCGAAATGGCATCGTTCGGTACTGTGCGATTCGCCGTTCACCTTAGCTGCTTCGATGACCATCGTCCTGTCTGGCAAGCTGGGAGATCTCACCATTGTACGTAATCCAGTACCGCCCATTGCCATAGGCGCGGGTTGCGGAAAAATGATGTGTTGGGTCGCCTCCCCGGAAACCTCCCTACCTGAGGTCATCCTGATACCATATCATCTACCATATCAATGTAACATATCCGATCCCACGTGATGGCCCGTTAGATGAGGTCCTTGCCCTTCATGACATGTTAAGATAACACATCACGTGTAGCCGTAGAGATCGCTTGTAGTTGTGGCAATGTCGCCTGGTACGGCCGGATGGCCAGGCGAGCGGCGGTATCGAATTGGCGACCCGGGCACCGAGTCTATTCGTGTTGTGAGGCCCCTTGAACCCTCTCGCGACTACCAGGTCAATACTGCATCCCAGATGCGTTTCTCGGTCATAATCCCGACCTTCAAGCGCGCCCAATTGCTTGGCGATGCGATCCGGGCCGCGCTGGCGCAAACGTACACTAATCGGGAAATCCTGGTCATTGACGACGGGTCCCCTGACGACACTCGGAATGTCGCGTCGACATTTGGAGACGCGGTGCGCTATTTTCGTCAGGAGAACAAAGGAAAATCGGCCGCCCTCAACCTCGGCATTTCGGCGAGCACGGGAGACGCCATAATCGTATTGGATGACGATGATCTCTTCCCGCCATGGACCATTGCGAAGCATGCCGAGGCGCTCGAACGAAATGCTGCCGCGGATTTTTCCTTTGGCCGGTTTGTCCGATTTTCCGGTGACCGGCCGCCGTCACATTCCGACCTCTGGGATGAGGAATTTGTTCCGACGCACGATCCCCGCCGGTTGGTCGTCAAGCTGATGGAGAACTGCTTTCTTCCAAATCCGGCTTGGGCAGTGCGGAGGGAAGCTCAAATGAGGGTCGGGCCCTACGATGAGAGCATGTATTACAGCCACGACTACGACATGATTCTGCGCCTCGCAAGAAAGAACGAGGGCGTATTCATCGATGAGCCCGTGCTCTATCAGAGAAAACACGTCGGATACCGGGGACCATCGGCGGAAGAGACGTTTAAGCTCGATACGGTGGGTAAGTGGATGAAGTATGACGCGATCCTCTTCAAAAAGCTCGATCGAGAATGGAGCCTGAGCGACTTTCGCCCCTTTCTGGACGAAGGGCTTTCGGAGCGCCAGGAGGCCTTGGCCCTCCTTCAAAAGGGAGTCATCTTGTTTCAACGAAAAGTCTACGGCGGAGCAACACGCGCGCTCACGGACTATCGCCGTCACCTTCGCGACCGCTCTCCCGACCTTGTTGAGTTGAGAATTGCCACCGGACTGCTGGGTTGCCGCTACGGGATTACCGATCTCGTCGCCAAAAAAAGTTCGTCCAGCGACAGCGTGCACATTCTTTCTACGCACTGGCCGTTATCGATGCGCGCGGCATTTGCGTCGCAGATTCGCTGGCGTGTTCGCAGGGCGTTGACCGTGGGTAACGTGGGATATGCGCTTGATCTCGCCAAGTTCTCGTGGAGAACCTTTGGTCCATCCGCGACGGCGGCGATTCTCGGCCCCCGGTACAGTTTTGGCGCAACTGAGTGGAGGCACTCCCATTGAGCGTTCGGTCATGCCAGCAGGCCATAATATGCCAGACGCAAGTGTCGGAATTGCAACGATGAGGCAGGCAATGTCCGGCCCGCTGGTCAGTATCCTGATTAATAATTACAACTACGCACGTTTTTTGGACGAAGCGATCGGTAGCGCATTGAGCCAGGACTATCCCACGAAAGAGGTCTTGGTGGTTGACGACGGGTCTACCGACAATTCTCGCGAGATCATTGCCAGATATGGCGACCGTATCGTTCCGATTTTCAAAAAAAATGGTGGCCAAGCCTCAGCATTCAACGCCGGTGTCGCCGCAAGCCGTGGGGAAATTCTCTGCTTTCTGGATGCCGATGACTTGTTCCATCCGCAGAAGGTCACCCAAGTCGTCAAGCTGTTCCGGCAACAGGGTGTGAACACAAAGCCAATGATGGTGCAGCATCTCTTGGCGGTGAAGAGCGATAACGGCGAAGATGTCGACGGCCGACCATACGGCAAGACGCACGATGGGTCTTTTAATCTCTACCCGTTCGCGCAACGCTATCGGTTTGTCTGGTACGAGGCGGGGCCGACAACGTCACTTTCGGTCAATCGCACGCTTGCGCGCAACATTTTTCCGCTGCCAGAGACAGGGGTACGCGTATCGGGCGACGACTTCATCGTCTGTGGCGCCTCGCTGCTGGGCGAAGTGTATTCGATCAATCACATTTTGGGCAGATACCGTGTTCATGGTAATAATCGTTGGTTTCATACCGACCGGCGAAAATCGCCCGAATTCTTGAGCAGGCTTCAGAGTTACCTGAATGACAAACTGGTCGAGAACGGTCTTTCACCGGTGATTTCATTCGACAGTTCCATCTATGCCTGGTCCGGTCTGGTGGATGACCACCGTTGGCTAAAGCTGGCTTGGCACATGTTCAAGCTGTCAGTGAAACAGCACGACCAATACACGGCACTGTTTGCCTACTACACGCTCATGAAGATCGGAATGTTGGGCATGAAAAGCTTGAGGAGCCGGACTCGCCGGTTGGCGACTGCGCTACACCTCTGATACATGTCCGCCTATTCGAGGCAATGTTGATGACTGACAGCGCTTCACCTCTCACTTCGCTGCCACGTCGGGTCTAGAGGCGACGGACTTGGTGCTAGCTCCGACGCTCCATCGGGCCTTCATTGCTTTTCCCGACGTTCTCTTGTGAAAACACTTCCACGCATGAGCAATCTGTTGACTGAGGTCAGGAAATTTAGGTTCCCATGCAAGCAATTTCCGAGCCTTGCTGGAGCGGGAAGCGTTCGTACCGCCGCTGTTCCTGGCCAGACGCGTGCTGGAGCAGGAACGCCGCCAGCGCGGTCGCAAGGTCTATTCCCTGCACGCGCCAGAGGTCGAGTGCATCGGCAAGGGCAAAGCGCACCGGCCTTACGAGTTCGGGGTCAAGGTGAGCGTCGCCACCACGGTGAAACATTCCGCCGGCGGGCAGTTCGTCACCCATGCCGCAGCACTGCCCGGCAATCCCTATGACGTCGCCCGTGAAGAACTTCTAACCCACTGAGCGAGAGTCGTTTTCTGGCGGCTTAGGTGACTTGAGATTGCAAGGTTTCAGTGTCTGAGGCCCTGGAAGCTTGCAATTTCGTTTTCGCGATTCCCTCGAATCGAGAAGCATGATTCGGTCGCCGCATCGGAGGGAGCGATGCGGCCGAAGAAGCACGAGACGACAGGATCGGGTGATCTGTTCCGCGCGCGGCTGGACCAGATCATCAACATGAGGCACGAGCTAGTGCAGCTCGCGGGCAAGATCGACTGGGACTTCATCGACGGCGAGATCGCGCCGCTGTACAGCGACAGTGGCCGGCCTGGAATTGCGACACAGTTTGTGATCGGGCTTTTTTTGCTCAAGCATATTTACGGACTGTCCGACGAAGGCGTGTGCGAACGCTGGGTCTATGATCCATACTTCCAGCACTTCACCGGAGAGGAGTTCTTCCAGCACGAGTTTCCGCACGAGCGCTCGGACCTGAGCCATTGGCGCAAGCGCCTCGGCGGCAAGCTGGAACTTCTCCTGGCCGAGAGCCTGCGGGTAGCGCACGAGAGCGGGGCGCTGCGGACGAAGGATTTGGCGCGGGTCACGGTCGATACCACCGTGCAGCCCAAGGACATCACCTTCCCAACCGATGCGAAGCTTTTGCACGCCGCGATCAAGGGGCTAACCCGACTGGCCAGGAAGCGCGGCGTGCGGCTGCGGCAATCGTATGTGCGCATCGCCAAGCGCGCCGCCATGATGGCAGGGCGTTATGCCCATGCCAAACAGTTCAACCGCCACCGTCGACAGCTGCGCATTTTGCGCACCCGCCTCGGCAGGCTCATTCGCGACATCCGGCGCAAGATCGCAGGCAACGCGGAACTCGAGGCGGTATTCGCCTGGCCACTCTCACGTGCCGATCAGATCCGCTCGCAGCAGCAGCGCCAGCGCGGCTGGAAGCTGTATTCCTTCCACGCTCCGGAGGTGGAGTGCATCGGCAGGGGCAAGGCCAGCGCGCCTTACGAATTCGGTGTGAAAGCTTCCGTCGTCACCACCAATGCCCGGGCACCGGGTGGCCAATTTGTGCTGCACGCCAGGACGCTGCCCGGCAATCCTTATGACGGCCACACGCTGGGCGCCGTCATCGAAGCCACTGAGAGGCTCACCGGCCGCGAGATCGAGCGTGCTTATGTCGACAAGGGATACCGCGGCCACGATGCCCCAAACCCGCGCCGCGTCTTCATCTCAGGCCAAAAACGCGGGGTCTTCGGCCGCATCAAACGCGAGCTCACGCGGCGCTCCGCCATCGAGGCGGTGATCGGACATATGAAGGCAGAGGGTCATCTCGGCCGCTGCTATCTCAAAGGTCGCGCCGGCGATGCCGCCAACGTCATCCTCAGCGCCGTCGGTTACAACCTTCGCCTCGTTCTCGCCTGGCTGAGGATCATTTTGCGCGTCATCCTACTCGCGCTACTCCAGACCTTCACAATTCGGCCAGCCCTCAAACCGGCTTCTTAACGGGCGACTATGACGGGCACACACTCGGCACGGTCATTCCGCAGATGCAAGCGCTCATCGGCAACATCCTCGATCGCTGCATCACCGATGCCGGCTATCGCGGCCACAACGCCCCTCCCGATCACAAGGTCTACACGAGCGGCCAGAAGGGCGGCGTTACGTCGCAGATCAAGCGCGAATTCAAACAGCGGGCCGCCATCGAGCCCGTCATCGGCCACCTCAAGGAACACCACCGCATGGGCCGAAATCACCTTGCCCATGCCAGCGGCGAGCCATCAACGCCGTACTCGCCGCCGCCGGCTACAATTTTCGCCGCCTCCTCGCATCGTTGAGGCTTTTTGTTGCTCAGAATTCTGATTGCGCTCAGCCTACCCGCCCAGCCCACGGCTGACTGTAGCTGGTGAGACGCCCGTCTCGGCGGCGATTTGCTTGCCTGTCCAGCGCTGTCGGCGTAGCCTGCTCGACCTCCTCGACCACCGCTTGAGGCGTCGGCTGCCGCAATCTATGCGGCCGGGATGACCGATCGTGCAATCCCGCCAAGCCTTCGCGACGGTACCGATCAACCCATTTTCGAACGGTCCGCGGGCAGACGCCTACGGCTTGGGCGACGGCCTCCGGCGTCTGCCCGCTCTCGACCTGCAGTACAATCCGCTCTCGACCGCGCGGCGTCAGCCGGGCATTCTTATGCACGTTCATCCGGTTCTCCGTTGGACTCTGAAGCTTCAGCAACCTCAGCTTCCTCGGTCAGAACCGGATGGATAACCTACTGAAAGCTCACAACTATCTCTCTTCGAAGACAGATCATGTCCAGATCTGCCGTTATGAGATGTTATGTTGAGATAGGCAAATTGATATGTTATCAGACTGGTCGCGCACATGAGACATTTGGGTCGATGGCGGGAAGGGGGAACTGTGGCCATGCGAAGCAAATAAACCAGGTCAGGTTCGGTTGCGCATGGCGCTAACATCGCAATATAACGCTCTTCTTCAAGAAACTCGATCGGGTCTGAGCGACTTTCGCCCGTTTCCGGACGAAGGGCTTTCGATGCGCCAGAGGCCTTGGCGCTTCTTCAGAAGGGCGTCCTCTTGTTCCAGCGAAAAGTCCATGACTGGGCAATGTGCACGCTGACCGGGTATCGCCGTCACCTTGACGGCCGCTCTCCCGATACTAAATCGCCACCGGCCTGCTTGGTTGTCGCTACGGGATTGCGGATCTCATTGCCAAAAAAGCTCTGGCCGCGATATCGCAAAAGCATTCCGTTCCAGAACTGGCCGCTGTCGATGCGCGTGGCATTTGCACCACAGATTCGCTGGCGCATTCGAGCTGCGCTGACATGTGACGTCGGATATGCGCTTGACCCTGTCAAAATCTCGCGGGAGGCCTTTGGCTTATCCGCAAGAGCGGTAGCTGCAGGCTCTCGTTTGAAGTCCGGCGAGCTGTGTGGGAAAGGTGGAATCGAGCAACCAAGCAACCGAGCTTTGTCGCAGTCGAAATACCCTTGACCCAAGTGATACATTCCAAGCGATGTCGCAGGCGCGCCGTTAATGAGAGCGCAAATTCGGGAAGGGAGCCTCACAAATGTTGGATCGGTGTAATCGCAACGCCGTCGAAGAGGTCCAGATTGATGGTGAACTCTGCGCCATCATAGTCTCTGCCCAACACGACGACCAGGGGATTCAGTTCTTCACACCGAACGAATATTCCCAGCAGATTGCATCCATGTCGTATCCTTCCGGGAAGGTCATCCCTGCCCACACGCATAATCCAGTCCGTCGGGAGGTGTTCTACACGCAAGAGGCTCTGTTCATCCGCAAGGGAAAGCTGCGCGTCGACTTCTATTCGCAAGAGCAAGAATACCGAACCAGCCGCGTGCTCCGAGCAGGTGACGTGGTGCTGCTGATTCGCGGAGGCCATGGCTTCGAAGTGCTCGACGATCTCAATATGGTAGAAGTCAAGCAGGGCCCATACGCTGGCGACATGGATAAGACCCGATTCTCAGCTGTCTTGCCTTCCAAACTCAAATTCGATTAGTTGATGCATGATCCCAGTTAACCGTCCACTTCTTGATGGCAACGAGAAGAAGTATCTCGACGAATGTATCGAGAGCGGCTGGATTTCGGCGGAAGGTCCTTTCGTAAAGAAGCTCGAGGCCGGGTTCGCTCAATTGATGGGCTGTGCGTACGGCGTGGCCGTCTGCAACGGAAGCGTCGCGATCGAGGTCGCATTGGCAGCTCTTCGAATCGGAGCGGGCGACGAAGTGATCCTGCCAACCTTCACCATCATCTCATGCGCGTCGGCGATCGTCCGGGCTGGCGCGATACCGGTCGTGGTCGACTGTCAGCCTGATACCTGGAATCTCGATCCTGCATTGGTGGCCGCTAAGATCACGAGCCGCACCAAGGCGATCATGGTGGTGCACATCTTCGGTTTGCCTGTGGACATGGACTCCATCGTAGAACTCGCACGAAAGCACGGGCTTTTTATCATCGAGGACGCCGCCGAACAGCACGGACAAACCTATAATGGCCGACCTGTCGGCTCGCTTGGTGACATCGCAACCGTGAGCTTCTATCCTAACAAGCACATCACCACCGGCGAAGGTGGCATGGTGCTGACGAACGACAAGGCACTGGCGGATCGTTCTCGGGCTCTCCGCAATCTCTGCTTCGATCCGGAACGCCGGTTCATTCACGAGGAACTCGGCTGGAACTTCCGCATGAGTAATGTTCAGGCAGCGGTCGGCGTAGCTCAACTTGAACGAATTGCGGAAATTTTGACCAAGAAACGTGCAATTGGTCGCTGGTATAATGAATGCCTAAAAGACCATCCTCTTTTGCAATTGCCCGTTGAGCGTACGGCGTATGCTGAGAACATCTACTGGGTTTATGGGATCGTGCTCGACGACCAGGTTCCTTTTGACGCCAGTGGTGCAATAGCGCGATTGAAAGTCCAGGGCGTCGATTCACGCCACTTTTTTTGGCCCATGCATGAGCAGCCGGTTTTGCAGAAAAGAGGCTTGTTTACGAATGAGCACTGCCCCCACGCGGAGCGGATCGCTCGTCGAGGACTTTACCTACCGAGCGGGATAGGTCTCACGCAGGACGAGGTTGATGTGTGCGCGCATATCTTGCGGGGGATTCTTGCGTGACGCCGTTCGGCGAATATGCAAGGTACTACGATCTCTTGTATGCCGACAAGGATTACGCTGCGGAAACTGCCTTCGTACGCGAAATCATTCGCAGACTTGCTCCTGGCGCCCGCACGCTACTGGAGTTGGGCTGCGGGAGTGCGCGCCACGCAGTGGAACTCGTGCGAAGCGATTTTACAGTCACCGGGGTCGATCTCAGCGCGCAGATGATTGCCCGTGCGCAGGAGCAAGTAACACAATTGCCCTTGGAACTACGCGGCCGGATCAAATTGATGCAGGGGGATGCAACGCGGTTCGTGTCGGCCACGTCGTTCGATGCGGTCGCTTCGCTGTTTCACGTTATCAACTATCAGACCACGAACGATGCATTGAACGGCATCTTTCGGTCCGCGCGAGCGGCGCTCGCG